>Ga0302326_10032901_pt1 | contig 10317 bp, 8 predicted proteins | sample Palsa_T0_3_FD_202264 | JGI IMG/M metagenome (GOLD analysis project Ga0302326, IMG submission 202264) | Peat permafrost microbial communities from Stordalen Mire near Abisko, Sweden - Palsa_T0_3 | ecosystem: Environmental > Terrestrial > Soil > Palsa > Peat permafrost | place: Sweden: Abisko... | reverse complement strand
CGCCTACCTGACCGCCATGAAAGCCACCGAGGAACTGGGCTGGCTGAACGAGGTGTCCAGCGTTCCGCTGCAGCAGGCGGTCCGCCACCAGCAGGTCGCGTTCACCAACTTCTTCGCCCGGCGCACCCGCTACCCTAGGTACAAATCCCGCAACGGACGGCAGTCCGCCGAATACACCCGCTCCGGGTTCCGCTACCGTGACGGCAGGCTGTTCCTTGCCAAGACGGACACGCCGCTGGCATTCGTGTGGTCCTGGCCCGGCATCGACCCCGCCGCGATCGATCCGACCACGGTGACGGTCTCCCGGGACCCGTGCGGACGCTGGTACGTCTCCTTCGCCGTGGACACGGCCGGCCCCGGGCAACTCCCCCCGACGGGCGCGGCCGTCGGCGTGGACCTGGGGATCAAGGACTTCGCCGTCACCAGCGACGGGGACAAGATCGCCAACCCGCGCACACTGGCCAAGCGGGAACGGAACCTCGCCCGCTACCAGCGGCGCCTGGCCCGCTGCCAGAAGGGTTCCGCGAACCGCGCGAAGGCCGGGGCCAGGGTCGCCCGCGCGCACCGGAAAGTCCGCGCGTCCCGCGCCGACTTCCTGCACAAGGCCAGCGCGAACCTCGTCCGCGACCATGACGTGATCGCGATCGAAGACCTCGCCGTCAAGAACATGGTCCGCAACCGTTCGCTGGCCAAGGCCATCTCCGACTGCGGGTGGGGCACCTTCCGCCGCATGGTCAACTACAAGGCCGAACGAGCCGGCCGGCACGTGATCCCCGTCGACCGCTGGTATCCCAGCTCCAAGACGTGCAGTTCGTGCGGGCACCTGCTCGCGGAGCTGAGCCTGAAGACGAGGCACTGGACGTGCCCCGCCTGCCGCACCCGGCACGACCGGGACATCAACGCGGCGAAGAACATACTTGCGGCAGGTCTTGCCGTAGCCAGGGACAACCCTGGCGATGCCTGCGGAGCTGATGTCAGACGGCACGGGACACCCCGCCCGCGATCGGCCGTGAAACAGGAACCCCATCCCGCGAGGGCTGGAATCCCCGTCCTTCCGGGCGGGGAGTAGTCAAGGCAGGAGTCCTTCCGTGGCGAGCTGAGGCATTACCTTGGATTCGAAAAGCTGCAGCGATTCCCAGCCGAGTTCCGGATCCATGCCGCCCATCAGCGGGTGGAGCTGGATCTCAGCGTCTGGGCCAAGCTCCCGGACCAGCCGCAGGCAGTCCTCCGGCGTAACGACCCGGTAGCCTCCTTGCCCGCGCAGCTGATCGGCGTCCGTTACCGCCGAGTAGCCGACTTGGGTGCCGGCCGGCCGGGTCCACGCGAGGTAGGAGTCGTTCTCGTGCCGGGCGTGCTGCTTTATCCGGTCCCAGGTGGCGTCCGGGTCCTCGGACACGTGCAGCAGGCGCAGTTCGTGGCCCGGGCCGGGATACCAGCCCGGCTTACGGCCGAGCCGCTCGCATTCGGCCAGGTAGGCCTGGAGATATTTCCGCGGTGCGGGCTCGAAGCCGTCGGCGATCCTGGCCGCCTGCCGCGCCGCCCGGGCGGACGAGCCGCCCATGGTGATCGGTATCTGGCGGCCCGGCCGCGGCCGCACCCTAACCGGCCGACCGCGGAACGTGAACGACTCACCGGTCCAGGCCAGCCGCAGAGCCTCGATGCCTTGCTCGAGCAACTCGACACGGCGGCCGATATCCTGTCCGAACATCTCGAACTCACTCGCCACGTAGCCGGCCGACACCACCAGTTCCAGCCTCCCCCCGCTGGCCAGGTCGAGCACGGCTAGGTCCTCGGCCATGCGCACCGGGTCGTGCAGCGGGAGCACGATGACCGAGCAGCGCAGCGCGAGGGTCTTGGTCCGGCCCGCCGCGGCCGCCGCCATGACCACCGGAGACGGCAGATAGCCGTCGTCGCTGCGATGGTGCTCATGAAAGCGCACCCCGGCGAAGCCCCGCCCGTCCGCCCACTGGCACTGGTCGAGGCACTCGGCGTAGAACGTTTCCCTCGGGCCGGCGCCCTCAGGGACCCGCATGTCGTACTTGAGCAGAATCTGCACGTCCTCATCCCTGCCTGGGCTGATTCCGTCGGGACCCGACCTGTGACCGCGACGGCGACGATATCGCCTAAATAGTTAACGAAATCTATTAGTTTAACTAAATCGTGGCTGCGTGGCCGTGTCAAGACACAGGATCGTGGCCGTTGCGCGCGACCTTGTCAAGGCGCCCCGACCGGGCGCTGGGCTCAGGCAGTCGGCCTGCGGCCTCCCCGCGCGGCGGGCCAGGCGAGTCGATGGACGGCGAGTTCCTGTGGGCCAGGCCGTGCACCATGAACTGGTGCATCTCGGCCACGATCCGCTGCTGGCCGGGATGGTCTTCATCCGGCGGGAACAGCCATTCGTCGCACATCGCCATGCCGAGCACCATGGCGAAGGTGACCCGGACGACCACCGGCACGTCCACGCCCGGCCAGCCGACCTCGCTCATGGACGTACCGGCCAGGTACTCGACTTGGTCAAAGTACCGGCGCAGCGGCGAACTAGCCCCACTAATCAGCGCGGAGACCTCCGCACCGTCCTCCTGCGCCGCGCGCACCAGCGCGAGCAGCAGCTTGCGGTGAGCCAGCAGGTGCTCGTACAGGCCGGTCAGGTAGAGCCCTGATCGTTCGTCGATGTCCCGGGCCGTGCGTGAGCCTCGTTCCCAGGTCTCGGCGAACTCGGCGAGGAACTCCTCGAACGGCACCCTGATCGCCGCGTCGAAGAGGCCGGCCTTGCTCCCGAAGTGGCGGAAGATGAGGTGCTCGGCGACTCCGCACTGCCGGGCGATGGCGCGCGTGGACGTTCCGGCGTACCCGCCCTCCGCGAACATGTCCTGAGCCGCGGCCAGGATAATCCGGCGGACCTCCTCGGTGCTGCGCCGGGTGCGGCGACCGCCCGCTGCGCCAATCTCCTTCGGCCGGGCGTCGGCCGCGGGCCGGGCGTCTACTGCGGGCCGGGCGTCTACCGCGGGCCGGGCGTCGCCTGCCACCCGCGCATCGCCCGCGGTTCCCGCTCGCGGTCCGGCGCTCGCGGGTCCAGTTGGCACTGCGGTTCCTCGGCTCCTCGGCCGCGCCGAGTCGGCGGCCGTCGCGTTCGGCGCGATAGCAGTGACCCAGCATAGCCAGGGAACTGCGCACCGTGGCGCGAGCAGCGGCTGTCCCCGGAGGAACCTGCGCCGGACGTCCGCGCCAAACTAGATTGACGATCTAACTACAAATATTACAGCCGCTCGATGATGGTGGCCGTGCCGAGACCGCCGCCACAGCACATGGCGATCAAGGCGTATCTCCCGCCCGTGCGCTCGAGCTCGCGCAGCGCCTTGGTGATCAGGATTGCCCCGGTGGCGCCGAGCGGATGGCCGAGCGCGATGGCCCCGCCGTTGACGTTTACCTTCGCGGGGTCGGCGTGCGTCTCTGCTTGCCACGCGAGCACGACCGAGGCGAACGCCTCGTTGACCTCGAACACGTCTATGTCGTCCACCGTCAGGCCGGTCCGGGCGAGCAGCCGTGCGGTCGACGGGATGGGACCGGTCAGCATGAGCACCGGATCACTGCCGACCAGCGTGGAATCGACGATCCTGGCCTGCGGGCGCACTCCGAGCTGCGCGGCGCGCTCGGCCCGCATCATCAAGATGGCCGCGGCGCCGTCCGCGATCTGCGAGGAGTTCCCGGCCGTGTGCATGGCGTCCGGCGCGTCCTTGCGATTCACCTTCAGGCCCGCCAGGCCCTCCTTCGTCGACGGCCGCGGACATTCGTCGGTGGTGAACGCCTTGGTGCCGATGACCATGCCCGCCTCGTCGGCCACGGGCGCCTCGACGGCGACTATCTGGCCGCCGAACCTACCCTCCGCGATCGCCTGCGCCGCCCTGGCCTGCGAGTTCAATGCGTACTCGTCCAGGTCGTCCCGGCTGAGACCCCAGCGAGCGGCGATCCGGTCCGCGCCTTCGAACTGAGTCGTGATCTCCCAGTGGCTGGCGAACCGCGCGTTGCGCGCGTTGCCCAGCCCCGGAACGGACGAGGAGCCCATCGGGACGCGCGTCATCGACTCCACCCCGCCAGCGATGGCGACGTCGGCGATGCCGGCCGCGATCAGGCCATGGACCAACGTCACCGCCTGCTGGGCCGAGCCGCACTGCGCGTTGATGGTGGATCCCGCCGTCGCGATGGGCAGCCCAGCACCGAGCCAGGCGTTGCGGGCGATGTTGGCGGACTGCTCGCCTACCTGGCTGACGCAGCCGGCCACCACCTGCTCGACCACTTCCGGGTCAACGCCCGCCCCGTCGAGCAGCCCGCGGTACACCTCGCCAAGCAGGTCCGGTGCCTCCAGCGAAGACAACGTCCCCCTACGCTTGCCCACCGCAGAACGGACGGCGTTTACGATCACGACTTCAGTCAATGCAGTCTCTCCGATTTCGCGGTTACGTCTCGGTACCAAGGTATGAGGCCCGCACCTCGGGCTCGGCCAGCACCTGGCCGGGAGTTCCGATACTCAGCTTTCGTCCGAAGTTCATCGCGAGCACCCGGTCGCAGTTCGCCGAGATGAACGCGACGTCATGGTCGACGACCATGGTGGTAACCCCTTTCGCGCGGATTCCGGCGACGACGTCGCGCAGCCGCTCACGATCGGAGCTCGTCGTGCCGGACGTGGGCTCGTCAAGCAGCAGTACCCTCGGCTCCATCGCCAGCGCCCGGACGACGTCGAGGATCTTCCGTGTCCCGTAGGGCAGGTCGCCGACGCGTGCGCCGCGGAGGTGACCAAAGCCGAACTCCTCGAGTAGCCCGATCACGCGGCTGCGCTCGCGGGACTCAGACCGCCGGACCCCGGGAAGTGCGAGGCTGCAGCCGACCAGTGAGTGCCGGGTGAACCGGAGACGGCCGAGAAGAAGGTAGTTCACGACGTCGAACTCAGGGAAAAGGTCGGCGCCCTGGAAGGTCCTGGCGATACCCCGGGCGGTGATCTGGTGCGGTCGCAGCTTGTCGATCCGGACGTCGCCTAGCCAGGCTTCGCCGCGGTCGACGGGATAAATGCCGTTGAGGCAGTTCAGCAGCGAGGTCTTGCCCGCGCCGTTCGGGCCGATGACGCCGAACTGCTCGCCCGGCTCGACGCTGAAGGTGACCCCGTCGACGGCCGCGACGCCGCCGAAGCTCCTGGCCACGTCGATCAGCCGCAGGGCTGCGGTGGCGGTGGCGGTGGCGGTCACGACGGAACCCCCCCGAGGTAGGCGCTCTCCAGCGTCTCGGCGGACGTCTCGGCGCTGGCCGCATCCCACACGATCTCGCCGTGGTCCATCACGTAGACATGATCCGACACCGAGACCGCGGCGTTGGCATCCTGCTCGACGACCACGACCGACCCGCCCGTGATCGCCAGCTGCTCGCGTACCAGGGCGAGCAGGCGTTTGGCGATGACCGGGGCCAGGCCGAGCGAAAGCTCGTCGATGAGCAGCACGCGCGGTCGGTGCGCCCAGGCCATGGCCAGCGCTAGCATCTGCCGTTCCCCGCCGGAGAGCAGGCCGGCCGGGGATGCCCAGCGTCTGGCGATCGCGTCGAAGCCGTCGATGGCCACGTCGCCCGGTCGGCCCACCCCGACCAACCGCATGTGGTCGGCCACCGAGACATTAGGAAATACCTTGTCCCGCTCGGGGACGAGGACGACACCACGCCGGTAGGCGTGCTGCGGCGCCGCCCCGGTCAGCGGCCGGCCGCCCAGCCGCACGCTTCCGGTGACCCGGACTCGTTCGCTGGGCAGGAATCCGGAGAGTCCTCGCAGCAGCGACGTCTTGCCGGCGCCGTTTCTTCCGAGGACGGCGACCACGGTACCGGCGGGCACGGACAACGTGACATCCGATACGGCCTGTGCCCCAGTGGAGTAGGTGACGCACAGCCCGGCGACCATAAGATCGGCGCCTTCGTCCCGCGCAACCCTGCCCGTCTTCATGACCCCTCCTCCTTCGCCGTGCCGCGGTGGAGCCCGGCCGTGCCGCGGTGGAGCCCGGCCGCGCCGTGGTGGAGCCCGGCCGCGCCGTGGTGGAGCCCGGCCGTGCCGCGGGAGCGCCTGGCCTGTACCACGCGCACGATGCGACCGCCCAGTCCGACCAGTCCGTCGCGCTCGTACAACAGCACCAAGAGCAAGACGAAGCCGTACACGGCGTCGTCGACGGTGGCGGCGTTAATGGACAGCCAGGATGACAGGTTCGGCATCGAGGCGGCGGTCGCGGTACCCACCCGCTGGAGCTCGAACGGGAGCAGAATCACCAGCGAGGCGCCGAGGATCGCGCCGAGCATGGATCCCTGTCCGCCGACGAACACCATGACCAGCACGCTGATGGCTAGGTCAAGTGAGAATGTCTGGTAGCTCACGAGCTGGGACTGGTAGGCCAGCAGCGCCCCGGCCATGGCCGTGACGGCCGAGCTGCCGACGAACGCGGCTAGCTTCCACCTGGTCGTGTTGATCCCGGCGACCGCGGCCACCATCTCGTCCTGGCGAATCGCCCGCCAGATGCGGCCAGGGCCGCGCTTGTACAACCCGGCGAGCAGCGCCATCACGACGGCGACGACGATGAGTTCCAGGACGGAGAATGACCGGCTACTGGCGAACTGCGTCCCGCCGATGTGGGCCGCCGGAACCGCCAGACCACCGCTCTGGCCTTCGTACTCCTGCGCGCAGAAGCTCACTACGAACTGCAGCGCCAGCGTGGCCAGGAGCAGGTAAAGTCCGCGAAAGCGCAGGCCGGTAAGCCCGGTGATCAGCCCGACGGCCCCTCCGACGAGGGCGGCTCCGATCAGGGGCAGCGGGAAGTCCCCCCACCCCGCCTCGGCGATACGCGCTCCGGTAAAGGCGCCGACCGCCATGAACGCCGCGGCGCCGATCGAAACCTGCCCGGCCCGACCCACCAGCCACTCCTGGCCTACCGCGGCCAGCACGTAGATGAGCACGATCGACAGTTCGTAGGTGTAGACGGGGTTGTCCTGCAGCAGCACATCGGCCACCAAGACGAGCAGCAGGCCGAACACGACGTGTCGTGGGCCTACAGCGCGGAGCACCTCGCGCGGTGCGGGGCGGATCTGTGGCGGCCGGCCTGTCCCCGGCTCGGCCAGGGCCGCCGTCCCGCTCGCCTCGGCGGCTGGCTGGCTGGTCATACCCGGCTCACCTGGGCCTTCCCGAACAGCCCGCTCGGCCGCAGCAGCAGAACCAGGAGCAGCAGCAGGTAGCTGGCAAACTCCGTCCACTGACCGCCGACGTAAACAGTGGTCACCGCGCCGACCAAGGCGATGACCAGGCCGCCCACCAGCGCGCCGACGACCGAGTCCAGGCCGCCGAGCAGGATGGCGGGAAAAGCCGACAAGCCCAGGTCGTACACGGTGCTCGGCGACGACTGGGTGCCGAGCAGGAAGGCAGCGCCCGCGAGGGCGGCGGTCAGGCCGGCCAGCGCCCACGCCAGGGCCGACACCCGCGAGACGTTGATGCCGTTAAACGCCGCCAGCCTGGGGTTGTCCGAGACCATGCGCATCCGCAGGCCGATGGGCGTCCGCCGCAGCCCGATGATGACGAGCGCGAAGACGCCCGCGGCAACGGCGACCGTGAAGAGCTGGACCTGGTTCGTGTCGAAGGCCCCGCCCAGGTGGATCGCGTTGAGGCTCAGCATCGAGCCGGGCAGCGCGATCGGCTGGTCACTCCATACCAGCACCGCCACCGCCTGGAGCAAGGTCGCCAGGCCGATGGTCGCTATCGCCGTCACGAAGGGCGGGGCGCCAATCAGGCGCGTGAAGACGAGCCGGAAGGCCAGTGCGCTCCCGGCGAACACCAGGACGGCGCTTGCGAGCAGCGACGGCACCAGTCCCCAGCCAAGCTTGGCGAAGGAGTAGAAAAAGACGGCGCCGAACACCATCCAGGCGCCCTGGGCGAAGCTCACCACCCCCGTGGCGCGGAAGATCAGCACAAAACCCACAGAAAGCAGGGCCAGCAGGCACCCGTTGACCAGGGTTGCGGTCAGTATCGCCGCGAGGTCATCCATTCCCGTGGCTCCCTAAGGGCTCGTCGTCAGGGACTGGTGAGGCTGAGGGATCCGATCGGCTGGCTGCTGTCCACGGTGGCCTGATTCTTGGCCGCGTCCCAGCTGTAGAAGTAGTAGGTGTTGATGCCGAGGTGTGCGGCCGCGGAGTAGTGGAAGTCGTTCACCAGTCCGGGGACGGTGAGTGACGTCTGCTGCAGCTGCGCGGCTAGCGCGGCGCCCGTGCAGGCGTGGCAAGCCTTCATGGCGGCGAAGAGGTCGAGGTCGGCGGCGAGTTGCTCGGTTCCGGCGGCGCCGTTGATGTCGGCGGCGGTGCCGCCGCCGGCCTTGGCGAACTGCGCCGCCAGGGCATTGATCTCGGCGGAGTTGCCTGACGCGCCCGGGATGATCATCTGGGCGCCGCCGAGGCTGTACACGCGGGGATCCTTGAGCGTCTGCAGGGCCTGGTAGGTGTTGACTCCGTACTGGCCGATGATCGGGACCGAGGCCGGCAGGCCGCCGCGCAGCTGCTTGTCGAGCGGCACGACGAACTGCGGGAAGATCTCCTCGACGACGGCGTCGGGTCGGCCGGCGATGGCGCCCGCGCCCAGCGGGCTCAGGTCGGTCGCGGTGAGGGATTCGACGCCGCTATAGACGATCGACGCGCCGAGTTCGGCGGCGATCGTCTTCATCTTGGCCACCATCTGCAGGGCACCTTGGGTGGCCGCGCCGATCACCGCGATGCGCGGGTGCTGCTTCCCGGTGATCGACTTGATGAAGTCGATCACCGGTTTGGCGTAGGTGACCTCGGTCTTGGCCGCCTGGTACAGGTAGGTCCGCGGCGGGACGAGGGTGTTGTAGTCGACGAATGCGCACAGGTCGGGGATCTTGTCCTGAGTGATGATCGGGATCGCCGAGTCGCAGTCGTTGCTGATCGTCGGGCCGATGATGGCCGCCACCTTGTCCTGTGCGAGTTGGGTGGCGTTCGATCCGGCCTGGCCGGAACCGACCTGGCCGGAGTCCAGCACGATCAGCTTGAGCTGATGGCCGTCGACGCCCCCTTGGCTGTTGACGTAGCCGATGGCGGCCTTGGCCGTGAGTAGGTCCGCCTGGCCTTCCGCGGCCCCGGTGCCGGTCAGCGAGTCGTTGAAGCCAACCGAGATCGGAGCGGCCGGGTCCGCCGAACTACCGGAACTTCCGCCGCCACACGCTGCGGCGCCGAGCAGCAGGGTCACGCCGATGACGAACCAGGCCGCTCTGCCCAGGGACTTGCTCACGCCGACCTCCAAAGCTTTTGCCAATTTAGTCTACTAGGTTCTATTAGATATACTATTAATCTAGATCAGTCCAGCGATTCGGGCAGCTTTTCCACCTTGGTCGGCCCACGCTCCCCACGGCGAGTCGGCGGCCAGATCTAACCGTCAGGGCTGGGCCCGCCCACTATTGCGTAAAATAAGATCTATGAGTTAGATCATTTAGTGTTAACCTAACACCAAGGCCACGCGCGCTCGCGGCACGCGTGGCCCCGAAACACGAAAGGAGTACGCCATGGGCTTGGTGGACGGCAAGGTCGCCCTGGTCACCGGCGCCGCTCGCGGCCAGGGTCGGGCCGAGGCGGTCAGGCTCGCCGAGGAAGGCGCCGACATCATCGCGGTCGACATCTGCGGGCCAGTAGAGACGATCCCCTACGAGGCGGCGACGCTCGAGGACCTGGAGGAAACCGCCACCCTGGTGCGCAAGTACGGCCGCAGGATCGTCACGGCCAAGGCTGACGTCCGCGACTTCGCGGCGCTGCAAGCCGCGGTCGAGGCGGGCACGGACGAGCTCGGCCGGCTCGACATCGTGGTCGCCAACGCCGGCGTCATGGGCTCCCTGGTCAAGGCCTGGGAACTCACCGAGCAGGACTGGCAGACCACCATCGACGTCAACCTCACCGGGGTCTGGCACACGATCAAGGCCACCGTCCCCTACCTGATCCGGCAGGGATCCGGCGGCTCGGTGATCTTGACCAGTTCCATGGCCGGGCTGAAGGGCGTCGCCAACACCGCCAACTACACAGCGGCCAAGCACACCCTCGTCGGCCTCAGCCGGACGGTGGCCAAGGATGCCGGGGAGTACAACATCCGGGTGAACACGGTGCACCCCGGCAGCATCCCGACCAAGCTGCTGCTGCACGAGATGGTGTACAAGCTGTTCCGCCCGGAGCTCGAGGCTCCCGGTCTCGAGGACTGCGAGCGCATTTTCGCCAAGCTGAACATGCTGCCTGACGCGTTCCAGCAACCGGAGGACGTGG
>Ga0302326_10032900_pt1 | contig 10317 bp, 9 predicted proteins | sample Palsa_T0_3_FD_202264 | JGI IMG/M metagenome (GOLD analysis project Ga0302326, IMG submission 202264) | Peat permafrost microbial communities from Stordalen Mire near Abisko, Sweden - Palsa_T0_3 | ecosystem: Environmental > Terrestrial > Soil > Palsa > Peat permafrost | place: Sweden: Abisko... | reverse complement strand
TGCACGACGAGAAAGACGCCGAGGTCTGGGAGCGGCTGACCGGAAACTTCTGGCTGCCCGAGAAGGTCCCGGTGTCCAACGACATCCCGTCATGGGGAACGCTGACCGCCAACGAGAAGCAACTCACGATGCGGGTGTTCACTGGACTGACCCTGCTGGACACCATCCAGGGCACCGTCGGCGCGGTGAGCCTGATCCCCGACGCGCTGACCCCACACGAGCAAGCCGTCTACACCAACATCGCGTTCATGGAGTCGGTGCACGCCAAGAGCTACAGCTCGATCTTCTCCACGCTGTGTTCGACCGCCGACATCGACGACGCGTTCCGCTGGTCGGAGGAAAACCCCAACCTGCAGCGCAAAGCCGAGATCGTGATGGAGTACTACCGCGGCGACAACCCGCTGAAGCGCAAGGTCGCCTCGACACTGCTGGAGAGTTTCCTGTTCTACTCCGGCTTCTACTTGCCGATGTACTGGTCGAGTCGGGCCAAGCTGACCAACACCGCCGACATGATCCGGTTGATCATCCGCGACGAGGCGGTGCACGGCTACTACATCGGCTACAAGTTCCAGAAGGGCCTGGCGCTGCAAGACGACGCCACGCAGGCCGAATTGAAGGACTACACCTACGAGCTGCTTTTCGAGCTATATGACAACGAGGTCGAGTACACCCAGGACCTCTACGACGACGTCGGGCTGACCGAAGACGTCAAGAAGTTCTTGCGCTACAACGCAAACAAGGCGCTGATGAACCTCGGATACGAGGCGTTGTTCCCGCGCGACGAGACCGACGTCAACCCGGCGATTCTGTCCGCGTTGTCGCCCAACGCCGACGAGAACCACGATTTCTTCTCCGGGTCGGGCTCGTCGTACGTCATCGGCAAGGCGGTCAACACCGAAGACGAGGACTGGGACTTCTAGAGCCTTCAGGCTTCTATGCGGCTCCGATTCATCCTGCAACCCGCGTGGGTACGACTCACGGTTTGGGCAACGTTTCTCGCCGCGTGGTGGGCTCTGTTCACCAGCCTGCAGTCGGGTTATGAGTTGGAAGGCGCTGTGCTGTCGGCGATCGTGTTCGGCGGTGCCGTGGGCGGCTATTTGACGGTGACGACTCAAAGCGTCCATCGGGCAGCTCTGGTTGCGGTGTCAGGTCTGAATCAGTCGGAGCGGTCCGAAGCGATCAACGCGGTGCTGCGGGGACCCCCACCTGCCGATCCTGACGTGCGGGCATCGGCGGTGCGGCTCGGCAGGGCCTACCTGCGCGACAAGTCGGCAGATCAATTGCGGCGCACGCAGATCTGGTCCTGGATCACAGTCGGTGCCCTTGAGGCGGCCGGCGTTGCCGGGGCCGTCGTGTTCCGTGAAGACCGGCTGTCGTTTGTGGTGCTCGTCGTGCTGGCTGCGGTTCTGCTTCCGCTCTCGGTGATCAACGCGCGACGTGTTCATCGCAATGTCGCACTACTGGCGGCGCCGGGCTGACCGGCAGGGCAGCCCGCTCCAGCGGACGCCAAATCCGCAGGTCAATGGGCGCCCAAAGGCGCACAGCGGACGTATCTTTCGTGAACGGCGCATGAATTGTGCACATGTCAGGGGCGCGACAGTGGCGCGGCCGACCCCCCAGCCACGACACTGAGCAGGTGGCGATAACCCCATCTTCAGCGGCTGCCTCGGCTGCCAACTTCTTCCGCTCGGTGGTCAAATGGCTGCAGGTCGGCTACCCCGATGGCGTTCCCGGGCCGGACCGAGTCGCGCTGCTGGAATTGCTACGCAGCACACCGCTGACCGAAGACGAGATCACCGAAGTCGTCGACTCGATCGACGAGGAAGAACTGTCGAACGGCAACGTCCACCGCGACGTGATTGCGGATTTCATCTCCGACATGACGCACTACGACGCCGGTCCGGAGAACATCTCCCGGGTGGCGGCGAGACTGGCCGCCGCCGGCTGGCCGTTGTCGGGCATCGCCCCGGCGGACGCAGAGGCCCGAGCCTCGAATTCATCAAATAGTTGAGGTGTCGATCACGAAGCGGTAGCGCACGTCACTGGCCAGCACCCGCTCGTAGGCTTCGTTGACGTAAGACGCCTCGATCACTTCGATTTCAGGCGTCACATCGTGCTCGGCGCAGAAATTCAGCATCTCCTGGGTCTCGGCGATGCCACCGATGTTGGACCCCGACAGGCTGCGGCGGGCCAGCGCCAGCGAAAATGCCGGCACCTTCATCGGGTGCTCTGGGATACCCAGTTCGACGAGCGTGCCGTCGATGTCGAGCAGTTGCAGGTAGTCACCGAGATTCAGGTTCGCCGAGACGGTGTTCAGGATCAGGTCGAAGTTGTTGCGCAGCTTTTTGAAGGTGTCCCGGTCGGAGGTCGCGTAGTAGTGCGTGGCGCCCAGGCGAAGACCGTCTTCCATCTTCTTCAGCGACTGCGACAGCACCGTCACGTCTGCGCCCATCGCCGCACCGAGCTTGACGCCCACGTGCCCGAGGCCGCCCAGGCCGATGATCGCCAGCCGGGTGTCCGCGCCGGCCTTCCAATGCCGCAGCGGTGAGAACAGCGTGATCCCCGCGCACAGCAACGGTGCCGCGAGGTCCAGCGGGATCGAGTCGGGGATGTGCACGACGAAGTTCTCATTGACGACGACCGCCTGGCTGTACCCGCCCTGCGTCGTCGTGCCGTCTTTGTCGGTGGCGTTGTAGGTGAAGGTCGTACCGTTCTTGCAGTACTGCTCCAGCCCGGCCTTACAGCTGCTGCAGTGGCCGCAGGAGTTCACCATGCAGCCCACGCCGACGTGGTCGCCGACTTTGTGCTTGTTGACTTGGTCGCCGACGGCGGTTACCACGCCGGCGATTTCGTGTCCGGGCACCAGAGGGTATTTGGGCTTACCCCACTCCGCTCTCACGGTGTGGATGTCGGAGTGGCAGATCCCGGCGAACTTGATGTCGATGGCGACGTCGTGCGGGCCGGGGTCGCGTCGCTCGATCGTGGTCTTGGTCAGATGCCCCGTCGAGTCGGAGGCGGCGTAAGCGGAAACAGTGCTCATCAAGTGATCCTCTTGAGTGCGCTTCGTTGACTATCGATTTCTTTGAACGCACTCAACATTAGCATAGATAGGCTATGTATTTCGGTGGTGCGTTCGGCATCACACCGTCGGTCAGTTGATCGGGGCGTTGATCCAGCGCAGGTCGTCGATGACACCGCGGGCGGCGATCAGGCCGAGGCCGTTCTGCCATATCTCATTGTTGACCACAAAGATTCGGTTGTCTCGGGCTGCCGACAGCCTGCGCCAGGAATCGCTGTCGAGCAACGAGGGGGCTCGATCCTTAGCGGCCGGCGAAGCAAATGACACGTACACCAGGTCGGCATCGGCCGCGGAGAAGTCGGGGTTGTTCGCCAGGTCGGTCTCGGTGCTGCCCACCTCGATGTAGGGCTTGTCGGTAAAGCGTTGCGCCGCAGGGCGATCGAGGCCGACCGTGGTCAACACGCTGGCCGGGAAGTTGTCCGACCCATACACCCGGACACTGTTCTCGGTGAACTGGACGATCGAGGCCTGGTAATGGGCGGCGTCGTGCGCGGCGCCGTCGTCGCGGGCTTTGGCGGTGAAGCCGTCGACCAAGCCGCCCGCGGCGCCGGCACGCGCCGTCGCCTCGCCCACACCGCGCAGGTTGTCCTGCCAGGCCGCACCCGGCGCCCCGGTGAACACGGTCGGCGCGATGTCGGCCAACGACGCATACAACTTCGGCGTCAGGGCCTGCGAGCCGAGGATCAAGTCGGGCTTGGCCGCCTTGACCGCAGCCAGGTCCGGGCTGCTGCGGGTGCCGACACCCGGCAGCTTGTGCACGACCGTGCCGAGATACGACGGCTGGTCCGGGGAGCCGTCCGGCAGCGCGGCTCCGACAATTCGGTTCTGCAGCCCCAGCGCGCACAGCGCGTCGAGCTGATCACCGGACAACACGACGATGCGTTGTGGATCTTCGCCCACCTCGACGGTGTCCGGTCGCACGCCCGCCGCGTTGTGCGCGGTCCGAGTCGGCGGGCCGGCATCGGGTCCGGCCGGTTCCGGCGCACACGATTCGTCCGGCCGACGCTGGTTGCCCAGAACACCCGCCCCAGCGATCTGGGTGGTGCTGGTGATCACCGACGTAGCGGCGCCGCGCGGGGCAGATCCCGACGTGCAACCGCTGCACAGTGCGGCCGAGATCACGACCGCTGTGGCGGCGGCCATCGCGGGTCGCACACCCCTGAGCAGCACGAGTCCGACGTTAACATCCGAGCAGCTGACGGGGACTTCGGTGACTCAGCAAAGTGTTCACCGGTCTATTACGACAGTTTGTAGGACCTGTCCGTCGTTGCGCGCGCTCGGCGGTTAGACTCGAGGTTCACTTGTTCCCGGTTGCCCTGCCCGACATTTGGAGGAGCTCTTGACCGCCGAAGCGCCCCCGCTGGGAGAACTCGAGGCCAGTCGTCCCTATCCGCCGCGGACCGGCCCGAAGGGCAACCTGATCTACCGGCTGATCACCACCACCGATCACAAGCTGATCGGGATCATGTACGTGGTCACCTGCTTCATCTTCTTCTTCATCGGCGGTCTGCTGGCCCTGCTGATGCGTGCCGAGTTGGCCGCACCCGGACTGCAGTTCCTGTCCAACGAGCAGTACAACCAGCTGTTCACCATGCACGGCACGATCATGCTGCTGTTCTATGCGACGCCGATCGTGTTCGGCTTCGCCAACCTGGTGCTGCCGCTGCAGATCGGCGCGCCCGACGTGGCGTTCCCGCGCCTCAATGCCTTCTCGTTCTGGTTGTTCCTGTTCGGCGCGCTGATCGGTATGGCCGGCTTCATCACCCCCGGCGGTGCCGCCGACTTCGGCTGGACCGCCTACACGCCGTTGACCGACGCCATCCACTCACCCGGCGCCGGCGGCGACCTGTGGATCATGGGTCTGATCGTCGCCGGTCTGGGCACCATTCTGGGCGCGGTCAACATGATCACCACCGTCGTGTGTATGCGTGCGCCGGGCATGACGATGTTCCGGATGCCGATTTTCACCTGGAACATCCTGGTGACGTCGATCCTGGTGCTGCTGGCCTTCCCGCTGCTGACCGCGGCGTTGTTCGGGCTGGCCGCCGACCGGCACCTCGGAGCGCACATCTACGACTCGGCCAACGGCGGAGTCCTGCTGTGGCAGCACGTCTTCTGGTTCTTCGGACACCCCGAGGTCTACATCGTCGCCTTGCCGTTCTTCGGCATCGTGACCGAGATCTTCCCGGTGTTCTCCCGTAAGCCGATCTTCGGGTACACCACGCTGGTCTACGCGACGCTGTCGATCGCGGCGCTGTCGGTGGCGGTGTGGGCGCACCACATGTTCGCCACCGGGGCGGTTCTGCTGCCGTTCTTCTCGTTCATGACCTATCTGATCGCGGTGCCGACCGGGATCAAGTTCTTCAACTGGGTCGGCACGATGTGGAGGGGACAGTTGACCTTCGAGACGCCGATGCTGTTCTCGATCGGCTTCTTGGTCACCTTCCTGTTGGGTGGTCTGACCGGCGTCCTGCTGGCCAGTCCGCCGCTGGACTTCCACGTCACCGACAGCTATTTCGTGGTCGCGCACTTCCACTACGTGCTGTTCGGCACCATCGTGTTCGCCACCTTCGCCGGCGTCTACTTCTGGTTCCCGAAGATGACCGGCCGCCTGCTCGACGAGCGGCTCGGCAAGCTGCACTTCTGGTTGACGTTCATCGGCTTCCACACGACGTTCCTCATCCAGCACTGGCTGGGAGACCTCGGCATGCCGCGTCGTTACGCCGACTACCTGCCCACCGACGGCTTCCAGCCCTACAACGTCGTCTCCACGGTCGGCGCGTTCATCCTCGGCGTCTCGATGATCCCGTTCGTCTGGAACGTGTTCAAGAGCTGGCGCTACGGCGAAGTGGTCACCGTCGACGACCCGTGGGGCTACGGAAACTCGCTGGAGTGGGCGACCAGTTGCCCGCCGCCCCGGCACAACTTCACCGAGTTGCCGCGCATCCGCTCCGAGCGCCCGGCGTTCGAGTTGCACTACCCGCACATGGTCGAGCGGATACGAGCCGAGGCCCACGTGGGCCGGTCGCACGGCCCGTCGGACGGCGACGTCACCCGAGCCGACGACGTCAACGTTCGTTCGTGATCGCCTCTCGCGGCGGCTATCTGGGGTGAGTAAGCCCCGCAAGGTGTCGGCGTTGATCACCGTCACCGGTCACGACAAGCCCGGTGTGACATCGGCGCTTTTCCAAGTCCTCTCGGGGCACAAGGTCGAGCTGCTCAACGTCGAGCAAGTGGTGATACGCGGTCGGCTGACATTGGGCGTGCTGGTGTCAGCGCCCGCGGAAGTCGCTGACGGCAAGGCATTTCGCGATGAAGTCGAGGCGGCGATCCATGCGTTGGGCCTCGACGTCGAGATCGAGGGCAGCGACGACCTGCCGGTCATCCGTGAGCCCTCGACGCACACCATCATGGTGCTCGGCCTGCCGATCACCGCCGAGGCGTTCGGCGCGGTCGCCCGCGCAGTGGCCACACTCGGCGTCAACATCGACCTCATCCGTGGCATCTCCGACTACCCCGTCACCGGCTTGGAGCTGCGGGTATCTGTGCCACCCGGAGTCGGGGGACAGCTTCAGGCGGTGCTGACGCGGGTCGCCGCCGACGCGGGTGTCGACGTCGCGTTGGAGGACTACAGCATCGCGCGGCGGGCCAAGCGACTCATCGTGTTCGACGTCGACTCGACGCTGATCCAGCAGGAAGTCATCGAGATGCTCGCCGCCCGGGCCGGCGCCGAAGAGGCCGTCGCCGCGATCACCGAGGCCGCAATGCGTGGCGAATTGGACTTCGCCGAGTCGCTGCATCAGCGGGTCGAGACTCTGGCCGGCCTGCCCGCCGCCGTGCTCGACGAGGTCGCCGACGAAGTGACGCTGACCCGCGGCGCGCGGACCACACTGCGGACATTGCGGCGGCTGGGCTACCACGTCGGCGTGGTCTCCGGCGGCTTCCGGCAGGTTATCGAGCCGTTAGCGCACGAGTTGATGCTGGACTTCGTCGCCGCCAACGAGTTGGAGATCGTCGACGGCAAACTCTCCGGCCGGGTCATCGGCCAGATCGTCGACCGCGCAGGTAAAGCCAAGGCGCTGAGAGACTTTGCGCATCAGGTCGGGGTGCCGATGGCACAGACTGTCGCGGTCGGTGACGGCGCCAACGACATCGACATGCTGTCCGCCGCGGGCCTGGGCATCGCGTTCAACGCCAAACCCGCACTGCGCGAGGTCGCCGACGCGTCACTGAGCCACCCGTACCTGGACACTGTGCTGTTCTTGCTCGGCGTGACGCGCGGCGAGATCGAGGCCGCCGACGCGCTGGACGGCGTGGTGAGCCGCGTCGATATTGAGACGGAGTCGTAGCGATCGCAAGCGCGAGGGCAGCCGCGACCCGACAGCCGCGATGGCGTCACGGTACGGCACGATAGTGAAGTGGCCGACCAGACGAGCGAGGGCGTCGACCCCGACCTGCTGATCGACTTCACCGACGTGACGTTGCGGCGCGACGGCCACACCCTGGTCGGACCGGTGAGCTGGTCGGTCGAACTCGACGAACGCTGGGTGATCATCGGCGCCAACGGCGCGGGCAAAACATCGTTGCTACGCATCGCCGCGGCCGCCGAGCATCCCTCGTCGGGGGTTGCCTATGTGCTGGGGGAGCGGCTCGGCCGGGTCGACCTGTCCGAGCTGCGTTCCCGGGTCGGTTTGAGTTCCTCGGCGCTGGCACAACGGATTCCGGGCAACGAGCTGGTGCGCGACCTGGTCGTCTCGGCCGGCTACGCGGTGCTGGGCCGCTGGCGGGAGCGCTACGAGGACGTCGACTACGACCGTGCGGTCGAGATGCTGGAAAGCCTGGGCGCCGAGCATCTCGCCGACCGCACCTACGAAACTCTCTCGGAGGGCGAGCGCAAACGAATTCTGATCGCACGCGCGCTGATGACCGACCCTGAGCTGCTGCTGCTCGACGAGCCTGCCGCCGGCCTCGACCTGGGTGGGCGTGAGGAGCTGGTGTCTCGGCTGGCCGATCTGGCCGCCGATCCCGATGCGCCGGCGCTGGTCCTGGTCACCCATCACGTCGAGGAGATTCCGCCCGGCTTCAGCCACTGCATGCTCATGGCGGAGGGGCAGGTGGTCGCGGCGGGTCTGTTGTCCGACGTGCTGACGTCAGACAACCTGTCCGCGGCGTTCGGCCAGTCGATCGCGGTGGACGTGATCGACGGGCGGTATTTCGCCCGGCGTACTCGGACCCGCCCGGCCCACCGGAGGCGCTTGTGACTGACGAAACGCTTGTCCCGTTGCCGGTACGGCCGGCCGCGACCGTGATGCTGTTGCGGGAGGAACCGGCCGGTCAGAGCGGTCTGTCCGTCTTCCTGATGCGACGGCACGCTGGAATGGAATTCGCCGCCGGCACCGTGGTCTTTCCCGGTGGCGGAGTCGACGACCGCGACCGCAACGCCGACATCGCCTGGTCCGGACCGCCGCCCTCGTGGTGGGCGGAGCGCTTCGGCACCGAGATCGAGTTGGCCGAGGCACTGGTGTGCGCCGCGGCGCGCGAGACCTTCGAAGAATGCGGCGTGCTGTTCGCCGGCCCTGCGGACGACCCGGCCGGCATCGTCAGCGACGCCTCGGTGTACCGCGAATCTCGCCAGGCGCTGGCCGAGCGCACGCTGTCTTTCGCCGACTTCCTGCGGCGGGAGAACCTGGTGCTGCGCGCCGATCTGCTGCGGCCGTGGGCGAACTGGGTTACCCCCGAAGCCGAGCGCACCCGTCGCTACGACACCTACTTCTTCGTCGGAGTGCTACCGGAAGGACAGCGCGCCGACGGCGACAACACCGAGTCCGACCGGGCGGACTGGAGCACGCCGCAGGCCGCGGTCGCGGAATTCGAGGCCGGCCGTTGTTTCCTGCTACCGCCGACCTGGACGCAGCTGGACTCGCTTATCGGGCGCTCGGTTGCCGATGTGCTGGCGGTCGAGCGCCAAATCGTGACGGTACAACCGAATCTCGAAATCGACGGTGACAACTGGATTTTCGAATTCTTCGACTCCGATCGCTACCACCGGGCCCGCAAAGCCGGCGGACTCGGGTGGCGGCATTGAGCGAGTTCGTCAGCGTCCACCTCGACCCCGGCCATCCGGGTGTCGGGACGCTGGTGCTGTCGCGGCCGCCCACCAATGCCCTGACCCGGCAGGTCTATCGGGAGATCGGGCAGGCCGCTGCCGAGATCGGTGGCCGCGAGGACATCGCCGCCGTCATCATCTTCGGTGGCCATGAGATCTTCTCCGCGGGCGACGATATGCCACAGCTGCGCACGCTGACCGCGCCGGAAGCCGAGAGTTGGATCAACGTGCACCACGACGCCGTCGATGCCGTCGCAGCGATCCCGAAACCGACCGTCGCCGCGATCACCGGTTACGCGCTGGGCGCCGGCCTGGGTCTTGCGTTGGCTGCCGACTGGCGGGTGAGCGGCGACAACGTGCGGTTCGGCGCGACGGAGATCCTGGCCGGATTGGTTGCCGACGGCGACGGCATTGCGCGGCTGACCCGCGCTGTCGGGACCAGCAGGGCCAAGGAACTGCTGTACAGCGGTCGTTTCTTCGACGCCGAAGAGGCGCTCGAGCTGGGCCTGATCAACGAGATGGTGGCCCCGGACGATGTGTACGACGCCGCCGCGGCGTGGGCGAGCCGTTTCGTCGACAGACCGCGCGACGCGCTCGCCGCGGCCAAGGCGGGCGTCGACGGCGTCTTCACCGCCCCTGCCGCGGAGCAACTGAACGCCGAACGCCGCCGCTTCCTGGACATCTTCACCCGTCAAGCCGAGGTGCCCCCAGTGGACGCAACTTAGAGGAATCTGAGAAAAACCTCTACATCTGGTGCGCGCGGCTCACTACGATGGGCTGATATTCGGCACAGGTCGCCGCAGGCGCGCAATCGGGATGGGTACTTCCCTCGGGGCGTTCGTCGCCTTCGGGGTGGTTGCGGCGGCCACCCCGGCCACCGCACACGCCGACGATTTCGGTCTCGGCGACCTGATCAGCGACCTCATCGTCAGCGCGAGCTCCGCCGGCCCGGCACTTGCTTCCAGTGCCGAAACGCTCTCCGCGGCAGAGCTTTTCCAGCAGTTCGTCTATGATCCGCTGCACGCCGGCGCAGAGAGCTGGATCAACAGCCCGCTCGGTGAGCAGGTCGACCAGTTCATCAACACGGCGTCCGGGCAGTTCGTGATCGGCAACGGTGCCGACGGAACACAGC
>Ga0302326_10032899_pt1 | contig 10317 bp, 14 predicted proteins | sample Palsa_T0_3_FD_202264 | JGI IMG/M metagenome (GOLD analysis project Ga0302326, IMG submission 202264) | Peat permafrost microbial communities from Stordalen Mire near Abisko, Sweden - Palsa_T0_3 | ecosystem: Environmental > Terrestrial > Soil > Palsa > Peat permafrost | place: Sweden: Abisko... | reverse complement strand
TCCGATCCTAATTCAAACCTGATTGCGACGCTTGGATCGCGCAGCCGCCCATCCCGCCGGACGTGGGGCAAGTCTGGTTTGACAACGGGGAAAAGTAAACCTGAGAAGCCCCGGTACTGCCGGAAGAACCGTCGACTATGATCCCGCTCGTGCCACCTGACTCGGGTCTGCTTGCTGCGGTTGCGGTTGAAGTGGTAATGGCCGCTCCGGAAGTCACATCGAAAGACATGAGGCACCCAGTGTTTGTCCCACAATTCACTGGTGCGGCCGTGCTGGCAAGAGCGGTCACGCTCAAGAAGATTAAGTCCGTGCCAGCCGGATGAGCGCTACCGCTGGTGTTACTCGGATTAAAGAACTCGGTGACCTGAGAGCATAGTGGGGGGCCTGTTGCGCCGCTAGAAAGAGCGGGTCCAGTGCTCACGGCCCCCAGCACGCCGGTGGTTGAAACCGGGATCTGGTACAGCGTGGGGATGTTGCTGCCCGCGGCAGGGGCGCAGACGTACATGTGTCCTCCCCCGGCGGTACCCAGAAACCACGCGTTGTCAAACGCACCGCTGTAGATAGCTGTTCCGGGGCCGGGAGTACTTAGGACGGTTTGAACGCCGTTGGCACCGTCAGCGACGGTAGTTGAAAATGTGTAAACGGCAGATACGCCGGTAACTTGCATGGGCGCCGCCGCAGACTTCGACACGATTAGATACAGTAGACCGTTGGTTGGATCAAGAAGCGGAGCGTCGAAGTTAGCATCTTCGGATTCGATATCCGCGGTTTTGACAACACCGGGCGTGCCGGCACCGGCTGTTGCGTCCACCACTTTAAGGGTGCCAAATAGGCTTCCCACGAAAATCTTCCCGGTTCCTGGGTCATAAACGGGGTTTGTGAGAGGGCTACTGTTACTCGTCAAACACGGCCAAATAATGGGAGTGGTAGTTGATATTGTCTCAGCGGGGGGCGACACCGCCGTCCCGTTGAACACGCTGGTGAACTTGTGGAGAAATCCGAAACCATCTCCCGCGTAAAGCACGTCACCCGTGTAATCGTAGAAAGGCGACGACAAGGCGTCACCTGAGGCGGTATCACCGTTCGCCGTGGAGTAGGTCAGCGTAGTCATGCACGGAGCTGTGCACGTGGGGTATGCTGCGCTGCTCACTGCGGTAAGCGCGTACGGGTTTGCGAGCGTGCCGAAACCTGCCGCCCATCTGAGAATAACCAGCGTGGCTTGCGTTCCGGTCGAATTGTTCTGGACGAAGGCCACCTGAGAACCATCAAGCGAAAGAACGACCGAGGTCACCACCGTACCGCCAGTGTTGAAGGCCCAGTAAGTCGACGGTGCGGGGCCGCACAGACCGCTGACGCCGACGTACAGATTATCGAACGCCGCGACGGTAGCTTGCGTCGGAGAACCGGCCAGGCTCGTGTTATATACAACGAAATCGGTGCAGCTCGCGGTCCCCGCATTGAACGAAAACTTAGCCGGGTAGTTACCTGCGCCCACCGTCGCGCCGGTCCCCATGTCGATACTCCAGTCGCCTTGGAGCAAGTCATCGCCCTCGGCACCATGACCCCAACGCCGACGATCCCGATACTTTCGTTCGGCATCGCGTCGTATCAATTGCTGGATGTATCTCGGGTCTCGCGATAATCGATCCTGATCCATCGAGTTACGCGGAGCGGAAAACACCACGTGCCGGTGGCTCCAGTCGGTGACCAAGTGAACAGGCTCGTCTCCTGCATGGGCTGCGCGAACGACCGCGAACACGATTAGAATCACCGCGACGAAAACAATCTGGGCCGGTCTGATTCGCCATTTGCTGTTCGATTTCATTTTGATCCTCGCATTCGTTTTACTGCAACTCTTGGGAATAAACGTTGCGGAGCACTACGTTTATGCATCGTCGAAGTCTTCTCAGAGGTCTGGCGGTGCACCGAAACGCCAACCGATACCGTGCTCGAGTATTAAGTTCCACGGACGCACGAGTCCGTAAAAGGGTGTGAGCGCTTTGGGCAGGCGTATGCTTTTGCAATCGCCTTCGGTCGGAGCGGTGGCCAAACGTATCGTCTGCCAGACCGCATCTCCGATTCCATCTCGCGTTCGATACCGAAACGCGGCTCTGGGCAACACACCCATGTGGCTGCCGACAGCTCCCGTGAGCTTGTCTCCCACTTTTGCGACGAGCCATTCCACGTTCGAGTCCGCTCGCGCCTGGTCCAGGACAGTCTGCGGCAAAGGGGCGTCCAGCAGCTGGTACGCCAGGTACAGTCCCAGCAGAAGCAGCCGAGTGCATCTCAGTTTCGCGGCGATCCGCATGGCGAGGCGCCAATCAACGGGCTGTGCCGCGATCAATTCCGCAATATCGACAATCCAGCTCAACCGCTCCCAAAAGTGTTTCGCGCCGTGAACGCACAACATCACGAGCGAGTCCTCGATGGAAAACGACCGCAGCCGAGCCCCGCACAATTGCACGGTAATCAATCGCCGGCTCATTTTTTCAAAGTCCAGCGGAACAGGAAAATATCGAAGGGTGCGCTCGGTATGCAGTTCGATTTGCGTTCGAGTCGCTTCCCGCAAGAAGCTGTATTGCCCAGGCACCGAATCGGTGGGCCCAGGATTTTCTGGCACTCGGTCGAATTGCGCGCTATAACCGGCAGATTTGAACAAGACGGCTGCCCGGCGCATGTGCTTCTGGGGGACAAAAAAATCAAGATCCAGAAATCGCCGCCGCATCAGAGTCCCGTATGCGAGCCATCCCAGAACCGGTCCTTTAATAGGAATTAGCGGTACGCCTTGCGCCTGAAAGATTTCGTAAACACGCAAAAGCTCGGAAAACAATAGGACAGCCATTGCTCCCGTTCTGCGCGCGGCTTCACGCATGCTGTCCATACAAAGGCTAGGCACGCGCCCGTCGCCGGCGACTTTGATGTTTTCATAGACAAACGGCTCTAGATGATGTTCGAAGGCCACGGAAGCCACCTGTGGCCAGCTCAAGGGACCACTAAGAATGTGATGAATGCGTCCGACCGTCTTTTGATCGGGACTCATGTGGGCACTGCAAAGGACCAATTTAAATTCAGGCAGCAGCCTTTCTCTCCAATCGGAATTCAAGCTCATCGAGCGGTTATCCTCGTAGCGCGGTGGCGCGATTTCCTGAGCAGATTTACGCAAAGGGAAGGCAGAGGTCAGCACAACATTCGCACCTCAGGCGTAGGTCCACAAAGTTCAGCCGCAGGATGGGGCGCAGCGGTCGCCAGGCTCTGGATTTGAATCAACTGTAAAACCGGAACGGCTGATGCGGTCGCTTTCTTGGATTTTAGGTTTTCGGATGGAATCCCAGTGCGAGCATAGGATTTTTCGTAGTCCTGCACCGAGGATCCACGCATGTTGCCTTCTAAGTACGCTAACCCCGGGCATAGCGTGCAGGTTCCGCCATGGACGCACTTGGAGCACGCCGGCATGTCCCGCAGGGTGATGGATCGGACTTCCTTGAGCTGAGGCGAATCGCGCCAAATGTCTGCAAACTTGGTGTGCCGTACGTTTCCGCTGGGTAAGGGAAACTGCACGCACGGATAAATGTCTCCATAAGGCGAGACGTAACCCGCGGTGTGCCCTGCACTGCACGGCAGCATGTCCAGAGCTTCTTCACCAGGGCCTTGCGGAGGAGCGCAAAACTCTTCCACGTTTCCGACCAGCGCTTCGTTTCGGAACGCCTCACGTAATGCGGCTTCGTCCACGTTCAAGTTAAGAATGGAGCGATCCCCGTCCATCATCGGGGTAATCGTCGGATCGACAATGAACTGCGCTCCCAGTTCGGCGGCTAAATCTCTCACTCCTCGATAATCGTTGACGTTTTGTCTCATCAGCACGTTCGCCATGATGACGTGCAAACCGTGCTCCCGAAGCAGCCGCACCGCTTCGATGGATTGTCGCAACGAGCCCGGCATCTTGGTAATCGCATCGTGGACCTCGTGCCGATGCGAGTAGATACTGATCTGCACCGATTCGACGCCTAGGGTCTTGATGCGGTCCGCTTCCTGCTTCCGTACCAAAACACCATTGGTTTTGAGCTTGATGCAGAAGGTTCGCAGACGGGCGTGCTCCAAAATGTCGAAGAAGTCTTTGCGCATCAGGATTTCGCCGCCACTGAGGGTCAGGTAGAAGACCCCTGCGTCGGCCATCTGGTCCAAAAGATCTTTGATTTCCGCGGTGGTCATCTCGCCGTGATCGTGATGATCGAGATAACAGTGAATACAGCGTTCATTGCATCGATAAGTCAAATCCAGCTGCACGCTGAGCGGAATATTGCGCTGGAGCGCCTTACCAGCCATCTCGATCGCCAAAGTGTTCATTGGGTCACTTTCGATGAACCGATCGATACGGAAATCGGCTCTTCGGAAAGCAGCAAGATGCCATGCTGAGCCAGTCCCTCCAGCAGCGCCTCCGCATCTGCCAAGGCCACGTCCAACGAAATTTCGTATTTTGTGCAGATGTTATGCGCGACGATGTCCCGGAGAGGCGTCGTTCCGTCTAGAGACTGCCAAATCACCGAAGCAATCTCATTGAGCGTAAACAATGTCGAGTTGGTGGCGGACATCACCATCATCTCTTCGTCGAGTCCCCGTGCTGCGATCGCCGGGCTACGAGCCGCAAATAGGCTGGGTTTCATACAAGCATCTCCCACACATGGTAGTCAGGCGCGAATGTAAGCCTGCGCACAGGTACACGAGCGACAAAATCACAGGCAGCATCAAAAACCATTTCTACGAAGTCGGGCTCGCGCGCGAAAAATAGAATATTCCTGAGTAGCGTCCGAACCGCCTCGGCGCCTTCAATCGGTTCGATTTTATTTTCCGGCCCTTTGGCTAACAGGTATAAAGCTTTAATCGGAGCGCGCTCGTTGGCTCCGGCTCGCGCGAGCTCGCCAAAAAACGGCGTCCCCACCGCAAAGTATCGGGAGTCGTTCCGCGTCACATAGGACACTTCGTCGGTGAGCATCACCACATCCGCGGGAGCCAACCTGGCCATTGTGGTTTTTCCGGCGCCGGAAACTCCGGCGAACAGGAAGGCGCTCTCATTCCGGATTGCGCTCGATGCGTGCAACAGGAACCCTCCCTCGCGCGCGAGCAAAAGCGTGTGTAGGATGCGCAGCACGGAATCCAGCGAGAAGGGATTGATGGTTTGTTCGATGCTCCCGCGTAAAGAGGATGGATTCCACTCGACGCGGAAATCTCCCGCTTTATCAACCAGCGCCCTGACTCCCACTAACTTGAACCTCCAGGTCGCCTGATTCGGTGTCTGGCGAAGCCGGTTGAATGTCAAAAATGAACCGGGCGCCACTCGATGGACTCACGTAGCCGGCGTAGCGCTCTTCCATCTGATCGAGGAAAGCACCATTGTCACAACGCAATCGGATGGGCACTCCACCGATCTCGACTACGACTCCGGATCGCTGTATCGCCGCGGTTACATTTGCCATGGTGTTGTCCTTTCCGAAAAAACAAATCGCCACCACACAGCCACGCGGATGAACACATACGTCGCGAGATCGGATGCACGCAGGATGCGGGCCACTAGTTGCCGTGATCTACCAAGAGGTAAGGCTGCTTTCACGCGTTGACTGCCGCGCTGAATGGAAACTACTCGACCGAGTAACTCAACGGAACTAACGGGCGAATCATCATGGCAGAGGCGGTCACCACGGGTAATCAGCCATGACTCGGGACAGGTATCCGCTGGATTCGCGAACCTCCGATCCACCACCCGATGTATGAATAGCCGGTCCTTCCGCAAGAAGAGCACCACTTCTCCTGGGGATATATCGTGCAATGCCGCCCGTTGGATGGAGACGAAATCGCCGGGAAGAATGGAAGGCGCCATGCTCGAGCCGAAGGCGCATAGTCGCACCTCGCCAAATGTTCGCAGCACTTCTCCGGCGAGAGTTACCGCCGTGCTGTTCGCAGCATTTCCGAGACGATTCATCACACAATCCTAGTCGTGGGCTACGATACCTTCCTGCTGTAGTGACAAGCGAGTTGACTGCTGAACACCTTGCCGCATGCCAAAGCCGAGACTTCGAACGCAGTTTCGAACTTGAACGAAGGAGCTATGTACTGTTTCTTGGAAGGTTCCGGCTGGCAGGATGGGTTCTCTGATGCATTTTCGGTGTCCACGGTCACACTCCCTTGGAGCTGCGGCGTCGCCATTTTGCCTAATCAATATGCATGACCTGGTAGAAACACGAATCGCCGAGAGGTCCGAATCAGCCGCAGAGCTAAGTGTTCCGCTAAGGGACATTCTATGGAGCGGCATACTTGCGAACTGTTATCTTTAGTACACGGACTACATATGTGTCGTAAGAAATAATATTCTGAAATTAAACGCGCGCGCTTTGGACTGGGACACGTGCGGGAGCGGCGCCTGTTGCCGCGAAACTGCAAAGTTTTTGCGCGCTGAGTGTATTCGGTCCGGCGTCCTGATCCTGGTGCCTAGGAACGCCCAGCAGGTATGGATGTGGCTGATTGTGTGCTGGTTAGCAGTTTCGCGATTAATCGTTGAAGTCCGCTGGCTACTGCCGCTCGTCACCCTGCCAAATTAGTCGTCAGGTGTTCACCAGCTCGCTGCCGAGGGCGGAGCAATCGTTGGGGGACGCAGTTGCCCTCCGTCCGACCGTGCCAAGAGTGTGTCGCGCCCGGTCGCGAGGGTCTGTTCAATCTCGTCAAGAGCCTCCCGCCGACGTTGAAGTACGAACCGGGAACGATCGTGGCTGAGGGAGACGTGGTGATCGTGCATGGGCGATTTAGCGGTTTCGGTGCTCCTGTAAATTGGATTGCTGCAGACATTCTCCGGATCGAGGCCGGGATACTCGTCGAGCATTGGGACGTGATTCAGGATGAGGCGACAGAACAGCAATCGAAGAGCGGCGCTCCAATGTTCGGAACAACTTTCCCAAAGTACCAGTGAGTGAGAGCCGGAGAGTTCAGATTTATTCAGCGAGGATGGGGGCTGCGTGAGCCCGTGGTTCATCTAAACCCATTCTTCGAATTGTTCAGGATTCGGAAGCCTCAAACTTTGGCACAAAAGCCCGCAACCAGTTGTGATGGTGAGCATCACATATTACGCAACAGGCGGTATCGCGGTAGGGGCGTCGAATTTGGGGTTGCCGCGCACATCTCGAAGAAAGAGATCAGGATTCCGGGACCGGATCATCCTACGCGATGCCATCCGATTACTTTGGCTGGGAGCCCGGCTCGGGGGACATGACCATGCCGCAAAAGCTCGCAGGAAAGGTTGCCGTGATTACGGGAGGAAGCAGCGGGATTGGACTCGCGACAGCGAAACGGTTCGTCGATGAAGGCGCCTACGTGTTCATCACTGGACGCCGGCAAAGCGAACTGGAAGCGGCGGTGAGCCAGATTGGCCAAAATGTGACGGGCGTCCAGAGCGACGTCTCAAAAATGGCCGATCTCGACAAACTATATGCAGCGGTAAAGGAGCAGAAGGGCAAGCTCGACATCGTGTTTGCCAATGCGGGCACCGGTGGGTTTGCTCCGCTTGGACAAATCAGTGAAGAACATTTCGACAAGCAATTTGACGTGAACGTGAGGGGCCTGCTGTTTACGGTGCAGAAGGCGCTCCCGTTGCTGCAACCGGGAGGATCGATCGTGCTGAACGCATCGATAGTTTCCAGTACCGGCAGCCCGGCCTTCAGCGTCTACAGCGCGACCAAGGCTGCGGTCCGCTCGTTCGCGCGCACTTGGTCCGTGGACCTTAGGGAGCACAAGATCCGGGTGAATGCCATCAGTCCGGGCATCATCCCGACGCCCGGCTACAACACCTCGCTTGGGTTGACGCAGGAACAGGTCGATCAGTTTATACAAAGCTCGATTGGCAATATTCCCCTCGGCCGTCCCGGCACTGCGGACGAAATCGCGAAGGCCGTCTTGTTCTTGGCCTCGGACGACGCCAGCTACATAACCGGCATCGAGTTGTTCGTCGATGGCGGCTTGGCTCAGATATAACCGGCGATATGCCAAGATGCAACCAAGTGTGCTGTTGAGCATCACACATTGCGGAGAGAGTGTATGTCAGCAAAAAGCGTCCAGTTTGCGGTGGCCGCGCACATTATGGCGGCCCTGGGTTACCGCCGCGGCGAGGAAGTCTCGTCGGCGATCCTGGCCGACAGTGTGAACGCCGATCCCAGTTTCGTTCGAAAGTCGCTCTCCAAGCTCTCGAAAGCGGGCTTGGTGGTGACCAAGAGGGGCAAGAGCGGAGCGAGTGTCCTGGCGCGTCCGGCGCGGCAGATCACCCTGCTCGACATATACCGTGCCAGTGCAGCGCCGCGGGCGTTCGCGATTCATTCGTATCCGGTCGAGAAGAGGTGTCCGGTGAGCTGCCACCTAAAGGAGTGCATGTCCGGGCTACTTTCCCAGGCGCAGAACAGCTTGGAGAGATCGCTGGCGAAAACAACTCTCGCCGATCTGGTTGGTGAGATCCGGGGAAAGGCGAATTGACTTTTTTTGTCACTGTAATTGTGCATATAACACGCACAATATATTGAACCAAGGAGGTCGTGGCTATGGGCTCATCCGTTGCTTTGAATACGACGTATGTGATTTTGGGGGCCACCGGCAACACCGGGTCGATCATCACCAATTTCCTGCTATCGAAGGGCGAGAAGGTACGCGTCGTCCGGCGCGACCCGGGAAGACTGCAAAAGCTGAACGCGATCAGCGGTTTCAACGTTCTGCACCTGCGCCCCGCGTATTTCATGGAGAACAATTTGGCAGCGATCGGCATGATTCAGGGAACGGGAATTTTCGGACATGCGCTGCGAGCCGAACTGAAGTTGCCGATGATCGCGACGCGCGACACCGGCGACTACGCCGCGAAGCGCCTCCTCGACCTGGATTTTTCCGGCAAGCAAACGCACGAACTGCTTGGCGAGCACGAACTGTCGATGGCGGAAGCCACCGCGGTGATTGGGCGCGGCATTGGCAAACCGGATCTTCGTTACCAGCAGCTTCCGTATGACCAGGTGCAGCAGTCGTTAGAGCAAACGGGTTTTTCCTCGAAGAAAGCCGCGGTGTACATCGAGATGTTCAAGGCCATCAACACAGGACTCCTCGCACCGCTCGAGCCGCGTTCGCCGGGGAACAGCACACCGACTTCATTTGAAATATTTGTGCAGGATGTCTTTGCGCCCGCGTACCACGGGAAGGCTTCCGCGGCTTAAGCTCAGCAACAACGGAGAAAGGCAACGAGCAGAACACTCGAGGGCAAGACCGCGGCCATCACCGGCGGGGTGAAGCCTGAACGAGAGCCCTGCCTCAGTCCAGCGCATGTTTGTGAAAAGAGTGCGTGCATCCCCCGGCGCTGCTGGCCCCTTACCGTGTTAGCCGATGCTGAGACTTTCGATGGTAAGAATGAATCGCGGCTTATCGTCGTGGTGCTATACCAGGACCGTACCGCCATCCACAATAATGGTCTGGCCAGTGGCGAATCCTTCCTGCATCAAAAACATGTAGGCTTGCGCGAGATCGGAAGCTTCGCCGACCCGGCGAACCGGGAGGCTGCTGCCCACACTCTCGTATAAACGTTCCCGCTCCGATGCACTCATGGTCTGCCAGAGGTTGGTGCGAACGACACCGGGAGATACGGCGTTAACCCTTATTGGCGCCAACTCGACCGCTAAAGCGCGGGTCATTGCTTCGATAGTTCCGCAGACGCTTGCCGCAATTACCCATCCTTTTCTCGGGCGCTGGCCGGCGATTCCGGTTGTGAGCACGATAGAACCCTCCTTGCGGATATGCGGGCTTCCATACTTGACCGCGGCGAGTGCGGCCCAATAGCGCAGCTCAAAGGCGCGCCGGGCCTGTTGGAGATCCGTCATAGCAAGGTCGCGCAAATGCAGGCTATCGCCAGCGGTGAAGACCAAATGATCGAAACTGCCCAGGTTGGCAAAGAAGGTTGCAACGGCTCCTTCGTCCGAGACGTCAACCGCCTGCCCCTGTGCGTCGCCACCAATACACTCAACGGCCTTCTGAACTCGTTCCGCATTGCTGGAGACGATAACGACCTTGGCTCCTTGCGAGGCCGCCTGTTGGGCCACTGCCAAACCAATTCCCGACGACCCGCCCATCACGACCACCCGCTTCTGCTGCAAATCGTTTCGCGGCTGCATTGGATTCTCCTTGTTCTCTTCGGACTTACACAGTCATAGACGATCAGAAAAGGCCATGCGGTTCATGCATAATAGTCATGGCTGCCATGCGTTTAGAGAAACTACGACAAGTCGACTTGAACCTTCTGACTACATTTGCTGC
>Ga0302326_10032898_pt1 | contig 10317 bp, 6 predicted proteins | sample Palsa_T0_3_FD_202264 | JGI IMG/M metagenome (GOLD analysis project Ga0302326, IMG submission 202264) | Peat permafrost microbial communities from Stordalen Mire near Abisko, Sweden - Palsa_T0_3 | ecosystem: Environmental > Terrestrial > Soil > Palsa > Peat permafrost | place: Sweden: Abisko... | reverse complement strand
GCGTGCCCGAGTTCACCTATACCGACCTGCTGCCACTGGGCCCGGACGGCACCAGCTACCGGCGGCTGACAGGTGACGGAGTCAAGCACCACAGCTCGTTCGGCAGAAATTTCCTGGAGATAGAGCCGCAGGTCCTCACCGACCTCACCACCGCGGCGATGGGTGACATTGCCCACCTGCTGCGGCCCGCGCACCTGCGCCAGCTACGGTCCATCCTGGACGACCCGCAGGCCTCGCCGAACGACCGGTACGTGGCCCGTGACCTGCTGAAGAACGCGTGCATCGCGGCCGGGCGCGTGCTGCCGATGTGCCAGGACACCGGCACCGCCATCGTCATGGGCAAGCGCGGCCAGCACGTCCTGACCGACGGCCGCGACGAGGAGCACATCTCCCGCGGCATCTACGACGCCTACACCACGCTGAACTTGCGCTACTCCCAGCTCGCGCCGCTGAGCATGTGGGACGAGAAGAACACCGGCAGCAACCTGCCCGCCCAGGTGGAGATCTACGCCACCGGCGGCGACGAGTACAAGTTCCTGTTCATGGCCAAGGGCGGCGGCTCGGCCAACAAGTCGTTCCTGTTCCAGGAGACCAAGGCGGTGCTGAACCCGGCCCGGATGCTGTCCTTCCTCGAGGAGAAGATCCGGGGGCTGGGGACGGCCGCGTGCCCGCCGTACCACCTGGCCATCGTGGTCGGCGGGACGAGCGCCGAGTTCGCGCTGAAGACAGCCAAGTACGCGTCGGCCAAGTACCTGGACGCGCTGCCGACCGCCGGTTCGGCGGCCGGGAACGGGTTCCGGGACCTCGAGCTCGAGGAGCAGGTGCTCGGCATCACCCGCAAGATCGGCATCGGCGCCCAGTTCGGCGGCAAGTACTTCTGCCACGACGTGCGGGTGGTCCGGCTGCCCAGGCACGGGGCGTCCTGCCCGGTCGCGATCGCGGTGTCGTGCTCGGCCGACCGGCAGGCGCTCGGCAAGATCACCTCCGGCGGGGTGTTCCTCGAGCAGCTCGAGACCGACCCGGCGCAGTACCTGCCCGATGAGGTCCCCGACGACGCCGAGGTCGTGGCCATCGACCTGAACCGGCCGATGGCCGAGATCCGGGCCGAGCTGACCAGGTACCCGGTGCGCACCCGGGTGTCGCTGACCGGTCCGCTGGTCGTGGCGCGGGACATCGCGCACGCCAAGATCGCCGAACGGCTGGACGCGGGCGAGCCGATGCCTTCTTACCTGCGCGACCAGCCGGTCTACTACGCCGGGCCCGCCAAGACGCCTGCCGGGTACGCCTCCGGGTCTTTCGGGCCGACCACGGCCGGGCGGATGGACTCCTACGTGGAGCGCTTCCAGGCGGCGGGCGGCTCCCTGGTCATGCTGGCCAAGGGCAACCGTTCGGCCGCCGTGACGGCCGCGTGCAAGCAGTACGGCGGGTTCTACCTCGGCTCCATCGGCGGCGCGGCGGCGCGGCTGGCCCAGGACTGCATCACCAAGGTCGAGGTGCTCGAGTACCCCGAGCTCGGCATGGAAGCTGTCTGGCAGATCCAGGTGAAGGACTTCCCTGCGTTCATCGTGGTCGACGACAAGGGCAACGACTTCTTCACCGACCCGTCCGGCCCGGTCGTACAGATCGGGGCGCACCCGTGAGCACCCGTCTTGAACATGATTCGATGGGGTCGGTGGAGGTCCCGGCGGACGCGCTGTGGGGGGCGCAGACGCAGCGGGCGGTGGATAACTTCCCGGTATCCGGTGAGCGGCTCGGCCGGGACATGATCGGCGCGCTGGGGTGCATCAAGGGCGCCGCCGCCCGGGTCAACGGGGAGCTGGGGATACTCGAGGCCGACATGGCCGGCGCGATCCACGACGCCAGCGCGGCGGTGGCGCGGGGGGAACACGACGACGCTTTTCCCATCGACGTGTTCCAGACCGGCTCGGGCACCTCGAGCAACATGAACGCCAACGAGGTCATCGCGACCCTGGCCTCCCGCGAGCTGGGCCGGGCGGTGCACCCGAACGACCACGTCAACGCCTCCCAGTCCTCCAACGACGTGTTCCCGTCCGCCATCGGCCTGGCCGCCACCCGGCTGCTGGTGCTCGAGCTGATCCCGGCCCTGGACCACCTCGCCGCCACGTTCGAGGCCAAGGCCGCGGAATTCGCCGACGTGGTCAAGGTCGGCCGGACGCACCTGATGGACGCGGTCCCGGTCACTGTCGGCCAGGAGTTCGGCGGGTACGCCGCGGCGATCCGCCATGATGCCGAACGGGCCCGCGTGCTTGCCCCCGGGCTAGGTGAACTGCCGCTCGGCGGGACGGCGACGGGGACGGGCCTGAACGCGCCGGCCGGCTTCGCCGCGGGCGTCATCTCGCACCTGGCGTTGTCGATGAAGCTGCCGCTGACCGAAGCCAGGAACCATTTCGAGGTGGCCGGCGGGCGGGACGCGCTGGTGGAAGCCAGCGGGGTGCTGCGGGTCATCGCGGTGAGCCTGTACAAGATCTGCAACGACCTGCGCTGGATGGGGTCGGGGCCGCGGGCCGGGCTGGGCGAGATCTCGATCCCTGACCTGCAGCCGGGCTCCTCCATCATGCCGGGCAAGGTGAACCCGGTCATCTGCGAGGCGGTATGTCAGGTGTGCACGCAGGTGATCGGGAACGACGCGGCGGTGGCGTTCGGCGGGGCGGCGGGGAACTTCGAGCTGAACGTGATGATGCCGGTGATCGGCCGCAACCTGCTCGCCTCGGCCCGGCTGCTGACGGCGGTGCTGCCGCTGCTCGCGGACCGCTGCGTGGCCGGGATCACGGTCCACGCGGACCGGATGCGGCAGCTGGCCGAATCGTCGCCGGTCATCGTGACGGCGCTGAACCGGTTCATCGGGTACGAAGCCGCGGCGCAGGTGGCGCACGAGGCGCTCGAGACCGGCGAGACGATCCGCTCGATCGTGGTGGCGCGCGGTTACGTCTCACGCGGCGAGATAACCTCCGGGCAGCTCGACGCGGCCCTCGACGTGCTGGCCATGACCGGAATTCACAAGTCGGACTAACGAGCACAATCTGGTCAAGCTTAACCAATGCTTAGGCTGCCCGTAGGGACCTGTGAGGCAACACCGTGTAGGGTCCGGCTATGCAGCCTTTGGCGGACACCGGGCGCGTAATCGCCGGGCGTTACCGCCTGCAAGCCCCCATCGGCCGCGGCGCGATGGGCGTTGTCTGGCGTGCCCGCGATCAGCTCCTCGACCGCGATGTCGCGGTCAAAGAGGTCAAGATAGCGGAAACCCTCAGCGACGAAGAGCGGGCGCACGCGTACCAGCGGACGCTGCGCGAGGCCAAGACCGCGGCCCGGCTCAACCATCCCGCAGTGGTGACCGTCTACGACGTGGCCGAGGACGAGGGCCGCCCCTGGATCGTCATGCAGCTGGTCAACGCGCAGTCGCTGGACCAGGTGCTCGCTTCGTCGGGGCCGCTGTCACCGCGCCGGGCCGCCGAGGTGGGCCGCCAGCTGCTGTCCGCGCTCAGCGTCGCGCACTCCGCCGGGGTGATGCACCGGGACGTCAAGCCGAGCAACGTGCTGCTCGGCCAGGACGACCGGGCGGTGCTGACCGACTTCGGCATCGCCACCTTTCAGGGCGACCCCAAGCTGACCCAGACCGGCATGGTGATGGGCTCCCCCGGCTTCACCGCGCCGGAGCGCATCCGCGGCGAGGACGCGTCGCCCGCGTCCGACCTGTGGTCGCTCGGCGCGACCTTGTACGCGGCGGTCGAGGGGCACGGCCCGTTCGAGAAACGCGGCGGCGCGATCACCACCATGGCCGCGATCATCAACGAGGACGCGCCCGAGGCGCCGACCGCGGGCGCGCTGGGACCGGTGATCGGCGCGCTGCTGCGCCGCGAGCCCGCCGACCGGCCCGATGCGGCCGGGGCTGCCCGGATGATCAGCGACGTGCTGCCGATGCTGACCGACCGGGCTGGCGAGGCGCCCGGCGGCTACGTACCCACCGCCATCTCCGCCTCGCCGCGGCCTGGCGCCGTCCGGCCCCGGACACCATCGCCCAGCGAGTCCTCGTGGGGAGCGGCTCCGGCCGATCAGGCGAGCTCCAGCGACGCCGGCCAGTCAGCTGCCGCGACCGGCCCGCCTGGCGGGCAGCTGACCCCCGAGCAGGCCGCGCCGACCACGGCGCAGCCGGCCGGGTCGCCGGCCGGGTCGCCGGCCGGGTCGTCGTACTCACCCGGGTCCTCGTTCGGGTCCGCGGCCGGCGCTGGCGCCGGGTACGCCGGATATGAAGCCTCGGCGGCCCGGCCGGAGAGCCCGCCGCCCGATTTCTCCTCCTGGTACGACCCGTCCCCCCGGTCTGGCGCGGCGCCCCAGGCGGACTACGGCGACCGGTCCGGCTATCCGCCGCCGGCCGGCTACCCGCGCCAGCCCGGGTATCAGGGCGAGCCTGGTTATCAGGACCAGCCTGGTTATCAGGGCCAGCCTCAGCCGGGCTACGCGCCCGGGCGCCAGCCGGATTCCGGGGCCGCGCCCGGCCCGGGATACCAGCCGCCCCGGCGCCAGTCCTCGGGCCTGTGGTGGAAGATCGCCATCGCGATCCTGGCCCTGATCGGCGTGGGCGCGGGGGTGGCGACCGTCCTGCTGCTGCATCGCGACAACTCCTCGGGCCGGGTCGGCGGCAGTACGACGTCGGGCAGCAGCACGTCGTCGGCAGCCGCCAGCACGCCTGGTTCGGCCGGCCCGCCACCGCAGATCATCGTCGCCGTCAACCAAGCCGCGGGCACGCTCCCGGCCGGGTACGCGACCTACTCGCAACCGGCCGCGAGCAACGAGAAGGCGGGCTTCAGCTTGGCCGCGCCGACCAGCTGGAAAGCGACCGCGAGCGGCTACCAGACGTACCTGAAAGACCCGGCGGCGGCGAACGTGAACCTGCTCGTCGACCTCACGCCGCACACCCACATGAACGACATGCTGGCGGAAGCCACCTACATCGAGGCGCAGTCCATGCCGCGCTTCCCCGGCTACAAGCGGATCAGCCTGGCCCGGCTGACGATCCGCGGCCAGCCTGGCGCCTACTGGAAGTTCACCTGGGATGACCAGGGGGTCCAGCAGGAGGCCATCGACCTGCTCTACGTCGCGCAGACCTCCGCCGGGCCCCAGTCCTATGCGCTGTACATGACCGCGCCGGTCAGCATGTGGAACGACACCGCGGTCAAGAGCGTGTTCGACGAGGAAGTACGGTCCTTCAACCCGATGACGTTACCCGGCTAGTTCCTGTTAGTACCAGCCGGTGGCCTGTTCGTGGGCGTAGGCCGCGCAAGGGGAACCGTAGGTCCCCTTGATGTAATGCAGGCCCCACTTGATCTGCGTGGTCGCGTTGGTCTGCCAGTCAGGCCCGGCGCTCGCCATCTTGGACCCCGGCAGCGCCTGCGGAATGCCGTAGGCGCCGGAGCTGGCGTTGTAGGCCGTCACGCGCCATCCGCTCTCGTGTGCCCACAGCGGGTTCAGGCAGGCGAACTGGCTGGATGACCAGCCGAATGAGCCGAGCATCGCCTGGGCGATCTGCTGCGGCGAGCCCGCCGGGGCGGTCGCCGTCGCCGTCGGCTGCGGGGTGACGGTCGGGGACGCGGTCGCGGTCGGCTGCGGCGCGGCGGTCGGGGACGCGGTCGCGGTCGGCTGCGGGGCGGCGGTGGCGGTGGCGGTGGCGGTCGCGGTCGGGGTCCGCTGCGGGGCGGCGGTCGGGGACGCGGCCGGCGTCTGGACCGCGGCCATCTCGGTCTTGAGCTCGGCGGCGCGGGCCGCGGCGGCCCTGCCGGCGGACCGAGGCGGCGCCAGCTGATCCGGGACGGTCAGCCGCAGCACGTCGCTCGTCTCGCGGGCGCTGAGGATCGCGGCGCTGAGGATCGCCTGGTGCCCGCGGCCTGCCGCGGGTCGCGCGCTTCCCGCCTGCGCTGAGGTCGCCGAGGGTCCTGACGTCCAGGTCGCCGAGGGTCCTGACGTCCAGGTCGCCGCGGTTGCCGATGCGGCGGCGGCGGATAGTGCGCCCGCCGCGACGAGGACGGCCTTCGATCTGCTGAGCTGAACTTTCCGGTGCCGTGACAAAGGGACCTTTCGGTGTCTCGCGTCACGCGATCTGCTTCACCCGCAATCGCCACTGCCGTCACTGCGGCAGGCAGGTGCCCGTGGGACGTGGCGCGGGTCAGGGCGCCGGGCTAACTGGACGTTGCCATCGCACGGGCGGGGTGCTTCCGGCTCACCACCCTGCCTGACAAAAGTTCGCGCAGCGACCAAATACGCTGTGAGGTAGCTCACCACAACGCGGCATCGGGGGCGCTGATGTCCGGGAATCTGTGGTTAACCTACGGGTTCACCGCACCGCGAACGACCCGGTATTTCGCCATGACTAAGCTCACACCGATGCTGAAACTACTTATTGGGGCTGATAACCGGCGTGTCGGGGCCGAATAATGGCCGACCGATCAACTCGAGGGCCGTTCAGGCGACCGTATTTCACTTTAGGTAAAAGACTTACTACAAGGTGTCATAGGTGATTAGTAATAGCCGTTGGCTTCCTCGAAGGCCCACGCGCTGCAGGGATTCCCGTAGGTGGCCTTGATGTAACCAAGTCCCCACTTGATCTGGGTGGCCGGATTCGTCTCCCAGTCCGCTCCCGCGCTGGCCATCTTGCTGCCCGGCAGGGACTGCGGGATGCCGTAGGCGCCGCTCGCGTTCTCCGCGTCGTACCGCCAGCCGCTCTCCCGGTTCCAGATGTCCACCAGGCAGCCGAAGTACGTCTGCGGGCTGAAGCCGAAACTCGCCATCAGGTTGTAGGCGATGGACTGCGCGGTCCCCGGGTCAGGCGGCGTGGAGGTGACGTAGACGATTCCCCCGCCTCCCGAGCCGCCGCCGCTGCCGCTGGTAGCGGTGCCCGCGGCCACGTTGGCCGCGGCGACTTGGGCGGGCGAGGCCAGCTTGGGTTTGGCCACCACGGTCAGCGTGCGGGCCGCGGAGGTCATCGCGATCAACTGCTTGCGCTCGGCTTCCAGCGCGGCCATGGTGTGGCTGCCTGGCACCATCTCGATGGCCTGCACGGCACCGAAGGCACTCGTGCCCGGACTGAAGACCGAGGCGCCCACCGCGACCCCGATCACCACGATCAGCGCGATAACCGCGGCCGGCAGGACAATGCCGAAACGCCGGATCAAGCCCCGCTTGCGCCGGCCGCTGCGTGCGCCAGTCCGGTGACCCGACAAGAAAATCCTTTCGTTCGGCCATGCCCGCCTTGACACCATTGGCTGACTCGAAAAGTCACGGCCTACGGGTGCGGGCCCGCGCGGTAAATGCACAGCGCGACCGGCCCGTCGCAGTTGACCGGTAGGCCATCCGGGACGCTTCGCGCAAGTACCGCTGGCGCTCAAGAATGCCAGAAAGGCCCCTGAGCCGCGCAGCACTTAGCCGAGAAAACCGGCGGCTGGTTTACGAAATGGCTTGTGACCCTGATCACAAGAAGGTAACACCGATTGTAACCAATGCTGATCAGACGGTCATCACCAATGGCGGCACGCTGTGATCTGCGTCTCACGCAGACGGCCGTGACACGATTACGGCCGCCGCGCCCGGCGTGTCGCGTGCACTGGAGGCCGCCACCGACACGTTGCGCCTCGCGGCTGACCCTCACCGTGGCTCAGCCGCAACCCGGGCGAAGGCCTGGCCGCAGACGGAGCTGCCGCCGGTGTGGCTGATGGCCAGGCTGGTCCAGCCCGGCAAGAACGGCGGCGGGGTCGGCGGCTCGCTGAGCCGGGCAGGCTCGAAAGCTACGGAGCTCGCAACGCTACTCTGCCCACTGCGGGGCCACCCGCCGGCTGGCTATCGAAGCTACGCTGAACCTCCAGGTCGCTGGGTAACTGAGCGATGCGACACGCCTCTCGCCGGGGTCCCAAGGGCTGGCCGTGGTCCAGGTGAGCAGCGGGCCCTTGACGCTGGCCCCGCCGGAATTGGTGACGGTCAGCCCGCCCGGCTCCGTCAGGGCGGTGACCACCTTGCTGGCGGTGGCCGGGCCCTGGTTCGTGATGGTGACCGTCTCGGTCACGCTGGCCCCGTCACCCGCCTTCGCCGGGAGGCTCAGCTTCACGGTCGGGTCGGCCTTGTCCGGGACCACCTGCTGGGTCAGCGGCGCTGAGGTGGAGCGGGCGTAGGCTGTGTCGCCGGAGTAGGCGGCGGTGATGGCGTGGCTGCAGGTGGCCGTGTACGTGACTTGGCAGGTGGCCTGCCCGCTGCTGTTCAAGGGCTGGGCCGCGCAGCCGGTGATCGGGGTGCCGCCGCCGGTTCCTCTCCGGGTGCCGGTCCTCTCCGGGTGCCGGACGGCCCGCGAACCAGTCCATCCCGCACGGGAAGGCAGCAAATCGGCTGCTGGGTGGAGTTTTTCGTTATTGTGTGTCAATATACCTCCTATAGTGAGGGTCATGACGCACGATGAATTCGAATCCTACTGCCTGGTGACTTGAGATTGCTGCTGGTGCTGGAGAGGCGGCGCCGGAAATCCTGCCGGATCCTGCGCGGTGTTGGCGGCGGCGGGAGCGGGTGAGCCGGGATGGGGTGCAGGGATGCGTCCCGGGTGACGCCCATCCGGCTGGCTTCGGGGTCGCTTTCTGAGCGGTCGTGACGACGGATAATGTCCTGGTCTGCATGAGCGTCTTGCTGATCATCACTCGGCCAGGGACTTGTATTAGCGCGTTAGAGAGCCTGACGTGCGGTCGCGGGCCGGGCTGGCATGCCGGCTCGCGTGGCGGCGGGAGCTACTTGACGATGTGGTAGGTCAGGTGGGTGACGCCTGGGGCGTCGATGACGCCGGCCAAGTTGAACTTGGCGGTTGCGGGTGTGAGGTTGTCCAGCAGGCGGACGCCGTGGCCGAGCATCATGGGGACCAGGCTGATGATGAGCTCGTCGAGCAGGCCAGCCGCCAGGCACTGCTGGACGATGCTGGCTCCCATGAGGACCACGTCGCGGCCAGCCGCGGCGGTTGCCGCTTGCGCCACGGCGTCTTTGATGCCGGTGGTGACGAACGTGTACGGCAGCTGGCCGGGCGGCACCATGTCGGGGACGCGATGGGTTACGACGAACAGCGGCAGGCCTTGCATCGGCCCCCTGCCGTCCCATGCCTGGGACACGTCGTAGGTGCGGCGGCCGGCGATGACCGCGCCGCAGCCGCTGACGCCCTCGTCGAAAAATCGTGCGCTAGGGGCTGACATCGTGAAGGCGGGGTTCACCCGGCTGGGGGTGTCGCCAGCGGTCAGCCAGTCGTGCAGCCGGGTGCTGTCGATGAAGCCGTCGAGCGACATCGAGTGCGCAGCGGTGACCTTGGTCACGGTGTCCTCCCAGGTGAGGTGAGCAGGCGGGCTGGGTTGCGGTTGGTTCTGCGACGGCCCAGCTGACGGCCCGCGGGCCAGGCAGCCGGTGAGCGGTCACCGGCCCGCGCGGGCTGGCCACCCCATATGCGGGTGATCATGTGCGTCGCGGCCTGCATGGTCAGTGCGGCTGGCGTGCCGGCCCGGCAGGTTGCGCCGGCCGCCCGGGCGGTCCTGGGCATGGCCACCCTCCCCGAATGCCGAGACGGGACGATCCGTGTCGTGACGGTACTCTCCGGGGCATCCGGGTGTCAAGACGGCCCGTATCGTCTCGAGTTAGGCTAAGCTTCAGCTCGTGAGTGCCCGCCAGACCGCTGCCCTGCCATCCCGGCGGAGCGAGAGTTCCCGGCGTGCCATCCTCGATGCCGCCCTCGCGCTGTGCCGCGAGGAGGGCTACGCCCGGCTGTCGATCGAAGCGATCGCCGCCCGCGCCGGCGCCGGCAAGCAGACCATCTACCGCTGGTGGCCCTCCAAGGGCGCGGTCTTGCTCGAAGCCCTCGAGCGCGAAGCCGCCGTCACGGCGGCCTACCCCGACACTGGCGACCTGGTCGCCGACCTGCGCACCACCCTCACCGAGGTCGTCGGGTTGCTGGCCAGCCCGGACTTCGGGCCTCTGCTCGCCGCGCTGATCGCCGAGGCCCAGCAAGACCCCGCGCTCGGGCGCCTGCTCCTCGAGCGCTTCATCAACCCCCGCCGTGCCCCGATCGCGGCGCGGCTGCGGCGCGCCCAGCAGGCCGGGCAGCTACCGGAAACCCTGGACGCAGACGGCGTTCTCGAGGTGATCTTCGGCGCGCTCTACCACCGCCTGCTGCTGCCCAGCGGCATGCTGGACGCCGCCTACGCCAATTTCGTCCTCGACACCGTCGTAGGCACCTCCGCAGTCCGGCCGAACATAAGCGATCAGGGCGCGACCCCCACAGCTCGGGCCCCTGCC
>Ga0302326_10032895_pt1 | contig 10318 bp, 7 predicted proteins | sample Palsa_T0_3_FD_202264 | JGI IMG/M metagenome (GOLD analysis project Ga0302326, IMG submission 202264) | Peat permafrost microbial communities from Stordalen Mire near Abisko, Sweden - Palsa_T0_3 | ecosystem: Environmental > Terrestrial > Soil > Palsa > Peat permafrost | place: Sweden: Abisko... | reverse complement strand
ACCCAAACACATATACCGATCCCGCATTCGTGTTATTTCCCAATTTCGGCGGGTTCCGGCAGGCTCCTCATCGGGCGTCAACTCCCAGGGTTGCTATGTCTGACAGCATGCGCACGCAGCTACAACAAAGGATGAAATCTCGAGCAGCACGGCGGGCCGGCCCCGGCTTCGGCGCTTCGCAGCAGTGAAACAATGAAGGACGGCCTTCCGGAGGGAAGGCCGTCCTCGGGCCCAACGCTACACCTCGTTACCTAGGTCAGAGATAAGCGGTTTTCGAAGGGGGTTGACGGCAAGGCTAGTCTATTCTTCAATAAGCAAACACGGTTGTCGGTAAGCCAACTTTGGATCACAGGTCATATTCACCGGGCCTGGCACGATTGCATGGCGAAATAGACAAAACGCGAGGGGATCCCGGTGACCCAATCCTACGAAGAAACTGATGCCCGTCATGTCCTGACCATGGAAGAAATCACAAGCCTCACCGAAGAGGGGGGCAAGGCCGCCGACACCCTCATGAACGTAGTCGCCCTGATCGCCACCCGGTTCAGGACCGATGTGTGTTCCGCCTATCTGCTCGAGCCGGATCGATCCAACCTGGTCTTAGCCGCGACCCTCGGCCTCCACCCGCGATGCATAGGCTCCCTGCGTATGCCCCTCAGCGAGGGCCTCACTGGCCTGGTCGCTGAGCGGGTGATGCCGGTCGCGGTAGAGGACACCAGGCATCATCCCCGCTTCAAATATTTCAAGGAGTCGGGCGAAGAGGTGTACCACTCCTTCCTCGGCGTGCCCCTGATTGACCGAGGCATTCTGCAGGGTGTCCTTGTCGTGCAAACCAAAGAGCCCAGAATCTTCCGGGAAAGTGAAATCCGCATGTTGTCCGAGGCCGCCAGCCAGGTCGCACCCGTGGTCAGCGAGGCGCGCACGCTGGATCGTTTCATCGCCCCCGTCCAAGAGCGCCTGTGGTCAGTCGCCCGTAATCTCTGCTGGTGTTGGGACTACGACTGCATCAGCTTATTTCGCGACCTCAATCCCACCCGCTGGTGGCAGCTGAATCAGAATCCCATCGCGCTGCTCAACGAGATGCCGGTAGGAGAAATCGAGCGCCGCGCCACTGAACTGGGTCTGCATAGCCGCATCAACTATGTCTACCGCCGGCAGCAGGAGTATCTACACGCCGATCGCACCTGGGGCTCCATGAATGCAGGTGTGCTCCGGCCGCATCCCGTCGCCTATTTCTCCGCTGAGTTCGGCTTGCACGAATCTCTGCCCATTTATTCCGGCGGCCTGGGTGTTCTGGCCGGAGACCACATCAAGAGTGCCTCCGACCTGGGGATTCCCCTCGTCGGCGTCGGCTTGTTCTACGGCGAAGGGTACTTTCTCCAGCGGCTGGACCGGGACGGCTGGCAGCGGGAAGAGTATCTCCAGACAGACGTCACCCAACTCCCCATGGAACTGGCCATCGGCAAAAACGGGGAACCGGTGGTGATCGAAATTGAGACCCGCGGCGGCTCCATTCGCGCCAAGGTCTGGCGAGTCAAAGTCGGGCGTTGTGATCTGCTGTTACTCGACTCCAAAGTCGCGGGCAATGCGCCCGAGGATCTGGACCTCAGTTCTCGCCTGTACGGCGGCGATGCGCGTACGCGTATCCGTCAGGAGTTGCTCCTGGGGGTCGGCGGATTTCGCGCCCTGAAGGCCATGGGCATTGCTCCAGGCGTTCTCCACCTCAACGAGGGGCACAGCGGGTTCGCGGTATTGGAGGCGGTGCGTGATCGCATGCACGAAGAAGGCCTGGACTTCGACACCGCTGCGAACCTGATTCCCCGGGAAGTGATCTTCACCACCCACACCCCGGTGCCGGCAGGCCATGACCGCTTTCCTGCCGAGCTGATCGAAGAACACCTGGGCCCACTGCGCGACCAACTGGGCATTTCGCAACAGAGACTGATGGGTTTTGGCCGCGAGAGTCTCAACGATCAGCATGAACCTTTCTGTATGACCGTGCTCGGCCTGCTGCTCTCGCGCCGCGCCAATGCCGTCTCCTCTCTGCATGGCGAGGTCTCGCGAGCCATGTGGAAGGGCCTGTTTCCCGGCAAGTCGGAAGACGCCGTGCCCATCGGCCACATCACCAACGGGGTCCACGTACCATCCTGGCTGGCGCCGCAAATGTCGCGTCTCTACGACCGCCATCTCGGGGTCGGCTGGCAGGGGAAGAGCTCCTGGCTGCGCACCTGGGAGCCGGTCGAGAACCTCGACGATGGCGAACTATGGGAAACCCATCTCGCGCTCAAGTCGCAGCTCATCGAGTTTGTCCGCCGCCGGGCCCGCGAACAGGCCGAACGCCGTGGCGAATCAACTGAGACTCTGCTCCGCCTGGGCAAGGTACTCTCTCCGGATGCGCTCACCATCGGCTTCGCCCGCCGCTTTGCCACCTACAAACGAGCCAACCTGATCCTTGCTGATATCGAGAGACTGGCGTCCATGGTCAACGATCCCAAACGCCCGGTGCAGTTCCTTTTTGCCGGCAAGGCTCATCCCCACGACGAGCCGGGAAAACTGGTGCTGCAGCAGATCGCCGAGATGATGCGCGACTCCAAATTCGGAGACAAGTTTGTCTTTATCGAGAACTACGACATCAATGTCGGCCGCCACCTGGTGCAGGGTGTCGATGTGTGGTTGAACAATCCCCGGCGACCACTCGAGGCCTCCGGTACCAGCGGGCAAAAGGTGGTACTCAACGGCGGCCTGAATCTGTCCGTATTAGATGGCTGGTGGGCAGAAGCCTATGACGGCCTCAACGGCTTCGCCATCGGGGGCGGCAGAACCCACACCAATATGGACGTGCATGACACCCGCGACGGCGAAGACCTGTACCGGGTCCTGTTCGACGAAGTGATTCCCCTCTACTATCAGCGCGACCGGGACGGACTCCCTCGGGGATGGATCACCCGCATGAAGCGGACCATCCGCACCCTGGGCTGGCGTTTCAGCGCCGACCGCATGGTGATGGACTACACCCGGAACTGCTACGTTCCCGCAGCCGGAGGCACCTCCAGCGAAATGAAGAGCCCCTGCTAGTAATCGTTTTTCACATCACATAGCATTTAATAATCGTTTTTCACCTTCGATAATCGTTTTTCACGTAATATCTTGCCAGAAACCAAAATTCGCACCACCAAATAGGTTTTCAGCAAGATGGCCTCCGCTAATCAATTTTCAGGCCCAATCACCAATTTTCACGGGCTAGCCCTCCCCGAAAGAGCGACCCCGGCGGGCTACGCGGCCCTGATCGACGCCTATCGACTGCCGGTGCCGCCACCCCGGACGCTTTTTGCCACCAGCGACCGTCATCGCAGCAGGGAAGCGGAGGGATGGCAGATCCTCACCCCTCGACACACGCCTTCATCGGACCTTGAGGGCCATCTTACCTTTGCTCTTAAAAATGAAGGACTTGACCTCGCAATCCTGAAGCGTTTGTTTACTGTTGTCACCCCGGGAGAGATCGAGGCTATCGTTCGCGCCAAGCCAACCGGGGGGTATGCCCGGCGGATCTGGTTTCTGTATGAATGGCTCCTGTACCGAAGGCTTGATCTGCCCGACGCCACCAAGGGCAACTACGAGCCGGCCGTCGATCCGCAACAGCAGTGGGCAGTCGCCGGCGTAAACTCGCCCCGCCACCGCGTCCGCAATAATCTCCCCGGCACGCCTTTTTTCTGTCCCCTGGTGTTTCGCACCCCGGCTACAGAAGAATTTGCAGCCATGGATCTGGCCCACCGCGCACAAAAAGCCGTCGCGGCGGTGCCGAAGGATCTGCTCGTCCGTACCGCAGCTTTCCTGCTATTAAAGGACTCTCGATCAACCTTCGCCATCGAAGGCGAACGCCCTTCCCAGGATAGGATCCGCCGTTGGGGTCAAGCCATCGCCGAGGCCGGGCGGCATCCCATCGATCGAGAGGAGCTATTACGGCTCCAGGCCATCGTGATCGGAGACGCCCGGTTCGTGAAGCTGGGACTGAGAGAGGAAGGCGGTTTCGTCGGAGAGCATGACCGCGAAACGCGCATGCCGATTCCCGACCATATCAGCGCCCGGCCCGATGATCTTGCTTCGCTGATCGACGGCATGGTCGCTTTTGACCGCGGAGCGGCGCGCTCTCTTGATCCCGTCATCGCTGCGACCGCCCTCGCCTTCGGCTTTGTTTACGTCCATCCGTTTATCGATGGCAACGGCCGCATCCATCGCTACCTCATTCATCATGTTCTGGCCCAGCGAGGCTTCAACCCGTCGGGAATCGTCTTCCCCATCTCCGCGGCGATCCTGGAGCGGCTCGATGACTATCGCGCCATCCTTGAGGACTACTCAAGACGGCTCCTGCCCGCGATCGATTGGCGGCCGACAGCGGATGGCAATGTCGAAGTCCTGAACGACACGGCAGATTTCTACCGCTTCTTTGATGCCACCCCACATGCCGAGTTCCTCTACGCCTGTGTCCGTAAGACGATCGAAGAAGACCTGCCGCGGGAGACCAGGTTCCTCGCACGCTACGATCAATTTCGCACCCATATCGAGACTATTGTGGACATGCCCGATCGAACCATCGACCTGCTGTTCCGCTTCCTCCATCAAAATGGCGGACAGCTCTCGAACCGCGCCTGCGAACACGAGTTCGCCCAATTGACGGAAACAGAAGCCACGGCTATCGAACGTGCATACAAACTGGCTTTCGAATTGGAATAAGCTGGAACCACTACGCCATGACACAAAACCCACCAATTTGGACCCGCCGCGATCTCATGCGTCTCGCCGTTACCTTACCGGCAGGAGCCTTTCTATCTAATCTGAAGCTCTTCGCCCAACCGCATGCCGGCAGAGTGAAAATCACCGACATCAAGGCTATGGGTCTGGACCACATTGCAGGGAACTGCCTCATCCGCATCGACACCGATAGCGGCCTCATCGGTTATGGCGAGGCGGGAGCCACCGGACCGATCGCGCGGGCTCGTATCGAAACGATGAAACCGTTGTTGATCGGCAAAGACCCCCTTGCCATCGAGGTTTACTTCCAGCAGATGAGTTCGCTGATGTACAACTACGTGGCGCACATCCCCACGGTCAGCGGCATTGATATCGCGCTCTGGGACCTGGCGGGAAAAATCACCAATCTCCCCGTCAGCACCTTGCTCGGTGGCGGCTTTCGCGAAACCATTCCGATGTACTCGCACGGCTTCGGTCTCGACATGTTAGACAAGACCTCCTGCCGTGAATGGGCTGCCAGAATCAAGCAGCTCCCCGAAGGCTTCACCGTCTACAAGAACAACATTCATGAAATCCTTCATGTGCCCTCAGGAGTCTTTGCCCATACCCTCACCACCGCACAACTGCGCGACGTGAGAGTCGGCTATGAGAATGTGCGCGAGGCCGTGGGCGACGATATCGATATAGCCGTGCACTGTCACGGTGAGCTCGACACTCCCAGCGCCGTCGGCGTGGCCAAGGCCGTAGAGCCCATGAACCCGCTCTGGATAGAAGATCCCCTGAACCCGGTCTTCTCCGAGGGCTGGATAGAACTGCGCCGTTCCACCAATCTCCGCCTGCTGACCGGCGAGAAGCTGGAGCTGGTGCGCGGTTTTCGTCCCTTCCTCGACAACGGAGCCGTGGACGTGATCCATCCCGACCTGTGTTTTTCCGGAGGCATCACCGGTACAAAAAAGATCGCGGACTACGCGGCCCTCTCGCGTACACCCCTGGCGTTGCACAACGTAGGTGGGTTAGTGATGACCTATGCCAACGCGCAATTCGCTGTATCCATCCAGAACTTCTTCAAGTGCGAAAGCGCGCTCGCCCATCCCGGCCGCTATGTAGAGGCCATGGCAGCGTCCAATCCACCACAGGTGAGCAAAGGGGAGATGACGCTTCCCAAAGGAGTCGGCCTGGCCGTCGATCTCAACCCGGATTTTCTCAAGAAGAACCTGGCCCCAGGCGAAACTTATTGGGGTTAAGAAGGAGGGAACACGTTGAAGACACTGCTGCTATTCGCGCTCATAAGCGCGGCAACCTTGCACGCTCAGAACGAAGGCCTCTGGGAAGGCTATGACGGCGAATGGAGTCACGCTTCCCGGCAACTGATAGCACTTGCCGAAGCAACGCCGCCACAGAAGTTCTCCTGGCGTCCCGCGCCGGGAGTCCGTTCCATCGGCGAAGTGTACATGCATATCGCCATCGCCAACTTCGAGCTGTTGAGCGTGACCGGAGCCAAGGAACCGGACGTGTCGGTCAGCATGGAAAAAACGGTGACTCAGAAAGCCGACGTCGTCAACTGGTTGAAGCGTTCGCTGGATGCAGTCGCCACCGCTCGCGCCCAGTTGAAGCCGGGCGATTATCAGCGCAAAGTCAGCATCGACGGCAAAACCGTTACTGTCGATGGCATGTATCTCCGCATCATCGTGCATGCCGACGAACACATGGGACAATCAATCGCCTACGCCCGCATGAACGGTATCGTACCGCCGTGGTCCAAGCCTGCACCCTGAAGAGAGATCTGCGGTGTCCTTTCGGCCGCTTTCAGACCTGTCCAGATTTTCCGTTGCGCAATTTGGACAGCACATGCAACCTTCATTGAACCCAAAGAGGCTGGGGAAGAGACTGTGTCGAACGAAGGGCACGGGTTCAGCCGTGCCGTAAATGGCCCGCGCGCTTGACGGCTTTAGCCGCTGAGGTACGCTTTTCGCAGGCCTAAATTGGAAGAATACCTCAGGGCCTGAAGGCCACGTGACCTCGCCGTCTTATGTATGGGCTTTAAGGGGCGAGAAAAGAACCGCAGGTCGCCCGACGCAATCAGTCCCGAAGGGACGGGACAATTTGTAGCCCGGCACGGGAGTGCCGGGTAGGATTTCAGCAAATCGAGTCCCGAAGGGACGACACAATGGGGAGGTCTCACGCAGACTCTAAAGCCTTATTCGTGCAAGGTGCCGTGTGGCACGGCTGAATCCGTGTCCTTCGTTCATCAACACAACTCGAAAACTTGTTGCCATTTGGACAGCAGTCAACCAACAGAAGCAACCTGATTTTATTCGGCCAAGCTCTCCTCAAAGCAATCAATAGTTTGCATCATCGAAAAGCCGGTTGATCCGCTTTAGCCGCTGCGGAGCGGGGCCGACAAACCTACGCAGCAAATGCGGACGCCATCTGCTCCTGCTCCGACCGCCGGATGCGCAGCGCCTCCGCTTCGTCACGCCAGGTCTTCACCGCAGCGGCCACTTCCGCGATCAAGCCATCCGCGTCTTTCAGACTAAGCGCGTACAGCTTATGAGCCGCGCGCGTTATCTCCACATCGCACGCAGTCTCTGTTTCATTAATCGCCAGCGTCAGGTCGTCCCGCTCTACCGAGGGATTGATGTCATACGCCGGCGAGAGTCGAACCCCGCGATCCTCGACAAAGAACCCGTGGTTCCGTAGGTGATCGTCAGTATTGTGGATCAGGATACTGAACACAATGCGGCGAAAAAGCTGATGCGTATCACCGAGCGTATCCGCACCTTGCCGCTGCAACAACTCCACCAACTCCAGGTAGCTTGCCCCTGGTTCGCCGTCACGCCTTTGAGTAAGCGTCATCGCGGATACAAAAGCCCTCCTGCCGCCGCCTGCACTGCGATCGAATCGCTTCACCAGAAATGTCGATTGGTCGCCAGTATCCAGCAGTCGCGCCGCCGGCAAATGGAGGCCGCACTTCGCAGCCAGCCGGTGTGCCAGCATCTCCCACGCGGCCATATTCCGTGTATCCGCGCGGCTGGGAAATTTTGCAATACAAAGAGCTCCCGCTTCGTCGCGCACCGAGGCTTTAGGACGAGCGCCGCCCAGGGAAGATCCAGGCGCCAGCAACTGATTCAGCCATCGTGCGTACTCCGGATTGTCTTCCTCATCGATATGCTGCTCAAGGCCTTCACTCGCCGCCTGTAGTTCGCGGACGGAAGTGATCGGAGGAGCAGCCATGTGGGCGTCGCTATCAATAAACTCTCCTCCGCCGCGGGATCGCAGGCGAAGGGCGCCGAGCCGAGTTTCATCATGCACTCCCAGCAAATAATCCCACTCGGTCAATCGCCGCGCCGTCCGCGCCTCTTGCCTGGCACGAAGATTCTCCCTCCGTTGCATCAACAAACGCCCCCATCGATCAGGAGCTGAGTCGAGAAAAATGCCAAAGTTGCTGCGCGACTGTGCCGGGTACTGCGCCCCCTCCAGCAACTGCAGATCGGGATCAAACGCGAAGGCTGACTCACTGGACAGCCATTCCGGGGCATACTCGAAGGAAAACACTTCCTGCCGTCCGGAGCTCTGGGCGTGCAGTGTCCCCATCAGCGCGGGGCCACCCATCCCCTCTGCGTCGACATGGACCAGCACCGATTTCTGCCGGCCGCTCATTCTTCTTGACCGGCTTTCTTGACCCGTTCTGATTTACGTCGCGGCGCCCGCGCCCGCGTTCCAAGCTCAGCGTCCTGCAGCTTGCGTCCAAGTTCGTCGTCAGTGGCGAGACGGTTCACATCCTGTTCCAGCCGGAGCGCCTGCATCACGCGGGCATAGTTGCCGAATGAGACTCCGGGGTCGCCCTGCTCTACCCGGGATAACGTAGCCCGGGCAATGCCGGCGCGCTGCGCCACCATGTCCGCCGAGTAGCGGCGGCGTAAACGCGCAGCTTTCAGCCTCTCTCCGAATCCTTCCAGTATCCTGGCCAGCGCGGGTAGAATGCTGTCTGTCTTCTCTTTCATAACGTCTCATATATTACACATAAACCCAACCTACCGCGCATTTAATGAGACATTATCGCAAATCAGGGCAGACAAGCGCGGCCCTGCCTTCTCCCCCGTTCGCCACCGGCAGAAGGCCAAACCACGGTAAAAAAGAGGGCGTTCTCTACCGCCGATCGCCTCCGTTAGGTCTCTGTGGTCCCGACGGCCGATTCTGCGGGCTTGGCGCCGGGGGCCGGTTTGGGGCAGAAGCGGGCCGGTTTTGTTGTGGAGGCCTGTTCTGCGGGGCAGGACGAGTGGAAGGAGGCCTGCCACCGGGCGGTCGGGTCGTAATTGGCCGGTTGTTGGGCGTACCCGGCCGTACCGGCTGGATCGTCGGCCGACCGTTATTCGGTGGGCGGTTATTGTTCGGCGGACGGTTATTCCCGGGCGGACGATTCCCAGGACCACTAATAGGGTGGGTGAACCCAGGCCGCGTCCCGGGGCGGTTGATGGGTCTGGGTGGACGGTAATTCGGCGGCCGATAGCCCCAATTGCCGCCGAATCCCGGGCGGTTCCGATAAACCACGGGGCGAGGACGATACCAGGGCCGTGGTGGCCGATAACCGCCACCCCAGCCACCCCAGGGGCCGCGGTTGTAATATATCCGCCGGCCTCCCCAGTTCCATCCCCAGCCACCCCATCCCCAGGGCTGGCTGACCAGAAGCGCGGTGATGCCGATGGCTATGCCGAAGGTGACTAGCCCCGCGCCCCCGCCGCCGGCATACACCACCGTGGGATCGTACTGCGGCAGATACACCACCTGCGGATTCGCCGGTTGAATCACATAAATGGGCCCGCCTCCAGCTTGCTGCACCTCTACCTGTTGCTGTGCCGTGCTGCGCAATGCGCCCGAAGCATACGCCTGCGCCCGCAAACGCTGGATGGCTGCCGACACCTGGCCCTGATCTGCCGTGACCGCCGCTCCAATGGCCGCATAGTCATCGATATTCTCCGCCATCATCTCGACTACCTGGGGGAAACCTGCCAGGGCGACGAATGCCGGATCAAAACCCTGTTGCTGGGCCGCTGCGGTGAGCTGCGCCACGGCGAGGTTGTGGTTCTGCCCCAGCCAGTTATCGAAGTCCAGGATCTCCTGAGGATTGGTGGACGCCGTCGTGATCTGCGCCAGCAAGGCGTCCGGATACAGCGCAACCGGCGCCAGCAACTGATCCAGCTGCTGGGGGCTGGGCACCGGCGGCATCTGTGCCTGCAGGTCGGGCGCAAGACCCTGAAACAAGAGGAGAACAACCAACAGAAGCACGGCAGACAGACTCGGTTTGTTCTGCATCAGACTCTCCGCATTCGAGATAGACAGTCCACCATACTACTTTAGGAGAGCGACCGCTCCTCCGCTGTAGGGTCGCGACGGCTAAGATTGATGAAATTTTGATGCATTCATGACAGGCAACCAAAACCCAAACGCGCAGGTAGGCGCCGTCATCCTGGCGGCAGGCACATCCTCGCGCATGGGCCAGGCAAAGCAGCTACTGCCGCTGGGTGGGACCACTGTGTTGGCGCGGACCATCGACAACGTCCGCGCCGCC
>Ga0302326_10032894_pt1 | contig 10318 bp, 9 predicted proteins | sample Palsa_T0_3_FD_202264 | JGI IMG/M metagenome (GOLD analysis project Ga0302326, IMG submission 202264) | Peat permafrost microbial communities from Stordalen Mire near Abisko, Sweden - Palsa_T0_3 | ecosystem: Environmental > Terrestrial > Soil > Palsa > Peat permafrost | place: Sweden: Abisko... | reverse complement strand
CTCGGTGGGCCATGGTGGACCCGAACGCGCACGAAGCCGGAAACGGTGGAAAGAAGCCAAGGGCCGCCTACAGCCTACCAAGTCTCCTCTACTCGGAGGAGCAGGCGCATGACTACGTGACCCTATGCTTCTTGTGAATGGCCAGCCGCTTTCTGGGGCGTCCCGGCTTTTCACCAAAGCGCGAAAATAGGCGAGCGTATGCTAGGTCTCGCTCACTGAGCTTGGGAAAATCCTCCACGATCTCTTGTTCGGGTATACCCTTTCGAAAGAGCGACGCGACATGCTGTACTGGAATTCGAGTTCCACGAAAAACCGGTTCTCCCCCCAAAACTTCGGGTGAGGAGACGATACGCCGCCTGCCCCAGCGGTATGCTGCCAAATTCTTGGCAACCGTTTGCCGGAATGACTTGCACTCAACCAGCACCTGTATTTTCCCAGTGCGGCACACAATATCAGCGCCTTCTTTCGACCAGTGTGACGCTTTCGTGTCTCCACGCGCCAAGATTTGCGCTAGAGAGTCTTTGTCCTGCCGGCTCAAGGGGAAAGGGAATTCAACCAACAGTTTCACAAGAAGTACATCGCCAACGGAAAATTGATGCCGCACAGCCTTGCCGAGTTTCCGTTTGTGCGACGGCTTCACCGATCTCTTTTCCAGTGCCGTCCGAATCGTTTCGGGCGATACTTCTGCAATGGCCGCCGCCTCATTCACAGAAAACAGTTCAGTCATAACGATCTCCTCAATAAACTATACCACCACAGGTGGCATAATATCAAGAACGTGTTCTTCCGACGGGAATTCTCGCGTTTGGCCAAGAACCCGCGCCAGCGAGAATGCCAGTGCAGATTTACATCTGCTCAATATTCGCTTGGCGGGTGGATAACGTTGTTGGTGAAGTACAGGGTGATTGCATCCAGCGGACGATGCTGATTGTCATTCTCAGACATGCCGCGGCACGGACTGAGCGGCAAATAGGTATTCACCCGGTGTCTTAAGGTTGCCGTGTGTGCTTGTCGGGAGACGAAACCTTGAATTATCGGCGGTGCGCGGTCAGCAGCCGTGCCAAACCGTCGGCCATTTCCTGCCGGCCGCTAGTCTCAAAGAATGTGAAGGCCGGCGAGGAATTCACTTCAAAGCAGCACCAGCGTCCATCGCGCCGCCGCCGGAAATCGATCCCCGCCACCAGCAAATCGAGCGATGTAGTAACCGCACAGCACATCCCGGCCAGTCGCGAGGGCACGGCATAAGTGCGCAACCGTACAGAGGAGTCTCGTGGTTTCGCGTAGCGGTAATCGTCGCTAATGGATTCGATCTCACAGCCGAAGACCTCGTCTCCTATCACGTGAACGCGAACATCGGTTCCGTCCACGTATTCCTGAAATTGTGTAGGGCAATTGGCGATATCATCAAGGCGTTCAAGATGATCGACGCTCAGCCGCGCAACGATGCTGCGAACTCCGCTCACAGATTTATAGATCACTTGTCCATGTCTTTTCCAGAACGCAAGGGCCGCAGCTTTATCGGTCGTGACCAGCGTTTCCGGGACGTCGAAACCGCTGTCCCGAATCAGTGAAGATTGAAGAGGTTTGGAGCCATTGGACCCCATCGCTGAGAAACGAGTGACCACCAGGGCCGGAGTAAGCTCGGTCCAGCACGCGAGCGTACTTTCGAAAAGCAGCGCGCCGCTCCCTGGCGAGCTCTCTCGTCCCGCTACCTCCATCGAAGCGGCACGACGCGTGCCCTGTGGCCTAATGTAAACCGCCCCAATATCCGCAAGCGCGACTTCCCGCCCCGCAACTTTCAGCGTTCCGTGCAGTTCGCTGTCCACCGTCAGATCGATTTTGGCTTCAAGCCCTTTCTCTTGATCAAGAACCATCAACGGCGTCCCAAGCCGAGCCAGAGCGGCCCGGACGGAATTCAGAGGAGCGTCATTTGCCGGCCCCCAGAGCAGGATCACAAAACTCTCTCCGCCCGCCGCCCTACCTCCGTCGTCCGTTCACGTAGAAGAGCCCCGCGGAGAGCATCCAGCACCTCGTCCTCAGTTAGCCGGGGGAATGGATTCGCGCTCAAGAAAATCGGAGCGCCGTCGCCAACTATAAATCGCATCGAGAGCAAGCGGGCCCGTGAGACGGCGGCAAGAAGCTTGGCCTGCGCAAACATGAGTTCATGGCTCGTACCAAAGCAATTCTGGTCCAGCACCGTTACTTCCTCGATCGCGCCCGTCGCATCGCGCCAGATCCCTGCGGGAGCCCGGGTAGAAGCACGGACCTGCAGGGACCGCACTCGCATTCCCACGCCCGCCGCCGCGTGCACCCATTGCTGCTCGGTCCAAAGCGGTCCCGAAAGACACGTCGTCGTTGAAGGGTTAATCACTGGACAACGGAGAGCGGCCAGCCAGCACAGCAGGAAGGCATTCATCTCCGCCGCGACATACTCTCGATCCGCCGCAGCAACGTAAGTCAGCTCCTCGTGAGATATCCAGTGGCGACGGACCAACACGCCGGCGATTTCCGGCGTCGGGATTACCTTGCCGCTCACAACGGCCATTGAGGAATCCAGGTGATTCGGCTGGTGCACCCAACCAGCGGTCGAAAGGTCTTCACAAGTCAGAAGCGCGGCGCCGTCCGCCGCCCAGCGCACCAACAGCGCTTGTGCCTCTTCATCAAACCGGCTTGCCACGATTACGACCATCGCCGGAGCTAGACTTCATCGTCCGGCGTTGACTTCTTGTCCGCAACTGTCGCGTCGCTGGCCCTGGCCGAATCAGCATGTGAAATTTCGTCCAACCACGGACGCTCCTCCGGACGGATAAAGGCGCGAAGCTCTCGCACCTCTTCGCCTAACTGGCCGACCTTCCGTTCGATGTGGTCCAACTGTTCCCCCTCAACCGGAGTCCCGCCGTGCGGCATCCAGGGAAGATTCGGAAAATACTCCCGGATGGACTTGGGATGGTCCTCCATAAACGTCTTCGGTTTTGTGAGAAATTCGATCATGCCGAGCCAACTTAACACCCCCCAACCGGTGCAGGCGTCCCAACCGTCCGTCATTCCTGGGTATCCCTGGGTCTCGATGACTTGGATTTGTCCGAACGCGCCCTCCCAGCCCAGAAGGGAGTTACCGACGACATTGGCGGCAGGTGTGCTCGTAATCTTCCGGCATAGCCTTGCCGCATTTGCGTAAAGCGTCGGATTGAAGAATCCGATCTGCTTCCCGACCACCGCGTTGACCTGCGTCAGGAATCCCGCAATCAAAGGCGCTGCCGCGCTGGTTCCGGTCGCACCCTCCCAGTCGCCGTCCCGATATAGGTAGTACCCGCTGGCCCCCCCATTGGCCGCCACGTCTGGAACTCCGCGTCCGACGCTTCCATCATTGAGCGACCTTGGGATGTTAGCCCCAGCTTGATAGGCAGGCTGACGGAAACTCGGATACGCGATGTTACCGCTATTGAAGAACGCGCTAACCCCGCCTCCGGTCACGCCAATCTGATCGCTCCAGAGATACTCATCGAAGGTCTGTCGGTCGATGTTACCAATCGTCGTCGCCCCGCAAGCGAGCACCCACGGATCGCTGGCGGGATAAGTGACGTGACACTTCCCGTCCTCGCCATCGATGATTCCGTTGCCTACACCGTTATCGCCGCTCGCCACGCAAACGGTCATCCCCTCCATGGTTGAATCATGAAAAAGATCGGACATTGCAGCCACTTCCATGGAAGTAACCATGGCATATGTAAGGCTACCCAGATCATCTCCCGCGGGGCCAATGGAATAACTACAGGAAAGTACCGACGGCAACAACCCGCCTTCATTCGGCTTGATCGCATTCATCAAAGCATTGTAATAACTGGCGGCTGTGCCGTCATAAAAATACAACGTGATCGTAGCGCCCTGCGCGATGGTGCTTGCGATACAAATGTCCATGTTAGTCTCACCATCGCTCGGCGGAACGTTCGTTCCGCTGGCAAAGACCAGAGTTTTCGCGGTCTGCGAGGGTGCGACAAAACTTCCTGCAACCGCATTCGCCGGTGGAGGCTGTGCGACTCCAGAGAACGGCACACCTAGTACCTCGGTATTGGTCGGCTGACTCCCCTGGACGTAAAAACCTGCGGTGTAGATCGACTTGTTCAGGTTTTCGAAGTACAGAGTGATGTCATCCGGGGACAGGGCCATGGCGATGATCCCAAGAACCTGGCCCGGCACCTGGTTGGTCGGCCAGCCATAGAGTTGGCAGACCTGGGGCACGGTCATCGGAGTGGAGTTGGCAGGATCAGTGTTCCTCGTCGTGACCTGGGCATCGTTCAGGCCAAAGACGGCGACGATGATCGTCCCGAGCGTTTGGGGAATATGAACATACCCTTCGTATGCGCGATGAATCTGGCGCTTCGGCTGTGTCTCTTTGGCGCGCTGCCCGGGAAATCCAACCCTTCCCGCCTTGGGAAGCGGTGAGTCGTACCTTTGCATCTCGATGGCAAACGCGCGGTTCACCTGGGCCACCGTGCCAGAGGCAATCACCGTGCGCCGTGTCCCATGAGCTTCGTCCACCTTCATCCCCGCTTCGGTCACAAACGAGACGACTGCCTCGAGGTCCTCCCCCGATGCGCCATAGAACCGACCGCACTCCTCGACCGAAAGATACCGTCGGTCAAGTGGATGCGTTCGTTGCCAATAATTGAAATCAGGCAAAGGTGGCCCGTCGGTGCGCCGCCGTAGAACGACGGTGATCGAGATCGTACCTTCCGGATCCGCGGGTCCAAGCCTTTTCGACTGCGAGCCCACGCGTCGCTCACTTCCATGGAGACGCCGATAGCTGTCCGGTACGCCTGCACCCACGTGCTTATCGTCTCGAGAGTTCGTTATAAGCTCCTCCGAATCACCGCTGCACCGGCTTCAGCGAACTGCCTGAAAACCATTGTCCGGCTTTGTGCCAGAACCTATGGGGCGCCCGCGCGCAATTATAATCCTGCGCAACAAGTTGCATTCGGAAGCAGCGATTGTGGACGCATGGTCGGCCATCCTTCCCGTAAGGAAAACGAGCGGAAAGACGGGCGCGAGTTCTAGCTGATCGCTTCATGGAGGCCGACGTGAGGACTGATCCCTCCGTGGAAGCCGGATGGCTTCCGGTGGGCCGACAATCCACCCAGCACCGACTCGGAGGTGACATCAGTGGGCGGATAAACGCTCACGACCGTCACTTCGATAACCCGCAATGCAGCAACCGAACAACGCGGTTGTGACCGTCCGCGCGATTCTGGCGTGATTAGGCGCGCTTGCCGACACGACATCTTCCGTTTGTGGGTTCTTGGCGCCGAATTGGCCTCTTGTTAACACTTCTTCTCGAGCGAACGTCTATGATGTCGTTGGGATTTTTGAGGCGCATGGCCTGGTCAGGAGACAGAGTTTACCTGCTGGCGACGGGCCTAGGATGTCGGCCTGTGAGAGAGCAATCCGTGTCTGAAATCACCGAAGACACGATGTTAGTCAGCAACGCGCGTAACGGGGACCGAGCGGCATTCGGCCGTCTCTACGATCGGTACGCTCGAATGGTCCACGGAGTTTTGCTGGCGAGAGTGCCCGTGGGAGAAGTGGATGACCTCGTGCAGGATGTTTTCGTGCTGGCGCTCCGTCGGATGTCAACACTGCGGGAAACCAGCAGCTTTGGAGCGTGGCTGGCGGCGATCGCCCGCAATCTGGCCAATGACTATCACCGGCGTTCTGTACCGGAGGACCATCTGGCGGAGGACATTTCTGAGATCAAAATCGAGCCGGGCAATATTAGCGGAGATCATCCAAACTCGGGGGCCGCGATTCTCGACACGATCAGGGCCTTGCCGGATACCTATCGCGAGACATTGATTCTGCGACTTGTCGAGGGCATGACCGGCCCTGAGATAGCTGCGCGCACTGGACTGACACACGGCTCGGTTCGTGTCAATCTGCACCGCGGCATGCAGCAGCTCCGCGCGAAACTGAGCCCGAACCCAAGCAACCATCGGCCCGAACAGGAGACGCAGTAATCATGGATACGGGAAACAGTCGGACGGAAAACGAACAAAGCGCAAGGAGTGACGACTATTTGTGGGATGGATCTGGCGAACCCGATCCTGAAATCCAGAGACTGGAAGTGTTACTCGGCAAGTTTCGGCATGACCGTTCCACCCCGGTGTTTCCTGAGATCGTGTCGGACAGACGATGGACATTCACTCCGCAGCGAATGCGATTGCTTTCCGGTCTGGCGATTGCAGCCATGGTTGCTATCGCTGTACTGACATTCTTCGTGTATGGAACAAAGCCGGGTCCGATTACCGTTGCGGGTTGGGATGTCTCCCGCGTGGCGGGAACACCTCGAATCGGCACGATGAACGTCAACGGGAAAGAAGGAACGAGCCGTCTCGGCGTTGGCGAAATTCTTGAAACGGACTCCCAGTCGCGGGCCAGCCTACAGGCGGACGACACTGGCCAGATCGAGATGGATCCGAGCACGCGCCTGCGTCTGCTGACTATGGCTGCAGGGCTGAAGCGCATCGCTCTTGAGCGCGGAACAATTCATACCTATATCTGGGCGCCAGCAGGTCAATTCGTCGTCGACACGCCATCGGCTATGACGGTGGACCTCGGTTGCGCCTACACCTTGCATGTGGACGATACGGGCGCGGGTCTGGTGCGCACGTCGCTCGGGTGGGTCGGATTCAAGCTGAATGGCCACGAGTCCTTCATCCCCGCCGGCGCGGCTTGCGCGACCCGCCCGAAAGTCGGCCCCGGTACGCCGTACTTCGAGGATTCATCCTCGGAGTTCCGCGCTGCCTTAGCGAGGTTCGATTTTGATGACACCCCTCAGCAACGCGCAGCAGATCTGGCGATCGTGCTCAGTGAGGCTCGAAAACGTGACGTACTCACGCTGTGGCATCTGCTGGCGCGGGTCGATGAGGGGCAGCGAGTCCTCGTCTACGATCGGTTGCGAGAATTTGCGCCACCTCCTGCCAGCGTCACGGAGGAAAAAATCTTGCGTCTCGATCAGCCGATGCTTGATCTGTGGTGGAACGAACTTGGATTTGACGACATCTCGGTTTGGCGCCAATGGGAACGTTCCTGGTCTGGAGCGGCTACACCGGATCAAGAAAAGTAAGCAACGGCACAAGCCTCGCAATCATTTCTTCCTTCTCTCCCCGAATATTTCACATGGTTGGTTAACACTCCGCTCTCTGCCGGCGTCTTTTTGAACGTGGGGTCAAATCAGCAAAACTAAGGAGATTCCAGAATATGAATTCACCCGCCTTTGCGCGCATCGCGATCGGCATGATGGCAATCCTGCTTGGACTTACCGCCTCCGCACTTGCAGGGCCGCCTCTTATTTGCCACCCCATTGAAATCGGGCAGGCAAAGTCGCTGCCCTTGGTTGATCCGTGGAAAGGGAATGTAGGCTATGACCTGAAGAATCTCACTCGGGATACTCTGACTATCCTCGATTCGAGCGCCCGCATCTTGGTGCGCATGGAAACGCTGCGGCGGGCCACGATTTACGCTCGCCAGGACCCACAAGTAGCGAAGGAGTTGCTCACGAGCCTTCAAGCGCGTGCGGCGAACTCAGACACCACCGGCTACCCCGAGGCTCTGGCGTGGTTTGACGCCGGCTATCTCATCGAGGCCTACAAGCAATGGATCGGCAAAGGCGAACCAAATCCCGCGGCTGGCCTTGACGGATACGTTTTGATCAAGAAGGCCATCAGTCTGCGCGGGCAAGATCCAGAGATGGAATTCGCGGCTGCTCTCGTCACACTTGCGGGCTCGGGGAGCGATCACCAGGATCACGTGCGCAAGGCGATCGCAGGCGCGAAGAACGATTCTCTTCTCGCTCGGAACCTAGCTTCAAACTTTAATCGCCAGACGATCGCCGAGTTGCTGACTAACCCGTATGCAGGAAGGATTTAGGAAATGAAGAAGCTTCTCTCGGGAATGGAAGCGAGATTCTGGATTCCTCGCTTATTTGCACTCGGGCTGTTGGGCTTTGGGTTCGCCGGCTGGCTCATCGCGAATGAGCAGAATGCTTCCCCTGAGCTGACGGTTCACGAGTGGGGGACGTTCACTGCGATTGCCGGCAAGGATGGTCGCGCGGTCGAATGGAAGCCATTAACGGGCTCCACCGACCTGCCCCAATTCGTGGAACATATCAGTGGCGCCAATTTCAAGCTGGGGCTGCGGGGCACGATTCGGATGGAGACGCCGGTACTGTATTTCTACTCTCCGCGTGATGTGACCGTGTCGGTGAAGGTGGCCTTCTCTCGGGGACTCATCACCGAGTGGTATCCCCATGCGGCTCGTGTTCAGCCCAGCGGGGTCTCGCACAGCGCTAGCTTGAGCCAGTTGCAAACGGATGGAAAGATTATGTGGAATGATGTCGCCGTTTCCCCGAATCTGAGTGGCGAGTTCCCGGGCGACCGTACGGCGAATCGCTACTACTCTGCTCGCGAGACTTCTTCCGCGCCGCTACGCGTCAAGACGGCTGGGGGCGAGCAGCAGGAAAAATTCCTGTTCTATCGAGGGGTTTCAGCCGGTCCATTGCCGCTCTCTGCCGCGCAAAACGGCGAGGGCAAGCTTCTCGTCAAGAGGCTCAACGGAGGCGAAAGTCCAGCCATCATTTTTTTCGAGCGCCGGGGTGAACGAGTCGGCTATCGCGCCGCGAGCGGGCTAACGGATGAAACAGTGCTAGACCCTCCAGCGCTGACCGGCAGCGTCGATGCTCTGCGTGGCGATCTAGAAGGGATTCTTGTCGATCAGGGTCTCTATCCAGACGAAGCCCATGCCATGGTTGAAACTTGGCGAGATTCCTGGTTCGAAGAAGGTAGCCGGCTGATCTACATCGTGCCGCGCGGGTTCATCGACAACGTTTTGCCACTTACCATTAGGCCCGTACCGGGACAAGTGGTGCGCGTTTTTGTCGGCCGGCTTGAAATCGTGACACCCGCAACGGAGCGGACAGTAAAGAGAGCCATTGCCTCGAACGATGAAGTGACCCTAGATAAATACCGCCGCTTCCTGGAACCGATTCTCCAGTCCGAGAAGGATGGGCGTGCCGAGGCAGCTTTGGCGGCAAAATATGGAGCCAGGTAGGGCGAGGTTCCTCCGCGAGTGCTGGTGCTGCCTACCCAGACGACCAAACCCTTGCCCTGTTTGCGCAGTACCGGCAAAGCCGCGCGGTTCACACGTTGCGTGCTCAACACGTTGATGTCATAAAGGTCTGCAAGCTGCTCCGGAGTAAAAGCCTCGGCGGGGCCAAAAACCATGTGTCCAGCGTTGTGAATCACAACATCAAGGTGCCCGTTCTCGCTTACGATACGTTGAACCGCCACATCCACGGATTCCTGCGAGGCAACATCCAGTTCGATCGTGCGCAGATCGACCTTGTTCTCTACCGCGATCTTCTTTGCTGCTTCGACTTGCGGCGCGTTACGTCCTTTGGTCTCCGAGCCGACGAAAATGATGGAGCCAAGCGAAAAGTCGTTCCACTCGCCAACGTCTGCGGTAGCGACGCAAAGGACGACCATCTTGCGTCGGGGTCCGGCGCTCTCCGCGATGGGGTGCGATCATCTCGATGCCGTAACGCTCGGCCAAGTCCCGATCCAGACGGTCACTGTCGTAGGCTTTGTCGCCGATCAATCGCGGCGGGAGGGTGTCGAGGAAGCTGTGTCCGAGGACGCCTTCGACGAGTTGGCTTTCGTGCGGCGAAGCGCTTTCGATACTAACGGCGAGAGGAAGACTGTGATCATCGGCGAGAGCGATGATTTTCGTTCCCTTGCCGCGTTTGGTGGGCCCGACCGCGAGGCCCCTTTTTTTGCCCCCGTGAAGGAGGCGTCGATGAAAGCCTCCTCCAGTTGCAGTTTCCCTCGGGCCTGCAACTGTTCCGCCAAGGTACGCAAGATGCGTTCCAACTTGCCCTCCCGCACCCATCGCTGGAAACGACGATGGCAAGTCTGGTACGGCGGATATTTCTGGGGCAGTTCGCGCCACTGTGCCCCCGTCCCCAAGACCCACAAAATCCCGTTGAGGACAGCTCGCGTGTCTTGCCACGGACGACCTCGACCATCGGAGCGTCGCTTCGGTCGCAAGATCGGTTCGATCAGTTGCCACTGGGCATCGCTGAGTTCCCATCGTCCTCGCATGCCTTCCTTCTGCCTGTTTTTCTACACGCAGAAAATAGCTAAATAGGTTCAATCACCATTTATGAGACCACTAGTACTATGACCGCATAGATAGTAACACAGTTAGATACTTGTCAGCATACCTGTCCAGGCGTATTGCTGGGGCATGGAAGACAGCGGAAGAGTTC
>Ga0302326_10032891_pt1 | contig 10319 bp, 14 predicted proteins | sample Palsa_T0_3_FD_202264 | JGI IMG/M metagenome (GOLD analysis project Ga0302326, IMG submission 202264) | Peat permafrost microbial communities from Stordalen Mire near Abisko, Sweden - Palsa_T0_3 | ecosystem: Environmental > Terrestrial > Soil > Palsa > Peat permafrost | place: Sweden: Abisko... | reverse complement strand
GCTTGCGCGACGAGCACGGGGTCCGGGTGGTCGGCCAACTCGATAGTCAGCGTCTGGGTCGCTCCGACTGGGCGGTGCGCATCCGCTGCACGCCCGACGCCGCGACACCGGTGGCCACTGCGCTGGCCAAACGGCCGGACACCGGCTGGGTCCAAATGACCTCGGGCGGCACCGAGATCTCCTGCATGGTCAATGCGCACGACGAGCAGCAGCGCGCCGCACTCCTGCTGGAACAGCTTCCCGCGAGCAGTCGGATCGTCGGCCTGGAGGCGTTTTGCCTCCTCCACGTCTTCACCTCCGCCACTTCGGCGGCGCCGGGCGCCGAGGGGCTCACCCCCGAGGAGGTGGACCGCCTGGCGCTGCCGAGCCGGGACACAGGACAGACCGCCGATCGGGCGGTCGCCCTCCTTCCCGAGGAGGATTGGCCGCTGGTGCGGGCTCTCGAGAAGGACGGCAGGGCGACCCACCGCGAGCTCGCTGCGCGGACCCACTTGCACGAGTCGACGGTGCGCCGACGGGTCGAAGAGTTGGTCGCCTCGGGGACGCTCTACTTCGATCTCGACGTCGACTCGGGGCTCCTTGGTCTGCGTTCCCGGGCCAACCTCTGGGCTTCAGTGGCACCGTCAGCGCTTATGGCGGTGGGCGCAGCGTTGACCGAACACCGCGAGGTGCCCTTCGTGGCAGCAACGACTGGCCGCACCAACCTCATGGCCTCTCTGGCCTGCACCGACGACATCGCACTCTTCGAATTTCTTACCCGCGAGATCGCGGTGCTCGAAGGGGTGACGCATCTCGAGACGTCTCCGGTCATCCGCTCCATGAAGATGCACACCACGCTGAATCGACCCCAGTGAACATCGGTGCATCAACGGAGAGTACGAGCGGCCTGCCAGCAGTAATAAGCGGCGACACTTCTGTACGGACGGAAGGGCTCCCCGAGCGTCTCGAGTTCCTTTGCCGTTGGCGTGCCGATTCGCCACGCCGACGCGTACCCTCTGCGTACCGCCAAGTCTCCTACCGGCCACACATCCATGCGTCGAAGTCGAAACATCAGAAAGAGATCTGCGGTCCACTTGCCGATCCCTCGAACGGATGTGAGCTGGCTCGCAATTTCGGTATCGGATTCCCTGGCCATACGGCGGCCATCCAACGACAGGCTGTGCTCGGTGACCTTCGTGGCCAAGTCGATGATGGACGCGACCTTGCTGTTGGAGAGGCCCGCTTGTCGCAGATCACTCGGCGACGTCGCCAGGATCCGCTCGGGCGTGACCTCGTTGCGCAGCACCCGCACCAGCCGTTGATGTATGGCTCCCGCCGCCCCGCCCGCGAGCTGCTGATAGGTAATTGACCGCACGAGGCTCGCGAAATGCGTCCCTTGGGGTTTTGGGAATACGGGGAGTCCAGCCTCCTTCACCAGACGACGGATCACCGGATCCCGCTTCGCGAGAATCCGGGCGGCATTCACCGCAGAGACATCGCCTGAAGGTTCTCCCACACGTGTCATCGATGACGTGGTTCTGTACGGCTCATTTTTCTGGCGCTTCGGCTAGCTCGCGAGACCCGGGGGGAGGGTGGCCTCGACGGAGCCGTTCTGCTCCGCACCTTCCGTCGAAGGCATGGCGACCTCCTCTTGCGCTGACTTGGCAGCGATGTTTTGCAGGCGAACCTCGCCGTGGGCGACCAGGATCCCGGTTTCGTCGGTGACGTCCACCTGCCAGAGCTGGTGCGTTCGTCCCTGGTAGAGCGCGGCTGCGTTGACGTCGACTCGCCCATCGGTGAGTGAGCGGAGGAAGTGGGTCGTGTTCGTGAGCCCCACCGCCACCTGGCCCCGGTCGACGACAGCAGCAGTGGCTCCGATGCTGGCGGCGCTCTCGACGGCCGTTGCATACACACCCCCGTGGACAATTCCCCATGGCGTGTGATGTGCCGCGGTGAGATCGATGTGTCCTGCGACCTTGGACCCGTCAATCGCGTCGAGGACCAGGCCGGCCTTCTTCACGAAGGCGCCGGACGAGTCGAGCGACGTGACGTCGAAGCCGGGCGAGGCGGTTGGAGTGGCTGCACCGCTGGACATGATCTTCCTTGCTCCTTGCGTTTCAGCCGAGTCGGATACCGGCGAGCTGGGTCCCTTGGGCCACCAGTCGACCCGACATGTCCCAGACGAAGCACGACTCGTCGACTCGTCCAGCATCGACGAGCTGCGCACGCTGCAGGACCTGTACCGGTCCAGGCGCCGGGAGGGCCCGCACGTAGACGGTCAGCTCCAAGGTCGGCACCCACCCGGAAAACTCGATGTCGAAGGTGGCCGGCGGGAAGGCGTCCACCGCGAACAGCAGTGCACTCGGGTCGAACGGCTCGCCTCCGGGGAGGGCGAGCCACCCGCGGAGTTCGCCTCGACCGCTGGGGCGCCCTGCGGCGAATCCGCTCGAGTTCGGTTCCAGCCGCACTTCGACCTGCTCCATGATCGCCACCCGGATGCCGTTTGGCAGGTTCGGGATCAATCGGGGGCAGTCCTCGTAGCCCACCGCGCTCTTTGCGGGCAGTCCACGATCCCAGTAAGGAGACGTATTCCCAGCGAGCGAAGATGCGGTCACGAGCGCCTCGACGCAGGCTTGGCCGTCCTGCTCCATGCGCGCGCGTATCTGGCTCGCTGAACGACCCGAGCGCAGGAGCTCGGTCTCAATCAGGACGGGCCCGGGATCGGGGGAGTGCAGGAAGTGGGCGCTGGCGGCGACGACGTGGCCATGCGCGCTCGTCGACGTGGCCGCCCGGGCCAACATGGAGAGCAGGTACCCGCCGTTGGGCTTGGCCCCGATGGTCCACTCAGGGTCAATCTCAGCGGAGAAGCGGCCAGGCTCATGTTGCGACACGGCGCTGACTGCCGAGAACAGGCCCTGCTCGAGCATCGGCGTCTCGACTGTCATCATCGCGCCGTGCCGATGAGAGGCTCGACGGCGCCGGGCCCGGGTGCCGCCCGCACGTCCCTCGGTCCGATCGGCTCCCCGCAGGCCGAGCACGTCAGAGTGGCATCTGCAATCTCGCCGCAGCCCTTGTGCGTCACCAGCATCGGGGGACCGTCGGGGGCGGCGTACTTGTCGCCCCACTGGCGCATGGTAGTCATGATCGGCCACAGATCGCGACCCTTGTCGGTGAGCCGATAGTCGAAGCGAGGGGGGTGCTCGCTGTAGGGGACCTTGGCCAAGACCCCCGTCTCCACCAGCCGGTTGAGGCGCTGATCCAAGATGTTTCGGGAGATCCCGAGTCTGTCCTGGAACTGGTCGAAGCGCGTCACACCCAGGAAGGCGTCGCGCACGATGAGCATCGACCACCATTCGCCGACGACCTCGAGACACTGCGCCACCGAGCAGTGCATGTCGGCGAAGCTCTTCCGTTCCATGCGACCAGACTAGTGAGTTGCTTCATAGAACGCAATCCTCTACAGTGCGTCTCATGACAGAACTTACCGGTGGCGACGGCCAGCGATGGCCGAACGAAGCGCGGACGTCCTGTCGTCCCGACCTCACCTTCTCCGCACCGAGGTCATCCACCAACCCAAAGGAGCACGCATGCACATCGCCGGATCAACCGCCCTGGTCACAGGGGCGAACAGGGGATTGGGTCGTCAGCTCGCCGCGCAGCTTCTGGCGCGTGGCGCCACGGTCTACGCCGGCGCGCGCAACCCCGACACGGTGGACCTCCCCGGTGCGAAAGTGGTGCAGCTCGACATCACGGACCCGGCGTCGGTTGCGGCGGCAGCCGAGGTCGCGGGCGACATCACGGTGCTGATCAACAATGCAGGTTCATCCACTGGTTCCGAGTTGCTCGGAGGCGATCTCGAGGACATCCGCCTGGAAATGGAGACGCACTACTTCGGGACCCTGTCGGTTGTCCGGGCCTTCGCCCCGAAGATCGCGGCCAACGGCGGCGGGTCGATCCTGAACATCCTCTCTGTCCTCTCGTGGGTCAGTTTTCCGGCCGTCGGGGCCTACAGCGCGGCCAAGTCCGCCCAATGGTCCCTGACCAATGCCTTGCGTTCCGAGCTGGCTGCGCAGGGGATTCGAATCGCCGGCCTTCATGTCGGGTACATGGACACCGATATGGCGGCCTCGGTGGCCGGGCCCAAGGCCAATCCGGCGGACGTCGCTGGGATCGCGCTCGACGGCATTGAGGCGGACGCCTACGAGATAGTGGCCGACGAGACGAGCCGCCAGGTTCTCGCGGGGCTGTCCGGCGGTGTGGCTGCGCTGTACCCCCAGTTTTCCTGACCGGGCTCGGCAGCTGGCCGAGCAGCACCTCCTTGCTAGGTTTCAGCGGCCATGGGGGCGAGCGACGCGCTGAGTAGTGAGGATGCTCGGCGGGTGGCGCTGAGCGCCCAGGGGCTCCGGGGCGCCCGTGTGACCAAGGGCGGCGTGCCCGCCATGGTGCGACGGCTCGGCGCGGTGCAGCTCGACACCATCTCGGTCCTGGCTCGTTCGCACGAGTTGGTGGCCTACGCCCGTCTGGGCGCGATCGCCCGCAACAAAGTGGAGGGCGCCTATTGGGGACCGAGGAGCGAGACGTTCGAGTACTGGTCCCACGCCGCCTGCGTCTTGCCACTCCAGGACTGGCCGGCCTACGGGTTCAAGCGCCGGGCCCGACGCGAGAAGGGCAGGCGTTGGCACGTCCTCAAGGAGCAGGATAAGACCTGCAACGAGGTGGTGGCGCGTCTGCGCGGAGAGGGCCCGTTGACGGCCAACGAGCTCGGGGGTGCCAAGAAGGGCGGTCCGTGGTGGGACTGGACCGAGACGAAGATCGCCGCCGAATGGCTGCTCGACATCGGCGAGCTGGTCTGCCGCGAGCGACGCGGCTTCGCCCGTGTGTACGACCTGGCCGACCGGGCCATCCCGGCCGAGCTGCTGGCCCAGGACTGGAGCGATGAGGAGTGCGCGGTACGGCTCGTCGCGGCGGCGGGGCGCTCGCTCGGCGTGGCGACGGAGGCCGACCTGGCGGTGTACCACGGCGTGCCGCGTGCACTCGTGCGCCGGGTGCTGCCTTCCTCCGGGCTGACGGAGGTGTCGGTCGCCGGGTGGAAGCAGGCCGCCTACGCTGATCCCGGCGCGCTCAGCGCGGTGGGCACCCGGATGCGGGGCCGGACAGTGATGCTGTCTCCATTCGACTCGCTCATCTGGTACCGGGACCGCCTGGAGCGCCTGTTCGACGTTCGGCACCGCCTCGAGGCCTACACGCCGAAGGAGAAGCGCATCTACGGCTACTTCGCCATGCCGGTGCTCGACGGGACTCGCATCGTGGGCCTGGTCGATCCCGGCCGGCGCGGCGAGGTCCTGTTGGCCAAGCAGGTGACACTGCTGCGCCCCGAAGGCGCAGCGCCGGTGGCCCGGGCGCTGGTCGAGGCGGCCTCGTGGGTCGGCTCCACGTCGTGCGAAGTCGAGCGGGTGGAGCCGAAGTCGGCGCAGGCCGCGGTTCGGGTGGCGGTGACGTCGGCCCTCGCCGGCTGAGTCGTCCCGGCGGCGACCGCTACGTGGCGGCGCGCTCGGCTATCTTCTCGAACGTCTTGACATCGCCTCCGTAGGGGCCCGTCTGGGCCGGGTGGTGGAGGACGAACTGGTCGAAGCCGAGCTCGGCGCAGGGGCCGACGAGCTCGTCGAACTGGTCGACCGACGTGATGACCGGCTCGGTCGGCGTCCACAACAAGATCTTGCCGATACTCGACGGCTCCCGGCCGACGCCGCGGCAGGCCTCACGGAGGAGGGGGAGCTGCCGCGTGACCGCTTCGAACACCTCCTCGGGCGTCCCACGCCCGCGTCCGGTGGGACCGATGGTGACCCAGTCGTGCCCGAAGAGGGCGGCGAGCCGCAGACCCTTGCGCCCTCCGGCCGCGATGGTCAGCGGGAGGGGTCGCTGCACCGGCCCCGGGGTGCTGGGTGCCTCGACAGCGGTGTAGTGCGCCGTCTGCAGAGATGTCCGCGTCGCCGGCTCCCCGTCCACAATCGGCCGCAACACCTGCAGGAACTCGTCAAAGCGCGTGAGGCGTTCTGCTGCCGTCCACGGTTCCTGCCCGAGGGCGGTGGCGTCAGGGCCTCCGCTGCCGGCGCCGAGACCCAGGTCGAGTCGACCGTTGCTCAGGTCATCGAGCGCGAGTGCGTCGCGGGCCAGGGTGACGGGATGGCGGAAGTTCGGCGAGGCGACGAGGGTGCCGAGCCGCACGCGTTCGGTCACGGCGGCCGCGGCAGCGAGCACGGGCACCGCAGCATGCCAAGGCCCGTCGGGCATACCACCCCAACGGATGTGGTCGTAGGTCCAGGCTGTATGGAAGCCGGAGCGGTCGGCCCATTCCCATTGTCGCCGGGCGTCGGCCCAGCGGTCGGAGGGCAGGATGACGAGGCCGACGCGCACGGCTCTGAACCTATCTTGAGATTACGTTGTCGTCGTGGCCAACGAGAGGGAATCGAAGCGTTGGAACGACCACCGGTGGGTGACCGCATGGACCGAGCGCGAACGGCTCACCCAAGCTCTGACGCCGTCTCTGCTGGCGGCGATCGACGCGGGCGCGCCTTCCGGCCCGCGGGTCTGCGACGTCGGGTGTGGGGGAGGTGCGCTGACCATCGCCTTGGGGCACGCCCTGGGATCGACGGGGCAGGTGGTCGGGATCGACTTCTCCGCACCACTGGTCGAGTTGGCGCGGGACCGGGCGAGCCGGGCCGGTGCGGCCAACGTGTCGTTTGCCGTGGGCGACGTCCAGACTGAGGGTCTCGGCACGGAGCTGTTCGATCTGGCAGTCAGCCAGCTGGGTGTGATGTTCTTCGACGAGCCGCTGGTGGCGTTCGGCGCCATCCGGGCCGGCTTGCGTCGGGGCGGTCGGTTCGTCTTTGCCTGTTGGCAGGGTGTGGAACTGAATCCGTGGCACACGGGTAGCGCCTTGCGGTCATTGGTCCCGCCGCCACGCCTCCCCGCCCCGGGCAAGAGCCCGGTGGGACCGTTCAGCCTCGGTGACGACGAGTACGTGCGCGACATTCTGGGTGGCGCGGGGTTCGACGACGTCGGGAGCAGCGCGCTCGAGGCCACGGTCAGGGCGCCGGCCAGCGCGGTGGTCGACCGCTCATTGCTCGGGTTCATGGGCGTCCCACCCGCGCGGCTCGGGCAGGCCGAGACGGTGCTCGACAGGCATCTCGCACGGTTCGCCGTGCAGGACGGTGAGTACGAGTACCCGCTGGCCTTCAGGGTCTACGAGGCCGTCAACGGCTGATGGCCGGCTACAGCGGGACGCCGTTGCCCAAGAAGCTGGGGATTGTCGAAGGGTCGACGCTCGCGCTCCTCGGTGCTCCCGCGGGTGTGGTGGTCGGACTGCCGCCGGGGGTGACCGTGAAGCGCCAGGCCCGCGGCAAGGCCGACGTGGTGGTGGCCTTCTTCACCGAGCGGCGTGACTTCGAACGTCGGATTGAGGCGCTGGGGCGCATGATCTTCCCGGAAGGCGGGCTCTGGGTGGCCTGGCCCAAGCGGTCCTCGGGCAGGGATACCACCATGGACGAGAACGTCGTGCGCGCGGTGGCGCTGCCGCTGGGATTGGTCGACAACAAGGTTTGCACCATCGACGACACCTGGACCGGTCTGCGAGTGGTCTGGCGACGCGAGCGGCGCTAGGGGTGGGTGGCTTCCTCTACTTCGGGCGGGGAATCTGGAAGAAACAGGTGCCCCGGACGAGCATGGTGCCCTCCTCGTTCAGGATGCGCGAGTCGGCGATCGCCATCGCCCGACCCTTCCGGACGATCTCACTGACCACGGTGTAGGTCCCGCCGATCGGGACGGGATGCAGGTACTCGACGTTCAAGGAGACCGTCGGTGCGGAAGGAGTCTCGATCATCGGCATGAGGGCCGCCCCGCAGGATTCGTCGATGACCGTGGCGATGATTCCGCCGTGGACACTCCCGAAGGGGTTCGCCATGTCGGGCGTCGGGCTCCAGGACATCTCCGCCTTCCCGTCCTGCGACGAGAGGAACCGCCATCGACCCGGACTCTCGGCATACGGCGCTGGCATGTGTGTCTCTCGCTCCTTGATCGGTCAGGGGTGACGACACGCATACTGCCTGCTCCGTACCCAGGACGCCCATTCGAATCTCGGCTCGCCGTCCGAACGGCTCGGCTGCGGACCGAGCGCATGGCCGCGAACGAGAGAATCCGATCAGTCGGGCGAGCGCCTCGAGCGACCAATCTCACCTGGCTGCAGTGTGACCAGCCGCCATGGAGATCGATCCCGTCGGCGAGTCATTTGGTGCTCCGAGCAATCTTCGAAGCGTTGGCATCACGACTGCGGCTGTTCGTACGCGCGTCGCGGTCGACGACGTGCTTCATTGTCGGTCGAGACTGTTTCTTGCGTTTGGTCGCGCCCATCCGGGGTACAGCCATTGCAACAAGTTGAAAGGGGTCCGCATGATTGGTGCCGGAGGGCTTGTCGTCAGTATTTTTACGTTTGCAGTGGGGGCCATTCTGGATTGGGCAGTGACTGAGCCCTACCAACACGGCTTCAACATCAACAAGGTTGGATGGATTCTGATGCTCGTCGGAGCCCTCGGCGCGGTGCTGTCGATCATCGTGATGGTGGCCGGGAATACGCGTCGTCGCCAAACCGTCGTCGATGACGGCCGTGGCAACGTCGTCCGTCGCGTCGATTCGACTTACTAGGTCGGATTCCGACCTCGCGGACTTGACTCCCTCGGATCAGCGGGGGCTTTGAAAATCAAACGAAAAGGAGTCTTCTCTCATGCTGCTCATTCTCGCGTTGCTGCTCGTCCTGATCTTCTTCGGTGCCGGGTTCGCCGTACATCTCTTGTGGATTGCTGCGGTCGTCCTGTTGGTGTTGTGGGTCGTGGGATTCGCCATCGGCCGCGGTGAGGGTGCCGGGAGCCATCGCTTCTACCGGTGGTAGCGCTCTCGGCGTGACGGCCCGCTGAAGCGGAGAGCCAGGTCGATTGTCCCAGTGAGAACGAATGGAGTACGCCATGCCCCGCACGCAAGAGAAGCGACCCCGAGCCAGCAACGGCCGGTTCGTCAGGCGGACGCGCACCGCCTCCGAGAAGCCGGCGGAACCCGTGGGTCGGAGCACGGTGCGCAGCGATGCGTCGCCGGATGGGGATGTGTCGTCGGATCAGCCTGACGTCGTGCGACACGCCGCGTCGTCCCGGCGCGAAGGCTCGGTCCGGCTTGCCCTCCTCACATTCGCCATCTTGTGTGCCGCGCTCGGGTTCGCCCTTTCGTTCTTTTGGATCGCGGCCCTCGTGTTGATGGGGGTCTTGTGGGGGACGATGCTCGCGGAGAGGCCGCAGCGCCAGGGAACCGTCGCGGGACGTCAGGGATGCGACGGCCGGATCCGATCCCGGTGCCGTGACCCGGCCGCCGGCGGGCGACGCTCGTCGGACAGAAGGCTGAACCTCCGACGCAGAACGCCGCTGGTCGCGGTGACTAGAAGATTCCGATGCGGGACAGTGGCCAAATGCGCAGGTCGACCTCGCCGACGATGGTGGACTCCCGGATCGGCCCCCAGTAACGGCTGTCGCACGACTCGGGACGGTTGTCGCCCATGACGAAGACGTACCCGGCGGGGATTCGATACCCGTGGTGCAGTGCGTAGCCGTTGGTCGAAGGTCCCGGATAGGTATCAGTCCGTACCTCCGCCGGGAGGAACGGCTCGGGGAGGAGACGCCCGTTGATGAAGACGCTCCCGTCCTGCAGGGAGATGATCTCTCCTGGGAGCCCGATCACGCGTTTGACGAGATCCGCCACCGGCGGGCCTGCGCAGTCCTCGTTCGTCGGGGTGGTGAACACCACGATGTTGCCCCGATCAACTCCGTGGAGGTGGTAGCTCAGCTTGTCCACCACGATCCGGTCCCCGATCTGAAGGGTCGGCTCCATTGAGCCCGAGGGGATGGAGTAGGTCGCCACCACGAATGTCCGCAGCAGCACGGCGACGAGGATCGCCACGACCACGACCCCGACGAGTTCGACGATCCAGCGGGAGGAGGACGTCCCGTCCCGGTCCTGGTCCTTGTCCCCGCCAGCCGCCGCCGGGTCCGGGATTGCTGCCGCCTGCTCGTCACCTTCCATGTCCGCAGAAAGTATGACCCCAGCGCCCCCGTGGAGTGGACCACGTTTTGGCTTGGCGCGCTCCCGGGGCACTATGGATCGGTGGTCAGCGCAGTCATCTTCGATTTCTACGGCACCCTGGCCCACTCCGCCGACGTGGGTGCCGCCTACCAGACGATCTTCGCGGCCCACGGCTTTCCGCTCGATCAGGCCGTTCTCGGGGACTATTACTCCCGTTACGACGG
>Ga0302326_10032890_pt1 | contig 10319 bp, 7 predicted proteins | sample Palsa_T0_3_FD_202264 | JGI IMG/M metagenome (GOLD analysis project Ga0302326, IMG submission 202264) | Peat permafrost microbial communities from Stordalen Mire near Abisko, Sweden - Palsa_T0_3 | ecosystem: Environmental > Terrestrial > Soil > Palsa > Peat permafrost | place: Sweden: Abisko... | reverse complement strand
CGGGCTGGGCGCGGGGGGGGGGGCGGCGCCGCGGCCCCGCCCCCCCCCCCCCCCCCCCCCCCCGCCCCCCCCCGACGAGCTCTGGGCTCACGGATCGCGGACGGGAAGCGCGGCTTCGACTGTGGCAAAGGCCTGGGGACCGATTCGCTCGTCGTGCCATTGCGATGGCAACGCCTCCCGCGAGACGGTACACGCGGCGATCGTCATGGGCAGCTAGGTCGTATGCCCTGGGCGAAAAAGGCAACTGCTTGAGCGCTCGCGTTTGGCCACTGTGTAGGTCCATGCTGCTTGACCGGCGCTATGCTTCCCGTGGGGGCCGCACCCATGACAGCGATGCTTCGCGCGTGTCCGAGTTGTTCACGTCACGTCCGCGTCAGCGAGTCCGCGTGTCCGTTCTGCGGCGGCGATTGGACGACGCGTTCCGTTCGGCGGCGAGCCCACGCGTTCGGCGGTAGGGCGCCTCTCGCGGGCGGCTCTCTTCGCGCTTGGCGCGGGTGGGCTCACAGCCTCAGCTTGCTCAAGCGGCCCTCCGCCACAGCCAGCGTACGGAGGTGTCTGCATCGTGGACGGGGTCGAGGTGTGCGGCGAGATTGGGGATGCTGGCCAGGCGGCTGCCGATGGTGCGCCGGATGGCGCTGCCAGCGACGCCACGGTGGACAGCGCGGGCGAAGTCCAGGCGCCCCCTGGCGACGCCTCGACCGATGCGCCGTGTCTCATGCATTTGGCGTGTTACACGTTGTACGGTTGCCCGCCTGAACTCGTACCGTGCGAGCCCGTCGCGACCGACGCCGGAGACGCGGCGCAAGAGCAGTAGTACCTGATCGCTCAGGCAGCGCGCCGCGTCAGCCAAGCCGACCGCGGACTCCTCCAGTCCCGCATCGGACGCGACCAGGCCGACCCCTTCCTCGACCTGGCCGCCCGCGGACTCCTCCAGTCCTGCATCGGACGCGCGCGTCCCGCATGTTCCTCGACCCGAACGGCGTAGGACGACGTGCAGGTCGCATGACGAGACCCATCGCCCCTCTCAGCCCGAGGTCGCGCGTGCTCCATCCCCCGACGAGCGATCACTCACCAGCCTGGCCCCCGACCCGACCTCGAGCCTTAATTCGACCCCGCGTCCGCCTGCTGCACCTCGACGGGCACCGTGACCCACGACGCGCCGTTGTGGTCGTCGTGGACGACCATCCACAGGAGCTGGGCTCCAGCGTCGGGCGGCGCGTAGAAGCTGGTGTCGGTGGTCGAGGGAGGACCCTCCGAGCCCGTCGTGGCGCTGTAGAGCAGACGGGCGTCGGAGTTGAAGGTGCCCGCCGTGGAGAAGAAATCGACCCACACCTCGCGTCCCGCGGCGGGCGTCTGGATGACGGGGCCGATGGGGATCTTCGGGCATTTGGACGAGCAGCTCGCGACGTTCAGGGGCGCGATCGTCGTGCCCTGGCTCACCTTGAGCCCGCCGTCCGGAGCGTCCGGACTGTCGACCTCCGTGATGACGGGGTTGGTGTCCGTGACCGTGTCGGAGACGTAGATGCGCGTGAACCCGAAGACGAAGTCGTCCGGTCCGAGCGCGTTGCCGTTGCTGTCGAAGCACCCGATCGGGACCTGCTGTGGATTGGCGTTCGAAGAGCTCGGCGGCGTGAATTCAAGGTGCCCCGCGCACGCGAAATTGAAGAGGATGACCAGGCCGTACGGCGACGATCCCGCCACCGGCGGGTGCGACGCGATGATGCTCGGCGGGATGATCACGGTCATGTTCGGGCCCGGCGTGAGGAAGGGCGTCAGGTCCTGCCCTGCCACGAGCGAGAGCGCTCCAGCGCCTGCGCTCGCACCGGCGTCCGCGGTCGGCCTGCCAGCGCCGCCCGCGTCGGCGCTCGACAACGCGCCGAACTGCTCGAAGCACGCGTAGTAGGCGTCGTCCGTGGGGTTGTCGCACTGAAGCGGAAACCAGGACACCTGCATCGGCGCCGGCTTCATCGGCCGTCCGTCGTAAGCGAGGACCTGCACCGTCACCGCGTCACCCGGTTTCGCGTACGGTTCGGTGGCGCTCGACGCGAGGATGCGGACGCTGTCGATGTTGTACTCGTTGGCAAAGCCCGACGGCGCGCACGCGTGCACCCCCCATCCCATCGCGGCGAGCGCCGCGACGCCGCCGAGCGCGCGCGCGACCTTCATCACATCTCCCCCCGGATGCCGAAGCTCGGCAGGATCGGCAAGTCGTTGGCGTAGGCGGTGTGCGTGTAGTTGAAGTCGTAGCTGATGCCGTCGACGTTGGCCGCGTTGTAGACGTTGAGCACGTCGAGGTAGGCGCCGATCTGGCCCCAAGGGAATTTCCACGTCTTGTCGACGCGGATGTCGAGCGACGTGAACATCGGCAAGCGCGACCCGAACTGCGGATAGGCCTCGAGCGGCAGGTAGGTGCCGATGTTCTCGTCGTAGAACCCGTAGGTGTTCGGCGTGCTGAGGTAGCCGCTGATGAGGCGAAAGCGCGAGCCGATCTCCCAACCGCGCCCGAGCCGGTAGCTGCCGAGGATCGTGAGGATGTGCGTCTCGTCGAACTGAAAGAGCTCCTCGGGCATGCCCGGCGCGACGCGGCGCAGGCTGCGCGACAGCGTGTACGCGATCCATCCGAAGAAGCGGTCGTCGGGCTTGTAGCGGATCATCGTCTCGCCGCCGTAGATGAGGCCCGTGCCCGTGTTGCCGAGGCCCGCCTCCACCTGGTTGTCGAGCTGCTTGTAAAAGCCCTCCAGCGACGCCTCGATGTTGGTGGTGAACTCGTGCTCCACGCCGAGGTCGTACTGGTAGCAGCGGTTGCTCGTGAGCCCCGGCGTGCCGAAGACGGCGTTCGTCTCCTGCGCCTGCGGCGGCTGCGAAAAGATCCCGAGCCCTCCCTTGAGCGTGGTCCGCGATGCCGTCGGCAAGTCCTGGCGCACGGTGAGCCGCGGGTCGAGGTCCCACGTGCCTCCGCCGGACGTGTAGTCCCGCGTGTAGTCGAGGCGAATCCCCGGCACGATGCGCGCGCCGCGCCACGGCGTCGCCTCCCACTCGACGTACGCCGCAGGCTGGTTGATCGAGCCCGTCGTCTGCGTAGCCAGCGGCAGCTGCTCGGAGAAGGGGCCCGAGGGTGGTTGCCCCGGCTTGGGCAGCGGCGGCAGGACGGCCGACACCGTGTACGGCGCGAAAATGAGGTCGACGCCCACGTCCATCGTGAGCCGTGGATTGAGCTTCTGCGCGATCTCGGCGCGCCCGGTGATCGGCGTGTCGGTCAGGTTGAAGTTGATGGTGCCCGCGTTGAAGTTCACGTAGTCCTGCCCCACGGCGCCCACGACGCGGAGCTCGGTCGTGTCCGAGAAGCGCGTCTTGTAGAGGGCCTGGCCGCGCCAGAAGCCGGTGTGCGAGCTGATCGCGCCCGAGAGCGTCGGCTCGCCCGAGTCGACGTTGGACGTCAGAATGTCGATCTTGTCGTCGGACCCGAAGAAGGCGAAGCGGATGGTCGAGTGCTTGTCGAGGTTGCGCTCGAGGACGGCCTGGTAGTCGTAATAGACGGGCGTGACGTTGATGCCCGCGTTGGCGGCCTTGAGCACCGGGCCGAGCCACACGTCGATGTACGAGCGCCGCCCGGCGATGGCGAACCGCCAGCCCGTGTCGCCGATGGGCCCCTGCAAGAGCAAGCGCGAGTCGATGAAGTCGACCTCGGCCAGGCCATGCAGCTTGTCGGACTTGGGATCGAGCAGGCCCACGTCGACGATGCCGCCCATCGCCCGCCCGTACTGGGTGCTGAAGTTGCCCGGGTAAAAGTCGAGCTTCTCGATCATCTCGGTGGGCACGACCGACGACAGGCCACCAAAGTGGTAGACGAGCGGCACCGGCGTCCCGTCGACGAAGTATTGCGAGTCCTGCGGCGCCGCGCCGCGCACGAGAAGCAGGCCCGCGAGGGCGGGCGGACGGCCCACGCCCGGCAGGTTCTGCAGGGACCGCAGCGCGTCGCCGCCGGTGCCGGGGATGCGGTTGATCTCGCGCTGCTCGAGGGTTCGCTTGGTCACCTCGCGCGGCGGCGCCTCGCCGTGGACCTCGACCTCCTCGACGTCCGCGCCCGCGTCGGGCGGCGGCTGCGCGGGCGGGACGAGGTCGAGGCGGTCGACGGCCGTCGCCTCTTCGCCAGCGACGACCGTCTGGTCGGCCTCGTGCGGCAGCCGGCCCCGGGCCGTGACCGTGACGTGGTAGGTCCCGGCGGGCAGACCCGTGAGGCGCCACGCGCCATCGGCGTCCGTGACGACGGTGATCTCGACCCCGGCCGCGTCGCGAACGACGACCGTCGCTCCGCTCAGCGGGTGCTCGGTCGCGAGCGTCACCACGCGCCCGGAGAGCGCCGCCGGCGGCGGTGCAAAGCGGTAGAGAAACCGGATCTTCGACGCGACGGGCTTGTCGTCGCGCGTCGCGGGTTCGAACACCAGCTTGCCGGCCGCCTCGACGGCCGCTTCGTCGAACCCGTGCCCGACGGGCGTTTCGACGACCACGTTCGTGACGACGCCGGTCACGTCGATCGTCAGGACGAGGCGCACCTCGGCGGCGTCGCGAAAGCCCTCATCGAGGGCTTGCTTCGGGTACGCCACCCCCTCGTCCTTCTTCAGCACCGGCAAGGTCGTGTTGCCAGTCTTTCCCCAAGGGAGGTCGCTCCGCTCGATCGGGTGAGCGACCTCCCAGCCCGGCCCGGGCGCGGGCGGCGGTGCAGGCGCGGGCGCAGGCGCAGGCGCAGGCGCAGGCGCGGGCGCGGGCGGCGGCGCGGGCGCAGGCGCCGGCTGCGCGAGAGCCGCACGGGAGAGCAGCGCGACGATCGCGCCGACAAAAAGCGGGCTCCACGATCGCATCGCTGCGGGAGCCTCGATTAGCCGACCGGCGTCGCAAGCTCAACCCGCGTCGCGAGCTCAACCCGCGTCGCGACATCCGCCGCCCGCGGATGATATACGCCGACCCCCGCGATGGTCTCTCCGCCCGCGACGGCCGTGCCGGCCCCGATGCCGTGGGTCGGCCTTTGGGTGGACGCGTGGGGTCGCCCCCCGGACCGGCCCGCGCTGGTGGCGCTCGGCGTCGCGGTCCTGCTTCTCGCCGCGGCGGTGTCGCCGCGGGGCCCGGATCGCGTCGCGACGTTCTTCGAAGCGTGGGGCGTGGGGGACGTCGCTCGAAAACGGCGGTTCGTGGTGGTGACCGCGTTCGCCGCCGCGTTCCTGTCGCTCGGCTACCTTTCATTTTACCTGCGGGGCGGCCCGCGGGCCCCCGAGGCGGCCGCGTACTGGTTGCAGGGGCGGGCCCTGTCGCACGGCGCACTGAGCTGGACGATCCCCGATCCGACCGCGAGCTTCCGCGCCGCCCTGTTTCGCTTCGCGGCGCCCAATCGACTGGCCGGGGCGTTGGCACCCGGCTTCCCGCTGCTCCTGTCGCTGGGCTTCATGCTGGGGGCGCCGATGATCGTCGGGCCGCTGGTCGCGGCGGCTCTCGTCGTCGGCACATGGCTTCTGGGGCACGAGGTGGCAGAAGCGTCGGGGGAGCCGCCGGCGCGAGGCGAGGCCATCGCGCGAACGGCGGCCGGGCTCTCGGTCGTGTCGGTCGCGTTGCGGTTCCAGACGTGCGAGGCCCTCCCGTACGGCGCCGCCGCCCTGGCGACGACGATGGCGCTCGTTTGCGCGATGCGCGCGCGCCGCACGGGCGATGGGCGCTGGTTCGCCGCCGCCGGCGCGAGCGTCGGGGCCGGATGCGCCGTGGCGCCGTGGTCCAGCGTGGCCATCGGCGTCGTCGTCCTCGCGATGATCGTGCGCGCCAAGCCTCCCGCGCGGGTCGCCGCGTGGACGGTCCTCTCCTTTCTGCCAGGGGCCCTCTTCCTGCTGGCCGCCCAGCGCGCGGCGACCGGCCACGCGTTCGTCGCCGCCAGGAGCGTCGCACAGAGTGCGATGACCTTCTCGGTACCCACGGGGGCGCGCGCCGCGCTGCTCGCGTTCGGACGCGCGTCGCTCCACGGCGCACGCCAGCACCTCGCCGACGTCGCCAACTTCGAGCCCATCGCGCTCGCCCCGCTGGGCCTCTTGCTCGGCAAGGTCCGCACGCGGGCGGCCATCTTGCCGGCCGTCGCGGTGGCGGTCGCGATCGCGGTGCACGCGGTGCAAGTGGCCAGCCACTCGCCGATCGCGGTCGAGGGCGTCGCCCGGTGGGCGCGCTCGGGCATCCTCGTCGAGGTCCTTCCGATCGAGCACGTCCTGGTCGCGCTGGCGGTGGCTCGCGCTTTCCCGGCAGCCATCGGACGGGCCACGCTGGTCCTTTTCTCGCTGGCGCTCGGCGGCTTCGCGGTGCACGTGGCGTATGACCACGAGCGGATCGCGAGCGGCGGCATCGGCCGCCCCCACTACGAGCCCGACGTGCCGCGCGACCTCGGCGTGACCCACGGCCTCATCTTCTTCGACGACGACGAAGGGTACGAGCTCGCGGCCGACCCCGACGCCCTTGCCAGCCACGGGATCGAAGCTGCCCGCCTGCGCAGCGACGATCATGATCGACTGCTCTTCGATATCCTGGGGCACCCGCCGGCGCACCGCTACACGGTGCCAAAGACCGGGGCGCCGACGCTCCCGACCTTTTCGCCGGGGAGCGGCGACACCTGGCGCTTCGAGGCCGAAGCCGACCTGGTGCCGCCGGGCGGTTCCATCGTCGATGCCGCCGGATGCGGGACGGACGCGCGTGCCGTGGCGATCGACGCGGAGGGCGCCGTCACGATCGAGCTGCCCATCCCTCGCGGCGCCACGCCGTCCGAGCGGCGCACCTGGCAGGTCGTCCCGCGGGTCCTCGATCGCGGTGGGCACGGCTCGGGCACGCTCGAGCTCTTTGCCGCGGTCGGCGGCCCGCCGCTGACGACGTGGACGTGGACCGAATCCGCGAAATCGCCGCGGTGCTTCGAGCTCGCGGCGCACGCCGTCGAGCTCGGGGGCGACCGCAGCCACGCCTGGTGGATCATGACGGCGCACGGAGGCTCGGCCGCATTCGATCGCACGGTGCTCCGGCCCAAGTGAGGGGGCTACGCAAAGACTGAGCGTTGACGATGCGGAAACCTCGGTGATACCGATGGTTTCTGCGGCCTTTCGCATGGCCTCAGGAGCGGAGCGAGCGGGATGACCAAGAGCGAACTCATCGACGCATTGGCCGCCCGCCAGTCGACCCTCACGAAGGCGCGCGCGGAGCTCGTCGTCAACTGCGTGTTCGACGCCATGACGGAGGCGTTGCAACGGGGCGAAGGCATCGAGATCCGTGGCTTTGGTAGCTTCACGGTGCGGCCCTACAAGCCGTACTCGGGGCGCAATCCGCGCACCGGGCAGCCCGTCGACGTGCCCGCCAAGCGCTTGCCGTTCTTCAAGGTGGGCAAGGAGCTCAAGGAGATCGTGAACGAAGGCAGGCACTTGCCAATCACCGGCGGCGCCGACGACGACAAGGACGACGATCGCTGATGGCGTCCTTCGCCCCGGTGCCCGAGCAAATGGCGGTGCTCGAGCGCGGCGTCGTCGATTTCCACGTGCGCTCGGATCTCGAGGAGCGGCTCGAGGAGTCGCTTCAGTCCGGACGGCCGCTCCGGGTCAAGGCCGGCTTCGACCCCACCCGGCCGGACCTTCACCTGGGCCACTGCGTCCTCTTGCAGAAGCTGCGCGCGTTCCAGGACGTCGGGCACACCGCCATCTTTCTCATCGGCGATTTCACGGCGATGGTCGGCGATCCCACCGGGCAAAACGAGAGCCGCCCCCGGCTCACGCGAGCCGAGGTCGAACGATCGGCCGAGTCGTACCTCGCCCAGGCGTTCAAGGTCCTCGACCCGACGCGCGTCGAGCTGCGTCGCAACAGCGAGTGGCTCGACAAGATGTCGATGATCGACGCCGTCGAGCTGATGGCCAAGTCGACGGTATCGCGCATGCTCGAGCGAAACGACTTCAAGCAGCGCTTCGAGGCGCAGCGGCCCATCCACCAGCACGAGTTTCTGTATCCGCTGCTGCAGGCCTACGACTCGGTCGCCCTCGATTGCGACGTCGAGCTCGGGGGCACCGATCAGCTCTTCAACCTGGTGCTCGGTCGCACGCTGATGGCCCGGTACGGCAAGCGCCCGCAGATCGTGATGACGACGCCGATCCTCGAGGGGACCGATGCGCGCCTCGAGAACGGCGAGGTCGTCGGCCCCAAGATGAGCAAGAGCGCCGACAACTACATCGGCCTGCAGGAAGAGCCGCTCGCGATGTTCCGCAAGGCGATGCAGATCGACGACGCGGTCGTCTTCCGGTTCTTCGATCTGCTCTCGCGCCGCAGCGCCGCCGAGGTCGAGGCCCTGCGCGCGGACGCGCAGTCGGGCAAGCGCAATCCGATGGAGATCAAGGCGCTCTTCGCGCGCGAGATCGTCGAGCGCTTCCACGGGGCCGACGCCGCGGCGCACGCCGTCGGCGAGTTCGAGCGGGTCTACGGCAAGAATGCGGTGCCCGACGAGATGCCCGAGGTCGAGCTGCGACCGGCAGGCGGCGTGGCGGAGCTGGCGTGGGTCCTCAAGCAGGCCAACCTCGTCGCGTCGACGAGCGATGCGCGGCGGCTGGTCGAACAAGGCGGCGTCGAGGTCGACGGTGCCCGCGCGACGGATCCCCGTGCGCGCTTCGATCTTGGCAGCGAGCACGTGGTGCGGGTCGGATCGAAGCAGCGACGCTTCGCGCGCGTTCGCATCGTCGGATGAGCGACGTCGCCGCCACGATCGCCCGACGCGACGCCATCGCGCTCCTCAGCGCCATCGCGGCGACCGCCTGCTCGGCGGCGCGACCACCGTCTGCGGCGAGCGCCGAACCGCCCGCCGAACCGTTCAGCATCGACCCGCTGGTGGATCTCGTCCCGGCGGCGGGGCTGCGCTGGCTGACGCAGGTTCGGCCTCGCCCCCTGCTCGCCGACCCCGCCCTCGCTTCGGTCATCGCGACGCTCGCCCCGGAAGAGGTCTTCGTCACATTTGCTCTGCGGCACGGAGGCGTCGATCTCCGCACGGCCCAGGAGGTCGTCGTCGCGGGCGTCGACGATGCGTGCCTCGCGCTCGCCCGGCTGCCCGTGGATCCGGCGAGCATCGAGGCGGCCTTCACGCGCCGCGCGCTCGCCGTCGATGGGCGGGCGGTCGAGCGCGGCATCACGCGCTTCTGGGGCACGGTCGGCCGGACGCGCGAACAGGTCGCCGTTTTCGGGCGCAGCGCCGTCGGAATGGAGCAGGGCGGCTTCGGTCCGCTCGGCGTCGCCACCTATTTCGCGCAGGGGCGTCTGCGCCGCTCGCGGCCCGCGCTCCACGGCGAGCCGCTCGAGGCGGCCGCGGCGCGCCTCGGCGAAGCGCCGATCCGGGCGTTCGCGCCCGGTCCGTTCGAGGGCGCGTGGGCCAGGGGATGGGGCGGGCTACTGGGTGCGAGCACGGCCGCAGCGTTGGCGTTGCGCCCCCAAGCGGCAGCGGGACCGCCGGGGCCGGAGGGGGCCGAGCGCACCGCGCTCGCGGTGCGGATCGTCTTGATGGGCGCGTGGAGCAACGACGGCGCCGCTGCGGCCGAACGGATGGGCGCGGCCTATCGCGTCCTGACCGAAGACGCCCTCGGTCGTCTGGCGGGCTTGCCGCACCCCGTCACGCCGCCCAAGGTCACCTGGGATGCCGCAGCGCTCGAGCTCGATGTCACCCTCGACGCCTTCCAGCTGGCTCGCGGCGTGAGTGCTATAACCGGCGGTTCTCTCGCGGAAATCCTGGCCCTGTGACCCCCACCATCCCCGCGCTCATTGACGCAGGAGGCCCGCAGATGGTAGCGGACCCCGCTCGCCTTCGAAGCGCTCGCCTGTCGAAACGCCCGCCTTCCGCAGTGCTCGCCTGTTGAAACCAACATGACCCCTCCCGCCCGTACTGGTTCCGCCGTTCGTGCCGTCTCGCAGCCCGTCGCACCCGCGAAGTCCCCAGTGAAATCCAGAACCAAGCCGCCCGTGAAGTCGTCCGAGCCCCCCGTCCGGCCTTCGGCGCCGCCCCCGGCGCCGCCCGTGGCGCCCATCTCGGTCGCGCCCGGACGCGGCTCGTTCCGGCCCGGCGCCCCCGGAGGATTCCTCACGATTCCGCCGGTCCCGCGCGTGCCCGCGCCGCCCTTCAAGGTGGGCGACAAGGCGGTGCACCCTGCCCACGGTGTGGGAGAGGTGACGGCCATCGAGGAGCGCGAGATCGGGGGGACCCGCGCCACGTTCTACATCCTGCGGATCCTCGACAACGGCATGAAGGTGATGGTCCCGGTCACGGCGGCGACGCAGGTGGGCCTGCG
>Ga0302326_10032889_pt1 | contig 10319 bp, 9 predicted proteins | sample Palsa_T0_3_FD_202264 | JGI IMG/M metagenome (GOLD analysis project Ga0302326, IMG submission 202264) | Peat permafrost microbial communities from Stordalen Mire near Abisko, Sweden - Palsa_T0_3 | ecosystem: Environmental > Terrestrial > Soil > Palsa > Peat permafrost | place: Sweden: Abisko... | reverse complement strand
CTCGAGGCCGGCGTCGCGGTGTGGAGCCAGGGGATGCGGGCGGTCGGGACAGATCACGCCCTGGTCCACGAACAGGCCCTGCTGGACGTCGCCGCCGGGTACGCGATCCCCCGCGGGCGCTACGACCGGCTCGTCCCGCTCGCGCACTCCGGCGGCGGAACCCTCAACGCGTTCTACCTCTGGCAGGCCGCCGCCGCGCCGCAGGACCGGATCGCGCGGACCCCGGCCGGCCGGCCGACGAGGCTCGCTGAGGCGCAGATGCCGGTGCCCGACGGCGTGATCTTCCTGGCCGCCCACCCGGGTCAGGGCGAGGTGATGCTGCACGGCATCGACCCGAGTGTCATCGACGAGGCGGATCCGCTGGCCGCCGCGGCCGGGCTGGACCTGTTCGATCCCCGCAACGGGTTCCGCGAGCCGCCGGAGAGCTCGAGCTACACCCCGGAGTTCCTGGCGCGGTACCGGGCGGCTCAGCGGGAGCGCGTGGTCCGCCTCGACAACGTCGCCCGCCACTGGGTCGCGCGCCGCGAGGAGGCCCGGGCGCGTTTCAAGGAGACGGGTGACGTCGCCGACAGGCGCGCGGCACTCGCCCCGCGCTTCCTCATCGTCAACCGCACCGAGGCCGACCCGCGCTACGTCGATCTCTCCCTTGACCCCAACGACCGTCCCTACGGCTCGCTGCACGGGCCTTACCCGCACCTGATCAATTCCGGCACCGTCGGGTTCGGCCGCGTCGCCAGCCCGGACGCCTGGCTGTCGACGTGGTCTGGCCTGTCGACGAACGCCTCGTTCGCCAAGGCCGCACCGCACGTCAGGGTGCCGACGCTGTACCTGGAGTTCTCGGGCGACCAGACGCTCCTGCCCGCCGACGCCGGCCGGCTCTACGACGCGATCGGCGCCGCGGATAAGGAGCGCGGGGTCATTCCCGGGCTCCACTTCGGCGCTGCCCTGCCCGGCCACCGCCCGGGCATAGAACTGGCCGCGGGCGCGGTCCTCGACTGGCTCTGACTAGTCACACACCACCAACTTTAGGAGCAACTGATGCGCACCGACATCGACATCCGCACCCCGGGCGGACAGCGGGTTACCGGGATCGCGACCGGACCCGGCACTTCGGAGACCCCCTTGCTGGTGTGCCTGCCCGGAGGTAGCTACACCGCCCGCTACTTCGACGTGCCCGGGTTCTCCCTGCTCGACGTCGCCGAGGCAAACGGATTCACCGCGATCGCCCTCGACCGGCCCGGCTACGGCGGCAGCGATCCCCTCCCCGCCGATCAGCGGACGTTCGCCCGCAACGCCGAGGTCCTCGACGAGGCCATCGCCGCGCTATGGGCCGAACACGGGGCCGGCCGTCCGGGAGTCGTCATCATCTCCCACTCCATCGGCTCGGCGGTCACGGTGCACATCGCCGCGGGCCAGCCCGCATGGCCGCTGCTCGGGATCACGCTGCACGGGATCAACACCGTCTCCCCCGACCACGTCGTCGGGGCCTGGCACTCGATGCCGCCCGGCGTCCCGGTGCAGTTCAGTCCCGAGCAGCGCCGGATGTTCATGTACGGACCGGACGGAACCTTCGCCGCCGACGCCGTCGACCGCGCCGAGATCTCCGCGGACGCCTGCCCGATCGAGGAACTGCTCGAGATCGTCGGCGAGTGGCCGCGCACCGCGGCAGACCTCGCCGGGCAGGTCCGGGTACCGGTCCACTACGTGCTCGCCGAACACGAGGCCCTGTGGAACGCCGGCCAGAGCCGGGTCGACGCGTTCGCCGGGATGTTCACCTCCGCACCCCGTGTGGATGCCGCCCTGGCCCGCGGCGTCGGCCACAACATCGACCACCACCACCTCGGCAAGGCCCTGCAGCTGCAGCAGCTCGCCTTCGCCCTGACCTGCACCCCGGTGCAGGTCCCGGCCTGATACGCGATCCCGGCGGCGTTTACCATCTCGGCTATGGCCTCTCCCCCTCCCCGGAACCGCCGCGCGGTGGCCGCTGCCGCCGGCCCAACGCACGACGGGCCCCCGGCTCGCGCCACGCGGGCACGCACGTCGTCCTCACGTCGCGAGCTGGTGATGTCGGAGATCCTCGAGCACGCCACCCGGCTCTTCGCCGAGCGCGGATACGACGGGACCACGCTGCAGGACATCGCCGATGCCATCGGAATCACCAGGCCGGGACTGTACAACTACATCAGCAGCAAAGAACAGCTGCTCGCCGCGCTCGTCGCAGACGTCAGCGAGAACACCGCGCACATCGTCCGCGAGGTCCGGCACCGCACCGCCCTCAGCTCGGTCGAGAAGCTGCGGACCGTGGTCCGCGCCCTGGTACTCCAGCGCGCCGCAGCGCCCGAGCGGTTCCGGGTCCTGGACCGGACCGAGGCCGCGCTCCCGGGGGAAGTAGCCAGCCTGCACCTCAAGGCGCGCCGGGAGGTCCTCGCCGAGGTACGGACCATCATCGAGGAAGGCGTGTCGCGGGGAGAGTTCCGTCCCCGGGACGAGCGGCTCGCAGCGCTGTCCGTCATCGGCATGTGCAACTGGGTCGCCTGGTGGTTCCACCCAGGCTCCAACCATCCCGCCGAACCGGTGGCCGACCAGCTCGCCCAGAACGCCGTCGACATGCTCGCCTACCCGGCGGACACCGGTCCGCTCACCACCACACCGCACCGCGCCCTGCAGACGGCCCGGGAGAACCTCGACTACCTCGAGCGCTTCCTCGGTACAGAGCCCCCGAACGGCAAAGCCTGACGGTCCCCGCTGAAGACCCCGCTTGCGGCGACCTCGGCCAGGCGTTCCCGACCTGGCCCACGCCTTCCAGGGATGCGCCCGGCTGATGTGAATACTCCTACGGGTTCGGGGGAGGCCGCCTGGATCCCGGGTTGCGGCGGGACGGCCTTTCACACAGCGCTGAGTGCCGGTTCTGCGGGCTGATCTCGTGAGCGACAGCCAGGCAACGGCCGGCGTCCAGGCCGGCAAGCTGAATTCCGCTGCACGCCGCGCAGATGGGTATCTGCCCCCCGCTTGCGCAAATCCCGGCTACCACCACCAGCTCGCCATGGGTGACTGGATGATCGCCGGCCGGGACGCAATGAGTGACAACCTTAAGGGCACATCCTGGAGGATGGCGGCTGGCGCCAAGAAATCGATGCAGCAATCGTACTCAAACGGCTATCGCCCACTGTACTCAAGCGCCTATCTCGGAAAGTAGTGATTAGTTCACCGGCCCCGGCAACTGCGCCTGCTGCTACGTCGGCACCTCCGGCGCCTGCCCCTCCCGCGTCCGTGACCCCGGCGAGCTGTTATCCGCTCAGCGACGAGGGAACCTGTTACGAGCCCGGCGAATACTGTCGCGATGACGACCAGGGAACATCCGGGATAGCTGGTGACGATGAGGCGATCACCTGCGAAGATAATGACGGCTGGCGCTGGGAGCCGTCATAGGGGCGGGTCTCTGTGTCGATGGCGCTCCGGGTGCGCGAGGACCGGCACTCGGTTGCTGGTCACTACGAGAGGATGATTACTGCTATCGCTGCGCGCTCCCTTTCCGTTAATGTGGATCGATACCCGATCATGACGGCAACCACGCTATCGATGCGACGTGGCAATCTGGGGGTGTGACATGCGAGCGGGTGCCTTTGCTAGGCATCTAGTCTCGCGTTCGGGTTCGTGCGGGTGCGAGATGGGGGTCAGATGAGTTCCAACAGTCGCGGAAAGCGGCTTGGTGAGACCGGCGCCACATCGAGGCTGGGTGCTCTTCTCGTGGCATCTATGCAGCCCACTGATACGGGCGAACCGTGGATAGATGCCGAAGACGTAGCCAGGCGAGTGAGCCAGCATCGCAAACGACGGTGTCCGGTTCAGGAAGTGACTGCCGCCCTGCGGGGGGACAGTGTTCCGGCGACGGACATCGTTCGCGCGGCTGTCGATCTTCGCGCTGAGCAGCGGCGAGCGGATGCTGAGTCCACTGCTGTGCAGACGCGTCATGCCGAGGATACGGAACTTCTCCTGCAAGCATTGTTAACTCAAGAAACGCCTGGCAAAACGCGGACGCGCCGTATCAAGTTGTTGGCGGGCGTATTCCGAAAAAGAACCGTCTGGGCTATTGGCGTAGTAGCAACAGCTGTACTAACGCTCGTGGCGACCGGGGTCCTTCCTGATCTCCTAGGGCAGGTCTTTAACGGTCCAGCTATTGAGGATAAATTCCGCCCTGGCCCTGCCGTGCTCGCTAGCGCGAGCTTGTTCTATCCAGACGGCCTAAATGTTCCGGTCGTGACGGTGATGCCGGGAAACTATCATCTTAGCAGTGCACTAATACGTGCTATGTCTCGTCCGCTGGGCGGGGGGACCCCCGCCCTTTTGAAGCAGGAGCATGCTCAAGGGGTTCAGGTCGGCGCGATGCTTATTCGCCTAATATTGGAAGGTAATCGTAACCAGCTTGTCCGTATACTCGGCATACAGCCAGTGCAGCTGAAACGGGAGGCGCCCCTCGGTGGCGTTCTTTTGGACATGTATCCGCAAGGCGGGGATGGCGATATACAGATGGGTTTTGATCTCGACAAGCTTGCGCCGCAAGCCGTGGTAGTGACAGGCGGAGATGACCTTACCAATCAGTTTTATTTTTCAAGTCACACTATCTCGCTAAAGAATGGCGAGCAAGTAGTGCTCATGATTCAAGCGATAAGCGCCTGCTATGACGCTAGCTTTGATCTAGCGGTCAACTATAAAATTGGCACGGGCGCGACGATGAGGACGTTATCAGTAATAGCAGCCGCCCTTTCGAGGTTACCGGACTCAGAGAAAATGTAGAGTCCTATCGACAGGTTTTTGCCCTTCAGAGTAATTACTCTGCTACTCAGCTAAGTCCGCCTGAAATCGCACGTGATTATCCGAAAGCGCAAGCAGCCAGCTGCCCGCCTTAGGGGATATTTAGAATCGCGGTGGGCAAGGGGTGGAAGATGAGCTCCCAAAGGGGCACGTCCTCACGATCGCGCACCGTATGGGCATAATTCGCCGGTCAGGTCCCTGGCCGTAAGCCCTGGTCTGCACCCTGGATGACCCTGGTCTGCGATAGGGCAATGCCAGGAACTTAAGGGAACGCCCTCCGCTCGCACTGTTCTATGATCATGGCCAGAAATGGGCAGATAGCGCCCGAAACTGGCCATGATCATGACCTGCGTCCGAAATGCTGAGGCATGACGGGTCATAGCCGGATCGCATCGCGCAGCGGGGCCGGCCGCGGCGGCGTACTGCAGCAGGCTGCCGTCCAGGCCGTTCGCCGGGCGCTGCTCCCACTCGCGGTGAGGATCCTGACCAGCGGCAAAGCCCGGAAATTCGGTACCACGGGCTCCTTAAGTTCCTGGCATTGTGCGATAGGGCGCGTGTGCGCCGTCCCGACCCGGGGAACGGTCAGCGCATGACAGAACCTTCGCCTTACATTGACGTCGCCAATATGCCGGCGCCCGCCGAGGGCATCGTCGTGACCATGTTCATCACCGTCCGCAGCGTGGCGCGGTCCCGGGACTTCTACTCGCGCGTCCTGGGCGGCACCGTGGTGCTTGAGGAGAATCCGTGCATCGTCAAGCTGTCCAACTCGTGGATTCTGATGAATCCCGGCGGGCCGCCCACCCCCGACAAGCCAGGCATCTCGGTGGTCAACTACGAGCCAGGCGACACCACCTCGATCTTCCTGAACTTGCGGGTCGCTGACGTCCAGGCCTGCTACGAGGAATGGAAGTCCAAGGGCGCGGAGTTCGTCACGCCGCCAATCGATCGGGAGGCGGAGATCCGCTGCTACATGCGAGACCCGGACGGTTACCTGATCGAAGTCGGCCAGGCCACGGGCGCGCTGCACGGCCATCTCGCCAAAAAGCGCCAGGCGGACCTCCCGGGCTGAGCTCGCAGGCTGTGATCTGGCGCCCGTTTAGCGTAACAAATGGCTCAGCGGCGGGCCAGCCGCCGCTCACCGCCGGCGCCTACCTCATACGCCAGGCCGTAGTGCTTGAAGATCGCCTCTTCATCGCCCGCCGGCAGTTCCCCGTCGGTGCCGATCGAGGGGGCGTCCTTCACCTGCTTCTTGCTGTAGCGGACCTTGAGGTACCCCGGACCCACCGTCGCCTGGTCAAGAGGCACGAACACGAGTCGGCGCCTGGTCGGCAGCCCGACCGTGACCGTACCGAAGGACGGCAGGTCGGTGCCGGTGTCAACGTAGACATCCTCCAGCTCACCGATCTTGTGGCCTTCGACGTCGACAACGTCATGACCGCGCCATTCCCGGATATCGGCAGCCTCGAACACGCCAGCTCCCTTTCGCAGCAACACACCGCTGATCTGCTCACGACTCTACCCGGTGGCACGCCACAGCCCCGGCTGGCCAACCCCGGCCTTGCGGAGGCGCCTGTTAGAGGTACCGTAAAGCAAGCGCGGTCGCGCCGGCAGGCCTCGACCGCAGCCTCGTTGCTCCAGACCCTGGCCACGTAAGCCCGAGCAGTGCGCTCGGGAACGCCCAGGAGGACAGAGCCACGGACACAACATCACCCGGCCTTCTTGCCCCGCCGCATGGCCGCGCCTCAGCCGCAGACGTCCGGCCAGCTGCCGTCGATCCGTCGACAGCTAGCTTTCACGCACTGGCACTGCAGGTACGAACGATGGGCCTGCTCGACCGCAGGCCCGGCTACTACCGGGTGAAGATCACCCTGACCATCCTCGCCTTCTTCGCTGGCTGGGCGCTGTTCGTCATGGTCGGCAACTCCTGGACGACCCTCGCCGTCGCCCCACTGGTAGGGGTGATGTTCACCCAGGTGGCCTTCCTCGGCCATGACGCGGGGCACAACCAGGTTTTCGGCACGCGCAGGCTCAATCACCTGCTCGGTCTCACCGTGGGGAACGCGTTTATCGGGCTGAGCTTTGGCTGGTGGGTGCCCAAGCACAACGCTCACCACGCGCATCCCAACGAGATGGGCCGTGACCCCGACATCGGCGAAGGAGTCGCCCTGGCCCCGTCTGACGCACCGGGGAACAGCCGCGGGCCGCTCGTATCATGGCTGGCACGCTGGCAGGCGCCGCTCTTCTTCCCCCTCATGCTGCTGCGAAGCGGCGGCATGCACGTACTCGGGATCAAGCGGCTTCTGCGGCGCCGAGACCATGCCTCGGCGGTAGAAGCCTCTCTCATCGTGCTGCACGCCGCTGTGTACCTGACGGTGGTGCTGCTGGTACTTTCCCCGCTCAAGGCACTGGCTTTCGTTGCCGTGCAGCAGGCGGTCTTCTCGCTGTACCTGGGCATCAGTTTCGCGCCCAACCACAAGGGGATGCCAATCATCGAATCCGCAACTGCGGCTGGCTTCGCCCGCCGCCAGGTGATTACTGCCCGGAATGTCAGCGGCGGTCCGTTTACCACCTTTATGCTCGGCGGCCTTAACCGCCAGATCGAGCACCATCTCTTCCCGTCGATGCCCCGGCCCAATCTGCGACGGGTCGAGGGACTCGTCAGGGACTTCTGCGTAGCGACCGATCTCGGCTACCGCGAAGAAAGCTTCGTCGAGTCATTCCGCCAGATCCTTCATCACCTGGCGGCGCCAGAGCAGCCGTCAGCCGCAGGAGGAGGACGACGCCTGCGGAGGGGGCGGCCTGATGCGCACAGCTCGCGCAGCATTTCCTCCGCTTCGCTGGCCTCGGACGCCACGCCGAAGACGTAGCGGTCGGGGCGCAGGACCGCGAAGCGGCCTGCGGATGAGCTCGATGAGAGCACCGTTGTCTCGCCGTTTGACATGCCCAAGCGCTCCTCGCTCGCAGAATCCGCGGCCCAGGCAGTCGAGCGCCGCATCATCGACGACGCGATGGCGCCAGGCACCGGGATCGGCACCCGACGCGAGCTCGGTGACCTGCTCGCTGTCGCGCCGTCGACCGTGAGCCAGACCATCAGGCTCCTGGAAGACCGCGGTCTGGTCGTGACGCGGACCGGACCGAACGGCGGGGTGTTCGTTGCCGAGCCCGGCGTGGGCTTGCGGCTGGCCCGCAGCATCATGCAGGTCTCGGGCTCCGAGGTTGAAGTCGCGGAGGCCCTGGAGGTCCGGGACATCCTCGAATCCGCGGTGATCTGCAGTGCGGCCGAGACGGCGCACGTGCCGTCCGCGCTGGACGGCATGCACCACGCGATGCGCGAACTGCGGGCGGCGACCGACACGGCGGACTTCTATCGCCGCAATCTGGAGTTCCACGCCGAGATCGCTGCCTTGTGCCGTAACACGGTGCTGCGGACGATCTACCGGAGCCTGCTTGATGTCGTCCAATCGCGTGATCCTAAGCTGGCCGTGCTTCCGGGACAGAACGCGCGCAAACTGCATGAGCGGCGGGCGCGGGTGCATCAGGACATCGCTGACGCGATCGCGAACGGTGACGTCGCGGCGGCGCTAGTGGCGGCCAGGGCACACGCCAAACACGGGCGCGCTGTCCGCGCGCCGAGCCGCGGCTGACCGCCGTCGTCTCCGGCGGCTCCCGCCCGGCCGAGCTGGCCGCAGCTGCCCTTGGTTACGCTGGCACCATGCCCGATCATTACCGCGCGCCTGGCTGGTTCACGCGGAACGTTTTCAATCGGCTGGTGGCCTTCTTGACCCGGCAGGGCATCAGCGTTCTCGGCTCAAGGGTCCTGGCGGTCAAGGGCCGCACGAGCGGGCAGTGGCGGACTACCCCGGTGAACCTGCTCACCTACGACGGCCGCCGGTACCTGGTGGCCGCGCGGGGCGAGACCCAGTGGGTACGCAACCTGCGCGCCATCGGCACCGGCGAGTTGCGGGTGGGCCGCCGCACGGAGAGTTTCCGCGGCCGCGAGCTCGCAGACGAGGATAAGGTGCCGGTGCTGCGTGCTTATCTCACCCGGTGGAAGGCAGAGGTCGGGATCTTCTTCGACGGCACCGGACCAGACTCCAGCGATGACCAGATCCGGGCCGTCGCGCCGAAGCACCCCGCGTTCGAGGTCCTTCCCGTCGATTAGGCACCGACGCCCGCTCGCCAAGGCGGGACTGCGGCTTGCTGCTACCGTGACTGCCTCCTGACATCAAGGTGAAGGGGATAGCGCGTTGGCAACCGAAGAGGATTTGTGGCAGCTCGTGTTGACCGAACGGCAGGGCGTGCTCGCGACCGTGGCACGGGACGGCCGCCCGCAGCTGTCCAACGTGCTCTATCAGCCAGATGCCGGTAGCCGTGTGGTGCGGATCTCGACGACCGCGGACCGCCTGAAGGCGCGGAACCTGGCGCGCGATCCGCGCGCGGCGCTTCATGTGCCCGGCCGGGATTTCTGGCATTACGCCGTCGCCGAGGGAGACGTCACCCTGTCGGCGGTCGCTTCGGTCCCCGGTGATGACGCGTGCCGTGAGCTGCTGGCGGTACACGCGGCTTTCTACGGCGAGCAGGACGCGGCCGCGGTCTACCCGGACCTGATCGCGGCCAGGCGGCTTGTCGTGCGCCTTCAGGTCAGCCACCTGTACGGCGTGATGACCATGGCCGGGGCCAGGCCGATCCCGCGGGCGGGTGCCTCCGGCTGAGCCCGGCCGGCGAACGGGGGCACCGGCTCCGGGATCGCCTGCGGGCACGCGTCCCTGTCCGTCCGGGAATTCAATCAGGCCGAACGGGCCGGTGGTACTGCGGCCTGGCCCCGGCCACGCCGCTGATCCGCCCGGCGGCAATTAACTCAGTAATTCTGATCAGCTAGACTTATGGTATGGCTTCGGAAGCGGCGGTCGGCGAGGTTGTTAACGTGCTCAGGGGGAGCTTCGGCCTGCTCGTCCGGCGGATGCGCCAGACGATGCCCCTCGCCGGGGATATCTCGTGGGCCGAGGCCTCGGCGCTGGCCTGGCTAGACGAGGAGGGCCCGGCTACGTCGGCCGAGCTGGCTCGGCTCGAGCAGATCCGCCCGCAGTCGATGGGCACGACGCTGTCCGGGCTTGAGAGCCGCGGGCTTGTCGAGCGGGGGGCGGACCCCGCAGACGGCCGTCGGGTGGTGTTCTCGATCACGGCCGCCGGGCGGCGGAAGTGCCAAGACCGCGGCGGCGACGCCCGCACCGGACAGCTGGAAGTCCTCCTGGCGGAGTTCACTCCCTCGGAGCTCGAGCAGCTGACGGCCGCCGCGCCGCTGATCGCGCGACTGGCGTCTATGGCGGGATCTCGCCCGGTCCCCAGCCGTCAGGTGCCTCCTGTTGCCGATGACGGGATTGACCAGGTGGAGCAGGCATGGCGCCGTGAGCGCCCCGACATCGACGTCAGCTCGGTCGGCATAGTGTCGCGCATCTGGCGGGTCAGCCGCTATCTGGAACGTGCGCGGAAGGAACGACTTGCCGAAC
>Ga0302326_10032885_pt1 | contig 10320 bp, 7 predicted proteins | sample Palsa_T0_3_FD_202264 | JGI IMG/M metagenome (GOLD analysis project Ga0302326, IMG submission 202264) | Peat permafrost microbial communities from Stordalen Mire near Abisko, Sweden - Palsa_T0_3 | ecosystem: Environmental > Terrestrial > Soil > Palsa > Peat permafrost | place: Sweden: Abisko... | reverse complement strand
GACGACGGACGCGCCGTGTGGCGCGAAATACGCGAGCACTTGCAAGGTGTCGCCGCGGCCGCTGCGACGACGCGGCTCGTGGTCAACATCGATCCCTAGAATCGAGGCGGGGAAGACCCCGATCCACCCTAAGATCGGGGCGGCGAAGCCCCCCGATCCCCCCCCCATGACGAGGGCCGGATTCGTTAGGGCGTCGCGACGCTTGGGTCGGCGGTGACGAAACTATTGCCGGAACGGCGCAGCGACGTGCTCGAATCGCCGCCAAGCATCAGCAACGCCGCGATTGCCAACAACGCGACGAGACTGAGCACCAAGCCGTACTCGAGTATCCCGGCTCCCGAATCATCCGTGAGGACCCGCACGCTGCCACTATACGTGATTGCAGGCACGCCCTTCGCATACGGCGAGAATCTGTGATTAGGACTACACCCGGAACGGACACGGTGTTCAAGATGCTGGACGAAGAACTGGATCCACTCGGCGTGAGCCGCGCGGCGCTCGGTGTATGGCAAGCGATGGCAACGCACCCGGCCGCACTGATGCAGACCCAGCGTTCGCTTTTAGATTCGTGGATGACGCTCGCGCTGGATCTGGCCGGCGGCAAAAGCGGAGCCGAGTCGAAAACCGCCGTGATCGAGCCCGCGGCGAACGACGGGCGCTGGAAGCACCCCGCCTGGAACGAGAATCCGCTCTTCGATACGCTCAAGCAGGGGTATTTGCTGGCAACCCAAGCTGTTCTCGAGAGCATCGACGAGGCCGAGGGTGTCGACGAGGAAACCAAGTCGCGCGTCAAGTTCTTTGCCAAACAATTCTGCGACGCGATGAGCCCGACGAATTTCGCGTTTCTCAACCCGGCGGTCATCGAAGAGACGTTGCGCACCGGAGGCCGCAACTTTGCGCGCGGCGCCGAAAACTATATGGCCGACCTTCGCGACAACGACGGCCGGCCCGCGCTCGTCGATAAGTCTGCTTTCGAGGTCGGCAGAAACGTCGCTACGTCGGTCGGTCAGGTCGTTTACCGAAACGAACTGATCGAATTGATTCAGTACGCGCCTTCGACAGAGACCGTGTACGAGCGCCCGCTCGTCATCGTGCCGCCGTGGATCAACAAGTACTACATCCTCGACCTGCAGCCGGCGAACAGCTTCATCAAGTATGCGACCGACACCGGCCTCTCGACGTTCGTGGTCTCGTGGCGTAATCCCGACGCGTCGCTCGCGGGACTCGGTTTTGGGGACTATCTCGAACTCGGTCCGCTCAGCGCGATCCGCGTCGCGCGCGAAATTGCGGGCAGCAAAGACGTCAATCAAATCGGTTATTGCATCGGCGGCACGCTGACCGCGATGGAACTCGCCTACCTCGCGAAAACCGATCCCGAGCGCGTGAATGCGGTCACGTTTTTCGCAGCGCTGACCGATTTTGCCGACGTTGGGGACCTGCGACATTTCCTGGGGAAAGAAGCGCTCGCGCACCTCGAGCAAAAGCTCGATGCCGAAGGCGTGCTCCCGGCAAGCGACATGGCGGACACCTTCAACATGCTGCGCGCGAACGATCTGATTTGGAACGTCGCGGTGAACCGCTACTTGCTCGGCAAAGACGCGCCGAAGTTCGATCTGCTCTACTGGAACAGCGACGCCACGCGGATGCCGGCCGCGATGCACAAGTACTATCTCAACCACATGTACGTGCGCAACGATCTCGCTGCCGGAAAGCTCGAGCACGAGGGCGTCAGGATCGACTTGCGCTCGATCCGGAACGACGTCTATTCGGTTGCCTCGATCGAGGATCACATCGCGCCGTGGCGCTCGGTGTACAAGATGACGCAATCGTTCGGCGGACAGATTCGCTTCCGGCTCGGCCACTCGGGCCACATCGCGGGGATCGTCAACCCCCCGGCCTCGGGGAAAGGCAACTATTGGGAGAGCGACGCCAACCCGCCCACGGCCGACGAGTGGCTCGCGCGGGCCCGCAAGCACCCCGGGTCCTGGTGGCCCGACTGGCAAGCCTGGATCGGCGAACGCTCGGGGGAGCGGGTCCCGGCATCGCTCTCGCCTGGTTCGGCCGCCTATCCGCCGCTCGGCCCTGCCCCCGGGACCTACGTCTTAGAGAAGGCCTAGCTTGGGGGGTTCCGCCTGTGCTATACTGCCGCGGGCCCTGGTTAACATCGGGGCGGATAAGCCCCCGCAGGAGACACTCGTTGCCCAACATCAAAGCCGCACAGAAGTGGGTTCGCCAGTCCGAAACGCGCGAGTTGCGCAACCGCGACGTGAAGACGCGTTTGAAGACCCTTTTCAAGAAGGCCAAGGTCTCCGGCGATACCGCAGGCGCGCCCGCCGTGGAAAGCCAGTTCGACAAGGCCGCGAGCAAGGGAATCATTCATCCCAACAAGGCCGCCCGCAAGAAAGCGCGGCTAGCGAAGGCCATTAAAGCCACGGCTGTTGCTGCCGCGGCGGCGCCGAGTCCGGCAGCCGCGAGAAGCGCCCGCAAGAAGAGCGGCGCGAAGAAGGGCTAACCGCCTTCGACAAGCTCAGGATGACAGGCTCTTAGGCGGGTTCGGGGCGGACGAGTTCCTCTTCGGGCATCAGCCGGTGGAGCATGGCCGCGGCCTCGAGGGCGGCCGGAATCCCGCCGCTCGTGCGGGCAATTTCTCGCAGGCGCCGCATGTCGGCGCCCGGGCCGAGGCCCGAGCGGAGCCGCAGCAACTCGATCGCCGCGTCTTCGGACAGCGGCGCGACGACGACGGCGCGCTCTTCGGCGGCGCCCAGCGCCGTGCGCGAGGTCGCGATGATCGAGATCGACGGCGCCGTCGCGAGCAACTCGTCGCAGCGGGCCGATACGCGTGCCGGATCGATGGCGTCGGCGTGATCGAAGATGACGAGGGCGTTACGCTCGCGCAGCGTGTCCTGCACGGCGTCGCGGACGGCATCGAGCACGTCGCCCGACGCAACCGCTATGTCGAGCGCGGCGGCCAGCGTCGCGACGGGGTCGGAATCGCGGGCCAGCATCGCAAGGTCGAGATAGATCACGCCGTCCGTCAGGGTATGTTGGGCGGCCGAGCCGACCAGGCGTGCGAGACGGCTTTTGCCGATGCCCGGCGGTCCTACCAGCGTCAACATGCGGGATTGACGTAGCGCCGCCGTCACGCGCGCGATGTCGTCTTCGCGCCCGACCGTCGCGTCCTCGAACGGGGGCGGCGCCGACCCGGCGCGCGCGTGTCGCGAGACGATAGGCCCGTTGCTGACTTGCGTGCCCGCGCAAACGCGATTGCGTCCGAGCACCTTTGCGCGGTAGAGCGACCGATCTGCTTCGCGGATGAAATCTGCGATCGAACTGTTGCCGGGAACGAACGACGCGATCCCGGCACTGACCGAGATCCGCCCCAAGGTCGAACCTTCGTGCGCGATCGGGCGATCGTCGAAGATGCGTAAGATGCGGCCGATCACCGCCATCGCCGTGTCCGGCGTGAGCGTTTCGGAGATGAGCGCGAACTCTTCTCCGCCGTAGCGCGCGACGAGGTCGGATCCCGAGCGCGACTGCGCGCGCAGAAACGTCGCAACCGCGCGCAAGCATTCGTCGCCGGCGACGTGCCCGTAGACGTCGTTGTAGACCTTGAAGTAGTCGATGTCGAGCAAGACGACCGTCAGCGGTGCGCGCCGCTCCGAGCAGCGGCGCCACGCGCCGTCGAGATACTCATCGAACGCCATGCGATTCGCGAGGCCGGTGAGGGCGTCCGTGCGGATCAGCTCGTGCAAGCGCGCGCGTTCGTCGTTATGAGCGCGCCACGCGAACGCGGCCGCCAACGGCGCTCCAAGCAGCCGCGCAATTTCGGCACCGGAATCGAACCCAGGGCGGAAGCGCACGATCATCGTTCCGGTTCGCGCGCCGTCGAGCACGAGCGGCACGACGAGGGAGCTTGCGTCGCCGGCAACGTCTTCGCATTCACCTAAACGGATCGCAACGGACTCCGCACCGAGGCTGCGCCCAAAATCGCGCTCGCACAGCGCGATCGTCTCGACCAGCGAGTAGTTGGTCTCGAGGATCGCTGCAAGCGACTCGAGCGCGCCGCGCACCACGTTCATGTCTCGTTCTCTACTTTCGGCATGTAGCACAGCGAGCAAGAGGCGAGACGTTTGCCGATCCTAGTGGCCTACATCACAGTGACGAGTAAAAACTGCGTGTGGCGAGAGTCACAGTCGATTGTTAAACGCTCTCTTTCCTGACAATTTGGAATATAGTAGTCCCGTGACCGGCGAGTGCGTTAGCAATCTCGCGTTTTCGCGTCGTTTCCGGCGGCACAACTGAGGAGCTATGAATCAGCCCATGCGTCGACACTTCGTCTCACTCGGCTTAGCGCTTTCGTTCGTCGTGCTGGGCGGCTGCTCGGGCTCGAACGTGAGCATGCTTCCGGCGGGGCACACGGGCGCAGCGAGTCATGGGCGCGTTCTGCGCGCGCCGCTCGGACCGCATAGCATCGTACCGAACGCTGCCGGCTCGGCGTCGCGCGCCCTGTGTGACACGACGAACGACCCGGGACACGCATCGTGCTTCGCGAGAGTGCGGATGGCTTCGTCGAGCCAAGCGTCGGTCGGCGGACTGCAGCCGAACGATCTGTCGAACATCTATAACTACACGCTGCCGAGCCAGCAAGGCCAAACGAGCCAAGTGATCGGCATCGTCATCGCCGGCGGCGCGCCGAACGCCCCCTCCGATCTCGCGGTGTATCGCGCCCAGTTCGGTTTAGGGGCGTGCACGACGGCGAGCGGCTGCCTTACGGTCGTCTCGGCAGCATCGGCTTCGGCGCAAAGCGCCGAACGCGACCCCGATTCCATTTCGCCGCACCCGACGTATGGCGGCCCCGACGAAAACGCCCCGGCGGCCGAATCGAGCCCGAGTGCCAACGAAGACAGCACGGACTCGGCGCTGCGCGGCCCGGAGTCCATTTCACCCCATCCGACGACCGTCGCCGGCGGCTGGCCCGACGAAGCCGACATCGACCTCGAGGCGGCCTCGGCGGTGTGCTCGAACTGCCAGCTCCTGCTCGTCCAAGCAGCTTCGGACAGCTTGGCAGACTTGGGAGCGGCGGTAACGCAGGCGCAGCAGAACGGAGCGACGATCGTCAATGCAAGCTTCGGGGCGCCGGAATCTTCCAGCGACACGAACTACACCTCGGCGTACGCGCCTTCGGGAGTCAAGGTCGTAGCGGCTGCGGGTGACAACGGACCCGGACTGTACTTCCCCGCGTCCGCGAGAAAGTCGATCGCGGTCTCCGGCACGACCGTCAACATCTCCGGTAACAACGTGAGTGAGACGCTCTGGTCGGGTTCCGGCGGCGGGTGCAGCAGCGTCTTTAGCGCGCCGAACTTCGAAACGAACTACTGTAACGGCATGCGCACCGTCGCCGACGTCGCCGCGGTCGCCGATCCGAACACCGGCATCGCGTTCTACGACAGCAACCTCGGTGGTTGGGGAATCGCGGGCGGCACCAGCGTCGCCGCACCGATCATCGCGGGTATGTGGGCCCTCCAAGGCAACATGCAGTCCGGCTGGGGCGCTTCCCCGCTCTGGTACGATCAAAACGCGTTTTATCAAGTCCAGAATGCCGGCGCGCTCGACGGCGTCGGAACTCCCAACGGGACCAGCGGACTCTAATCGAGATGGCAACGACAACGCTCGACCGTCAACGGGTCTCGGAGCGGCTCGCAGCTGCCTCCGCGTTCCCGGTGATCCTCCTGATCGCGCCCGCCGGATACGGGAAGAGCTTTGCGCTCGACGCCTACCTGCGCGCGCAGACCGACGCCGTGGTGCGGTTTAACGCCGGCAAAGATCACGGCTCCCTGACGCGCTTCGTCCGCGCCCTCGCGGCTGCGCTCGAAACGACTCTCCCGGGTGTCGCGCAGTCCTTGGCGATCGCGCACGAACGTGCGATTCAATCTCCCAAGCCGAGCGACATCCTCGCCGCGTGGCTCGCCGAACATCTCGGATCCGAACCCCGCCTGCTCGTCATCGATGATCTCCATCATTGTGAAGGCGAGCGGAGCATCGGTGCATTCATTGCGAGTGCGATCGAACGGACCCGCGCGAACGTACGCTGGATCATCGCGTGCCGCTCGGGCGCCGACCTTCCGATCGCAACGTGGCTCGCTCGTGGCGACGCAGACCTCCCGATCGACGCACGCACGATGCGCCTCAACGCTTCGGAAGCGCTGCGCATGGCGAAGTCGATCGCACCGGATATCCCCGGCGACACGGTCGAAGCGCTGCGCGCCGCGACCGACGGTTCGCCCGCCATCTTCGGCTTTGCGATCCGCACGATCGAGCAAGAACCCTCGATCGCGGACCGCCTCCTCGCAAGCGGCGGCGACGCCTTCGGCCGCTTTGCGGACGAAGTGTTCGCACGGCTGAGTCCCGACGAGCGCGATTTGCTCGTGCGAACGGCCGCACTTCCCGAAGTCGACGATGCGCTTCTGCGCTGCTTCGAAGGCGAAGCCGCACCGCGCACGATCGCGGCGATCGCCGCGAAGGCGCCGCAGATCTTCGAAGAACGCACCGGACGGCGGCAGTATCACGGGCTCTTTTTGCGGACGCTACGCGCGCGGCTTGCCGAGCTCGGAATCGACGCAACGCGCGAGATCTCGACGAACGCTGCGCTGGCTCTCGAACGCGCCGGTCGCATTTCGGAAGCGCTCGCCTCGCATACCCGCGAACGCAACGATGCAGAGCTGCAACGCCTGATCGAAGCGCACGGCTTCGAGTTCCTCGAGTCGGGATACGGCGAGTCGATCCACGAAGCGATCGACGCGCTCGACCCCTACGTGCAGATGAGCAACGCCGTCGTCCTCGCGATCAAAGCGATGGCCGAATCGCGCCTCGGCCGCTTCGACACTGCGGAATCTTGGTTCCGGCTCGCGCTCGATCGCTCCGCGGTCGCCCTCCAGCCCCAGATCAAATATCACTACGGTAACCATCTCGTTCGCTTCATCCGGCGCGAGGCGGTAACCGTGCTCGAAGAACTCGCCGCAGAGCCCGGCATCCAGGACCGGCTCCGCGCCTACGCGCTGGCTGCGCTTGGTCCGGCGTACGTGTTCGAGCGTCGCATCGACGACGCGCGTCGGGCGACGGAGCAGGCGCTCGAGCTCGCGGCCCCGCTCGGCGACGTCCACCTCACGGCGAAGACGCACCATCAAGCATCCTACGTCGCGCTGTTTTCGGGCAACGCCGCACGTGCCAAAGAGTGGGCGTCGATCTCGCTTGCGTGCGCGACCGAACATGGATTCTACGACGTCGCCGCGGGCGCGCTCACGGTCCTGTACTCCGTCGCCTCGGACATCGAAGACGACCCGTCTGAAAGCGTCCGCCTCCTCGAAGCGGTTGGGGATTGCGCCGCTAAGTCCGGTTGCCTTACGAACGCGCAATTCTCCCTGGTCGCCAAGCTCGAGATCGAAGTCGAGCGCGGCAACGAAGACGTGATCGAAAGTATCGACCACAAGCTGCGCGCGCTCGACGTGGCGTGCGCCGGCCGGGCGCTATACGAAGCGATGCTGCCGACGCAAGCCCTGCGCGCGAGCTGGACGGGCGACTTCACCGGAGCGTACCGGTTGCTCGCCTCGAGCGAAGACAAACAGTGGAGCGCCGACCGTAAAGCGCTCCGGCATGCCGAGGTCGCCACGTACGCCGCGGCCGCCAAACTCGATCGCGAAGCAGCCGAAGCGATTCGCGCCGCGCTTCACGTGCTCAACGGCATCACCCACGTCGATCTGCGCGTCCAGCGCGCGCGCCTCTTCGTGGCCCTCGCAATGATCGTGATGGGGCGCAGCGAGTCCGCCGCCGACATGCTCCACCGGGTCGACGCCGGACGCGACATCCTCTCGCAGCGGCTGCTCGCGTTGCGCCGTACGCTCGGAGCGATCCTCGAACGGTACCGCGGCGCCCGCAATCAAAACGAAATCCTGGCCCATCTCGCCGAGCTGCGCGACGTGGGCTTCGGCGGAGTAGCTCGCGTTCTCGGTAGCCTGCCCTTGGCCGACAACGCAATGCACCGCCTCGATCGCCTGACGGTTGCCGAACGCATGGCAATGATTCGTTGGGCCGACGGCGATGGTACGCCGCTCGACGAGCAACTGCGGACGATCGTCCGGAAACTCGGCTGTAACAAGAACGGCGCCGCGTTACGCGCCGTCACCCGGCACCGCGCGGCATTCGAGCTCGCGGAAATGCCGCTCATGGCGGGGGGATCCAACTGACATGATATCCGCGGATATCGAACTGGCCAGCATCGAGAAAAACCGGGACGAGATCGTCTGGAGAATCGTCACCACCGGCGTTCTTCCGGAGCAACGAACCCTCGCGGTCGACGTCGTCGCCGAGGCGTTCCTCGATCGCGTGCTCGCCGCGCTCGATCGCGGCTCGTACCTCGACATGCTCAGTTGGCTCGACGCAACCTGCGAATTCTACGCCGAGTCGCCTCAGATCGGTTCGATGTTGGCGAGCGCCCCGCGCGCGATCCTTGGAACGCTGTCGGCTCGCGGCGTGAGCATCCAACGCGTCGCCTCCGAACTCGTCTCGCTCGAACAATCGATCGGAGGCATCGCGTTCAAGCCGCGCAAGCGGGTCGTGCGTAACGAAGCACTGCAGGTCGACGAAGTCGGCCGGCTGATCCACGACCTCCTCGCGCAAGTCGAGGAAATCGATCCGCTGACCAGCGAACATTCGCACGCGGTCTCGCTGTGGTGCTCGCGGATCGCGCGCCGTCTGTCGCTCTCCGAAAGCGAGATCACGCACGTCGCACGCTGCGGTCTCATCCACGACCTCGGGAAGATGAAGCTGCCCGTCGGCGTCCTGAACGCGCCGCGTTCTTTGACGGCCGAGGAGTGGTCGATCGTGAAAGCGCACCCGGCCATGGGCGAGGAGATCGTCAGCTCGATCAAGCCGCTACGCCAATTCGCTTCGACGATCCGCGCGCACCACGAGCGCTTGGACGGCAAGGGTTATCCCGACGGTCTCGTCAGCTCGCAGATCTCGCTGACGACGCGCATCGTCACGGTCGCCGATTCGTTCAACGCGATGATCGGCCGCCGCCCTTACCGCCTGCCGATGTCGCCCGACGATGCGCTCGAACAGCTGCGCGAGCACCGCGGCACGCAGTTCGACCCGATCGTCGTCGAAGCGATGATCGAAGTCGTCACCCACGCCAACCCCCGCTAGGCCAGGTTCACAGGTCCCATGCGGGCGGCCTCGGCCGCTCGAGGATGCCCCGGTAACTCGCATAGCGCGAGGCCGCGATCGCTCCCTCCGCGACGGCCGCCGCGATCGCGCATCCGGGTTCGTCGCGGTGCGAGCAGTCCGCGAACCGGCACGTGCCTTGCAGCGGTCCGAACTCGACGAAGCCGAGGCTCAACTCGGCCGGGACGACCGCCGCGAGGGTAAAGTCGCCCACCCCGGGGCTATCGATGAGAAAGCCATCCGCGAAGCGGTGCAGGCGCCCGGTGGTCGTGGTTTGTTTGCCGCGGCCGGCCTTCGAGACGTCGCCGACTGCTCCGGGTCCGCCGAGGGCCCGAAAGAGCGAGCTCTTGCCGACGCCGGATTGCCCGATCAACAACGTCTGCGTTCCGGCGAACGCCGACTCGATCGCGCCCGTTCCCTCGCCCGTCTTGAGGTTGGCGACGAGGGTCGCGTAGCCCAGCCGCGCGTAGAGCGGCACGATCGCTTCGAGGTCGGCGGGTTCTGCGAGGTCGGGCTTGGTGAAGATGAGTCGCGCGGTCAGACCGTGCAGCTCGGCGAACGCGATCAGTTCGTCGATCATCGCGAGGTGCGGCGACGGCCGCGCGAACGCGACGACGATCGCGATGCCGTCGATGTTGGCCGCCATCGTCTTGGTGCGCCCGCCCGCGGTCGTGCGCTGCAACGCGAAGGTGCGTGGCTCGCGCGCATCCACGACGACCTGATCGTCTCCGAACGACGTCGCGCGCACGAGATCGCCTGGAACCAACGCCTCACGCTCGGCGGTCTTGCGCAGGGAAGCGAGGTGGACGTCCTCCTCGTCTTCGAAGGCGATCCAGACGGAGTTGCGTCCGACGCTGACGACGCGTGCCAAAACATGCTGGCGCTCGGGGCGCATGAGTCAACCGTTCCGGCGTGTAAGGATGTCTGAAACCTGCGGTTCTTTACTAGGGAAAAACGAGTGAAGCGGTTGGCGAGCGTCCGATTCGAAGACGGGCTCGAGAGAAACGAGCGCGGCGCGGCGGCTCGCACGCTAGCTTCGGCCGTTGCCGTGGTGACATCCTGGAGCCACGTTCCCGTCGCACTGCGCGTCGTACCGGACGC
>Ga0302326_10032884_pt1 | contig 10320 bp, 11 predicted proteins | sample Palsa_T0_3_FD_202264 | JGI IMG/M metagenome (GOLD analysis project Ga0302326, IMG submission 202264) | Peat permafrost microbial communities from Stordalen Mire near Abisko, Sweden - Palsa_T0_3 | ecosystem: Environmental > Terrestrial > Soil > Palsa > Peat permafrost | place: Sweden: Abisko... | reverse complement strand
GGTCACCACACCGCTGGATCTGCGTATTGCCGAGATGCTGATTGCCTCCCGGCCTGGTTGAATCGCGGGGCGATGCTGACCGACTACCATGTCCATCTTCGCCCCGACGAGCCCGGCACGACCGCCGAGCTGTTCTTCACACCGGCGAACGCCGAGCGCTACCGGGAGGCGGCGAGCGAGCGGGGGATCGCCGAGCTCGGGGTCTCCGAGCACGTGTACCGCTTCGAACAGGCGCTCGACGTCTGGAAGCACCCGTTCTGGCAGGCGAACGCGCGCGAGGATCTCGACGGATACTGCGAGTTCGTGCGCGAGCAGACGGACCTGAGGCTGGGGATCGAGGCGGACTTCGTGCCGGGGGGCGAGGATCGCATGGCGAGCCTGTTGGAGGCGCGCGACTTCGACTACGTGATCGGCTCGGTGCACTTCCTGCGCGACGAGGCGGTCGACATGGAGGACTACAGCGTGTGGGGCAAGGCTCACAGCCCCGAGGAGATCTGGCGGCGCTACTTCGAGACCCTCGGTGAAGCCGCCCGCAGTGGGTTGTTCGACATCCTTGCGCACCCCGACTTAGTGAAGGTCTGGGGCGCTGATCGCCCACTCCCGGAAGGCGATCTGCGCAGCTACTACGAGCTGGCAATGGACGGGATCGCGGAGTCGGAGATCGCGGTCGAGGTCTCCACCGCGGGCCTGCGCAAGCCTGTCGGGGAGATGTATCCGGCGCCGGCGTTCCTGGCGATGTGCTTGGAAGCGGGCGCGCCCGTGGCGCTGTCCAGCGACGCCCATCGGCCTGAGGACGTGGGCGCCGATTACGAGCAGGCGAGGGAGCTGCTGGCGGCGGCGGGCGTGGAGGAGCTGTGCGTATTCGAAGGGCGCGAGCGGCGGCTGGAGAGAATCGAATCCCACCCGCCCACAGACTAATGAGCTTCGCCGGGATCGGATACGACTCGCATCGCTTGACGCAGGGCTGCCGGCTGATCCTGGGCGGGGTGGAGATCCCCGGTGAGCTGGGGTTGGAGGGGCATTCCGATGCGGATGTGCTGACTCACGCGGTGATCGACGCACTGCTTGGCGCGGCCGGGTTGGGCGACATCGGCGAGCACTTCCCCGACACCGAGGAGCGCTGGCGCGGTGCCGACTCAATCGAGTTGCTGAGGGAGGTCGTGGCGAAGCTGAGGGCTGCGGGGTTGGAGGTCGTGAACGTCGATTGCACTGTCGTGATGGAGCGCCCGAAGCTGGGGGCGCACCGCGAGCAGATCCGCAAGCGGCTGGCGCGGGCAATCGGGTTGGAGGAGAAACGCCTGAACGTGAAGGCCACGACCGGTGAGGGAATCGGGTTCGTCGGTCGCGGCGAGGGTGTGGCGGCGCTCGCGATCGTAAGCCTCGAAGAGGGCTAGGCGAAGGCGATGCGCGAGATTCGACTGCACGACACCCGCAGCGGTGGGCTGTTAGCTCTACAGCCGCGCGACCCCGGCAGGGTGGGCATCTACGCGTGTGGGCCGACGGTGTACAGCCGCATCCACATTGGCAATGCACGGCCGTTCGTGGTTTTCAGCCTGCTCAAGCGCTTTCTCGAAAGCGAGGGTTTGCAGAGCACGCTGGTCGTGAATGTCACCGATGTCAACGACAAGATCTACGACGCCGCCCGTGCGCAGGGCCGTTCGAGCGAGGAGCTGGCGAGGGAAATGACAGAGCTCTACTTCGCCGACACCGACGCGCTCGGGCTCGGCCGTCCCGATCGGGAGCCCCTGGCCTCGGAGACGATTTCCTCGATCGTCGAATACATACATACGCTGATCGACACCGGGCACGCCTATGCGACGGAGGGCGATGTCTTCTTTCGGGTGCGCTCGGACTCCGGTTACGGGTCCCTGTCGCACCGGCGGATCGAGGAGATGGATCAGGGCGAGGATAAAGAGGGGTCAGACCGCAAGGAGGATCCGCTCGACTTCGCTTTGTGGAAGGGTCGCAAGCAGGGGGAGGACACCTGGTGGGAGGCTCCCTGGGGGGAGGGTCGCCCGGGCTGGCACATCGAGTGCTCGGCGATGGCCGAGGACGCGCTCGGCGTCGGTTTCGACATCCACGGCGGCGGGTCGGACCTACTGTTTCCCCACCACGAGAACGAGGCCGCCCAGACCCGTGCGGCGCGCGGGGTGCAGCTGGCAAAGATCTGGATGCACAACGGCATGATCCAGTCGACGGCGGGCGAGAAGATGGCCAAGTCGGTCGGCAACATCGCGCCGTTGCACGAGGTGCTGGACGAGGCGGGCGAGGGGTGGGGACGCCACGCCGTGGTGATGTATCTGATCGGCGGCCATTACCGTCAGCCGCTGGCGTTCTCGCGTGCCGAGCTGGGGGACGCCGAGCGGCGCGTCAACCGCGTCCGCGACGCGCTCAGACGGACGGTCGCGGGCGCGGCGAGCCCACCGGATATGGCCGGCCACAGGAAGGCGTTCAGCGACGCGCTGGCCGACGACTTCAACACGCCGAAGGCGCTCGCGTCGCTGTTCGAGTGGGTGCGTGAGGCCAACCGCCGCGGCGAGGGGGTGGGCGATCGCGACCTGCGCGAGATGCTCGAGATCCTGGGGTTGGGAGATTTGACCGCGCTGGAGACGGTGGGTGACGTGGCCGGAATCGATCCCGAGGCGGTGGAGCTGCTGGCGCGGCGCGAGGCCGCTCGCTCCGAACGGGACTTCGAGGCCGCCGACCGCCTGCGCGATGAGTTGAGCGCGCGCGGGTGGGAGATCCGCGACGGAGCCGGGGGCTCGGAGCTGATCCCGACCGCCAAGCCGTGATCCTCTACGGCCGCAACCCCGTCAAAGAGGCGCTGCGGGGCCGCCGCGAGCACGCGGTGCAAGAGGTCTGGGCGACGGCGGGCGTGGCGCGCGAGCCCTGGCTGCAGGGTGTGCGGGTGCAGAGTGCCTCCGCCGAGGAGGTGCAGCAGCGCTGCGGCTCGACTGCGCACCAGGGGATCTGCGCGGAGGCGGGCGGGTATCCGTACTCCTCGGCCGAGGAGCTGCTCGCGGGCGCGGATCCGCTGGTGGTGGCGCTCGACCAGGTGCAGGACCCGCAGAACCTGGGGTCGATCTGCCGCACCGCGGAGTGCGCCGGCGCTGCCGGTGTTGTTATTCCCGAGCGCCGCGCGGCCGAGGTGACGCCGGCTGTCTGCAAGGCATCGGCGGGCGCCGTCGAGCATCTGAAGGTGGCGCGGGTGCGGAACATCGCCGACTTCCTCGCGCAGGCGCGCGGTGCGGGATGCTGGTGCTACGGAGCGAGCGGGGAGGCGAAGGTGGCCTACGACGCGCCGGATTACAGGGGCGGTGGCGTGGTGCTGGTGCTGGGCAGCGAGGGGGAGGGGTTGCGCCCGCGGGTCGCGAAGGCGTGCGACGAGCTGATCGCGTTGCCGATGCTGGGTGCGATCGAGTCGCTCGGCGTGAGTGCGGCGGCGGCGGCGGTGTTGTACGAGATCTTGCAGAATCGGCGAAATTCTTCTTGACAAGGCTCCATAACTGTGAGAGGCTCGCCCTACATAACGCTGAACCTAAGGTTGATGAAGCCTTAGGTAAACATAGCTTTGGCGCCAGGGGAGGAGTGCGCCACTGAGCAAATTCGGGCTGCAAGCAGCCTGAGAAAGGATCTGCTCGTGGCACGAATCTCCAGCAACAGTAACTCTGAAGTAAAGGTTGAGGATAGTTTCTTGATCGTCCTCGCCAAGCAGGGGGACCGCAACGCCTACGACCGTCTTGTCAGGCGCTATCACGGCTTCGTGCGGTTGAAGGCTTCCTCCTACTTCCTGGCGGGCGGCGACTCCGAAGACCTGATCCAGGAGGGCCTGGTCGGTCTTTACAAGGCGATCCGCGACTACCGTTTCGATCGCGAGTCGAGCTTTCGCAACTTCGCCGAGCTGTGCATAACAAGGCAGATCATCACCGCGGTGAAGACGGCGACGCGCAACAAGCACACGCCGCTGAACCAGTACGTCTCCTTCTCCTCGACGCCCGCGGGCGCCGGCGAAGACGTGCCGACGCTCGACCAGGTGCTCCCCGGGCCGAGCGTGCACGATCCCGTCAACCAGGTGATCTCCTCGGAGGAGCTGCGTTCGCTGGTGGGCTGCCTCTCGACCGCCCTGTCAGAGCTGGAGAGTCGCGTCCTCGGTCTGTACCTGGACGGCTACTCCTACGAGCAGGTGGGCGAGCGGCTGGAGTGCGACACGAAGACGGTGGACAACGCGCTGCAGCGGGTCAAGCGCAAGGTCGGCGCGCACCTCGACGCCCGCGCAGTGGCCGCCTGAGCTGAGGCCCTTGTCCTTGGTCTACCGGGAAGCCCTTTACCGGGGTGCGCCCGCGCGGCCACTCAGGGACCTGGCACCTGGGCACGCCGGCGTTCATAGACATCGCCCAGCCCACGACCGAGCGCGTCCCCGCGATCTTCGTCGGGTGGGCGTGAGGAGTAGGCCTCCCACACGATCTCCGCCTCGGGCTCGGTGAGGGAGCGGAGGATCTCCTGCAGGCGCTCCTTACTCGTGATGCTCATGACGCCGTCGAGAGGGTTCGCGGAAATAGCCGGTCCGAAAACAGCCGGTCGCATGTCTGGCTCGATCCATGCAGACAATTGTACGCAGGGCTTGCGCGGAGCGCTACGCTCAGCCGCTGCCATCTACGCGTAGGCGCTCGGTTTATCGATCTATCGCGGGTTTATCAAGAACCGATAAACCATGAAAATGCAGAGCGAATTTCACGCGCGAGACGTAACTGATATGGGTAATATTTGTCGAGTCAGGTAGGGGCAGTTGGGAGAACGGTGGTGTGCCGGACTCGAACTTTTTTTGGGTGTGTGGTTCGGGGTGCGGGTGGCGGCCGGAGCTGCGAGGGCAGTCATGCTGATATGCGAGGGCTGGGTACCTCAAGGCGGTTCTTCGCTGCGCCTGGGCCGCAGTATCAATAGACGAAACGAGCGCCCCAACGCCCCAACGGTGGTTGGTGCTCATAGCTACGTCGCGGGTCCCGTGTGTGACGCGGCGCCGGCCGCCACCCCCATACCGAACGGGATATATGTGTATGTGGTGTGCGGACTCAGTCGGGTTGTTGGGCCACCTCCCAGACGAAGCACGCGAGCTCGCGGGCGACCGCGACGGCGACGGTGGTGCGCTTCTTCGCGCATGCCGTGTCGAGGTGCGCCCAGCGGCGGTGCAGCCGGATCTGTGCGCGCCACGCGGTCTCGATCGCGGCGTGCGGCTGGTCTTTCTGGCGGCGCTTGAGCGTGAGCGACACGCTGGGCGCTCGCCGGTAGTTCCAGGCCGCCTCGACGAGCAGTCTGCGAGCGTGACTGGAGCCGACCTTGGTGATCGATCCCTGCCGGCGTTTGGCGCCGCTGGAGTGCTCGGATGGGACCAGCCCGAGGTAGCTCGAGAGCTGCTTGGGGTGCGAGAACGCGCTGATGTCACCGATCTCGGTGACCAGTCCGACCGCGGTGAGCGTCTCGATGCCGCGCAGGCACCGCAGTCGCGCGACCAGTGGCGCCCATGGGCCTTGGGCGGACTGCTCTCCGATCAGCCTGTCCAGCCTCTCGCGCCGGGCGAGTAGCACCTCGTGGTGAGCGAGGTACTCGCCGAAGAGGGCCTCCTGGACGGGCTGCTGGAAGCGAACCTCGCTCAGCCATTGCAGGTGACGTTCTGTCCATGTCTCACCGGGTCCGGTCCACAGGATCCCTTGGCGCAGCAGCAGCTTGCTGATGCGGTGGCGCGCTCTCATCAGATCGCTGCGTAGATCCTCACGGGCACGCACCAGATCGCGCAGCGCCTCGAGCTCCCGCGCGGGCACCACGACCGCACGCAGTTGCCCGGCCGCGTGCAGCCTGGCGAGCTTGAGCGCGTCGCGCGCGTCGGTCTTGATCCGGTCTCCGGGCTGACGCGGGATCGCGCCCGGCGCGCAGACCATCAGCTCGATGCCGGCCGCCTCGGCGCTCCGCGCGAGCTCGAACCCGGTCGGCCCGGCCTCGTAGACCGCGCGCACCTCTCCCGGAAGCGCCTGCAGCCACTCGATCGCCGCGGCCGAGGACCCCGACAATTGCGCCTTGCGGACCTCACCCGACTCCACCCGCACAGCCGCGGCCGCGGTCTTCCGGGCATGCACGTCGAGACCAGCAAAATAGACACCCTCAGACATACCGATGCCCCAAAACGGTAGACGAACACACGTTCGCCCCCAAGGCCCCCGCACAGCAGTCACAAAGCTGGCACATTTGCCCCCGTGTTTTCGGGGGAAAGCGGGCGGCGGGCACTTAATCTTGGCGCGAAAACGACATCGCCTCGCGCCTGGCGCCGCGCGCCTCGTCCCGTGCCGATCGGTTCGATCAGGCCTTCGTCGCGGAGGCGCGCGACGACCTCGCGGATGCGGTGGCGTTCTTCGTCGAGCTCGGACTCGAGCTGGCGGAGCAGATCGCCTGAGGCCAGCCCAGCAGCCACAAGCCGAGCAGGTTCCGGACTTCGGGCCCGACCAAGCAGACCGCGAAGCGGGCTGGTCGGGCCCGAACGTCCGTGAACCTGAGCGGCGGGACAACCTGGCGCGAAGCGGGCTGGTCGGGCCCGAACGTCCGTGAACCTGAGCGGCGGGACAACCTGGCGTCCAACCGCCCATGCATTTGCCCACAAAACCCCGCCGTCGCCCCCCTCGGAGACGCAGTTACCTCCCCCTCCGTAGGCCCTATACATGCAGTCGCCCGAGGCTGAAACGGCCGGGCAACTGCACGCCGGAGCACTGCAGTTAGGCTCTGTAGAGCCAAACTGCGCCGTCGCGTACAGGCCGGCGGGGCGAGTATCGGCGCCTCCGGGCGCCGCGACTTGACGGATCCCCGTGGCGCGCTACTCTCGATCCTTCTTCTATTTCCCTTCCCTGAGCCATTCGGCCCTCGCCGACCCTCACATAGCTCGCCACTCGCGAGCACTGAAATAGATCCACCCCTCGCCTGACGGTCGATTTCTCGCTGCGTGCATGCAACGCGCGCCTTGACCGTCCTAGACGCAGGGCCTCTCGCTCGGGACCGCTTTGCCGGTGAGCGTTTACGCGCCAACTTTGACGCGCAAGCGGAGTCCCGGATGAGATCTCCGAGACCCCTTAAGGGGGATCTCGGACTGTCGAGAGGTGGCATTTGCGCTTGGGCGCCGCCGCTTGACGATCTCCATCTTGGGCCCTACAACGGCGCTCCACCAGCCCGTTGCATGGACGCCTACCCGGCAAGGAGATCAACCATGGCCCCCACCATCTCGCCTTCGCGCTCTTCCCTGGAGAGTCGATCGAGCTCGCCCAAGCAGGCTCGCCGACGATCTGCGCAAACCGAGCATGCCTCGCGCGCCAAGCATCGCCGGAAGGGGAGACGCCACGATCTGTTGGGGCGCTACGCCGATCGGCAGGGCGACGCCAGAGAGGTGGTCTCCTTGCCCGGGGCATTGGGAAGCGTGCTGGTCGTGGATCGCGACGCGAGCACCCTCGGTGACGTCCGTCTCCTCGCGCATCTCGCTGGCGACGAGCCGCCGGAGAACGCGAGGCTCGTGTGCGACAGCTACCTCAAGGACGGCCGCGGCCGCTGGAGTCGACCCGTCACGACGGAGGATCTCCAGACGGTGCCCTTCGCCGAGGAGCAGTGCCCAAAGGCCCGAGCGGAAGCGAGACCGAGCGAGGTCGAGCTGACCGATCGCCACGGGCGTGGACACTCTCTCCAGGTGATCCCCGGTGAGCGCTGTGGCCTCCAGGTGCGCTGGTGTCGGAGCTCCCCCGATTCGGGGCGCGATCGGATCCAGGCGGTGAGCGTGCGCGACGTTATCGCCTGCATGGAGAGCTACGAGCCTGTGCGTGGTTTGACGATCGAGGCGATCGCCTGCTATCGCGATGACCGCGAGGTGTCGGTGACGATGTTGGGTCAGGAGCTCGAGCGAGTCGACGCCAGTCCATTGGTGCTCAACCGGGGGCTGCGCGAGCGGGCGCTTGCGGAGATCGAGCGTCAGGGCGTGAGCGTCAGCGAGATCGCGATGCGCTGCGGTCGTGTCAAGCGCGACCGGCGAGGCCGCTCCAGTGGCGAGACGACCTGGCTGGCCCGCCGCTTGGGCATCGTTTCCAGCGCCGGCGAGAGCGCGCCGACGCCGTGGGTCCACACCGACGTGCTCGCGCTGATCGCGCGTGAGGGCCTGCGGATCAGCCCCCGCGAGGTCGAGCTCGGCTGAGCGCCTCTGAATCTTTCTTCCGGCTCGCCTTCGCGGGAGCCGCGCCTCATCTGAAAGACGGTGGCCATCCGGCCGCCGTCTTTTTTTGTCCAACCAACCAAAAGGAGAGCAAGCATGTCCCTATCACCATCAACATCCAACAACGCCGTGCAGGTGCTGCGCGAGCTGCCGCTCGACCTGGTGCTGCCAAACCCTTCGCAGGCGCGACGCCGCTTCGACGAGGCCGAGCTGAAGGCGCTGGCCGGGTCGTTGGAAGAGCGCGGCGTGCTTCAGCCGGTGCTCGTGCGCCCCCTCGACGAGGGTTCCTATCAGTTGGTCGCGGGAGAGCGGCGCTGGCGCGCCGCGCAGCTCGCGGGCCTTCAGAGCATCCCCGCGTTGGTGTCGCGGTACGACGATCGCGCGGCGCTCGAGGTGGGGTTGATCGAGAACATGGCGCGCGAGGATCTCAACCCCGTCGAGAAGGCGCGCGCCTGCGCGACGCTGGTGAACGAGTTCGGTCTGATGCAAGAGGAGATCGGACGGCGCATCGGACGCAACGAAACCACTGTCTCGAACCTGATGCGTCTGCTGAGGCTGTCCGAGGAGATCCTCGAGCTCCTAGAGCGTGGCCGGCTGAGCTCCAGTCACGGGCTCGCGCTGCTGAAAGCAGATGACCTGCAGGCGCGTGCGGCGCTGGCTCGTGCTGCTGTGCAGGAGGGGTGGTCATTCCGGACGCTCGAAGCTCGTGTCCGTGCAAGCAACGTGGATCTGCTCGAGTCCCGGCGCGATCGCACCGAGCAGGCGCAGGAGACGGAGCAGGCGCGGGCTCTGGAGGCTCTGAACCTCGCCAGGTCATGGGGCGATCTGCTGGGCGCGGAGGTACACGTTCGCCCCATGCGCCGGCAGCTGCGGATGGAGGTCGTATTCGACTTCCCCGCGGAGGGAACTGCCTTAGCCGAACGCTTGGCCGCCTTGACCGCTCGGGGCTCGAAGGGCTCCTAGCCGAAGGGCAGGGCAGTGCGCTCGGCCCATGCGCCGGCGAATCAATCGACCAAACACAAGCAAAGGAGCAAGCATGTCCCAAGTACAGGAGTTGCGAGAGCTATCGATCGACGCAGTGACGCCCAATCCTTCGCAGCCGCGGCGCCACTTCGACGAGCAGGCGCTGAGGGCGCTGGCGGGCTCGATCGACGAGCGCGGCGTTCTGCAGCCGGTGCTCGTGCGTCCCCTAGAGGACGGTAAGTACGAGCTGCTCGCGGGAGAGCGGCGCTGGCGGGCGGCCGGGATCGCGGGCCGCCAGAGCATCCCGGCGCTGGTGTCTGCATATGACGACCTCACGGCGCTCGAGGTTGGGCTGATCGAGAACATGGTGCGCCGGGACCTCAACCCCGTGGAGGAGGGCCGCGCCTGCGCGACGCTGGTGAGTGAGTTCGGTCTGACCCAGGGGCAGATCGCACGGAGCATGGGGTGCAACCGCCGCGCGGTGAACAGGTTGATTGGCCTGCTGAGGCTGTCCGATCAGATCCTCGAGCTTCTGGAGCGCGGCGAGCTGACCGAGGGTCACGGGCTCGCGCTGCTGATGACAGATGACCTGGAGGCGCGTGCGGCGCTGGCTCGTACTGCCGTCCAGGAGGGGTGGTCACTGCGGGTGCTCGAACGCCACGTGCGCGCGAGCAAGGCCAACGCGCTTGCACCGGGGGGCACCGGTGAGCAGGATCTGGCCGCTCTGAACTTCGCCAGGGCGTGGGGCGATCTGCTGGGCGCCGAGGTGCATGTCCGCCCAATGCCTCGCGGGCAGCTGCGGTTGGAGGTCGTTTTCGACTCCGCCGCGGAGGGGATCGCCCTGGCCGATCGGTTGGCCGCGGCGATCGCGCGCGGCTCGAAGGGCAGGTAGTTGCAGGACGGGACCTGCCCCAAGAGGTCCTGAAGCAAGCGCGCCCCGCGGCGCGCCTGGCAGCACAGCAGCACCACTCACGACGGCGGGCCAGACGGCCCGCCGTTTCCACGTTAAAGAAAAGGAGGGACTCAAATGTCCCCGACGTACCCGACGTACCCGACTTACACATCCCCGGGACAGGGGATAAATCCTCTGGCGCCGCTGGAGGAGATGTTGGATTGGCTGGCCAGTA
>Ga0302326_10032882_pt1 | contig 10321 bp, 8 predicted proteins | sample Palsa_T0_3_FD_202264 | JGI IMG/M metagenome (GOLD analysis project Ga0302326, IMG submission 202264) | Peat permafrost microbial communities from Stordalen Mire near Abisko, Sweden - Palsa_T0_3 | ecosystem: Environmental > Terrestrial > Soil > Palsa > Peat permafrost | place: Sweden: Abisko... | reverse complement strand
GCGCCGAGCCTATCAATGGACCGAGAAGTCGTTCTTAACTATCCCGCTCGACCAAGTGCCTTGGCTGCCTCCGCAGCCGACGAAGGCAGTATTCATTCCTATTAGTGCGAATCTTCCGCCGGTGGCGATTGATGGACCGAGGTCGCATTTGGCTCCGAACACAAGAACTGTCGCAGTTTTCGGCATAACCGGTGAACCCTCGACTCGAGCCGAGGTTCATGACATCGGCTACGCCTTGAAGCGTGCGAAGAGCAAACTCGGAGTCCTACGACTTGTGGTAGTCGGCCGCGGGTCGAGAGAAGCCGAACCGGCCTTGCGCCGTGAGCTCGACGACAGCGGGGTCGAGATTTCGGTGCTGGGTCTGCTCCCGAATAACGACATCGCGAAGACGCTTGCAAATGCTGATGTTCTTTTGTTTGTTCGAGGAGGCGTTTCGAGCCGCCGCGGCAGCGCGCTAGCCGGAATCGCCTGCGGGTTACCGATCGTGGGCTACGCAGGGCCCGAGACTGGCTTCCCGATTACCGAGGCCGGTTTGGAATTGGCGCCTATGGGGGACCGAGAGAGGCTAGCCGTAGCGCTTGACCATGTCCTAGGCGATGATCGCCTTCGTCAGGACTTGCATCGCAGGAGCCTACGCGCTCATGCAGATTATTTTTCCTGGGACAAGATTGCTGAGCGATTCGCGACGGAAATGTCAGATGGGTGACCGTCGTTATCGCCTACTTCTGGCGTTCACTCACCCAGTGCAGTACACGTCTCCGGTACTACGAGAGACCACAAGGCACTCGAAGTTGGACATAATGGCTGTGTATTGCAGTCTGCAAGGCGCAGAGCCGGGTATTGACCCGGGATTTGGCGTTGAAGTCACCTGGGATGTGCCTCTTCTCGATGGTTATCCGTGGGTACAAGTTCCCAACCGCTCACCGCGCCCGAGTTTGAACCGTTTCTTCGGACTCATCAATCCGGGTCTGTGGACTATGATTCGTAAGGGCGGCTATGACGTGGTCGTGGCGTACACAGGCTACGCGAACGCTAGCTTCTGGATTCTCGCTGCGGCTTCAAAGGTTTATCGCGTCCCTCTCATTTTCGGCACGGATGCCACCAGTCTAAGACCCCGCGACGGGAGGAACTGGAAGATAGCTGTTAAGAAATTCCTGCTACCAGCCATTTTTCGGCTCGCGGACGCAGTGATAATTCCCTCGGAAGCCGGCCGGGAATTCGTCCAAAGCCTCGGAATTCCAAAATCGCGCGTCTTTCTGACGCCCTTTGCCGCAGACAATCACTGGTGGCGTGGACGCGCCGCCGAAGTGGACCGGCGCGCGGTCCGACAGAAATGGAACATCCCCGAAGAAGCCGTTGTGACCTTGTTCTGTGCCAAGCTGCAAGCCTGGAAGCGGCCCCAGGATCTATTGCGCGCGTTCGCAAAGGCAAATGTTAACGGAACTTATCTAATCTTCTCGGGTGAAGGACCGTTGCGCGCGGGCCTGGAAGCGGAGGCAAAGTCGCTCGGAATCACTGAACGGGTGCGTTTCCTAGGCTTCGTAAATCAAACCGGCCTTCCAGCCGTCTATCGCTCGGCGGATCTGTTTGTTCTTCCGTCCGCATACGATCCTTGTCCAGTTGTGGTTTGCGAGGCTATGCTATGTGAGTGCCCGGTCGTGATTAGCGACGAGATTCGCGGGCGATTTGATCTGGTGAAGCACGGCGAAACCGGCTTCATCTATCCGTGTGGGAATACCGACGCGTTAGCGAAGATCCTGTCAGAAGTGTTGGCCGATCGGCCGAAACTCAACCAGCTCAGCCGCGCCGCTTCCGCGCGGATGGAGACCTGGACTCCACGTGAAAACGCGGAAGGGCTAGCAAATGCCGTTGAAAAGGCCTGCAATGGCGGCGTTAGCTAACAGGAACGATCGCCATTGAATCGGGGATTCAGGCCTCGAACATTTTCCCTGGGGCTCGAAGACGTGCTCCGATGCTCTTTCTCCGGCCCGGCGGTGCTGGCGTTGAGCGAAGGACACGCGAAATTGGAGCAGCATGGGCCGCTACCTTAGATTGGACCAGGGATCATAGACGCTCGGGAGAGCCGGAGATTCGATGACCCAGTGGTGGTCAGTCAACTGGAAGAACCGCTCGCATTTCGCGTTGCGCCATCCCGTTTACACATTCAAGGCCATCATTCGAGACTTACTGGCTGCCGACGAGCGATTTCTGGCTTCGTTGACCGGAACTACTGCTTCTCAAATTCGTCGTTTCCTGGACGAGCCATTTCAAGAGCGCCGCTTTTTTGACCATTTGCGCAAAGCTGAAGGCCCGTTGAATCGACTGCAAGCGATCGGAGCGGATTTGTACGCGAAGCGGGTTCTTCTGCAATACGCCATCGTTAGAGCCTACAAGCCCGATTGCATTGTCGAGACAGGCGGCGCGAATTGTGTCTCTTCCGCGTACCTTCTTCTCGACTGGAGCGGAATCAGTAGGGCTCGCTCTACTCGATCGATGTGGGCGACGGCTCCTTCTTGCCTGCAAATAAGACCACGGGACGGATTGTCCCGGACTGATTGCGCGAACGCTGGGTGTTGCATCTCGGTGATGCCCGCGAAATTCTGCCGCAAACGCTTAAACATCTCGGCTCTCTCGTTGTCTTCATCCACGATAGCCTGCACACATATGAGCATATGAAGTTCGAATACGAGCAAGCGTACCCATATCTCCGTCCCGGGGGCATTCTCCTCTCTGACGACGCATTATGGAATTCTGTGTGTTCGGAATTTGCGCGAAACGAGGTGCCTTCTTCCGCGCGTGTGCTCCGAGGGATCGGCATTCTGCAAAAACAAACCCAATGAAAATCTTGCTCTACACCAATGCGTTTGCCCCAAAGGTTGGCGGCCAAGAAACGATCCTCATGCTTCTGGCACGAGGAATTGCGCAAAGCACTTCTTCGGCTTTTTCTCGAACGGTAGAATTGACGGTCGTGACACCTATACCTGCGAATGAGATGAACGATTCAGTATTGCCTTTCAGTGTCGTGCGCCAGCCGAATCTGATAACGCTAATCCGTTTGGTCCATTGGGCCGATGTTATCCACCTCGCTGGTCCCATTTTCATACCAATGATTCTCGCAGCCTTGTTGTGGAAGCCCGTTGTTATCGAACATCACGGCTTTCAAGCGATTTGCCCCAATGGGCAACTCCTTTTCGAGCCCACCCAGGATCCATGCCCAGGCCATTTCATGGCCAGACGATACGGTGAATGCATTCGCTGCAACTCCGGTCGAGGAAAATTGCGCAGCATGAAGATGTGGCTGCTAACTTTCCCGCGCCGCTGGCTGTGCCAGCATGTCGCTGTCAACCTCCTGCCGACAAAGTGGCTTGGAACGCTTCTGAAACTGAATCGAATGGAAGTAATAGTCCACGGGATTCCTCGACCTGAAACTGCGCCAGCCAGAGGCGGACCACCATCCGTGCCAACTTTTGCGTTTCTTGGACGCCTGGTCAGCACAAAGGGAGTACGAGTTCTCCTGAACGCTGCGCAACAATTGAAAGCGAAGGGCCTTAGGTTTCGAGTGAAAATTATAGGCCAAGGACCCGACCGCCCCGCACTAGAAAAACTGGTGCGTGACCTTCAAGTTGAGGATTGTGTTCGGTTTTTGGGGTATGTTCCCATAGAACAGTTGGACCGAGACCTTGCGGATGTAACGGCCGTCGTCATGCCTTCGCTTGCAGGAGAGGTCTTCGGCTTAGTGGCGGCCGAAGAGATGCAGCGCGGCAGGCTAGTTATCGTCTCAGATATCGGAGCGTTGGCAGAAGTCGTTGGCGATTCCGGCTTGAAATTCCCGCCGGGCGACGCCACCGCCCTCGCGCATTGCATGGAGACCGCAATGACGGACGTGTCGCTCGCCGAGAGAATGGGGCAAAACGCAGCTCATCGCATCGCTCAGTGTTTCGCAGTCGATCGCATGGCAAACGAGCATCTTCGAGTTTACGAGGAGTTATACAGGCATTGATTGCACCGAAGACCTGTGAAGACGGCGAGACGCCTTTGTCTGTCGATGTTATCATCCCCGTTTACGGCGAACGATCCGAAGCCCTCGCGGCGACGATTTCGGCCTGCATGAAACAGACCTTTCCCATCTCCAGGATTTTCATCGTCGATGACGGTTCTCCCGAACCCGTGTCTCTGCCCGTCTGGGCTCAATCCACATCCAGCATATGTCTACTTCGTCTGCCTCGGAATCAGGGGATCTCAGCCGCTCGGAATGCTGCTATCGCGCGCTCGAATGCGTCCCTTCTGGCCTGCATCAACGCTGAAGTGCTTCCCAAACCAGACTGGCTCGCAACATGCGAAAACTATCTCCGCACCCACCGCGGCGTCGGAGCCTGCTACACGCGGATTGTTCCACGGGATCCAAATCGCATTCTTTCGCAGTGGCGGATGCGGTTTCAGGAGGCCAAATATGGTGAAAACTCGGGCCCATCGCGGTTTGCCCCTGGGCATGCAACATTATTTCGCAAGGAAGCGGTCGATCGCGTCCAGGGTTACGACGTTCGACTGCGCCGAATCATGGAAGATTCGGACATTTGCGAGCGGATGCAGCAGATAGGCTGGGAAACTCACTATGTCGCGCAGAGCCGTTGTACTTCCATCCAGAAGGACTCTCTATCCGAACTCTGCAAGAAACAATTGGTCAGAGGGGGATGGGAGTCGCCAGCGGATTACCCCCTTACGGGCGTCTTCCTTGGAGAGAGCAAGTGGTTGTGTGTACGAGCTTGCAGAAATCTTTTAAAAGGACGCCTCTTGTTCATCCCAATTGACTTCGCCATATGGGCAGGGTCTCTGTGGATCGCTTTGCAGCAGTATCTTCATTCAATGCATGCACCGCAGGTGGACGTTAGATGAATTTCGTTTCGCAGGTCGTTTCTCGATTCCGCCGCGGCTGCATTCTTATAGCAGGAAATTCTATACCAATACGCGGGCGACTAGATGTCTTCAGAATTCTTCGCGTGAGAAGGAAAAAATTACCGCGCACTTATGCCATAAGGCTGTCGCAAGGCAATGTTTTTGTCGATGGACAAAACGCTACCATCGATCTTCGCACTTTTGCGCACATCTTCATTGACCGAGTCTATCGCTATCTCCATTTCACCGACCGAATAGTGGTGGACATCGGAGCCCACAAGGGATATTTCGCCGCCTATGCCCTACTGCGGGGCGCAAAAGCGGTGTTTTGCTACGAGCCAGAGAACTCAAATTTCATGGCTCTTACCCGTTTTACGAATACACTTGGCGAAAAGAAAAAATCCGTTGAAGTTCATCACGAAGCGGTGGGTGAGGAAGGCGAAGTCACGTTGTACCTCAGCGAAGATTCGTGGGCGCATACGACTGTTTCCAGAAACTTGACGTGTACCAAAAGCATTAATGTTCCGTCTCGTTCCCTTGCGACTGTCCTAGAAAGTGCCCAGACGGGTTTCCCGGGATTCGATTTCTTGTTAAAAATCGATGCCGAAGGAGCAGAGTGCCCTCTGCTTCTGGGTACCCCTGCGGCGCTCTTCTCAAGCGTGAAGGAAATCGTATTCGAGTATCATGGTTTTTCTACCTGTTCGCTCGATCAAATCTTACGACGATTGCGTTCTTTCGGCTATGAATATGTGGGTTCGGTCCCGGAAGCTGACCTTCATTACTTCCGGTCAAAACCCTGATACAAAGCACACGATTCTGCGCTAAACTGTAGCAGTCCGATCGGCAGACGATTCCACTCGTACCAATATTATCGCTGGAGAGAGTCACACTGTCCCCGCGAAATCTTGTCCCGCAATCAAGGGCCCTTGTGTCGGTCGGTGTAGTCCTGCTGGGACTTGCGGTCGCGGTGATGATCGGCCAAGTGATTGCGACGGAAAATCTAACACCCCTTATCTATGCTGCGCTTGGATTAGCAATATGCGTGGTTTCCCTGGCGATCGTAAAGGACTGGCGCGCCGGATTCTACGTGTTTATCATCTGGCTGCTTTTAGAAGACCTTTTCCGCAAATATATGGGCAACAACATGATCATCTATTTCGCGAAGGATGCGTTGGTGATCGTCATCTACTTTTCTTTCTTCGTCCCTTTCCGTGGACGGCGCAGAGCGCCGTTATACGGCTTTCCTTTTCTGATTTACTTGAGCTTATTCTTTTGGCTGGGCATCATACAGTGTTTCAACTCTGGTTCGCCCAGCCTTCTTTATAGCCTCCTCGGTTTTAAGCTTTATTTCTTCTACATCCCTCTGATGTTTGTAGGCTATGCCTTAATTCGTACAGATGAAGACCTGCGTCGGTTCCTAACTATCAACATGGGCTTAGCCGGTGCAGTTGCCGCGGTGGGATTGGTGCAGTCAATTGTCGGCCCGTCATTTCTGAACCCAGCTCATCTAGCACCGGATATTCGAGAGTTAAGTCTGCTGTATCGCACCGCACCCATTTCGGGCGAGTCACTATATCAGCCCAATTCTGTTTTTGTGAGTGCGGGCCGGTTTGATTCATACCTCCTGCTCGCATGGCTATTGGGACTGGGAAGCGCGGGTTACACATACCTGCGACGGCCCCGCGGGCGAACGATCATCTTCGCAGGATTGGCTTTGGTTGCGGTTTCCGCTGTGATGTGTGGCGGCCGAGGAGCACTGATACACATTCTGAGCGCCGGCCTTATCCTACCGGCCGCATTTCTCTGGGGCTCCCCCTGGCGGCGGCGGCAAACGCAGCGGGTTGTTCGAGCAATTGTGCGAACCGCTGCCGGTGCGGGGATCGCCGTGCTCATTGCCGTGTTGCTCTATCCTGAGGCCGTCGGCGCCCGCTGGTCCTATTACGCGGAAACAGTTCTTCCGAGTAGTCCGACGGAGCAACTCAGCGCGCGACTGGAAACCTACCCAGTCCAGGAGTTCGAGAAGGCATTCACGCAGGGCGGCTGGATACTCGGCCATGGGATAGGGACAGCCTCCCTCGGGGTGCAGTATGTGAGTCGATGGCTGGGTCAGCACCCCCCGGATTTCGGCGTCGAGAGCGGATATGGAGACATCGTACTGGAATTCGGCGTCCTCGGATTGCTGTTGTGGTTCCTCTGGACGGCTGCGCTTCTTTTCTATGCCTGGAAGATCGCGAAGAAACTGCGGCAGACGACTTATTTCCCCGTGGCCTTTGCCATCTTCTGGCTTGCCTTTCTGATTCTCTATCCCATCACATATGGGACGCTGAATGGCTACCAGGATTATATTCTTAACGCGTATCTATGGCTTCTGATTGGCATCTTATTTCGTTTGCCCGCGCTGGCTGGCGATCCGGTGCAAGCTTTGAGGCCCATGAATGGCCTGGCAGATGCACCCTAAGCCTCGCATTGCGGTCGTCTCGCCGTTCCTAGATAAGCGGCACGGGACCGAGCGTTGCGTTGCAGAGCAAATCGAACGCTTAGCTGACAATTTCGATATTCACCTGTACAGCTCCATGGTCGACGACGTGGACCTTTCCAAGATTACTTGGCATCGCATCCCGCGTTTTCTCGGTCCGCACCTCGCCAGTTATGTCTGGTTCTTTGCAGCCAACCATTTACGACGATGGTGGGACCGGCAGTTCCGAAAGCTTGAGTTCGATTTGGTGTTTTCACCTGGGATCAATTGTCTTGATGCAGACATCATCGCCGTCCATATCGTCTTCGCCGAATTTTATCGGCTGGCGCGTCAGGAGCTCGCTCTTCGGCACAACCCAGTGCGGATGTGGCCTTGGCTGATTCATAGGAAGCTGTCCTACCATCTTTTCATCGCCTTGGAACGGAGAATATACACAAAAGATAAATTACCTTTAGCAGTAATTTCCCACAAAATGGAGCAAGACCTTGCTCGGTGCTTTGGTCGGAAGGGTCACCTTTCGCTCGTCTATCACGGGGTGGACTCAGAGCATATGAATCCCGCGCGACGCCGAAGCCTGCGCGAGGAAACGCGCCGCGGATTGCAGCTCCCCGAAAGCGCCTTTGCAATTCTCCTCGTTGGCAACGATTGGAAAAAGAAAGGCTTGCCATGCCTGATCGAGGCTATAGGTAGTTTGCACAACCCGGACCTATGGATTTTGGTCCGCGGACAAGACGACTCCTATTCTATTCGCGACCTTTTGCGACAGCAGGGACTTGAGGCACGCATGTTGGTTCTTCCGTCGATTCCCCAAGTAGAGTCCTATTACGCCGCTGCCGATATGTATGTCGGGCCATCACTCGAAGACTCATTCGCGATCCCACCCCTCGAAGCGATGGCCTGCGGTTTGCCGGTGATAGTGAGTCGCCAAGCGGGAGTGAGCGAGTTGCTGACGCACAATGTCGACGGGTTCATACTGAACGATCCAACGGACTCGCGCCAACTTGCGGAGTTCATCCGAGCTGTTTACGAAAGCGCGGAACTTCGGGAACGCGTGAGCCTCAGCGCAACGGCAACTGCCCGCCAATACACCTGGCAACGCAACGCAGAAGAGATGAAGAGAATCCTGGACGAATGCTTGCTGGAAAAGCGACGCAACGTTCCTGATAAACGGCCGTCGGCTTTAACGCAGACATGAACGAGTATTCACCGCGAGAATATTGGACCGAGTTAGCGGAGAACTATGTAGGCGGAGACGCGAAAGGCCTGGCGCCTGTCTTGCATCCGGATGCGCCTCAGTGGTTCAATCGTATGATCGACGGGTTGCAATTCCGTGCCATTCGCCGCGCACTCGTACTCGCGAACCTCCCACCGGGCTCTCGCATGCTCGACGTCGGATGCGGAACTGGCCGCTGGGTTCGTCGGTATGGAGAAATGGGACTCAGCGTAACAGGTGTGGACGCAACTTCGGGTATGCTTCGACTTGCCCGGCGGTGCGGGACGGTCGGCCCGCTCGTCGCGGGAGAAGCCTATCGCTTGCCGCTAGGCGACGCGGCGTTTGATTGCGTCTCCGACATTACCGTGGTCCAGCACATTCCGGAACCTATACAACTAACGGCGCTTAACGAGATGATGCGTGTACTCAAACCTGGCGGCCGCCTGATTCTGATGGAACTCATCCGAGGAAAAGATATCCATATCTTTCCTCGCACACCGCAGGATTGGATTCAGCAAGTTGTGTCGTGTGGCGGGAAGCTCATCGGTTGGTTCGGCCAAGAATTCCTGCTACTCGACCGGCTATTCGCCCACGTCGTGCGAATCACTGTGGGAGGTTATAGAGGCAGGACCGGAAAAGATATGTCGCGCAGGTCCGCGGCGCAACGTATCTCTCTTGCGCAGAGTGTTTATTGGGGGCTTCGTCATGCAACTGCGCCGGTTTCTGCATGGGTCGATCCTTTGGCCGAAAAGATTTTCCCCGCGCACATTGCCACGCACGGCGTGTTCGTCTTTCGCAAATGATCGCGCCGTAATTGAAGCAAAGAAAACAATTAATGGCTTGCGACTGATGTTGGAAACACAACGAAGGGATCGGAAAACAGTCCAAGCATGAGACTACGATCTTGACCATTCGGTCTCGAACCTGGTCGAAATTGGCCGAACGAAACAAGAGCACCAGGGGGCCGTACCGTCAATTGCGCTCCCTCGAGGGCCGCCCCTTAGGAAGCTCGGAAAATGGGCGTATCTGCGGGGGAGTAGGATCTGGTTGATCGTCCCAACCATCTTAGTACTGGTGTTTGGAAGTTCGTCGACGCACGATACGAAATGGTGTGGCGTTTAGAGGCCCGACCGGAGCCTAGAACAAATGCTATCCACGAGAGTCCTAAGGGCCGTCCGTAATGTTTTGGCGGAGCTGCGTGCGAGTGCCAGGCTTTCCTCAGATTTGCGATCTTGTCTTCGTCTGAGCGCAGATTTTCTATTGTTCCGATTTCTGTCTGCGCTTCCTCCAGGTCTGATCGACCGCACGCGCCAGGTAAGGACGCGAACTGGAGTAACGCTGTGCTACCGGTTGAACAGAGGGGATCTGCAAAGTATCCGGGAAGTGTGGTTTGAGGAGGCTTATCGCCTACCATTCCCCGTTCCAGGTGGCGTCTTGCTCGACCTGGGAGCAAACATTGGATTGACAAGTCTATGGCTGGCGAAGAGGTATCCGTTCACTCGTATCGTAGCCGTTGAGCCAGAACCCAGTAATGCGGCTCTCGTCAGACAAAACTTCGAGCTAAACGGAATTCAGGCTGACGTGCTCGAAGCTGCCATCGGTGCCCGAGTAGGTACTGCTACATTTCAAGTCTGTAGAAACTCCAATCAAGGGAAGTTGTCAGAGAGCGGTGTGCCGGTCTCGATGGTTAGCGTGGATTTCATTCTTGAGAAATTCACTTTACCTCAGCTAGATCTAGT
>Ga0302326_10032881_pt1 | contig 10321 bp, 5 predicted proteins | sample Palsa_T0_3_FD_202264 | JGI IMG/M metagenome (GOLD analysis project Ga0302326, IMG submission 202264) | Peat permafrost microbial communities from Stordalen Mire near Abisko, Sweden - Palsa_T0_3 | ecosystem: Environmental > Terrestrial > Soil > Palsa > Peat permafrost | place: Sweden: Abisko... | reverse complement strand
GCTTTCCACCACCTCATTCTGCTTGGCCGCGTCGAGCCCGGTGGGTCCGTCCCAGATCAGATCGACGCCCAATTCGCGCGCAGCCTCTTCGGCCCCCACGCGGCAGCTCACAAAATAAGGATCCCCTTTAGCCTTCGGCATCACCGCAATCACGTGGCGCGGGCCCATGGCCGTGGCGCCGGCGGCCACGCCGCCACCGGTAGATCTCAAAGACCGCACCAGCCAGACGTTAGTGCCCGCAACAATCAGCGATCCCGCGATCACCGCAGTGCACAGCACTGCCAGTTGAGAGTTCTTCATAGTATCGGCATCATCATTAATAACAGTTTCCGCCCGAGCCTGCCCCCGCCGCCCCAGCGCAATAGTAACAATCAAAACCGTCCCCGTAAGCACGCCGCTCATTTCCGAAGGCAGCGCGGCCAGCCGCAAACCGTTCTGCAAAATCGAGATCGAAAAAAGCCCGAAGAGCGTGCCCCAAATCGTCCCGCGGCCGCCGAAAACCGACGTCCCACCCAAAACCACTGCCGTGATGGCAGCCAATTCGTAGCCCGACCCGGCGTCCGATTTCGCCTGCCCCAAGTGCGCCACATAAATGATGGCGGCCACGCTGGCCACCAGGCCGGAAAGGAAATAGAGCAGCGCAACCCGCCGTTGCACCGGCACTCCGGCGTAGCGCGCGCCGCTGGGGCTGAATCCGATCGCGTAGAGCGTGCGCCCAATCGCCGAGCGGTGCAGCAGCATCGCGTATGCGCCCAGAGCAACCAGAAAAATGGGGAATTGCACCGGGACCACGCCGCCCAGATAGCCCTGTCCCAGCCAAAGGAACCCCGCGGGAAAACCGGAATAGTTGACCGAGGCATGCGTCATTCCCTCGGCGACGCCGCGGAAAAGGGAGAACGAGCCGAGCGTGACAATCAGCGGCGGAATATTGAGCCGCGTAATCAGCGCGGCATTCAGCGCGCCGCCGAGACACCCCGTAAGCAGCGCGAGCCCAGCGGCCAGCGGAATCGACAGACCGCCGTCGTGCCACGCAGCCCCGAAGATCACCGCCGCCAGCGCCATCATGGAGCCAACTGAAAGATCGATGCCCCCGGTGATGATGATGGGAGTCATGGCAAGTGACAACAAGCCCAGCTCCACGCTCAGCCGGATCACTTCGAAGAAGTTCCCGGCGGTGAAAAAGTTCTCGCCAATCCCCGCGAAGATGGCAATCTCAAAGACCAGCACCAGGGCCAGAATCCACTCCCCGTTGGGGAACCAGCGCTCGCTCCAGGCCCTATGCTCGGTGAGCGGCAGCGAGATCTGCATTGCGCCTCCATTGTGCGCTCAGCGCGTCCATGGAAACCGCGGCCAGAATGATGCCGCCCTCTATCGCGCGCTCCCAATAGGCGCTGAATCCGAGAAAGATAAGCGCCGGGCCGATCAGGCCAAGCAGGACCACGCCCAGCACCGCGCCCAGGATGGTCCCGCGCCCGCCCGTGATGGAAACCCCGCCCACCACCACCGCCGCAATCACCTTGAGTTCCAGGCCGATCCCCGTGTTGCTGGGGATCTGCTCGAAGCGCACCGCGTTCATTGCGGCGGCGAATCCGGTCAGCGCGCCCGTGAGGGCAAAGACGCTGAAGACCACATATTGGGGGTCGATTCCAGCCAGCCGCGCCGCGTTGGCATCCGATCCCGTAGCGTAGACCGCGCGCCCCGCGGCCAGATGGCGCAGGCCCCACGCCGTTATCGCTGTGATGGCGGCCGCCGCGCCGATGGTGAGCCACTCGCTGGCGGCTTGGGGCAGGCCGAACCAGTGGAAGCCGGGCGGCAGGTTCTGTACCCAGGCCCCTTGCGTCGCCCAGCGCAAGCCATCGCGGAGGGCAACCATGGCAGCCAGCGTGACCACAATCGAGGGAATCCGCACCCATGCCACCAGCGCTCCATTGATCGCGCCCAGCAATGCGCCGGTCAAGGTAGCGGCGATCAAAGCGGCGAAGGTCGGCAATCCGGAAACGGCGAAAACGCCCGCAGCCACGCTGCAAATGGCGAATTGCGAGCCGACCGAGATATCGATTTGCGCCGTGATCACGATCAGCGTCATCCCCACCGCGACAATCAGGACGGGAACATTGGCTAGAAGCAGGTCGCGCACGTTGGCGAAACTGAAGAAGCTCGGCGCGAAGCCGGCCAGAACCGCGGCTATCGCAACGATGGCCACCGCGATCGAGAGCTCGCGCTGGCGATTACGCAGCACGGTTTCCCGCCCCGTGGCCCAACGCCAGCGCCAACAGATTCTCCTGGGTAGCTTCCGCGCGCGCCAGCACGCCCGCGATCTTGCCCCCACGCATCACCGCGATGCGGTCGCTCATTCCCAGAATCTCTGGCAACTCCGAAGAGATCATGAGTATCGCCAGCCCCTGCTCGGCCAAATCGACAATCAGACCATGGATCTCCGATTTCGAGCCGACATCCACGCCCTGTGTGGGCTCATCGAGGATCAGAACCTCTGGCTGAATGGCGAGCCAGCGAGCCAGCGCGACCTTCTGCTGATTGCCGCCCGAAAGCGACCCGGCTTCGGCGTGGATGGAGTGAGTTTTCACTCGCAGTCGCTCCACGTAACTCCGCGCCAAGGCGCTCTCCGCGGCGTGATCGATCAAGCCGTGCCGGCAAACCGCCGGCAAATCCGCCAGGCTGATATTGGCGCAGATGGGCATCGGCAGCACCACGCCATGTTGCCGCCGGTCTTCGGGCACATAGCCAATCTTGTGGCGGATGGCCTCAGCAGGCGAGGTAATTCGAACCGTGCGCCCCTTCAGCCGAATCGAGCCGCTATCGGCCGGGGTCAGTCCGAAGATGGTTTCGGCCAATTGGGTGCGGCCGGACCCAACCAATCCCGAGAGTCCCACGATCTCGCCGGCGCGGACTTCGAGCGAGACGCCGCGAATACCGGCCGCGCGCGAGGTGAGGTCGCGCAGTTCGAGCGCAACCTCGCCGATAGGGACGGCGCGCTTGGGGAAAATGGTTTCGATTTCGCGCCCCACCATCATGCGGATCAATTCGGCGCGCCCGATGCCTTTGGCGTCGCAAGTGGCGATGGTCTCGCCGTCGCGCAGCACCGTGACGCGGTCGGCGATGGCCGCCACCTCTTCCAGGCGATGCGAGATATAAACGATGCCGGCGCCTTCAGCCCGTACCGTGGCGATCGCCTGGAAGAGTCGCTCCACTTCCCGATCGGTCAGCGAAGCGGTGGGTTCGTCGAGGATAAGAATTCTTGCATGCGCTCCGATGGCCTTGGCGATTTCGACGATTTGCTGTTCCGGCATGCTCAGCGTGGAGACGCGCGCATCGGGGTCGATATCGGCGCCGGCGCGCGCCAAAACTTCGCGCGCCACGCGGGCACGGGCTTTCCAATCGATCCGGCGCCAGGGCCCGCCGGATTCGAGGCCCAGGGCAATGTTTTCGGCGACCGTAAGATCGGGAAAGAGCGCCGGCTGCTGATAAACCACGGCGATGCCGAGGGAGCGCGCCTGCGTCGGGTTGTGATGTTCCACCAAGCGCCCCTCGATGCGCAGCGTCCCGGAATCGTGCGCGACGGCGCCGGTAACGATCTTGATCAGAGTAGATTTCCCCGCGCCGTTTTCTCCCACCACCGCATGGACTTCACCCGCCAGCAGTTCGAAAGAGACGCGTTTCAGCGCGCGTACCCCCGCATAAGATTTCGAAATGCCACCAACCTCAAGCAGCGTCATAAGCGCGGTAATTAGGATAGCTTATGTGGGCTACCAATTCCTTGCTGCGCCGCCTGGGTCGGTGGGGCACGCTTTTTTGCCTGCCCGGAAGCGCCGCGAAGCGGCGCCGGGACAGTCCTCCTGGCCTCTTGCCAATCGTCCGGCCCATGCGCAGTGCCGCTAGGCCGCGAAACCGCCCTTTAACACCCTTGACACCGCCCGCCGCCGCTTACTATAATCGCCGCGGGATGTTGCTGGGCCCTCTACGTCGGAGAACCGCATGAAAAGTGTGCTCGTTTTAGGTAGTTTGTTGGCCCTCGTGCCCGCAACATCTTACGCGCAGACTGCACCTCTGCACGCCCAGACGAACCCCTCGCCCTTCCTCACCCCCGCTGCGAAACAAGCCTTTCTGAATCAATATTGCGCCTACTGCCATAACGACAAAACCAAAGCCGGCAGCATGACGCTTACCAAACTCGATCTCGCGCATATCCCGGCCAGCGCCGACCTCGCCGAAAAAATGATTCGCAAGATGCGCGTCGGCCTCATGCCCCCTCCAGGCATGCCCCGGCCCAAACCCGCCGTGATGAACGCCTTCGCCGCCTCGTTCGAAACCGCCATCGATCAAGCCGCCGCCCTGCACCCCAACCCGGGCCGCCCCTCGCTCCATCGCCTCAACCGCACCGAATACGCTAACGCCATTCACGATCTCCTCGATGTCGACGTCGATGTTTCCGGCCTCCTTCCCACCGACGATATGAGCCACGGCTTCGATAACATGGCCGACGCGCTCACCATTTCGCCCGCGTTGATGGAGGGCTACATCCGCGCCGCCGGCCGCATCAGCCGCGAAGCCGTAGGCGACCCCGCCGCCTTGGCGCTCACCTCCACTTACTCCATTCCCCGCATCACCTCCCAAACCCGCCACGTCGAAGGCACGCCGATCGGAACCCGCGGCGGCCTCTCCGTTGTCCACGATTTCCCCGCCGACGGCGAATATGTCTTCAAAATCGGTTTCTACTACGCCGCCACCGGCGCCCTCTTCGGCCAGAATCAAGGCAAAGGCCAGCAAGTCGAGATCGCCGTCAATGGCGTAAAGGTCGCCATGCTGGACGTGAATCCCTCCATGACCCTCGCCAAGGACGGCATGAAGACCCCGCCCATCCACGTGCAGGCCGGCCCGCAAAGAATCTCCGCATCGTTCATTCAGCTCGCCGACGGCCCCATCGAGGACGAATACCGCATGGTCGAACAGAGTCTGGTGGAAGTCCAGATCGGCTCCTTGCCCGGTATGACCACGCTGCCCCACTTGCACGAATTCAGCGTCACCGGCCCCGTTAAAGTGGAAGGCGTTTCCGATACTCCCAGCCGCCACAAGATCTTCACTTGCCGCCCCGAGCCCGGCGCTGACGAAATCCCTTGCGCCAAGCGCATTATCGCCGCGTTGGCCCGCCAGGCCTATCGCCGCCCGGCCACCGGCAACGATCTCGAAGAACTGCTGAATTTCTATCAATCCGGCCGCAACCAGGGCGATTTCGAAAGCGGCGTTCGCACCGCCATTCAGGCTATGATCTCGAATCCGGAATTCGTCTTCCGCTTCGAACGCGTGCCCGCCAACACCCCGCCCGGCCGAAACTTCCGCATCGGCGATCTGGAACTTGCTTCACGCCTTTCGTTCTTCCTGTGGAGCCGCACGCCCGATGACGAACTCCTGACCGTCGCCAGCCAGGGCAAACTCCGCGACCCGCTGGTCCTTGAAAAACAGGTCAAGCGCATGCTGGCCGACCCGCGCTCCGCAGCCCTCACCACTAACTTCGCCAGCGAGTGGCTGCACCTGCAAAACCTGAAGGGCGTAACCCCCGACCTCTTGCTGTTCCCGGATTTCGACGCCACCCTCACCAGTTCCATGCGGCGCGAAACCGAAATGCTCTTTGAGAGCGTCATGCGCGAGGACCGTAACGTGGTCGACCTGCTGACCGCCAACTATACCTTCGTCGACGAGCGCCTCGCCAAGCATTACGGCATCCCCGATGTCATGGGCAATCGCTTCCGCCGCGTCACCCTCACCGATCCGAACCGTTTCGGGTTGCTCGGCCATGGCAGCATTCTCACTCTGACGTCCTACGCGATTCGCACCTCGCCCGTGCAGCGCGGTAAGTATGTAATGGAAGTGCTGCTCGGCACCCCGCCGCCTCCCGCGCCGCCCAACGTGCCCGCGCTGCCCGAGAACGCCGACAGCCGCACCGGCCACGCCGCCAAGCTTTCATCCGTGCGCGAACGCATGCAGGAGCATCGCGCCAACGCGGCCTGCGCCGGTTGCCATAAGATGATGGACCCCATCGGCTTCTCGCTCGAAAACTTCGACGCCGTGGGCGTATGGCGCATCAATGACAGCGGTTTCCGCATCGATCCCACGGGTGAGATGTTCGACGGCGCTAAGCTCGATGGCCCCATCGGCCTTCGCCAGGCGCTCTTGAACCATTCCGACGCATTCGTCGGAACCTTCACCGAAAATCTTCTGGCATACGCCATGGGCCGCGTGCTGGAAAGTTCCGACATGCCCGCCGTGCGCGCCATCGATCGTGCGGCCGCCCGCGCCAACAACCGTTTCTCGTCGTTTATCCTGGGTATTGTGAAAAGCTCGCCCTTCCAGATGCGAAGGGCGGAAGAGACCGCGCCCGCGACCACCAATTTGGCCGCGGCGAGGAGGGTGGAAAATGCCGTTCATAACTAAAAAGCACATTTCCCGGCGTGAAGTCCTGCGCGGCGTGGGGGTGGCGCTGTCGCTTCCCTTGCTCGATTCCATGGTTCCCGCGCAGACGCCCCTTGCCAGGACCGCCGCGTCTCCGCAGACCCGCCTGGCCTGCATCGAGATGGTGCACGGCGCCGCCGGCAGCACCGGCGAAGGCACGGCCAAGCATTATTGGTCGCCGGAAAAGGAGGGCGCCGATTTCGAATTCAGCCAGACGCTGGAGCCGCTCGCCCCCTATCGCGATTACATCACCATCGTCAGCAATACCGATCTGCATCCCGCCACCGCCTGGGCCGCCGCCGAAGAAGGCGCCGACCATTTCCGCTCGAGCGCCGTCTACCTCACCGCCGCCCATCCCAAGATGACCGAGGGCTCCGACTATTACGTCGGCGCCTCCATTGACCAGATTGTCGCCCAGCAGCTCGGCCAGGATACGCCGCTGCCCTCCATCCAGCTTTGCATCGAGATGGTGGATGCCTCCGGCGCCTGCGACTACGGCTACGCTTGCGTCTATGCCGACACCATCAGTTGGGCATCTCCCACCGCGCCCCTGCCCATGACGCTCGACCCGCGCATGGCTTTTGAAAACCTCTTCGGCGAAGGTGGCACGCCGCAGGAACGGCTGGCGCGCCAGAAAGTGAACCGCAGCATTCTCGATTGGATCTCGCAGGACGTATCGCGTTTGCAAAAGGGTCTCGGCCAGAGCGACCGCAATCGCCTCAACGCCTATCTCGACGACGTGCGCGAGATCGAGCGCCGCATCGAGCGCATCGAAAAATATAATGCCAGCGGCGAAGCCCGCGCCTTGCCCGCCGCGCCGCTCGGCGTGCCCGATTCCTACGAAGAGCACGTCAAGTTGATGTTTGACCTGCAAGCTCTGGCCTTCATGACCGAAACGACGCGCGTTTCCGCCTTCAAGATGAGCCGCGACGTGAGCGGCCGCGTGTGGCCCGAAAGCGGCGTCAAGACGCCCTTCCATCCCTGCTCGCACCACGGCGAGACCCCCGCGAAAATTGCCGAGTTCGCCAAGCTCAACCGCTATCACGTGAGCTTGATCCCCTATTTCCTCGAGAAGTTGAAGAACACGCCCGATGGCGACGGCAACCTGCTCGACCACTCGCTGGTCCTCTATGGCAGCCCCATGGGCGATTCCAACGTCCACAACCACAAGCGCGTGCCGCTCTTCCTGGCCGGCCACGCCAGCGGCAAGGTCAAGGGTAACCAGCATATCATGACGAAGGACGACACGCCCATGGCGAATGTCCTACTTACCATGTTGCAGAAGACAGGCGTAAAAACCGAAAGCTTTGGCGACAGCACCGGCACCGTCGCAATCTAATGTCCCGAGTCCCCCAAACCCGCGCTGTGGCTACTCAAGCCTGTGCTGTAGCAGCTCAAACCCGCGCTGTATCCACTCAAGCCGGTGCTGTAACCACTCAAACCCGTGCTGTATCTACTCAAGCCTGTGGCGCACGCACTCATGCGTGCAGCGTTCACACTCGTGTGAACGCGCTTTTGTTCCCAATCCGGAGGCATCATGTCCAAGAAACTTAGTGGGGCAGCCAATCCTGGCAGCAGCCGGTTTTCAGCCGGCTCTCTCCGCGCGCCCAGCATTCTCGTGGCGCTCCTCGCCGCGTTCCTCCTCTCCGCCGCCGGCACTGACACCCGCCTCGCCGACGCCGCCATGCAAGGCGACCGCGCCGCTGTGAAATCCCTCCTTCAGCAGAAAGCCAACGTCAACGCGCCTCAAGGCGATGGCGCCACTGCCCTGCACTGGGCGGCCTCCAACGAAGACCTTGAAATGGTGAAGCTCCTCCTCGCGGCCGGCGCCAACGTCAACGCGGCCACGCGCGAGGGCGGCGTCACTCCGCTCTTCATGGCGTGCACCACCGGCAACGCGGCGGTTATCGAGGCTCTGTTAAACGCCGGCGCCAGCGCCAAATCCGTCAAGCCGAATGGAACCACGGCCCTCATGACCGCGGCCGCTTCGGGCAGCGTAAATGCCCTGAAGACGCTGCTCGATCACGGCGCCGAACCCAACGCCAAGGAATCGGTTCACGAGCAGACCGCCCTGATGTTCGCCGCTTCGCTCAATCGCGTGGATGCCGTCAAGTTCCTGGCGCAAAACGGCGCCGATGTGAACATCGCCAGCAAGGTCACCAAGCTCGAACGGGTCCGTTTCGATCAGGATGGCAACGTCGTTGAAACGCCCGCCGCCGGAGCAGCCGGTGCGGCTGCTGGTGGTAGAGGCGGACGTGGTGGCCGAGGCGGCCGAGGCGGCAGGGGTGCGGCCCCAGCGGCGCCTGTTTCCGCCAAAGCCGCCGACGAGGAAGACGAAGCCAACGATGCCGCAGCCGCCGCGGCTGCAGCCAAAGCCGCCCAGGCAGCCGCCGAATCCGATCTGGACGTTCTCGCCCGATCCTTCGGCCTGAAGGCCGAAGCCCGTTTCGCCGTTCCCAAAGCCAAGGCCGGCGATATCGCCGCCCGTGCTCCCCGCCGCTCCGGCGCCGAGTTTATGGGCGGTATGACCGCGCTGCTTTATGCCGCGCGCGAAGGCCACATCGAGACCGCGCGCGCCCTGGTGGAAGCCGGCGCCAACATAAACGCCGTAAGCGGCGATAAGTACAGCCCGCTAGTCATGGCCATCACCAATGGCCATTTCGACATGGCAAAGTATTTCCTCGATCATGGCGCAGACCCGAACCTGTCTACCAATGCCGATCTGCCGGCTCTTTACGCCACCATCGACGTCCAATGGGCCCCCCACACCTGGTTCCCGCAGCCCGACACGGAACAGGAAAAGGTGACCTACCTCGATCTGATGAAGGCCGAACTCGACCATGGCGCCAAAGTAGATGCCCAGGTCGGGGAGAAACTCTGGTTCCGTTCCTTCACCAACGACTACACCTGGGTCGACCCTAGCGGCGCAACTGCCTTCTGGCGCGCGGCCCAATCGAGCGACGTTGCCGCCATGCGCCTTCTGGTGGAGCATGGCGCCGATCCCAAGAAGCCCAATACCGCGCTCGACACGCCGTTGCACGTGGCGGCCGGCATCGGCTGGGCGGCCAACTGGACCGTCAACGCGCCCGTTCCGTTAGTTGACGCCGTCAAGTATTGCGTGGAACTGGGCAACGACGTAAACTCCCTCGACAACCGCGGCTTCTCCCCCCTCCACGGCGCGGCCTATCTGGGCAACAACGACATGGTGAACTACCTGGTTTCGAAGGGCGCCAAGGTGGCTGCCAAGAGCAAGGCCGGAGACTTCCCCGCGGATATGGCGAATGGCCCCACGCGTTTCGGCCAGCCCCATCTCGACACCGTAGCGCTGCTCGAAAAGCTGGGGTCGCCCAACTCGCACAACTGCCGCTCCGACCAGTGCGTAGTCCAGGCCAAAGCCAATATCTACAACCGGGCCTTGAGCCCGGCCGAACAAGCCGACAAGGATCGCTTGGATAAGCTAGCCATCGCCATGGGCTTCAAGGAAGCCGAGTATCTGCCGGACGTCCCCACCGCCGGCCGCGGCGCCCGCGGTGGCAGTAAGTAAGACAGGCCTCTTGGCCTGTCTCCTTGGTGCGGGCATCCTCGCAGCCGCCGCTGATCCCTATCCGGCCAATCTGCCGCTAGCTCACCCAGCTATCCGTTACTTCGACGCCCCCCTCGACAACGCCGTCACGCGCCAGTCGGCCCCCGGAGTAGCCGGCCTGGCAGAACTGCTAGGCCGCCTCCAAATCAGCCCCGATTCCCAATTACTAGTCTTCTCCAAAACCAGTTTCCAAGCCGGCAAAATCTCTCCGCAAAACCCGCGCGCCATCTATTTCAACGATGATGTAGCCGTGGGCTGGGTACGCGGCAGCCC
>Ga0302326_10032880_pt1 | contig 10321 bp, 8 predicted proteins | sample Palsa_T0_3_FD_202264 | JGI IMG/M metagenome (GOLD analysis project Ga0302326, IMG submission 202264) | Peat permafrost microbial communities from Stordalen Mire near Abisko, Sweden - Palsa_T0_3 | ecosystem: Environmental > Terrestrial > Soil > Palsa > Peat permafrost | place: Sweden: Abisko... | reverse complement strand
CACGCTTCGCGAAATATTGGCTTCCTTGCTTGTTGATGGTCACTTTTTCCACGCGCTTGCCGCTGTTGGAAGTCACCGTAGCCTCGAATACCACTTCGCCGGCGCCCTGATCCGGGAACTTGGTGGCGCTCAAATCGCGCAATTTGTCGATCAAAGTCTGCACCGTGGAGTTGTCCATCGTCTTCCCGCCGGACATCCACTTGTCGCCGTCTTTGGTATACGTAACAGCCCCGGAAGCTCCGTTCTTGATATCGAGCTTCGAGGGATCGCTGAATCCGAAATCGAAAACCTTCTTGTTCCGGAAATCGTCGATGCCTTTGTCGAGGGCATCGCCCACGTCGGAAGTAATCTTGTAGGTTCCCTCTACCGCCGAGCTCTTGGCGTAGTAATTCTTGTCCTTGTCTTTGTGAACATCCAGCGTCTGCGTTCCGCTCGAATCGGTGACGCGGGCGGTGGCCACTTTGGTCCCTGAGGCGAATCCCGCTACCGCTTTCTTGGCGTCGTCGTCCGAAATAGTGGCGTCCATCTTGGCGTCTTTGAGCTTGCCGATCAGCGTTTCCACCTGCGCGTTATCGGCGCGCAGCGGACGCGGCTTCAAAATCTCCCACTCGTTCTGGCCGTTCTTGCCGAACTCGACCGGCTGACCCTTGGCGGCTAGCTCAACGCGCGTGAGCTTGTCCGAATCGAACGTCAGCAGGCGCTTATCCCGCAGATCGTTCACCTTCTTATCGAGGCCTGTTTTGACGAAGCTCAGAACCGTGAACACGCGCGGGTCATTGGGGAGCTTGGCATAACTCCCCGAGTTACTCGGCGTATCGTCGCCAATCAGCAGTTCCTTGCTCGATCCGTCCTTCAGGGTAACGATGACATCGAGCGTCGGATGATTCAGGCCGTAAGGCGAAACATCGGTGGCCTTGTCTTCGATGGTCTTATCGGCAGTGACCGAAGTCAGCGCGGTCGCCAACGAACTGGCGGCGTCCGGATCCGCCGCCAGATCCTTCGGCTGCACAATCCTCCACTTACCGCTGGCCCGGCTCAACTCCACCACATCGCCGTTGGCGTGCTGAATCTTGATTGCCTGAATCTGATCCTCGGGAATGGTGAGAATCTTGGTTTCGGTGGTAGCCGGCGACTTACTGGCCGCGGCTTGTCTCTTATTCGACCACCAGATCAGGCCGCCCAGCACAGCCAAAAGAACGACGGCAATCAGCAGTCCCTTCGGCTTCATGCGCTATCTCCTCTTCCACCAGGTGGCCAAGCCGAAGCCCACCACGCCGAGCGGGAAGATCACTGCGCACATCCAGAACAGTGCATTGAGTCTCTGCGTAGTGAGATTGAGCGGACGGTCCTCGGTCTCTTTGGGGCGAATGGAGATCAGGTCCTCATCCGAAGCCAGCCAGTTGATCATATTCGTGAACAGATCGCCATTGCCCAGTTGGCGCGATCCGGCCAGGTTATTAGTCGCCCAGGCGGAGGAACCAATCACTACGAAGCGGCCCGGCGTGGCTCCCGAATAAGTGCCCGCGGCTGCCAGCGTGAGCGGCCCCTTCTTACCCTTCTTAGGATCGACTTGTCCCCCCGCGCCAATTTCCGTCACCGCCAGGCTGTCTTCGGTTGTGCCGAACAGTTTCGATGCGGATGCTTTCGCGCCGCTCTTGATATCGAGCGAGCGCGAGAGGGGAAACGCCGTGGGAATGCGCGTGAGCGGCTGCGTGATGGGGTGCGAGTCGTATTGCACGATCATCGGAACTTCCGGTCCCAGCCCCAGAATCTGGCCGACGCCGCTGAGGTCGAGCACCAGGTCCTTGTTCATCGTGACGCCCCAATCTTCCAGCGCCTTTACCATGTCCGGATTCTCTGCGGCGGGCTCGCTGCGGCCGATCCGCAGGGTCTCATCCAGCATGATGAGCGCGCGTCCGCCACCCTCAACGTAAGCCTTGATCGCATTGACCACAGCCGCCGAATAAGCCAGCTGCGGACCGCCGATCACCAGCACCGTGCAGCTCTTAGGAACATCCACGCTGCCCGGCGCCGCCGCTTGGTTAATGTTGATCTGCTTGCCGGCTTCGGGCGCCGCGGGCTTCAGCGACTCCTCGCGGACTTTGTAGTTATCCCGCTCGAGCAACTGCTTGAGTATCGAAAAGCCGTTGCCGTCGCTGTCGTCGATGGTATGCTCGCCCGCTGCGTTCAGAAAGCACACATTCCGTTCGCCGGTCTTCAGCGCGCGAATCAGGGCCCCGGTGACTTCTTCTTCGGTAAGACTCTTGGCCGGTTCTTTCTTCACGCCCGCTTCCACGATCACCGGCGAATCGCTGCGGTAACCTTCGGCCCGCGCTTGCTGCGGTTTGCGGACGGGGTCGATATATTGCACGTGGACCTTCGGCGACAGCGCCGAATACCGGTCCAGCAGGTCGTGTGCGCCCTGGAACGTGCCGCTATCGCCGAAATAGAAAAGCTGCACGTCGCTGTTCAGGTTCTTGGCGATCTTAATGGTCTGATCGGAGAGGCTGAATTGCTTGTTGTGCGTGGAGTCGTACGATTTGTCGTAGCGGTTGGCCAGGAAATTCACCGCGCCCAGAACGGCAAGAATCACGATGACATACACCGTGGCATAACCGGCGTATTTTGTTTGGCGGGATTTGACCCAGTTAGCTGCCATATTAAGCCCTCCACCGCGATGATTCCAAGGATCGCGCAGTCATGAACAGCGCCAGGAATATCATCGAAAAGTAGAAAATTACGTCCTTCAAGCTAAGCAGACCTTTAGAGAAGTTGTCGAGGTGAGTGACGATGGAGAGATAACCCACCACCTGCGCGATCACGCCCGTATCGTACCCGATGTAATAACTGAGTAGATAGAGCAGCAGGCAGAAGAAGAACGTCACGCCCCCGGCGATGATTTGGTTCTTGGTGGTAGTGGAGACGAACTCGCCGATCGCCAGCAGGCATCCTCCTTGCAAGATCAAGCCGAGATACGCCACCAGCACCGGCAGCACATCCGGTTTTCCCCACATGAACAGGAACGCGATGTTAAGCATCGACATACCCAGGATGCACAGGAAAAGCGCCATCGCGCCCAGCCATTTGCCGAGGATGATTTCGATGTCGCGGACCGGCGAAGTGAGCAGCAACTCGATGGTGCCGCTGCGCTTCTCCTCGGCGAACAGCCGCATGGAAATCATCGGTATCAGAAACAACGAGATAGTTCCGGCGAACCCGAGCAGCGGCCGGATGATCATATCGTTGATGTTCATGGGTTGCTGCTGGCCCATCATTTGCGCCTGCAAGCCCATGCGAATCATGTCGCGCGTGGACACGTAAAAGGTGGGTCCGAAGATCAGCGCGAAAAAGGCCATCAGAAAGTATGCGATGGGCGAGGCGAAGTAGCTTTTAATCTCCTTGCCTGCGATCAGAAGAGTGTTTTTCATTGCTGGGCTCCTTCGGGCGCGGGCGCCGTCTCTATCTCCGGTTTGGTCTTCTGCTCAGAGGCGGTAAGTTGCAGGAAGATCTCTTCGAGACTCATGCCAACCGAACTTAGCTCACTCAAATTCCAGCCCGAGTTGACCACGGCGCGGGCCAGGTCGGCGCGAATGTGGCGGCCTTGCAGGCTCTCGATTTCAAACCGCAAACGGCCGTCCTTGGGCTCTTTGGCCACCACGCGGCTAACGCCCTGCACCTGCTCGAGCCGCTGCTGCGCTTCACCGGCGGCGGGGTGCTCGCCAGCCGCTTCGATTTCCACCGCCACGGCTTCCGAGCCGCGCAAGCGGTTGGTGAGATTGTCCACCGTATCGGTAGCCACTACTTTGCCGGCGTTGATGATGACGACGCGCCCGCAAGAGTGCTCCACTTCCGAGAGAATATGGGTGCTCAAGATGATGGTATGCTCGCCCGCCAGCGCGTGCAGCAGATCGCGAATCTCGATAATCTGCTTGGGGTCGAGGCCGGACGTGGGTTCGTCGAGAATCAGAACCGGAGGGTTGTGGATGATGGCCTGCGCGATTCCGACGCGCTGACGGTAGCCTTTGGACAGCTTGCCGATCAGCTTATCGCGCACGTCGCCGAGCGAGCAGCGGCCAATGGCCTCATCCGCCCGGCCCTTGATATCGGCGGAGGAGATGCCTTTGAGACGCCCGGCGAAATGCAGGAACTCGGCTACGCCCATTTCGGGATACAGCGGCGGCGTTTCCGGCAGGTAGCCGATGCGCCGCTTCACCTCCATGGGGTGTTCCTGCACATCGAAGCCGGCCACGCTGGCCTTGCCCTCGGTAGGCGGCAGGAAGCAGGTGAGGATACGCATGGTCGTGGTCTTGCCGGCCCCATTCGGTCCGAGGAAACCGACGATCTGCCCTTTTTCGACTTCGAAGGAGATGTTGTCAACCGCGACCGTGCGAGCGTACCGCTTGGTTAGACCTTCCACTTTAATCATAATGAGATATCCGGGACGTAAACGAATTGTCTGGTTGCCATTTTGGGCGAACGCCGGACGCGCGAAATCGGCGCCCAGCGGAAAATATCTTGAATTTTTATCATACGGACGGCAGGCAAGTGTTGTCAAATGAGGCTGGTGGGGCCAAAGTAGGGCGGACCCCCTGGTCCGCGGCTGGCCCCCCGGCCAGCCCTCCGAGGTTTTGATCACCTTTGTTGGCTGCCTCGCCATGCCGACAAGTTGTCAAAGGGGCGCACCGGGTCCGGCCGATCGTCAAAATCGGCCTGCCCGCGGACCTAGCGGCTTACAACTTCGTAGGGTCAGCCAACTCCCGTTGCTCCTCGGCAAAAGGACCTCTTCGACCCGCGGTTACTCGCGGTCGCCGATGATTTCCAAGCTGTCCATTTTGGCGCCGGCCACAGGCTTAATATTCATTCCGCATGCCGTAGCCACGTTCCTGGACTCCAACCCTTGACGGATCGGTTGCGACACGACTTCGCCCATCGTGGCGCCCCTCCCGCGCCAATTGCTTCGCGAGATGGGCCAGGTCGTCATCCACTTCCAGGGTTGTCCTAATACCCAATACTGTACCGCCCTGAATTCACCCCGCCTCTACGTCGGTCTCTCAATGCGCTTCCTTCAGCTAGCCGTTTTCGACGCGCGCCTTGATATCCAGGTACGCCGCATCGATGAGCGTGCTTAGATCTGCGGCGTTCGCGGCCGTTCCCGGTCTCAGTTTCACATGGCGCATGAACTTGCCGTTGCCTTGCAACAGCCGGGCCGGATCCGGCAGCGACGCGCCGTGAAAGAACCCCACGTTGACGTGCGAGGTGAAAACATTGACATAGCCGAAGGGCGCATCGCCCAAACATGCAACCGGACAGCCGTCATGCAAGAGCTCCCGGACTTCGTCCCCGCACTTTCGCATCATCTCAAACCACTGCCGCGCGATGGCGCCCAATTCACCGGCATGCTCTTTGATCCACGCATCGATGGCGGGATCCCGCTCGACAGCGCCGTCGAATCGCAGCAATTGCGTCGTCTTCACGGATCTTAATTTATCATCCAATGGGCGGACCAACGGGCATCACCAATTCGGCCTGGAGTCTCTGTCGGCACGCGCCCCTGCTATATTGGTATTTCCCCGGCAAATGACCAGAATACCCATACCTCCTCTTTGTAATCTCCGCGCCGATCTCCGCCTCTCCGCGCCTCCGCGTCGAAACGGCCCTTCCCCATGCAACTAGATAAAGTCTACGCCCCCCAGGATTTCGAGCCGCACTGGGCCCAGTGGTGGATCGATTCCGGCCTCTTCCACGCCACCACCAAATCCGGCGCCAGGGTCTTCTCGCTGGTCATCCCGCCGCCTAACGTCACCGGTGTCCTCCACATCGGCCACATGCTCGAACACACGGAGATCGACGTCACCGTCCGCTGGCATCGCATGCTCGGCGAAAACACCCTCTGGCTGCCCGGAACCGATCACGCCGGTATCGCCACCCAAATGGTGGTCGAGCGCAAACTCGCCGAAGAAGGCATCAACCGGATCGACCTCGGCCGCGAGGAATTTGAAAAGCGCGTCTGGCAATGGAAAGAGCAATACGGCGATACCATCAAGCGCCAAATGGTCCGCCTGGGCGCGAGCTGCGATTGGAGCCGCGAGCGTTTCACCCTCGACCCCGGCCTCTCCCGCGCCGTCCGTGAAGTCTTCGTCCGCCTTTACGAAAAGGGCCTCATCTACCGCGGCGAGTACATGGTCAACTGGTGCCCGCGCTGCCATACCGCGCTTTCGGACCTCGAAGTCTCCCATACCGAAATCGACGGCCACCTCTGGCACCTCCGCTATCCCATCAACGGCCTGCCGGATCGCTTTATCGTGGTTGCTACCACGCGTCCCGAGACCATGCTGGGCGATACCGCCGTGGCCATTAACGCCAAAGACGAGCGCTATTTCGATTTGCACGGCAAGACCGCGCAGCTGCCGCTTGCCAACCGCGAAATCCCCATCATCCTCGACGATCTGGCCGACCCCGAATTCGGCGCCGGCGCCGTAAAAATCACCCCTGCGCACGATCTCAACGATTTCGAAGCCGGACGCCGTCACGGCCTGCCCAAGATCCAGGTCATCGATGAAAACGGCGTCATGACCGCCAACGCCGGCGCCTATGCCGGCCTCGACCGCTTCGAAGCGCGCAAACGCATCGTGGCCGACCTCGAAGCTCTCGGCGTGCTCGTCAAGACCGAGCCCTACAAGCTCAACCTCGGCCGCTGCGACCGCTGCAAGACGCCGGTCGAGCCGCTCATTTCCACCCAGTGGTTCGTCAAAACCAAGCCGCTGGCCGAAAAAGCCATCGAAGCCGCCGAAACCGGCCGCATCGAATTCATCCCCGCCAATTGGGCCAAGACTTACTACGAGTGGATGTACAACATCCGCGATTGGTGCATTTCACGCCAGCTCTGGTGGGGCCATCGCATCCCCGCGTGGCACTGCGGCGAATGCAAAGAGATTATCGTCGCGCGCGAAACCCCAACCGCTTGCCCGCGCTGCGGCTCTTCACGCCTCACGCAGGATACCGACGTCCTCGATACCTGGTTCAGCTCCGGCCTGTGGCCCTTTTCGACGCTCGGCTGGCCCGATCAGACCGAGGATCTCGCCACCTTCTACCCGACCTCGCTGCTCATCACCGGCTTCGACATCCTCTTCTTCTGGGTAGCGCGCATGGCCATGCTCGGCATCGAATTCATGGGCGATGTGCCGTTCCGCCAGGTTTACATTCACGGCCTGGTGCGCGATGCCGATAAGCAAAAGATGTCGAAGACCCGCGGCAACACCATCGACCCGCTGGTGGTCACGGAAAAATACGGCACCGATGCCGTGCGCATGGCGCTGCTGCAAGGGGCCGCGCCCGGCACCGATATCGTGCTCACCGAAGCGCGCATGGAAAGCTCACGCGCCTTCGCCAACAAGATATGGAATGCCGCGCGCTTTCTCTTCATGAGCATGGAACGCTCCGGCGTCGAGCCCTGGGTCCCCAAGAGCCTCGAACAGTTCCGGCCCGAGCCCGATGGCGCAACGCTCGAAGTCCCCATTGAGGACCGTTGGATTTTCAGCCGCCTCAACAGTTGCGCCGACCAGGTGAATCGCGCCATTGAGACCTACCGTTATCACGAGGCCGCGCAGTTACTCTGGCACTTCTTCTGGCACGAATTCTGCGATTGGTATGTCGAGCTGAAGAAGCTGCGCTTCCGCGAAAATTCCGGCCTGGACGCCGGCTGGCGCAACATGCTGGCGGCGTTTGAGACTTCGCTGCGCCTGCTGCATCCGGCCATGCCGTTTCTCACCGAAGAGCTTTGGCAGCGCCTTGCCACCAATCGCGAAACGCGCCCGGTTTCCATCGCCGTGGCGCAATACCCGCAGTACCGTAGCGCCCTCACCGATTTCGAGGCCGAACGCGAAGTCGGCATCATGCAAGAGATTGTCACCATGGCGCGCACCCTGCGGACGGAAGCCAAGCTCGATCCCAAACAGCAGCTCGAAGGCGCGCTCTATTCGCGCACGGCGGCGCTGGAGGTGGCCATGCGCCACGCCGAAGCCATCCAAAGAATCGCCAACGTCAAGTTGGAATTCAAGTCCGAAGCCGCGCCCAAATCGCCCGCCATGCGCTCCACCGCGGAGTTCGACCTGGTGCTGCAAGTTCCCGCCTCGCAGGAAGAAGGCCAGCGCAAGCGCGTGGAAAAGGAAATGGAGCAGTTGAAGAAAAATATCGAAAACTCCGAGCGTCAGTTGGCCGACGAGACCTTTCTCAGCCGCGCTCCCGAGAAGGTAGTCGAGAGCATCCGTCAAAAGCTCGCCGGCTATAAAACACAGTTGCAGAAACTCGATGGATCGCTATGACCAAGATCATGCGCCTCGCGCTTGAAGAGGATATCGGCGCGGGCGATGTCACCACCCGCGCCTGCGTCCCCGAGGGTCTCCGCGCGCGCGGAACCCTCATCGCGCGTGAGCCGCTCGTACTCGCCGGAACCGAAGTTCTGGACCAGATGTTCGACCATGTCATCCTCCTGAAGCACGATGGCGACCGCTGCGTAGAGGGCGACTTGCTCGCCACGGTGGAAGGCAATGCGCGCACGCTGCTCGAGCGTGAACGCGTCGCGCTGAATTTCGTGCAGCGTCTCAGCGGCGTGGCCACGCTGGCCCGCCAATTCGCTGACGCCGTGGCCGGGACGAACTGCCGCGTTCTCGATACGCGCAAAACCACTCCTGGCATGCGCGCCCTCGAAAAGCGCGCCGCCGCGGCCGGCGGCGTTACCAATCACCGCATGGGCCTCTTCGACGCAATCCTCATAAAGAATAATCACATCGCCGCCGCTGGCAGCGTCCGCGCCGCGTTGACGCGCGCCGGCCAGCTGCCGGCCCAGGCCAGCCAGTCCCAACCAGACCCAGCTGCCCAGCCTGGTGTGAGCCCCAATGTGGGGCAGGTTGCCAACCTGCGGCCGATTGTCAATCGGCCTTCGGATGCCCTACCCATCGAAATCGAAGTCCGCACTCTGGCCGAACTTCACGAAGCCCTCGACGCCGGCGCGCAACACCTCCTCCTCGATAACCTCTCTCCCGCCGAAGCCGCCGATTGGGTTCGCGAAATCGCCGGCCGCGCCACCGTCGAACTTTCCGGCGGCATCACGCTCGAAACCGTCCGCGCCTACGCCGAAACCGGCGCCGATTTCGTTTCCGTCGGCGCCATCACCCACTCCGCCCCTGCCGCCGACATCAGCTTTCGCCTGCAGCTCTTATGAACGTCGATGCCATTCGCCGCGCCCTGGCCGAACGTCGCATCGATTATTACTCTTCCATCGGCTCCACCATGATTGCCGCCGCCGGCTTGCCACCCGGATCCATCGTTCTCGCCGGCGAACAGACCGCGGGGCAGGGTCGCCACGGCCACACATGGCACTCGGAACCCGACGCCGGCGTCTACTGCTCCATCGTGTTCCACCCCGCGCCCGCATTGACGCTCGCCATCGGTCTAGCCGCGGTGGAAGCCATTACCGAAGTCACCGGTCTCGTCTGCGATCTCCGCTGGCCCAACGACCTGATGCTCGGCGGCAAGAAATGCGCCGGCATCCTGGTGCAGTTGGTGGATGGCCTCGCCATCGCCGGTATCGGCATCAACGTGAATCACGCATCCTTTCCGCCCGAGCTGGCGAATCAGGCCACGTCCTTGCGGCTTCAGTCAGGCCGGGAGTGGTCTCGCGAAGCCATCCTCATCGCGCTGATTCCCACCGTCGAGCGTTTCGCCGCGCTACCCATCGACGAGGTTCTCGATCTTTTCACCCACGCTTCGAGTTACGCCTCGGGCCGGAGGGTGGTGGTGCATCAGCCGGATGGCGAGTTCCACGGCGTCACCGCCGGTCTCGACGCGGCCGGCTTCTTGAAGGTGCGCAAGGACGACGGAAGCTATACTCTAGTGCTTGCAGGAGGCGTTCGTGCTGCTGGCTCTTGACGCAGGCAATAGCAATATCACCATCGGAGCATTCGAAACGGGCCAACTCATTTCGCAGTGGCGGCTGCGCACCGTGCACGAGCAGACGTCCGACGAGTGGGGCATCCTGCTGCGCAACCTCTTCTCGCCCGCCGGCCTCGATATCGAAAAGGTGGATGGCATCATCATCTGCAGCGTGGTTCCGCCCATCGATTCCACCCTCGCCGCGATGGCCAAGCGCTACTTCCGCCGCGAAGCCATGTTCGTCGGCCCACGCACCGATCTGGGCATCGCCATTCGCTACGACAATCCCAACGAAGTCGGCGCCGACCGGTTGGTAAACGGCGTCGCCGCCTTCAACAAATATGGCGGCCCATGCGTCGTGGTCGATTTCGGCACCACCATCAACTTCGAC
>Ga0302326_10032879_pt1 | contig 10321 bp, 6 predicted proteins | sample Palsa_T0_3_FD_202264 | JGI IMG/M metagenome (GOLD analysis project Ga0302326, IMG submission 202264) | Peat permafrost microbial communities from Stordalen Mire near Abisko, Sweden - Palsa_T0_3 | ecosystem: Environmental > Terrestrial > Soil > Palsa > Peat permafrost | place: Sweden: Abisko... | reverse complement strand
TACTCCAAGACCCTTGTAATCCATCGAGTACGTAAGGTGTGCTGTGTACCCTGTTGATCCTGACAGATTCCCTCTCAATAGTCCCGGCAAACCAACAAATGCCGGCGTGGACCCTGCTCCCTGGGGGCTCCCAAAAATAGTATTTGAAGCGTCAAGTAGAAGAGCGGTATCATTTGCAGGGTACATCACGATCGAAGGGCAGTTTGTCCCGGCCGCGTTGCTTCCACAGTAAGTTCCCCCGCTCTCAATATTAAGACGGAACTGTGGATAGTTGAAAACCGTCGGGCAGGCCAGTAGTGTGATTGCACCGAACCCAGGTAGGAACGAAGTGTCCGCCTCAAATGTAGTATTTTCCAAACTCGCTCTTGTTGGGCCGCCGCAACCTTGGTTATCGATCATAAGATTAGCGCCGGCTACTGTCGTGCTGGAACTGAGACTTCCAGACTCCATCCGGAACCCACCACCGCCAAAACCGGAGCGCCAGTATACTTCAGCAACCTGCGCGTGCGCGTCTGAGCGCCAACCGTCGGCGAAGTCAACGTCAATTCCGCCGTTCGCGAAGTAGAATGCAAAATAAGGGCTGATGCCATTAAGCCAGACATTGCGTATCTTGGTGCCCGAATCAACTCGAGAGCCAAAGTACATATCCACGCCCATTACCCGAGCGCGGTCGATACCTGGCTCGTCCTCCAACAAGATGTTACTAACCGACTGCTGGTTCCTGGCGATGGAATTGAATGCAACTGCCACATTGACCTGCGTCGCTGTGCAGTTATCAATCATGGTGCCGAGATGAAACAGCGTTGCGGGGTACGTCACGGTAAACGAGTTGCTGGTAGCCACCGCAACCTGCCCAACAAGGTTATTGATCTCAAGTCCTTCTACCGTAGTGCAGCCCCGAAACATAACCCAGTCATCCGCATGCAAGGTGTTGTTGACGTCGACTGTAACAATAAACGGTTGCGCGATATGCGGGGCTGGAGCTATTGAATTGCTCGACGTATAGAGGGGAACCGTATTTCGCGCTGCCGTGAATCGGGAAAAAGAGTAGGCGGCGCCGACGGCGGGCCCTTTCCAGACGATAGTAGGAGGCTCATTTGAACCATAGACCGTTCCGGATCCTCCCGGTCCTTCACCTTCAATCTGGCAACTGTCGTGCGCATTGATGGTACTGCTGATTAGATACGATCTGCCTCCCGGGAATTCTACAATTCCTCCGTATGGCTCGACACCGTTGTTATAGCAAGCATCGAATGCAGCCTGAACCGCTCCCGTGTCGTCTTTGGCGAGATTGCCAACGGCGCCGAATTCAGTTACATCGAAGCGCGGGCCGGCGCGAAGGCCTTTTCCAGCGGCTGTCTTGCCTGAGTCGTCGGCGAAATCCCCTAGCACCGCGTCTGCTTCGCAGCCGTGAGGGCCTGAACCGCAGGCATTTATAGAGAACGCCAGAGGGCCGCTTTGCGCAGAGAGCAAGTAGCCGCTTAACATCAATATGGCGGGAAGAAAAACACAATTCACAGGGAATCCTCGCGAAAAGGATCAATCGCGGTCCCGGCGTAAATCGCCAATGAGGGACCGTCACGTTCTGCTTTCAACTTAGCTTCGCTCTCGATGAGATTTCTTGTAATGATTTGCGCTGAATCCCAGCGGGCCGAACAAATCTAGGAGACTTGAAGATCGTGCCAGTTCTTCAGGGTTGATGATACGACTGACAAACGGGATTGGCGTTTCTGCAACAGACAACTACTGTCAGACTCATTCAGTGGCGTTTTAGGCCTGTCCATCCGAGTTGACGGCAGCGCTTCAGGCCGGGTGAATGACCTTTTTTCCACCAACGAGGAGGTGGTCTCGGAACCACTCAGTAATTGGACGCTCGATGAACTGATGGACGAGACATCCGCCTGTGAGAGCAAGAACCACGCTGCAAATAACCGACAACCACGGGTATTGAAGATGGAGCTTCATGAGGACGGATGGAACGGCTGGGGCAATGAACGGATGGAAGAGATATATAGCATAGGATGCATCGGCCCCGTAGAGCACAAAACGCGGAATTTGCGTTAGCAAGTCTTCCAGCGATGCCATGGAGTAGACGATCAATCCCGCGGCAATTCCATACTGAAGTCCGTGCAACAGATTCAGGCGCGGCCATGTGCCCAAGAGACCTGCGAAGCCCAGAATCATGAGCGGAATGGCTCCAAACCGGGGAACGTGCTTGCCAGTAAGGCAAACACTTGCAATTAACATGCCATAGAAGAATGCGAGAACGCGCGTATCTAGATAAAAGGATACTGCCGGCCAATCCGGCTGACGAAAGAAAGCACCAAGCGCACAAAGAGCAAGCACTCCGCCAACGAATTTGAAGACATTTACTCGCAACAAGAGGGCGAGAGTAAAAAGAAGATAGAAGAACATCTCAAAATTCAGCGTCCAGCCCACGCCCAACACCGGAGTAATAGTGCCCTCACTGTTATACGCGGGAAGGAACAAGTACGACTCGATAGTATTGGCAACTCTAAATTGCGCGTGAAGAACATAGCCCGTAGTGGCAAGAAGCGCGATCAGCTTGATAGTCGTTGCAATCCAATAGATTGGAATAATGCGAACAACACGACGTTCGGCGAATATCTTCCATCCGTTGGGGGTGCCGAATAGCCTTTGAGAGGAATAGATCATCACAAAGCCGCTCAGGACAAAAAAGATGTCTACACCCGATGCCCCTTTCCCCCAAACTCCGAAGTGCCTATCAAGCCGCTCCGACGCGTAGAAAGTCGAATGTGTGAGCAGCACCATGCACGCAGCGGTTATGCGAAGGATCTGAAGCCCTTGGTACTTGCGAACCCCGACCGCTTTCGTTGTCTGTTGGGTAATCAATCTCGGAAACCTTCCTTCACCCCGCGGTTTGCTCTAATCGTTCGAAGCGCTCCGATTCAAAAAGCTGCCTCTCACGCAGCGAAATCCAGAGCACGAAATTCCAGTCGCCCCGAAGTTCAGGTGCCCCTCCGCAGAATTCCGGCAACGACTTCACACATTAAACAATGCGAATAGTAATGCGTTGTCAGATGTGAGAATTCAGAAGCGAAAATAACAACAATGCCGGAGCGAAGGGGCTGATGGCAAGCAGACTAAGGTCGTTCGGGCGCATGGGTCTTGCTCTTGGATCGAAAGGCATAGAAGTACCAGCGCAGATAATGCGGCAGCCATGCCCAGAGTTTGAACTTGGATTTCCCTTGTGTACGATCTCTCCACACCGAAGGGATCTCCACAATGCGATAGCCTGCCAAAAACGCCTTGACCGTAATTTCGAGGTTCAATTCGAAGCCGCGCTGGCTCTCAAGAGTAAAATGCCTCAACATTGTGGAATCGTAGACCTTGAAGGCATTGGTCGCGTCGTGCGTGGGGATGCGCCGAAACCAATGCAGGCTCACGCCGGCCATGCGCGAAAGCCCTTGTTTCAAAACCGGCCCATTGAGGATGCGCCCTCCCTTCATGTAGCGGCTTCCAACCACCACGTCATAACCCTGGCGATATAACTCCAACATCCGGCTGACCTGCGCCAGATCGTCCGAGAGATCCGCCATTACAACTAATAGAGGGCCATTTTCGACAGCGCGGAATCCGGTGAGCAGTGCGCCAACCACGCCGCGGCGAACGTTATTCTTGACCAAGCTGAGACGGGTTTCGCCCCGTGCAATCACAGCCTGCACAGCGGGAACGGTGTTATCTTCATCGAAGTCGTAAACGACCAGGGCGCGAAATGGAAATTGCAGGTGAGTATTTAACTCGCTCCACAGTTCCTCGAATCCCGCCCCCTCGTTGTAGACGGGAATGACGATCGTTAGATCGTCCGCCGAACTTCTTGCTATCACGCTAGCCACGAAAACTCCCCCTTTTGGCGAACCTAACTCCTCCAACATCGAGAGGTTGACGTAAACGCGTGAGCCGGCGATTCGTACTCGCAGAGTATCGGATTCGAAACTTCAACGTCAAAACGCAAACGCCGATAGAGTCAGGAACTCGAAGAGGTCGAATAAACATGCATAAACTCTGCTCTCCGCCTTTGTTTGCAGGCTGCGCTGCACTAAATCTGGCCTGCCGCAATCTGTCCCTCGATCCAAGGAATGACTTCGTCCAGGATGGTACTCAAAGGCGTCTCGGCGCGATAATCCAACAGCCTTTCTGCCTTCTCCACAGCTGGGGAACGCTCCTGCACGTCGTATTCGTACGCCGGATCATGGACGACACGGAATGGCTTGGCGCCCGTATGCACTTTGTCCCAAATGATCCTCGCCAACTCCAGAACCGTGGTGCGCACGGCAGTGGATAGATTGAAGTCCTGATTGATCGCATTCGGATGCTCGATGCAAATCCGGATTCCGCGCGCAAGATCCCCGCCATAAGTGTAATGGCGTACCTGGTTGCCTTCGCCAAGAATGTGCAGCGGGTCTTGGCCTTTCAGCACTTTCTGAACAAGATCGGGAACAACGTGAGACATGGCCAGTTTGACGTTTCCGCTGTATACGTCAACATCGCGCAGCGCTCGCTTCTCGCCGATTCCTACGCAGTTGAATGGCCGCGCGATCGTGTACGGCAGGTGGTACTGCTCCCAGGCCCCCTTGACAAAATACTCGGTCGCCAGCTTTTGGAAACCATACGTGGACTTCGGCGGCGGACATCTTTGCTCGGCGCCTTCGGGAGTGGGATACTCCGCGGTAGACTCGTAAACCATGCTGGAAGACAGCACCGTGATCTTCTGGAGTTTGTTGCTCTTGTGCGCGTGAATGGCAGCATCGAACGCAGCCGCTGTAATACGCTCGTTTTCTGCCATCAAATCGTATGAAAATTCGTGGAAGTAAGAGATCCCGCCAATCATAGCCGCCGCCGCAACGAAATGATCGCAATCCGCCAGCAGTTCCTTCAGCAGCGGAACGTCCTTGGCATCCCCTTCGGCGAATTGATAGCAGGGATTCGTATCGTAAGACTTCTGCGTTCGTCCATACTTGCTGAAGTTATCCAGGCCAACTACTTCATGGCCGTGGTCGAGCAGATCCTGAATCAAATAACCACAGATGAATCCGGCTGCGCCGGTAACTAAGACCTTCATTTATTCTCCTTACGAATGTTAGCGTGGTTCCTGCTTTTTGCGCCAGAAACCCCACACATCGACAACCCGCTTGCTGGCTGAGAACAGCAGATCCCGGTATGCAGAGTGAGGAGCGCCCAGGATAATGACATCGGCTTGTTCCACCGCTTGCTCCAGCGGGACAAACCTTGAATCAGAAATCAAGGGATCGGTGCAGAGCACATTCCGCGCTTCCACCTGAAGAAGTTTCTTCAGCTTATATGACAGGCTGCTGCGGTTGTCGTCGGAATCGCCTTTGAATGCCATTCCCAAGATCGCTACCGTGCTCTTGGACAGCCCCTCGGCGCGGAGTTGGCTCACAATAAAGTTAGGCAAGCCCTCGTTGACGAGCATGGCTGCATGACCGAGAAAAAAGTTATTGCTGGAAAAGGCAGAGAGTTGCAACGTATCCTTCAGCAGGCAAGGGCCGGCAGCGAACCCTGCACGCGCAAAACTGCGCATTCGCGGATATTCCTGCGTAACTGCATTATAAATACGATAGAAATCAAGCCCATAACTCTCGGCTAACATGTAAAACTGGTTAGAGGCCGCAAAATTGAGATAGCGCCAACTGTTCGTAAACAATTTTGCAAGCTCGGCCTCAAGGGGTTCTAACTCGATGATAGAGGGAGCAATTTGACTGAAGATCTCCCGCGCCTTAGCCAGGGCAACGGGTTCAAACGCAGAGATGATCTGAGGCAGGCTTGTCAGTTCCTCAATCGCTTTCCCTTCGGCGATCCGCTCCGGGCAGAAAGCGACGTGAATTTCACGCTTGCGCTCGTCGATGCGATCCTTCAGGAGGCGGGTTACTCCAGGATAAAGAGTACTTCTAAGCACCAGGAGGGATCCGTCGGGCACATACTCGATCAAATCGTCCAGGCTTCGATACAGTGCCGATACCGTAGGATTGAGGTGTTCATCAACGGGCGTTCCGATAACGGAAATCACCACTTCCGCACTGCGCAGGCATTCCGGATCAGTAGTGGCAACCAGGGTCTTTCCAATGAGTCGGGGCAACAAGGCCTCAGCGCCGGCCTCAAGGAAGGGCATCCGGCCCTGGTTGATTGAGGCAACTTTCGCCTTATCGACATCCAGGAGAACGACCTGCATGCCGTGATCCGCTAACACCATGCCGAACGGCAGTCCTACGTGCCCACAACCGCCAACCACGACGATATTCCGCATCTTGCTCATCACGACTCCTCAAATAAGGTCCAGACATTCAGCGTGGACGTATCCCGTGTCCACGGATCGGGCATTGGAAGGTTTCACTGTGACTTAGGATATTTTACTACGGCGATGCAATTGAGCTCCCGGCGCGATCTACAAATGAACTAATTGAATGCTGAGTCGGCCCAAGATTCCACCCTTGCATGGTCATTCGCCCGGCTAACTCGGTGACCTAATTCCCGTTGGCGGAGGCAGCCAACCTCAGCGGTATCTCTCTACTTTCAATTTGAATGTATCTGACCAAAAAATGGAGCCACCGTACGAAGGCGCAATTGATATCGTCTGAACTCTGTCTTCTTTAAGTGCGTTCTCGCCTCCCGCCATCAGCGAAGCGAACTCATCCGTGTTGCTGACCAGCGGAGACACAAGGAAATCGGTGCGCATCATGTCCGACACAACCCTGTAAACTTTCGTCTGCCCATTCGCCAGGCCAACCACAATGTGCAGTTGAGGAGGATTGAAAAGGGCTAGCAGCACCTTTCCCGCAAGAGTAGGATTCAAATCAACCTGGGCAAATAGCAATCCATCGGCATCGGGAAGTGTGACCGTCGAGCCAGTCTTGTATGCGTTATCGCCAACGCTATCGTAGCTGCTAATCTCGCGAATACTCGGCTTCTTGTGCATGCGAACGAACTGACCGTCGTACGATACAAAAGCGTAGTTATCGAGCAGCGCGGGCCAGCTCAATCCATCATCGAGGGAGGGTAGACGGCGATCGATGCTCTGAAGATCGAACAGCACCCAGTCTGGTGCATCGGCGCCCCGAAGGTGCTCTGCATTGAGTCTCGCCAGGTCTGGCGTATAGGCAGAATAACTCTGGATGATGGGCCGTGGGTTCCATTCATTCTTCGATGCAATCAGAAATGATTGGTCGACCTCATAAATATCAACTGTGCCTATCAACGCCGGTATCGGATAGGCATCGCGAACACTTTCTTCCGCCCTCAAGTAGCTGTCTTTTAATTCACCGCTGCGAGTCAATCTCAACACAAGCCCATGCCAGGCGCCGCGGTAGGTGTTCCAGGTGCTTACGTAAGTCGTTCGACCGTAGGCGCCGAACGCCTTCTTCAGGCAATAGGCCAATATCTCTCTCTGCTTTTCGCCTCCCTCTGCTGCACCCACCCCGAACTTTTCATGCACTTCCTTGAGCAAGACAGCGTCTCGAGTGACAGAAGTAAAAACCGTCAGAACCAGCGCGATGCACAGTGACCAAATGAGATATCTGTCAACGCGGAGTAAGGCTATGGTCAAATTAAGAATGACGAGTGTTGAGAATGCGATCGTCACCGCCGTAGAGGCGATAAAGCCGTGCTTGAAGGCCACCAAGAGGAAAACGGCGAGGATGAGTGCCAGCATCAACTTCGATGGAACTGTAAATTTCGGCGCTCGTCCTATCGACAGGAATACGAGTCCTGTAGCAGCGAGAAATGCGACGACGAGCGTGTCGCCGACAATGCCCGGCAATACCACCCAAGGCGTCGACATTGCGTCAGTGTATCCCGACGTCAATGCGGCGGTCGCGCGCAGGAACGCCGGAATGTCAGAAAGCGATTGTCCCGCGATTACCCAGAAGGTGACAGCTGCTGCCAGAGGAACGACGAGCAGCAGAAGCGCGAGCCTAACCCAACCACGATATAAGAGCAGCAGAGAGGTTGCAGCCACCGCTGCCGCAAACGGCAACAGAAGACTTCCCTTCACCACGGGCAATAGACCGAGCGTTGACCACAAGACGATAATTGCGACGAATTGCCGCCAATTGTGGGTTCCGGTTAGGTCACGCTCGTGGGAATTCACTTGCTTCAGGGTGCACAACACGAGGAGGAATGCGTACGACATGAGCGAGTATTCCGGAGCCCCATATGTCGCAAGAAATAACAACAAAATGAGAATCACTACTCGCTTCTTACCCGCCGCGATAAATAGCAACGCAATTACATACGAGGCGGCCAGAAGCACGCTGCCCAATATCATCCGCCGATCAGTGGCCGGACTGTAAGTTCGCGTGCAAATTGATGCGTAGGGTCCATAGGTAAATATGATTTCCTTACCAAAGCTCATGTGCTTTGCAACGGCCTCATTCATCGCGTATTGCCATGATGCATCAAGACCCGCGCTTGGCATTCTGGGATTCAAAGGGATAAAGACCGCTGTCACAGAGATCGCGAAGAATATGTAAAACAAGAGGAATCCGAATTTAGATGTTGAAATACTGCGGAACGGTGACATGCCTGCGCTCGACGGCGCGGTCGCGGTGCATTCGATCGGCATCTGTTCTATTCCTTATCTGATCGGACTTTAAGCAAACAACCGTGTACGTTCATAGCAGGTCGATTCATGCGGCTTCCCTGGCTTCTTAGGTGCCTTTCACAGGCCGGTGCCTATGGTTACGATCCCTTTCGGTGTGTCGAAGGTTAAAGATAAACTTATCGCTGCCCTAGCAACGCGCAATCCGCGCCGTCAACGCTGACCATGACAGCTCGCTCGCCCTAGCGATTGCTCCTCTCGAAAGGCGCGCCGACTCGGCTGGTGACATCGTGGCCATAGAGACGATTGCGTCTGCCAGGCGAGTTACTACCTCGGCCTCATCCGCATTAGCTGTTGAAATCAAGATTCCGCATGAGCGATTGACCATCGTGCCGGGACCGCCAAGGTCCAGGCAGACGACTGGGAGACCGTTCGCGAACGCCTCGAGGCAGACCAATCCGCCTGAGTCATGAAGACTCGGAAAGATCATCGCGGTGTAACTGCGGAGCGAGTCTACAAATCGCTGCCGTGGGCCATGGCCAACAAATTCGACCGCTTCCGCCACGCCGATTCTCTTCGCCAAATTTCGCAACCACGGCTCCGCTGGTCCGCTCCCCAAAAGAGTGAGTGTTGCCGCAGGAACTGTTGTCCTTGCTTCAGCCAGCGCCTGGATCGCGAAGTGCGCGCCTTTCCAATGAAGGAGGCGTCCGGCAAATACGAAACGCGGAAGCGTTGACAGTGGCCGCTCAGCCTGATCGGCGGCCTGACTGCAACTCGCGACGCTCAGTTGCACCTCAGTCTTGTAATGCCACCTCTTCTGAACCAGCCGCAAACTATCCGGAGTTACAACATAGATCCTTTCCGCGGCCGCAAGCGCTGGACAGGTGAATGGACTGTAGCGCTGAAAGAGGATTCCAAGATCTCGGAGCAGTTCCTTCAGTCTGCATGCCGCCGGCATGCCGCGGCGCAAGGCAAATGGCGCGCGCTCCCCGCCTGCGATGGGCCCAACTATGAGCGGAATTCCCAGTCTCCCCATGAATGACCCGGAAGCGATGCCAGTGAAGGTTACGTGATAGACCTGGTCAAATCGCTTCTCGCGATGATGCCGCGCAGCAAAGCGGTATGCTCCCCACTGCCAGAGCAAGACATAAATAGGAAGAAACCAGGCCTGCTTCTTAAGCTTGAGAGCCCACCGCGGAAGGTCATAGTATATGAAATGCAACCCAGGTGTTCGGCTTGATGGATGCCCTTCTATAACCGTTTGGTTATTGGCGCGTGTAAGCACCCATACCTCGTCGGCGAACGCCGGCATGTGCAGTGCCCTTTGCCAGCCAATTTCCTGTTCCGACCCTTTGTCGGGTTCACACGCGTATGCCGAAAGCAAGACCCTCATGCGGTCCCCGGTGCTGCTTTTTCGACCCCAGGTCGAACATGATCCCAACATTTTCTCAGTCGAAAATCGAGTGCTCGAAGGTGGCTGCTCGTCACCTTCATCGCAGTTCACCACGGTCAATCAAACGTCGAACAATCAGCGCCGAACCAAACTCGTTCAGATGTCCTATATCGTTCATCAACGGAACCTCGTGAGCCGCATCGGCGTACTCGACGCAATCTTCGCCGTTGCAGATCGCCTGGTAAAGCGATATGTAGGGAACGTGCCAAGTGCTTGCTGCGAGACTCTGCATCTGCGCATCCACAACTCCCCGGGAAGCAACGCGGTGACGG
>Ga0302326_10032878_pt1 | contig 10321 bp, 10 predicted proteins | sample Palsa_T0_3_FD_202264 | JGI IMG/M metagenome (GOLD analysis project Ga0302326, IMG submission 202264) | Peat permafrost microbial communities from Stordalen Mire near Abisko, Sweden - Palsa_T0_3 | ecosystem: Environmental > Terrestrial > Soil > Palsa > Peat permafrost | place: Sweden: Abisko... | reverse complement strand
GAGCACCTGCTCTTTGCCGACCACCGCGATATTGTTTTCCGCCTGGCAAGCCACCACGCAGGCGTTGCATCCGACGCAGCCCGTCAGATCGATCGCCATGCCCCATGCGTAACCTTTGTATTCCCATTCCTGCGGGAAGATAGTCAGACCTTTTTGAGGGATTTCGCTTTCTTTCTGCGCAAAAATCGGATCGGTCTTGTATTCGGCGAGCGAAGCGGTTTTCACCGGTTCGCGGCCTTCCATCAGGAAATGATGCTGGACGGCGGCGAGACGGAAGCGCTCGCCCATCTTGCGAACCTGCGCGCCCGTAGCGTAAGTCGGCGATTGCAGGGTTCGCAGCGGGTAAACATCGAACCCTGCGCCGTTAGCGGCCCGTCCCAGACGGGTCTGGCCGTAACCAAGGCTGAGTCCGATGGCTCCATCGGGCTGTCCCGGAACGCGCCATACCGAACCCCAGACGCTGTGTCCGTTGACCGTTACTTCGACGCGGTCTTCGTCTTCCAGCTTGAGATCGTCGGCGGTTTTCTTGCTGATGACGACCGCGTTATCCCACGTCAGGCGAGTTACCGGCCGGGGCAGTTCCTGCAGCCAGGCATTATTGCCGTAACGGCCGTCGAGTATGTAAGGATCGGCCTGGAAGGAAATTTCGTAGCCACCACCGGCAGTCGCCGCAGGCTGGGCGGCCGCGAGTTTCGCTGTCGCGCTTACCGGCGCAGGGGCCGAACCCTTGATAAAGCCGTCGTGGACGGAGCGCTTCCACCACATATCGAAGTCTGCGCCTATGTGCTTCGAGCTCCAGTAATCCCGGACGATTTCGTAACCGGATTTCTCCGGCGTTTCGGTGAACGCGATCAGCATCTCATGCGCCGACTTCCCGCTATAAAGCGGAGAAATCAAGGGCTGCATGATGGTAATAGTGCCGTCGTAGGCGGGAGCGTCGCTCCAGGTTTCGAACGGATGCGCTTCCGGAATCACCCACTGGCAAAGCTCGGAAGTGTCATCCGTGTATTGCCCCAGGCGGACGCGCATCTTCGCTTTCTGGATCGCGCCGCGCAGATTGAGTTCCTGCGGCGCGGTGTAAACCGGATTGCCACCCAGAACCAGCAGAAGATCGACCTGGCCGGAATTGAGATCCTGCGCGAGCGATTGCAAGTCTGCCCATTGATCGACCGGCTTCGGTTCGAGCGACGCGGTAAACGTCACCGTCTTGCCGTTGTTTTCGAGAACCTGATTGATGTAGTGGACAACCGCGTGAACTTCGGGCGACTGGTCGTCCCCGGCAATCACGATCGATTTGCCTTTCGCGCCTTGCAGATCCTTCACCAGCGCCTGCAGGAACTTCGATCCGCCCGCGGGGCCACCGCTCAGAGCCGCTGCCAGCGACCGGACAAAAGGAGCGATTTCCGAGGGCTTCAGGGGCAGGCGATGGTCGGACTTGCTGCCGGTCGAACTCGGCGTCGATTCCACCGCATAGAAGCGGCTCATAGTGGCTTCTGGAGCAGACCGGCCACCACGCACCGTGCGCTTCGAGATGAAGTCGCTCGCGTAGCGCACACCGCCCGGTCCGTTGCCAAGAAAATTCGAATCGATGGACAGAACCACATCCGCCTGATCGAATTTGTAAACCGGATTCAGGTATTGCCCGAAAGCCAGCTGCGAACCCCCGCGGCGCCCATGACCGGTGGGTTCCCACTGGTACCATTTCGCGCCGGGGTAGAGCTTCAGAACGTCCTGGAACTGAGCGGCGAGAGTCGGCGACGCGACGGTCTCCGTGAGGATCCGGATGCCCGCGCCATTCTTGGCTTTCTGCTTCCCGAGCGCGTTGACCAGCGCGACCATGAACGCGGTATAGGAACGAACTTCGCCGATGTAGTTGACGGTCTGGAGCCGGTCAGGATCGTAAACGCCCAGAATGGCGGCCTGAGTCGGCACGTCCGCCGCGCCGAGGCTCGCCGGATGTTCGGGATTGCCCTCAACCTTAGTCGGACGGAACTCGTGTGTTTCGACCAGCACCGGATTGGCAATGCCGCTGACCGGAAAGGCAGTCGCGTAATACAGGGGCTTGCCGGGGATCAGTTCCGGCGGGGATTCCACATAGGGAACGATATCCTCCGGCGGTTGTTTCGTACAGGCGGAAAGGCCTGCCAGAGCGAGAGACGCGCCCATGATTTTCAGGAAATTGCGCCGCCCGTCGTCGTCGATCCACTCACTCGCCTGGCGGGGAAATTCGCGGTGCAGGTATTCTTTAAAGCCGTCCGTCGAGAACAGTTCGTCAAGACTACGCCAGTAACCCGCGCCTTTCGCCTTTTCCAGGCGTTTCTGAATGAATTCGAGGTTCAAAGAATTTTGTTCACTCATCGCGCTATCTGTGACAGGTCCAACAGGTCTCCAGCTTCTGAATCTTGTATTCCTTCACCAGCTTCGGCCCCAGTGTTTCCTGAGGTTCGGAGGGCTCGTAGCCCATTTTGGTGATGAATTCGCGGGGACGCACATACTTCTCCGGGTTGCGGTGGCAGTCAAGGCACCAGCGCATTTCCAGACTCGATTGCATGTACATCAGCGGCATTGTATCCACACGGCCGTGGCAGGTTTCGCACCCAACGCCTTTGGCCACGTGAATACTGTGATTGAAATAAACGTAATCGGGCAGATCGTGTACCTTGGTCCAGCGGATCGACTCGTTGGTGCGGTAGCTTTCACGCACCGGTTCGAGGGTCGGGCTGTTGATCCAGATCTGCGAATGGCAGTTCATGCAAGTCTTGGTAGGGGGAACCATGGCGTGCTGCGAGTTATCCACGCCGGTGTGGCAGTACCGGCAATCGATGCCCATCGACCCGACGTGGTGTGCGTGGCTGAACGGAATCGGCTGTTCGCGCGCATCGCCCTGGCGCGTGGCATATCGGGAATCGGCGATCAACTCGAATGTCAGGACGCCCAGCACGCCGATCACGGCGACGGCAAGGATGATGCTTGTCCGGGCTAACGAATTCGCGGAAGGTTTGAAAATCTGTGGCATTTGCGTTCGCTATCGGGTCCCTGGGCAACAGAACAGAGGTCCGTGACCGGACACACCGCAAGCAACCCAGCCTGGTGCCGTCAAAAGGAAGATTTCGGCCAAACCGATATTATGTCCCATCTCGTTCGAATTACAAAGCACTTCAGGTGTAGTTGTTCTTAAACGATTCAAAAAATATTTCCCGCGTTCCGAGGCTCGACGCTGAGCAGTCCGGGCCGCTTGCTGCAAAACGGAATCACCAGTATAAGCCCCACATCCTTTTGATGCGGGGGCGTTTGTGAGAGGGGGAGAAATTTCTTTGTTCAGGGGAGGAGGTGTTCGAGGCTTGGGGCGTCCAGGAGAGCTAGAGACGTGTCTCGCAGATCGGCTGAGGAAATGGCATCGATCTTCCGCCTCGCCCATCCGGGAATCTCCCCGAAGCGCATTTCAGCCACCAGCAGCAATATCCGCCGGATGCCTTCTCTGCGGCGGGCGATCCATCTAGCGCAGGAGCCCTTCCAGATCCGGAGCATCCAGCAGCCGGAGTCCCGTATCTTGCAGTTCGGCCGAGGACATGGCATCGAGCTTCTGACTGGCCCACGCCGGAATGGCGCCGAAGCGTTTTTCCACCTGCTGCCGCACCATTTCGCGCCGCCCGATCTCAATTCCTTCTCTCATCCTCGCTCTGATCCTCGGCCCGATGATCGGGTTATCCATTATGTCGTCTAAAATCGGCATTTGCTGTACCTCCTGCGTAATAACATCCGACAGTTTCCTCAGTCCCGCCAGGATCGCCAACTCCGCCAGCGCCGTTCCGGCTCACCGTCTGCAATCCGCTGTAAAACCCGACGCACCGCCCCGCGTTCATCGCCCGCGCGCAACAGAGCGGCAATAACATTGTCCTCCTGCCGCTCGCTTGCAAGCAACGGCTCCGCGCTGAACTCGCGGATGTCAACCAGACGGTACCGCACCGACACCGATCCACCTTCGATCGAGTTCCGCATGCGCATCGGCGCCTCGCCCACATACAGTACGATCTGCTCCGGAAACCGGCCAAACTGCTTGTATATCGCCCATGCGTACTCGGCCATTCGGAGGGCCATGTACGGGTCGTTCGTACTCTGCAGTTCAATGTGGACGAGCCGGCCATCCGCGGTCTCCCCCAGCAAATCGACGCGCGGATTTCGCACCTGAGGCAACTCGGTGTTATGCCAGCGCGTAATCGCGAACCCGGTCAATTCTTTCAGCACGCTCCCGGGCAACCGCATCAGGATACTCTTGAGCGGAACGTCGTATTCATGCATCGCTGCCGATACAGTGGCGTAGCGCGGGCGAATTCTCCGGTATTCTTCGCACCGTTAATACAATGAAACTTCATGCGTCAAACTATCCGTCCCGCGCGGCGTCTTTCCGGCGGCATTGTGCTGCCCGGCGATAAGTCCATCTCCCATCGCTACGCGATGATTGCGTCACTCGCGGACGGGACTTCAAGAATTCAGAACTACTCGCCGGCGCTGACTGGTTCACGAGGAAGGCACTATTCGGGATCCACCATCCGCATGATGTCGGGACTGCTGGCCGCGCAGCCCTTGGGCAGCACGATCTTCGGTCCAGCGTTCCTAGCGCAGCAGGTCTTCCAGATTTGGAGCGTCCAGCAACCGTAATTCCGCGTCTTGCAGATCGGCCAGGGACATCGCTTCGATCTTTTGCTTTGCCCAGTCCGGAATCGCGCCGAAGCGTTTATCTACCTGCCGCAGCACGACCGCTCTCTCACCTTCTTTGCGCCCGATCTCAATCCCTTCTCTCATCCTCGGTCTGATCCTCGGCCCGATGATCGGGTTATCCATGATGTCGTCTAAAATCGGCATTTGCTGTACCTCCTGCGTAATAACATCCGACAGCTTCCTCAATCCCGCGAGGATCGCCAACTCCGCCAGCGCCGTTGCGCGCTGTTCCGGCTCACCATCGGCAATGCGCTGCAAAACCCGACGCACCGCCGCGCGTTCGTCGCCTGCGCGCATCAAAACGGCAATTACATTGTCCTCCAGTCGATCGCTGACAAGCATCGGCTCCGCGCTGAACTCGCGGATGTCAACCAGACGGTACCGCGCCGACACCGATCCACCTTCGATCGAGTTCCTCATGCGCATCGGAGCTTCGCCACATACAGCACGATCTGCTCCGCAAACCGGCCAAACTGCTTGTATATCGCCCACGCGTACTCTGCCATTCGAAGCGCCATGTATGGGTCGTTCGTACTTTGCAGTTCAATATGGACGAGCCGGCCATCCGCGGTCTCCCCCAGCAAATCGACGCGCGGATTTCGCACCTGAGGCAACTCGGTGTTATGCCAGCGCGTAATCGCGAAACCGGTCAATTCTTCTATTGCGGTGCCCGGCAACCGCATCAGAATACTCTTCAGCGCAATGTCGTATTCGTGCATCGCTGCCGATACAGTGTGGGCACGCGGGCGAATTCTCCGGTATTCTTCGCACCATTAATACAATGGAACTTCATGCGTCAAACTATCCGCCCCGCGCGGCGTCTCTCAGGCGGCATCGTGCTGCCCGGCGATAAGTCCATCTCCCATCGCTACGCGATGATTGCGTCACTCGCGGAAGGGACTTCAAGAATTCAGAACTACTCGACCGGCGCCGATTGCCACTCCACCCTCGGCTGCGTCACCGAGCTTGGAATCGAAGTACACGAGGAAGGCACGACCGTCACCATTCACGGTCGCGGACTTGAGGGGTGGAACAGGCCCACCGTCCCTCTCGATGCCGGAAATTCTGGCTCGACCATCCGCATGATGTCCGGACTGCTGGCCGGGCAGCCGTTCGACAGCACGATTTTCGGGGATGAATCGCTCTCCCGCCGTCCCATGGATCGGGTGATGAAGCCGCTCGCACAAATGGGCGCGTTGATCGAGGCGCGCGACGGGCGTTTTCCTCCGTTGACCATTCACGGCGGCGCGCTGAATCCCATTGACTACACGCTCCCGGTGGCCAGCGCCCAGGTGAAGACGTGTGTGCTGTTCGGTGGCCTGTTCGCCGAAGGACAGACCGTGGTGCGCGAACCGGTCCGGTCGCGCGATCATTCCGAGATTGCGCTGCGTGAATTCGGCGCCGAGTTGAAGGTTGCGAAACGCGTCATCACTCTTGAAGGCCGCCCGAATCTGACGGGTCGCGAGTTAGTGGTCCCGAGCGATCTTTCCTCCGCCGCGTTCTTTCTGGTCGCCGGTCTGTTGGTGCGCGAATCGAAGCTCGTGATTCACGGCGTAGGCCTGAACCCGACGCGATCCGCGCTGCTCGATTTCCTGCTCTCCATCGGCGCGCCCATTCAGGTGCTGAAGATCGAGGCCGTGAACGGCGAAATGATTGGCGACATTCAGGTGAAACACGCGCCGGTGCGCGGGGGCTTGATTGAAGGCGAGTTGACAGCGGGATTGATCGACGAGATCCCGGTGCTCGCGGTGCTGGGCGCGGCGTCGGAAGAAGGGCTGATCGTGCGCGATGCCCAGGAGCTTCGTATTAAGGAGACCGATCGCATCGCGACTGTAGCGGAGAACTTCAAGCGCATGGGCATCCGGATCGAAGAAACGCCCGACGGCATGATCGTGCCGGGGAAACAGAAGTTCCAGGCGGCGGCGTTCGATTCGTTCGGTGACCATCGGATTGCCATGGCCTTCGCGGTGGCCGCGTTGCGCGCCGATGGCGAGTCGACTATCGACAATGCCGATGCGGCTTCCGTCTCATTCCCCGAATTCTGGAATATTCTGGAGCAAACGGCGGCATGATTGTCTTCGTCACGGCGATGCTGCTGCTCAACATCACGCCGGGGCAGGACATGCTTTATGTGATTGCACGCAGCGTGGCGCAGGGGCGCGCGGCGGGAATTGCGTCGGCGCTCGGAGTGGGCGCGGGTTGTTTTTTTCATATCTTCGCGGTGGCGTTCGGCGTCGCGGAGTTGTTGCGCACCGTACCGGTCGCATACCAGGCGATTCGCTATGCGGGCGCGGCTTATCTGATTTATCTCGGGGTGCGGATGCTGCTTTCGAAGGGCGTCCACGAAGACGCTCCGGTTGTCCAACGGGCGCGGCTGGACCGGATATTCCTGCAAGGCGCGGTCACCAATATTCTGAATCCGAAGGTAGCATTGTTTTTCCTCGCGTTCCTGCCGCAGTTCATCGACCCACAAGGTTCGGCGTTCCGGCAGACGGTGACGCTGGGACTGCTTTTCGATGCTTCGGGCACGTTGGTCAACATCGCGGTGGCGCTCGCGGCCAGTAAGGCAGGGGCGTTCCTTCCGGCTCGGATGAAGTATGTGACCGGGGGAGTTTTCGTCGCTCTCGGGTTGCGGCTGGCGATTCCCGAACGGGTGTAAGCTGAACGTCATGAAAATCTCCCGTCGGAATGTCCTCGCTCAAACGGCGGCGCTTGCAGCCCCGTTGGCTTTCCAGGTGGGGGCGCAAACCGCCGCCACCACATCGGCGCAGGATGCGACTCGCGCGCACCGCATGGAATGGTGGCACGACGCGAAGTTCGGCATGTTCATTCACTTCGGCCTCTACAGCGTGCTGGGCCGTCACGAATGGGCGATGGAAAACGAGGCGATCCCGGTCAGGGAATACGAGCAACTCGCCAAACGCTTTAACCCGAAGCCGAATGCCGCCCGCGACTGGGCGCGGCTCGCCAAGCAGGCAGGACAGAAATACATGGTGATGACCACCAAACACCATGAGGGCTTCTGCCATTTCAATTCGAAGCTGACCGATTACTGCGCGCCGAAGCAGGCGGCGGGACGCGATCTGGTCACCGAGTTCGTCAACGCGGCGCGTGCCGAAGGCATCACGCCCGGCTTCTACTATTCGCTGATGGACTGGCACCATCCCGATGGCGCGCGCTGCGCGACCGATGAAGCAGCACGGCGCCGGTTTGTCGATTACATTCACGGGCAGATTCGTGAATTAATGACGAATTACGGAAAAATCGGCGTTTTATGGTACGACGTGTCGTGGCCGCTCGACGCGAAAGGCTGGGAATCGGAAAAGATGAACAAGATGGTGTTCGAGCTGCAGCCCGACATCATCGTCAACAACCGGAATAAGCTGGATGGCGATTTCTCGACGCCGGAGCAAACCATCAGGGCCGAGGCCAGCGGGCGCGCGTGGGAATCCTGCATGACGATGAACGACAGCTGGGGCTACCAGACCACGGACGATGACTGGAAGACGCCGAAAACGATCGTGCGCAATCTCATCACCTGCGCGCGCGACGGCGGCAATTACCTGCTGAATATCGGCCCGCGCGCCGATGGGTCGATTCCGGAGGAGTCGGTGAGCATCCTGCAGACCGTGGGCAAGTGGATGGATGGCCACGGGCAGACCATCTATAAGACGGATGTCTGCAAAGTGAAGCGATCGGCGTTCGCGAATTTCACGCGGAAAGGAAATACGCTCTATATTCATGCGTATTTCTGGCCGGGTACAGAATTAAATATTGCGGGCCTGCGCACGAAGGTGATTAGCGCGAAAATGCTGCGTTCGGGCACGCCGGTGAAGTTTCAGCAGACGGAGTTTCAAACGAAGTTTATTGGGCTGCCGCAGAGCGCGCCCGATTCACCGGTGACTACGCTGGCGGTTGAGTGCGAGAGCGAGCCGGTTCAGGACACGGATTTCGTCCGGAAGAACAGGGAACGCGATAAGGCGTAGTTCGCGGACAGTGGTCAGTTTTTTGATCGGCCGGGAAAACTCGTCCCTCCGAATGGCCGGCGTCCATTGCTCAGGAGCAAGCGGCTTCGCTTCAGGATCTTTGTCCAGGCTACGATCCTTACTCCATGCTTTGCAAATTGCGCCTTCCTTTCGCCGTATTCCGGACGAACTCGATCTCCGTCGGCTGTGAGTGCAGCGACAACTTTGTAGCTAAGTCACTCGCGTAATCGGAGGCGCCACACATGCGCGTAGTGTCGCCGTCCAGGCAACTACACCAGGCGCCAACGACCGTTGACGCATGCGGGTTAGATGACTATAATGCGATGATTAGCGCGGTGGGTGCTACCGGCGCGAAAACCTGGGACAGTCGGCCTAAGGAATGTGGCGTAACATGGCTATCCGCGCATCGGCGCGCTCGGGTTGTTTCCGGGGATGACAGAACTGGAGGACCAGTTGCAGAATCGGCGATTTCAGTCCGCCAAGCGGTTTTCAGTCAGGCTTAGAATGACTGGCCGAACCGCACTCCACACGGCGACGAGTTACTGGACCCTCGCGGCTCAGAGCCCAAGCATCGGGGGACGCGTCACCATCTCTCACACAGGATTCGTTGGCGGAGGCGAGGCGCTGATCCTTCCGATGGCAATGAAGCAGGACTTCCTCATTAACGTTTTGGCGCTCAGGATGGCGCCGAAGCCAGTTCGGCAAGTCCACCGTCAACCAGGAAAACGATAAACCGATTGGAGTACCACGATGACCCAAGCTTGTCTTACTTGTCCCCTCGTCCCTCATGACGGTGATTCTCGTCTCTTATCCCTCGCTTGCCGCCGAGGCCGAAAGGCTCCCCTCCGAAGTCAAACCCGTCAGCTACGATCTCGCTCTCGTCCCCGATGCCGGCAAACTCACCTTCTCCGGCCGCGCACAGATCGTTATCGAGGTCAGCACGCCTGTGCCTGCCATCGTCCTGAATGAGGACGGCCTCACTCTTGACGAAGCCGTTCTCGATGGTAGCAGCACAGCTACCGCGATCCGGACGGACAGCAAACTCCAGCGCGCCGCCGTGAGCTTCAATCAGCCCGCCGCAGCGGGCCGCCATCGCCTCGCGATTGCTTACCATGGCCCAATCACTCAAGACGGCGCAGGCTTTTTTGCAATGGATTACAGCACTGCTACCGGCCCGCACCGCACGCTCGCTACCTTTTTCGAACCGGCGCAAGAGCGCCGATTCATGTCCTCATGGGACGAGCCGGCTCTCAAATCCACTTTCCGTCTCACCGTAGATATGCCGTCAGACGGCATGGCGGTTTCCAACATGCCAGTCGAATCCACAGAGATACTGGACCCGGCGCACAAGCGCGTTCACTTCGCGACCAGCCGGCAATGTCGACCTATCTGTTCTTCTTCGCGTTCGGCGATTTCGAACGCATCTCGCGGCAGTCCGACGGAACCGATGTCGGCGTCATCGTCAAACGCGGAGACAGCGAGAAAGGCCAGTACGCGCTTTCTGAAGCCGTCGCGCTTCTTCATTACTACAACGGACACTTCGGCGTGCCGTTCCCTCTTCCGAAGCTCGACCTCATCGCCGCGCCCGAATCCACTAGCGACTATCGGCTCCATGG
>Ga0302326_10032876_pt1 | contig 10322 bp, 12 predicted proteins | sample Palsa_T0_3_FD_202264 | JGI IMG/M metagenome (GOLD analysis project Ga0302326, IMG submission 202264) | Peat permafrost microbial communities from Stordalen Mire near Abisko, Sweden - Palsa_T0_3 | ecosystem: Environmental > Terrestrial > Soil > Palsa > Peat permafrost | place: Sweden: Abisko... | reverse complement strand
GATTGTTGTCGCGGAAGACAATTTGCTGAAAGGCGCGGCTGGCCAAGCGGTGCAGAATATGAATCTGGTGCTGGGCTATGCCGAGACGGAGGCCCTGCTGTGAAGATCTTGATGAAGCTGGGCGGCACCCTGCTGGATGACGCCGCTAAGCGGCAGGATCTGGCGCGCCAGCTGGCGCAAGTGGCGAAAGCGGCTGAGCTGGTGGTTGTACATGGCGGCGGCAAACAGGTCACGCGTTTTCTGGAAGAGCGCGGCGTCCAGAGCCGCTTCGTGGACGGTCTGCGCGTTTCGGATGAAACGGTGATCGATGCCGTAACGAAAGTCATCGCCGGCAGCGTAAATAAACAGCTGGTCGCCGCGCTGTGCGCCGCCGGAAAACCGGCGGTCGGCGTATCCGGAGTTGACGGCCTTCTCACGAGCGCCCAACCCGTCCATCCCGATTTGCTGTTCGTCGGAAAGCCACAGCAGACCGACGGCAAGCTGTTCGACACTTTGCTGGCCGCCGGATACCTGCCCGTCGTCGCGTGCATCGCCGCCGATGCGCTGGGCCATATCTATAACGTGAATGCCGATCAGATGGCCGTTTCCTGCGCTCTCGGTTGGGGCGCGGACAAATTGCTCTTTCTGACAGACGTGCCTGGTGTGAAAGATCGTTCCGGAGCCATTTTGGCGGAATTGACGCCGGCAGAGGCGCGCCATCTGATTCAATCGGGCACGGCCCACGGCGGCATGCAGACGAAATTGGAGGCTGCGGTCTTGGCGCTGGAGGGCGGGCTGACGGAGGTGGTGGTGGCATCCGGCCAGGAGCCGGAGATTTGCACCCGTTTCGTGGCAGGCGAACTGGCGGGAACGCGTCTCACTTCAGGGCAATTGCAAGGGCAAAGAGCATGACTATTAATTGCCAACAACCATGCACCGCCGATATCGCCAGCGCGGCGTTAGCGGTTCGCAAAGCCGGTATGCGCGATATTCCCAACATTCTCGCGCTCATTAACGCCTACGCGGCGCAAGGCGTCATGCTGCCGCGCACCGAGTTCGAAATGTCGGAAAATATCCGCGATTTTTCCGTTGCCTACTCGGGATCGGTGCTGGCTGGCTGCGGCGCGCTTCATTTCTATACGCCCAGCGTCGCCGAGGTGCGTTCGCTGGCCGTCTTGCCCGAACTCAAGCAACGCGGCACTGGCCGGGTTTTGGTGGAGGCGCTTGAGTTGGAGGCCCGCGAGAACCATCTCGAGGCGATTTTTGCCTTCACCTATGTTCCGGAGTTTTTTGCAAGGCTGGGTTTCTCGGAAGTTGAGCGCGGCGAACTTCCCTTAAAAGCCTGGAAAGATTGTCTGCGCTGTCCCAAGTTTCAAAACTGCGACGAGATTGCCGTGCTCAAACGGCTCAGCGCGCAGGAGATAGGTCCGCGGTTTAGCGAATTAATAGGTACCAGGACTGGAAAACTAATTCAACTCCCCACGATGGTAACTGAGCACTTGGCCAAATAGTGTTTCTTATTTTTGCTATTTCATCGCCAAATGCTCTAAAATACTTTGTAAATTTTTCAGATTTCATGAATTTTATACTAGCATTTTTCAAATAAGTACCATATACTCGGTGCACAGCCGTAATGGTACTTGGCTGAATCTTCCGAGGGGGAAGAGAAAGAAAATGCGAGCTCTTACAGTCGACGTTCAGAGTTCTGCCGGACGAATTCTTTGCTGCACGATTTTCCGCGCCGGCGGCAGAAAACTGTTGGCCAAAGGCCATGTATTGAGCGATGAAGACATCCGCCTGCTGGAAACCGAAGGAATGCAGCAGGTGTGGGTGACGGAGTTGGAAGACGGCGAGATCGGCGAGGATGAAGCGGTCATGGCTGTGGCTGAGGTCATGTGCTGCGGGTCTGTGGAAATCCGCTTGGCTGCGGGTGGTCGCGCCAACCTGATTGCCACTGCCGATGCCTGTGTGCTGGTGGACGACGAATTGCTGAAGCAGATCAATTGCACCAGCAGCGTGGTTATCGCCACCGTCAGCAACTACCGATACGTGCGCAGCGGCGAACGGATTGCCACTATTAAGAGTTCGCCGTTCGCCGTCTCGAAGGCCCAGCTGGAAACCGTTCTCGGCATTCTGGGTGAGCGCGGGGCGATCCTGCAAGCCCGCCCGATCCGCGATCCCGGCGTCGGCGTTCTCTATGCCGACCCCGTGCATGGCGACCGGGCCCGGGCGCTTTTTGAAAATATCGTGCGCGCGCGCGTAGAACGTTTCGGCGGAAACCTCCGCTATGCGCTTTCGGCGGTCGAAGACGAAGATCAGGTGGTGAGGGCATTGCAGCATTTGCTGCGCACCAAGCCTGCCGCGATTCTGGTCGCCTCCACCACGGCGCCCGCCGGACCGGAGGACGTGATCGGCCGCGCCATGGTGCGCCTGGGAGCCCACGTCGAACGCTTCCTGGCACCTGTGGAACCCGGCAACCTCATGCTTCTGAGCTACAAAGACGATGTACCGATCATTTCGGCTCCCTGCTGTTTCCGTTCGGTGAAACCGAATATCCTGGATTTGGTTTTGCCCCCGATGTTAGCGAAGTACCGTATCTCCGGCTGGGAAATTGCCTGCCTGGGGCACGGTGGACTTCTTGGTTGAACCTGTGCGCGCATTCCCCTGCGCGTTGTAACGGCGGCGTCTCTCTGGCGTCGTGTATGGCTGACCTGATTTGCCGGGCGCGCCTGCCATTGCGTCCGGCATTTTTCGTTCTGCGTAAGCCCCGCTGCCGCGTAAGACTCGATCCAGCGGAAACAAATCCACCACGCCCATGCCTGATTTCTAAGCCACGGCTTCGAGTTGCTTTTCCGTATTGGGCGAAATGGCGACGCCTTCCCAGCGCGCGACGACGGCGGTGGCGACACAGTTACCGAGCAGGTTGACCGAAGTGCGGCACATGTCCATAAGAGCGTCGACGCCGAGGATAAGCGCGATGCCTTCGAGAGGCAGATGGAAGGTGCCGAGAGTTCCCGCGAGAATGACCAGCGATGCGCGCGGTACGGCAGCCACACCTTTGCTGGTAAGCATCAGCGTGAGCATCATGGTGATCTGCGTGCCGAGAGGCATATTAACGCCGGCGGCTTGCGCGACAAACATCGAGGCGAGGGAAAGATAAAGCGTGGACCCATCGAGATTGAAGCTATAGCCGGTCGGCAACACGAAACCGACAATATGCATCGGAATGCCCAAGCGTTCCATATTTTCTATGGCGAGCGGCAGAGCGGCTTCGCTTGAGGCGGTGGAAAAAGCGAGCACAAAGGGTTGGCGCGCGGCTTTGATAAAGGCGCCCATTGGAACACGTGCGATGGTGAGCGCCGAGCCGAGCACTAAAACCACGAAAAGCGCCTGAGCCAGATAGAGAGTGCCGACCAGTTTTCCTAAGCTGAACAAGACTTTCGGTCCGTTCTTGCCGATGGTGACCGCGATGGCCGCGCCGACGCCGAAAGGCGCAACATACATCACGTATTTCGTATAGCGGAACATGATTTCCGAAACGGAGCCGGCGAACTCAACCACGGGTTGCGCTTTCTTGCCGATGGCGGAACAGGCGGCGCCAAAGAGGAAAAAGAAGACGACCATCTGTAGGACGTCGTTCGCGGCGAGCGATTCGAAGATATTAGTGGGTACGGCGTGTTCCAGCACTTGGGCGAGGGAAACGGGTTTGGCGAGAGTTGGCAAAGCGGTGGTATTTTCCGGATTGATTTTGATACCGGCGCCCGGTTGAAACAGGTTCACCATGACCAGACCGATGACCAGGGCGAGCGTGGTGGCTATTTCAAAATAGGTAATCGCCTTGAGCGCGATGCGGCCCATGGTCTTCAATTCGCCAGCCGACGAAATGCCGTAGATGAGAGTACCGAAGAGCAGCGGGCCGACGATGGATTTGATCAAGCGCAAAAAGATGTTGCTAATGGGCGCGAGTTGGACGGCAAAGGACGGGAAGAAGATACCGATGAGGATGCCGGCGACGAGCGCAATGAAAATCCAGGAAGTGAGGCTGAGCTTTTTGAGTAGTGGCATGTCCTACCGTTCCCCCCACTTCAGCTTTTCGCGCAACACGTCGAAGAAGAGCGATTTGGGAGGGCGAATCAATTGAATGGTCTTTTGGGACGAGCGGCAGGTGATGCGGTCGCCTTTTGATAGAGGCTCTCCCACTTGGCCGTCAATCGTCAAGTAGGTGCCTTCTTCGCCGTGATTCAGGATGTGAATGACGCTCGAGTCGGGAACGATAACGGGGCGGTTGGTGAGCATGTGCGGACAGATGGGGGTGATGCAAAGGGCGTTGACGGAAGGAAAGATAACGGGGCCGCCGGCGGACAGTGAATACGCGGTAGAACCCGTCGGGGTGGAGATGATGAGGCCGTCCGCTTTATACGCCGCGACGAAGTGGTTGTCAACATGGGCGTCGAGATCAATCATGCGGGCGAGCTCGGATTTTCCGATCACGACGTCGTTGAGAGCGGAATATGAAGCCATAGTCTGGCCGTTGCGCACGACTTCGCAGTCAACCATGCGGCGGCGGCCGATGCGGTGCTCGCCAAGAATAGCGCGCTCGAGCTCGGGATAGAGTTCTTCGACGCGAATGGACGTAAGAAATCCAAGATGGCCGAGATTGACTGCGAAGATGGGAATGTCGTGACCGGCGACCGCGCGCACGGCAGAGAGCAGAGTGCCATCGCCGCCAAGGACCATAAGCATTTCAATGCCCTCGTGCAGTTCTTCACGCTTATAGAAGTTAGGGATGCCGGCGTATTCGGCCGTGAGCTGGTCGCAACGGTATTGGACGCCGCGCTTGTTGAGCCAAGCGAGGAGTCCGCAGACGATTTCGGGCGCGCGCGCGATTTTCGGTTTGGAAATAATTCCGACGGTCCTAATGGTTTGCATCCGGCTTAGGTATTACAGCAAAACATTAGGTTACTTGATTGGGGTGTGAACGGAGAGCCATTTACGGCAGGGGCACGAGAGCAACATCAGTTTGCCCGAAATCGTTGCCCTTGCACAGGATTGGTTCGCCCGACGCTTTTGCGAGCCCGTAGACGCAGCAGTCGCCGAGATTTAACTGTGCCTGGTGGCGGCCTTTGCCATATTTGCGCCAAGCACGCACTGCGACCGTCGCTTGCCGCGAGTCGAACGGCGCGATTTCCAAACGCGCCTCGAATAGAAACAGTTCCAAATCCGAGCCGGCTTCCACTCCAAAGCGCCCTTCGAGGACCATGGCGGTCTCCAAAACGCTAACGGACGAAACAAGGAGCAGCGTGTCCTTTGTCATCGCTTCCAGCATGCGGTCCCTCTCGGGCTCCGCTTGCAGGATGGCGATTAGGGCTGATGTGTCGATCACCAAGGGTTATCGGGGAATGCCAAGGTCGTCGTAACCTACCAATTCGTCGTCGGAGCGCTTATCGATGATGGGCCGCGCAGCGCATCGTTCGGAAATCTCGCGCAACTTCTCTGTCCACAACGGATCTGGCTGCGCCTGGAGGGTGCGGGATAAACGCTCGCGGAGGGCGACGCGCACGGTGTCGGTGAGAGTTTGGCCGGTTAAATCCGCCAACTGGCGGGCGAGCTGGTAGACTTCGGGGTCCTTGATGTTGAGCGGGGTATTGGACGGCATTACTCCTTATCTTACTCCAATCCTCCAATCATGGTTGCGCGCAGCAGAAACTCGCGATTGCCTTCGGCGCCGAGGATGGGACTATCGGTCAGCCTGGTTGCGAAACCGGCATCGGCCAGAGCGGCGGCTACTTTGTCGCAGGCTGCTTGATGAGCGGCGGGGTCGCGCACGATGCCTCCTTTGCCTACCAGTTCGCGGCCAACCTCAAATTGCGGCTTCACCAGAACGATCCAATTGCCGCCGGGTGCGAGCAGCGGCGCTAGCGCGGGAATCAGCAGAGTGACGGAAATGAAGCTGACGTCGCAGGCGATGAGCTGCACAGGTTCGCCAATATCGGAGGCAGTTAGATAGCGGGCATTGAGACGCTCATGCAAAATGACGCGCGCATCGGTGCGCAGTTTCCAATCGATTTGGCCCGCGCCGGTATCGACGCAATGCACGCGAGCCGCGCCGTGTTGAAGCAGGCAGTCAGTGAAGCCGCCGGTGGAAGTTCCAACGTCGAGACATACTTTGCCGGTGGGGTTGATCCCAAAGTGCGCGAGGGCTGCTTCGAGTTTCAGTCCGCCGCGACTTACGTATTTCAAGGGCTCGGCGATTTCGATGCGCGCGGTTTCGGCGACCGCATGGCCGGGCTTGTTGGCTTTTTGGCCATCTACGGTGACTTTTCCGGAAAGGATCAGGGCTTGCGCTTTTTCGCGCGATTCGACCAATTGCCTGCTAAGCATGGCGACGTCGAGGCGCTGCTTCATGTTTTGCGCTGAACAATGAAATCGGCGATCTGGCGGAGGCGGTCGGCGCGGTCGTCAAACGAATGAAGCGCCGTATGGGCGGCCAACCGCTCTTCTTCGGCCATCTGACGAGAGCGTTCGAGACCATAGACGGCGGGGAAAGTGATCTTCTGCTGGGCGGCATCTTTGCCGGCCGTCTTGCCGAGCTTTTCCGAAGACTCTTCGACATCCAGCACGTCGTCAATGATTTGAAAGGCGAGGCCGACGCGCTCACCAAATTCGGAAAGAGCCGAGAATTCCGCGTGCGTGGCGCCCGCATAGATGGCGCCCATGCGCAGACTCGCGCGCAGCAAAGCGCCGGTTTTGGCGCGGTGAATGGATTCGAGCAGAGACGCCGTAGGCGGCTTTTTTTCGCCCTCAAGATCGTTGACTTGTCCGCCAATCATGCCGCCCACGGTACCGGAGGCGCGCGCGAGTTCTTCCACCAGACGAATTTTGCGTTCGGCGTCGATGTCAGGCAAGCGGCTCAGCACTTCGAAAGCGAGCGTGAGGAGAGAATCGCCGGCGAGAATCGCCATGGCTTCGCCGAAAACCTTGTGGCAGGTGGGGCGGCCGCGGCGGAGGTCGTCGTTGTCGAGGGCCGGCAAGTCGTCGTGGATGAGCGAATACGTGTGGATGAGTTCGAGCGTGGCGGCGGCGTTTTCAATGCCGTCGGGCGAATCGGAAACCGCGCGGGCAGCGGCGATGGCGAGGATGGGGCGGATGCGCTTGCCGCCGGCGAAGAGGCTGTAGCGCATGGCCTTGTGGATGGACACCGGGGCGGCGGATTCGGCGGGAACCCATTGGTCGAGCACTTCATCGATAACGCGGACCTGCTCGGCAAGGTAGGGGGAAAGTCCGGCTTGGAACTGGGCTCGCGCGCTGGTCATTTGGCGGACTTTTCGGGATTGTAAGGCACGGCCACCACTTCGGCGCCGCGTTTGCTGAGGACTTCCACGCGCGACTCGGCCTCTTCCAGCAGTTTTTTGCATTCGGCGCTCAAGCGCATGCCGGTTTCAAAAAGCGCAAGGCTCCGCTCGAGAGACAGGTCTCCCTTTTCGAGTTCTTTGACCGTGCGTTCGAGTTCTTCCAAGCTCTTTTCAAAGCTGAGAGGGGAAGTTTGCTCCTCGGGCATTCGAACTATTGTAACGAGGAGGCGAAAAGCAGCTGGCTGGAGAATTCAGGTTTGCCGCGGCGGTTTGGCCAACAACTGCGGGACTGGTGATGCGCGGACGAATCGGAAGTCCGGTTAGGGCCGCGTAGACCTACGTGAGTGGGCGGCGGTGTAGTGATACCCCCTGATTGCAAGTAACAGTAGCCGCCCATTCGACCGCTCCTGCCTCATCGTTTTGGATGAGTCTCCGGTAGGCTATTCCTGGCGAGTTGCTCTCCAGCATTGCTCGCTTCCGCTTCGCCTACCGCGACCAATCTTGGATCATAACTTCTCGTTCGTCTGGGAAAAATCAGCGAACGCCAACGTCTCAAAACTCGTCTGTCTCGCGTTTGGGGTTCAGTCCAAAGACCGCCGTTTCTGTCTGAAAACTCAGCACATTATGCAACGAAAGAGAAACCCGCGCCGCGTAATCTTATCGACCGAAACGCCTATTGCACAGCAGGGCGAGTCTGCCAAGACCGATACCGATACCAACCAGCACGAGCGCGCTAGGCTCTGGAGCCGCATTTATTGTCAGGTTGTCCAGTATAAATTCAGTGCCGGACTTCCCTTTGTAGCCCGGATGCAATGTTCCGCCGAAAGAGGTGAAATCAACTGCAGTGAGGCCAGTCCAGTCGAATGTCTCCAGCGTCGGCACGGTGGCGCTAACCACAATGGTTGTGGAGTCAACGACAGTTGCGCCATTTAGACCTTCGATAGTTATATTCAGCCCATCATTCCAAGCCGCGGTAAAATAAGCGCTTGTGAACATAAACTGCGTCGCAGAAGAGAAACTCGCTGGATCGCCGGACCGGTTGAAAGCAACGTTTGAGGGACTAACCATCCCTGCCGCATAGCCGGTGTTTGGAGTTCCAGGAGCGTAAAACGCATCGAAATTATTCCAGTTGAACGACTGATAGCCATTCGGAACTGCAACATAGGAATTGTATCCAATGGGAACAGCGATATCGTCAAACGTGATAGCGCCAGCAAAACACGTTGAGGCAGCCAGAAATACGCCGCCTATGACCACAATCTTAAGTGACATTTGACACCTCCTTGCGCTCTCCCTAGAACAGAGCACATAAAGATAGCGTATGGCTCCGATTATCGTCCTGCTCGCGCTAGCCGGCCGGGCGTAACAGGCCTCCACCATGAGGCTGCAAGAGGCTCATGTTCAAATTTGCGGTAAGGTGCTGCCGGTTGCCACCGCAAGTTTGGTTACGCTGCAAATCTGTGAAACGTGTATTGCGAGTTCGGATTTGATGCGGGCACGCCTTAAAGAAATTGACGCAAAGGCATTGCGCAAAATTCGCGTACGAAATTCCCCGAAGGCTTCTTAAAGACGCTCACCATTGTGTCTTAAAGGACCCATTTTCGGAGATAGGGCGGCGCTAATTTTTCTTACAGCACCACATGCAAGTGGTGTATGATGGGACTGAGTTTTTCATGGGAGCTGGCCTTACCACCACCACCGAAGCAGCCGAAATCGATTCCGCTCAGGCGCACGGCCAACTCTTCATCACTCAGAGCCACAACCACTATTCAGAAGAAAATCACGAGACATGGCGCCGCCTGTACGCGCGCATGCTTCCCAAGTGGCGGCGCTATGCCAATCCGCGTTTCTTGCAAGGCATTCGAGCGCTGAGCCTCAGCCCGCAGCGCGTGCCACGCCTGGAAGAGGTCAACCGTTTTTTGTGCCCGTTGACCGGTTTTCGCGCCAAGGCAGTCAGCGGTTACGTGCCGGCATTTACCTTCTTCGATTGCCTTCGCAACCGCGAATTCCCCACCACGATTACCGTCCGGCGTTCCGACCAATTGGATTATCTTCCCGAGCCCGACATTTTTCACGACATCGCCGGTCATGTGCCCATGCACACCGATCCGCATTTTGCCGAAACGCTGGTGCGCTTTGGCGAATGCGCGCACACGGCGGCAAAGCTCGGTCTCCCGGCTGCGCAACTCACGAGCATCATTCGGGCCATGGCGCGCTTCTTCTGGTTCACCATCGAATTCGGACTGATGCGCGATGGCGAAGCGCTCAAGGCATACGGCAGCGGCTTGCTTAGTTCGTACGGTGAAATCGAGCATGCCATCGAAGCCCAGTCCGTGCAGCGTCATCCGTTGCGGTTGGAATGGGTCATCAACCAGAGCTTCGAGATCGACCACTATCAACCGTTACTTTTTTTGGTGGATTCTTTCGAGCACTTGTACGATTTGGTTGGTGAATTGGAGCGCTGGATGGTGGCGGGGCGGCTCGATAACGTCGCACCGGGCGAGCCGATCATTCGCGAAAAGGACCTGCTGAGCTTTCAGCCAATTCCTGTAAACTAGGTGGGTGCCGACGTCCGGTCGCGCTGCTCGCCTCGTCTGCGAACTTACTGCTCCAGGAAGGGTCCAAATATGACGAGTGATACCGCGAGTTCGGTGGAAGCCGCACACGTGTTGACGCTGGAAGAGATTGCCAAGTTGGCGGAGGAGACCAGCCAACCCGCCGAAACCCTCGCAAACCTTGTAGAGCTAATTGCGCATCGTTTCAAGACTGACGTTTGCTCCGTCTACCTGCTCGAGCCGGATCGCACAAACCTCGTTTTAGCGGCCACCGTTGGCCTGCGCAAACAAGCCGTTGGTAGTTTGCGTCTTTCCCTACAGGAGGGGCTGGCCGGGCTTGTCGCTGAACAGCTTAGGCCCGTTGCCGTCGAGCAAGTCAAGAATCATCCACGCTTCAAGTACTTCAGCGAAGCCGGCGAAGACGCGTATCAATCGT
>Ga0302326_10032875_pt1 | contig 10322 bp, 10 predicted proteins | sample Palsa_T0_3_FD_202264 | JGI IMG/M metagenome (GOLD analysis project Ga0302326, IMG submission 202264) | Peat permafrost microbial communities from Stordalen Mire near Abisko, Sweden - Palsa_T0_3 | ecosystem: Environmental > Terrestrial > Soil > Palsa > Peat permafrost | place: Sweden: Abisko... | reverse complement strand
CTCCAGAGTCCCACCCCTCTGGAGACAAGTTTCAACGAGTCGCGGAAAGCTTCCGCGCCCACCGATTCCTCAGATCGGTCCTTCGACCACGCCCTGACGCGCGCCCGCAAGTCGGCAAAGCAGAACGATGTAAAGGCGAAAACCGAAAAGGCGAGCAAAGCCAAACCGTCCAAGGAATCGGGCGTCGCCGTGGACGTGCGAAAAAAAGCCGACAAAACAGGCGCGAAGGATTCTGACGATGCAGACAGTGGCGATTCCGGCGCCGACTCACCACAGGACGATGCGACTCCCCACGATGACCAGGCCGCCACGCCAACAGCGCAAAACCCCGCCGGTGAAGACGCCGACGCCCGTGATGAATCGGGCGCAACTTCGGATGAAGCAGAGATAACCGCCGCCGCGCACGAAGCGGCCCAGGCCACTTCGCGTTCTCCCGCAACTGCGCGGCCGGCGACGACAGCCCTGCAGCCAGTGACCAATACGGCAAAAGGCCAATCCCAGACGGCTGCTGCGAACAGCAAAGATCCCTCAGACGATGCAAGGAATTCGGCGGCGTCCGCAGTTGTGATACAACCACAGGCCGCGTCACGACCACTCAAGCTCAAAGCCCCCAATCCCGCCGACGCCGGCGACAGCACGGCACTTGCCGGCAATGCAAAGAACGCAGGCGTCTCCACCCCGGACGCATTGACCACCGCTCCCGGACTGCCGACGACGGTCGTGCAATCGGCGCCAAAAAACTCGCAAGAGCAGGCTGCGACCACCGTGGCCGTCGAAGCAGATTCATCATCCGACCCCGATGCGGCTGATTCTGAACTCGCCGCGCCGTCCGCGGTCGTTCCAAGTACAGCCCCGGACCAACCAGATTCGACGAGCCTCGGCGATCCATCTCATTCCACGCAAGTCGCCGGCATGATCGATCAATCGTCGGTCGCCACATTTGCCCAGACCGTTGCAGGAGAGTCCCCCGCCTCGAGCGTCAACGGAACCAGCGCCCGAGCAGTCGCCCCCGCTTCAAACCCCGGCGCCAAGTTCGTTGCCGAGAACCATCCCAACATCGTTCAATCGGTCAAAACCCAACTGCTGCCCACGGGTGGCACCATGCGTCTGCGCCTCGATCCGCCGGAGCTAGGCGCAATGCAGGTCAGTGTTCATGTGAAGGACGGCGTGGTGACGGCCTCCTTCGAAACCAGCAATGATCAAGCAACGAAAATGCTCAGCCATAGCCTGGGCCAACTGAAGCAGGCGCTCGAATCACAGGGAATTACGGTCGGCAAGATGCACGTGCAGCAATCGGCCACGGGCGAATCGGCGGGAAATCAAACGGCAGACCGCGACAGCGATTCGGATCCATCCAGCGAAAACACGTCATCCTCGCAACAAGACGAACAGCGCCGCGAAACGCTGCGCCGCATGTGGGAGCGGCTGTCGATCGGCGGCGATCCGCTTGATCTGGTGGCGTAAGGACCGGGTCGGAGGAGTGACATGGTGACAAGGTGAAGGGGTGACAAGGTGATAAGGGACGCCGTTTCACCTTTTCACCTTGTCACCCCTTCACCTTGTCACCGACCCCGACCCCCGATCCGGCATATTTCGCGCTCATCCCCGCGCACATTCATCCCTCCCCATCTTGCCGCATTGAAATTGTAATTGACGCATTGGGGCGCTGCCGAAACCTGTTGGCATGAGCACCATCAACAGCACGCTCCCGGCTCCAACGACCTCCAGCACATCGAGTTCATCCGCCGGCGGGTGGGCGAGTCTGCAGCCGTCGGATTTCATCCAGATGATGGTCACGCAGCTTCAGAATCAGGATCCGACCCAGCCCACGAGCAACGAAGAAATCCTGCAGCAAATCAGCCAGATCGGTCAGTTGCAATCTGCCGATACGTTGCAGACCGATCTCTCGGCGATGGTGCTGCAGAACAGCATCAGCTCCGCGGGCAACCTGATCGGCAAGAGCGTGCAGGGTGTCGACACCACCGGGGCCACCTCCAGCGGACTGGTTAACTCGGTGCAGGTCCAGAACGGCAGTGTCTATCTCCAGTTGGATTCGGGAAAACAGATGCTGCTAAGCAACGTCCAGAACATCTCGGCGCCACTGGCGGCGGCCAGCACGGCGGGAACAACGACAGGATCTACCGCGCCCACGACGACCGCCGCAAGCTGATCCTGTGGCGGCGGTTTGATGAGTCACCGGCGGCGGAGTCGCCGGAAAAACGATGGTGGCCGCGAACTTGCCGGAGGCGGTCCGCGGCGGAAATGACGAAAGGTTCTGAAAATGTCATCACTCTCCGGGGCGCTCAACGCCGCACTATCAGGATTGGACGTCTCCCAGCAGGCGATCAATGTCATTGGCAACAACATCGCCAACGTCAACACCACCGCGTTCAAATCCAGCAGCGTCAACGTCAAGCCGCAGTTTTACATCACCAGTTCCGCCGGCACGGCCAGCACCAGCGCCTTTGGAGGCACAAATCCCCAGCAGACCGGCCTGGGCGCCGCGGTCGATAACACTACCACCGATTTTTCCAGCGGCGAACTGACCTCGACCGGCGTCGACACCGACATGGCGATCAACGGCAACGGCTTTTTCATCGTGCAGGGGCAGACCCAGCAATACACCCGCGATGGCACCTTCACATTGAATGATCAGAACCAGCTTGTCACCTCCGGCGGTCAATTTGTTCAAGGGTATGGCGCCGACAGCGCAGGCAATATCAATGCGGGAACGCTGCAGAATCTAACGATTCCCCTGGGCAGCCTGGCGCAAGCACAGGCAACCACCTCCGCCACCTTGCAGGGAAATCTCGACAGCGGCGGAACCGTCGCAACCGGCGGCAGCATTCTCAACAGCGGCCCCCTTACCGATATCACCACCGGAACGCCCGCAACGCCAACTTCAACAACACTGTTGACCAACCTGGCCAGCGCCAGCGCCCCCACCACGCCTCTTTTCACCGTCGGCGAAACCATCACCGTCGCCCCGCAGAAGGGCGGAAAGGATTTGTCCCCCTCCAGTTTCACGGTGACCGCTGGCGATACACTCGCAACCCTCAGCAGCTTTTACAGCCAGGCGGCAGGGATCGACACCGGCGCGCCCCCGACCGGCACGGAAACGCCGGGCGTATCCATCGGCACGCTTACTGGTGATCCGGCCAACAGCGCCCGCCTGATCATCACCGGCAACACCGGCACTGCCAACGCGCTGCAAATCTCCACCAGCGATACGACCGCAAGCACCGGCACCGTGCCGCTCACCTTTTCCGATGGCACCGACACCAACGGAAACACCAGCGGCGCCACTGGCGAGAGCGTCAACACCAGCTTCACCACCTATGATTCGCTGGGAAATCCAGTCGATATCGACGTAACGGCAACGCTGCAGAGCACGAGCAACACCGGCTCCACCTGGAGCTTCTACGCCAGCAGTCCGCAGGATACCAACGCGACCACGTTTACCGCCGGTGGAACCGGATCACTCGTGGGCGATGGGACATTGACTTTCGACAACACGGGCAAGCTCGTCTCAAGCACCGGCGCCACGCTGTCGATTGCCCGGGACAACACCGGCGCCACAACGCCTATGAATGTCACCCTGGATTTCAGCGGCGTGACCTCCCTGAGCAGCGATTCGTCATCTTTGACATCCGCGACGCAAAACGGTTTCCCCGAGGGAACACTCAGCACCTTCTCCGTTGGCAACGATGGCACAATTACCGGAGGCTTCACCAACGGCCAGACCCAGACCCTGGGCCAAGTCGCATTGGCGACTTTCAATAACAATCAGGGCCTCCTCAACGACGGGGACAATCTCTACTCCTCGGGCCCCGCCAGCGGACAAGCGGTGATTGGCGCACCGGCGCAGAACGGCGCCGGCGGCTTGCAGTCGGGTGAATTGGAAGGAAGCAACGTCGATCTTTCACAGCAGTTCACGGAGCTGATCACGGATTCAACCGGTTTCACCGCCTCCAGCCGCGTGATTACGACGGCGGACCAGTTGATCACGGATCTGCTCAACACCAATCAGTAGCGTGATTGGAGGTCTGAAATAATTCAATTGCCGACGACGCAAACACCGGCGTCGGCGTGGCGCGGGGCGGAGTCCTGAGCCAGACAGCTTCGATACCCTCGCGACAGGTGTTAATTCTGCTGTCGCGAGGGTCATTTTTATCCGGTGGTTGATCATGATCCTCCTCACTCGTCTCAATGGACAGGCCTTTATTCTCAACGCGGACAAAATTCGCTATGTCGAGCAAACCCCCGACACCGTCGTTTGCTGTGACACCGGCGAAAAAATGATGGTGAAGGAAACACTGGCCGAAGTCACCCGTCGGGCGATCGACTACGCCCGTGTCGTCCGTCGTCCGATAACGGATTGACGATTGCCGCGACTTCTAAACAGCCGATAGCAATCTTGAGTTTCTCTTGTTGTGCTGTGTATCGCATTGAAAGAGTCCAAAAGATGCAAGACGCAGATAAATCCTCGTCGCCTGCCGCGCCCCTCTCGCCTTGCGAATCAAGTCCCTTGATTGCCGAGCCCATCCCGCGACGTTCCCGGGTGCCAGGCGCTTATGCCTGCCGAAGCGGCCCCAGAACGTCTCGCAACGCAGCCGTTCGCGAGTCGTGCACATCGTTCAGGCTCGCTTGCTCACTACGCCGCAGCGACCCAAACGCCCGATAACGGTCTAGGCAGCGAACTGAAGCAAGCCCGCTCGTCTATTTGCCGATAGACCCGACGGGAGCGCTTCCGCATGTCCGACAAATCCGACAAAAAGCCCGACGCCGCCGCCAAGGAAGGAGCCAAGAAAGAGGGCGCTCCTGCCGAAAAAAAAGGCGGCGGATTCCTCACTAAATTGCCCGTCTTGCTCGGCGGCGTGATGATCATTGAAGCGATTGTTCTCTTCTCGGGTTTCAAATTCCTGGGCGGCTCGGCCCATTCCGCACAAGGCGCGGAAATCGTCGGCGCTGATTCCGCCAAGGGTGAGAAGGGGGATAAGGGCGACACAGCTTCTCCGGCTGATGCCAAGAAGACCACCGAACTGCCGGTCGTCGATTTCCGCGCTCCCAACAAGCAGTCCGGGCGAATGTTCATCTATGATGTTAGCATCTTCGCCGTGGTCAGAACCGCCTCTGCCGACGAAGTAAAACAAATGATTACCGATCGCGAGGCCTTGATTAAGGATCGCATCCGGACCATCATTGCCCAGTCCGACCCCGATAAACTTGGGGGCGGTTCTGAACCCGGGCTCGAAACGCTGCGTAGACAGATTAAGTTCCAGCTCGATGAAATCGTCGGCGATGGAATGATCGACGAAGTGCTGGTCCCGCGATGCATGCCGTTCCGGACGGACTACTAGCCCTCCCGCTCCAAGGGAAATCGGCCGGTGGCGAGAACGGGCCGGTTGCTTCAGCTGCCAAGGATGGTGCTGAATGGCTGATATTCCCCCGTCTGAAATTCCCTCCTCCCCGACTCCGTCCCCGGAATCTCCGGCTGCCCAGTCTGTGTCCGCAGACGCTCCACCCGCGGTATCTTCATCGGCGTCGCAATCGGATCCGTCTCTACAGATGCCGGCGGCGGAGGATGTCGCCTTTGAGCTGCCTCCCGATTCCATCGAGGATCCCTCGATGGCCTCAGGCATCGATCAGGCAGCCATCGACGAATTGTTGAAACAAGCTCAGTTTGAAGACATCGGTGCCGCCGGCGCAGATGTCGGTGCTTTCGGCGAGGCAGAAGGAGCAGCAGGGGGCGGCGGCCCCGCGCCCAATGCCCAGCCTCTGGAACTCACTCAATTCCAGCAGGTCATGCAGGATGCCCGGGTCTCCAGCATCGACTTGCTCCGCGATGTAGAACTCAATGTCAAAATCGAACTCGGCCGAAGCCGCATGCTTGTGGAAGAGGTGCTCAAGCTCGGGGAAGGCTCCGTCGTGGAATTAGACAAACTCGCCGGCGATCCCGTGGACGTCTTTGTCAACGACCGCCTGGTGGCCCGCGGCGAAGTGCTGGTCCTCAACGACAATTTCTGCGTTCGCGTCAATGAAATTGTCGCCGGACTCAAGGAAGAAGCGGTTTGAAGCGCGCTCCGACATTCTCCGCAGTGGCTGTGGCACGGGCATCTTGCCCGTGGCTTGGGACTTTGGCGGTTGTTTCGCTTCTGCTTTCATCGCGCTGCATCGCCCAGACGACTGCCCCCGCCTTTTCTTCCTCGCCGGCAACAGAAGGAGCTTACGAACACGATGCGCTTCGTCGGTCGGGTTCCGCGCCCGTGGTCTCCGGCAGCGGAAAGACGACAACCGCGACACAGATTCAATATTCGAATCCCCTGGACATCCGTCGAGTCGCATTAGCATTGGGAATCGTGCTGGGTCTGGTTTTCGTCTGCCGCTGGGCGGCGCGCTGGATGTTTCCTTCCGCCGGGGTGGGTCGCTCCTCCCAGGTCATGAAGGTGTTGTCCCGATCCGTGATCGCCCCCAAGCAGCAGTTGTTACTCATCCAGGTGGGACGACGGCTTGTACTTGTGGGCGACTGCGGCCAGCAGATGAACGCGCTGGCGGAGATCAGCGATCCCGATGAAGTGGCTGGTCTGCTGGGCCAACTTCGCGCCGGTCCGCCAGCGGTCGAATCGAGCAATCCCTTTGCCCCGCTGCTGGGTCGCGCGCAGCGGAAGTTCGACGATTTGCCCGTGCCGCCCGCGATTGACCCGGACCCAGAGGACGGTGAGCTGGCCGTCGCCGGCGTTGAAGAAACACGCGGCGAGCTCAGCGGCCTCTCGGAAAAGATTCGGCTGCTCTCACGTCAGCTCGGAAAAACGTAGTGAATTGGTAATTAGCGGCGGTGCGGAGCACCGCGTTATCGCTGGGTATTTAAAGGAACGCGATGAGAACGGATGCTCTCGCTCGCCACGTACGTTGGATCGTCTTCGGCATTGCGCTGCTTTTTTTGGCCGCGCCGCGATCGGCCATCGCGCAGGAAGTGCCGGCCGAAATCCCCGATGGGATCGCCAGCGATCTTCGCCATCAACCTGCCCCCGCTCCAGCCCCGTTGCCCGGCGCCGCTGCCCCCGCTTCGCCAATCGCCGGCGCTGCCCAGCAGGTTTCGAATCTAACCAAGCGCGAAAATCTCCCCGCCGCTCTACAGATCATCATCCTTTTGACGGTCCTCTCCCTTGCCCCATCGCTGCTAATCATGATGACCAGCTTTACGCGGATCATCATCGTGCTATCGCTTTTGCGGCAAGCGATGGGCACGCAGCAATTGCCGCCAAATCAGGTTTTGATCGGGCTCTCCCTCTTCATGACGTTCCTCATCATGGCGCCCACCTGGGATCGCGTGAACAACGAAGCGCTTCAACCGTATATGAATGGTTCCTTGGACCAGAGGACCGCCCTGGACCGCGCCCAGGTGCCTGTTCGGGAGTTCATGATCAGGCAGATCAAAGAGCGCGGCAACGATGAGGACGTCTACCTTTTCACCGAAGCCGCCGGAAAGCCCGAGCCGGCGCGCTGGAGTGATGTGAGCACGCTCACGCTCATTCCCGCCTTCATGCTCGGTGAATTGAAGACCGCGTTCCTGATGGGCTTTAAGGTTTATCTTCCTTTCCTCATCGTAGACATGGTGATCTCATCGGTTTTGATCAGCATGGGCATGATGATGTTGCCGCCGGCCATGATTTCTCTGCCATTCAAATTACTTTTATTTGTTTTGGTGGACGGTTGGCGCTTGATCACGGGCAGCCTCATGGGTAGTTTTATGAAATAGTTTCAGATGGCTCATGGATGAGTCATCCAAACTTCAGGGCGCGGCAACGCCCTGCCTATCAAACGCCGCCCAGAGATAGAACTCGGGTCGCACACTCAAGGAAGAGTGGTTCCATGAATCTCAGCGAGGCTACTGATCTCGTGCGCCAGGCACTCACGCTGGCGCTGATCATTTCCGCGCCCATGCTTCTGATCGGCATGGCCGTGGGCATCGTCGTGTCGTTGCTTCAGGCAGTCACCCAGATTCAGGAACAAACGCTGACGTTCGTTCCAAAAATCACTGCCATGATCGCCGCCGCCATCCTCCTGTTGCCATGGATCGGCCAGCGATTGCTGGACTACGCAACGATCATTTTTTCGGGACATTGACAGCGGACTGGTTGCTTTAGCGACCAGTGAATTTTGCACAGCAAACAATGACCGTCGAACAACTGCTCAACGTCGTCCCCGTCTTCGTGCTGGTGCTGTTCCGCATCGCCGGCATGATGATGTTCGCGCCGCTCTTCGGCAGCGCAAAAATTCCCAGGCTCGTCAAGGCCATGTTCACCATCGTCCTCGCCATGGGAATGATGGCAGGAGTCAAAGCGCCGCGGCAGATGCCGCAATCGCCCTGGGAGCTGGCCATCGGCATCGGCGGCGAAATGGCCTTCGGGCTGGCGATGGGCACCGCCGTTTCGCTGATCTTCATTGCCGCCCAATGGGCCGGCGAGATCATCGGACAACAAATGGGCCTCAATTCCGGCGAACTTTTCGATCCCATGTACGGCGGAGCGGGCAATCTCGTGGGCGATCTTTACCAGATGTTGACCCTGACCATCTTTCTCGCCGTCGGCGGGCATCGTGCGCTTCTCCGGGGCGTCCACGCCAGCTTCGATTCACTCCCGCTCCTTTCGGCGGGCATCAATCAGTCGATTCTTGACCTGCTCGTCGGCCTGTTTCAATCAACCGCCATGCTCGCGATCCAACTGGCCGCACCGATGCTGGTCACCATGCTGGTCGTCGATCTGGCGCTGGGCGTCATTGGCAAAACAATGCCCCAGCTCAACGTCATGAGCATGGGCCTGACCGTACGGGCCCTCATCGGCGTGCTGGTCCTGATTCTGGGCCTCTCGCTGAGCAGCGATGTAATCCGCCGCGGCCTGCTCGATGCGTTGGACGTGGCACAAAACAAATGGGCGCCAACCCAACCTCTAGCCCCTAGTCTCTAACCCCTAACCCCTCGAACATGGCCGACGATGACGGACAAGGCGATAAAACAGAAGCACCGACGCCTCGCCGTCGGCAGGAGGCGCGCGAGCAGGGCAATATCGCGCGCAGCCCCGATATTGTCGCCGCCGTGTTGCTGGTCTCGATGATGGTGTTGCTCGGATGGTACGGACCGGGTGTGGTCCGTTCCCTCAAGGATCTGATGGCCGAAATGCTGGGCGAATCTTCTCTCGATGGCGGATTGGCGGCCCTGCACGCCGATTCAGGCTTCGCGCTGCGCGCCGTCGCACGTTCGCTGGCGCCGCTCTTTGTTGGAGCCTGCCTCGTCGCAATTCTCACCAACCTGGCCCAGGTTGGCCTTTTTTTTGACATCGGCCGCCTCCAGCCCAACTTCGGGGCGCTCAATCCCTTGCGCGGGCTCGGCCGCGTTTTCGGCAGAGGCAATGGCAATCTGGTCAGACTGCTCATGAATCTGGCGAAAATGCTTCTTGTCAGCTTCGTCGCCTACACCGCCGTCCACGGCAAAATCGCCTTGATCGTCTCCGCCCAGCGCCTTACCGCCCTCCAGGCCTTCCATCTCGGCGGCGCCGTCGTCTACTCCATCTTAATCCGCGTCGGCCTGCTCCTTTTCGTCCTGGCGATTATAGATTACATCTACCAGCGATACCGCGTCGAAAAATCGCTGAAGATGAGCAAGCAGGAGGTCAAGGACGAAATGCGCCGCATGGAAGGCGATCCCAAGATCAAACAGCGCCGTCGTCAGATCGCCCTGCAGCGCGTCATGCAGCGCATTAAAAAAGATGTCCCCACCGCCGACGTGGTCGTCACCAATCCCACTCATTTCGCGGTGGCGCTGCAATATGACAGCAAAACAATGCATGCCCCCAAGGTCGTCGCCAAAGGGCAGGATTTAATCGCCATGCGCATCCGAGAAATCGCCGTCGCCAGCGGTGTCCCCATCCTCGAACGCAAGCCCCTGGCGCGTGCTCTTTACAAAATGTGCAATGTCGGCGATGAAATTCCCGAGGAATTTTATTCGACCGTCGCCGAAATTCTGGCGTATGTATACGAATTGAGTGGAAAGCTGAAAGAAAAGAAGGCAGGATAGAAGATGAAGGCAGAAGGGAGAAGGATGAAGGCAGAATAAAAACCGGGCATAGCGAAAGCTCCCTCTCTTATTCCGCCTTCTGCCTTCATCCTTCTGATTTATGAGTTAACGCGGGCATGGATGCCCGTGTCACGAACCACGGATGGTATGTCGAGCTTTAGCGCCCCAAATAGCGCCTCTGTAAACCCTGTCCTGCAAACACTGCGGGCCAATCGCGGGATGCTCTTCCCGCTTGGGTTCATTGCCCTCC
>Ga0302326_10032873_pt1 | contig 10322 bp, 8 predicted proteins | sample Palsa_T0_3_FD_202264 | JGI IMG/M metagenome (GOLD analysis project Ga0302326, IMG submission 202264) | Peat permafrost microbial communities from Stordalen Mire near Abisko, Sweden - Palsa_T0_3 | ecosystem: Environmental > Terrestrial > Soil > Palsa > Peat permafrost | place: Sweden: Abisko... | reverse complement strand
GGGCCGGTAAGCCTGATCCGGATGGCCCGGAATAGCCGCGGCGCGCTCCGCAGGACGGTGAGCCGGGGATCGGGCACCGTGAGGAACCGCTCGACCGCCAGGCCGAGATACGGAGTCAGCCGCGGATCATCTCGCAGCACGGCCATCGCGCGCCGGTCTCCGCCCAGCACCAGAGCGTCTATCCGGCCCGCGTAGGGACCGAACACCGCCGCCGCGGTCGCCGCCGCGGCGCCGAGCGCCTCGGCCGACTGCTTCTCCCGGCGCCGGGCAAAGCGATGCTGCGAGGTGCCGCCAGCGGCGCTGCGGCCGTGCACGAGCCTGGAGCCGACCTTCGAGGCGGCGAGCCGGGGCACCGGGCCGGTGAAGACCCCGGCCGCGTACCCGCCGAGCCGCACCAGGAACACGGCCACGACACGCTCCGCTCGGGCATGCGCGGCCATCCGCTCGCCCCATTCCGCCCGGCTGGGCGTGGCAGCCTGCCGGGTAACGCTGTCCGCATGGCCCTCCGCGTGAGCGTCCGCCAGCGGCGGGAACGGCACATGGCATTCGGCTACCGCGCCGTCGGCCGCGCGGAATGTCACCGCATCCGGGCTGGCGTCGGCGCTGCCGGCACCGTGCCGCTGCTCGAACGACTCCAGCCAGCCGGCCAGCCGCTCCGGATCCACGTCAATCCATCGCGCGCCGTCAGGTCCGTTAGCCACTGCCTAGCGCCTCCGCGTTCTTACTCCTGGTGCTTTCCGTAGTCTACGGTTGATGGTTAGCTCCGATTCGTGGCTTTATCATTGTGAGTCGAAGATACGCGGAGAGGACAGCACGTGACCCTGAATCAGCTGCGCACCTTTCTCGCGGTGGCCGAGCGGGGATCGGTCCGCGCCGCTGCGGAGCAGCTGGTCGTGACCCAGGCGGCGGTGTCGGCCTCGCTCGGCGCGCTGCAGAGGTCACTGGGCGTGCAGCTGACGCGGCCCGACGGCCGCGGCCTCCGGCTGACGGATGCTGGCGAGGCTTATGTTCGCTATGTCCGGCGCATCCTCGGCCTCCTCGACGAGGCAGGTCTCGCGGCTGCCTCGGCGGCTGACCCGGAGCGGGGCGAGCTCCGCATCGCGGCAGTGACCACCGCGGCGGAGCAGCTCGTGCCCGGGCTGCTCCGCGGCTTCCGGCGCGATCATCCGCAGACCGGCGTGCTGCTGGAGGCAGGAAACCGTGATCGGGTGCGAGACCTGCTTGACCGTCATCAGGTCGACCTGGTCGTCGGCGGCCGGCCCGAGCCAGGCCGCGATGTGCAGGTGCACGCCGTCCGCACGCATCTGCTATCGGTCGTTGCCGCGCCAGATCTCGCCGCAGGAGCAGCAGGCCTGGTGCCCTGGCTTGCCAGCCAGACCTGGCTGCTGCGCGAGCCAGGGTCCAGTACCCGCAGCAGCACGGAAGCTCTGCTTGCCGAGCTCGACATCGCGCCGCTGACTCTCACCGTGGGCTCGAACGGCGCCATCCGCGAGTCCGCGAGCCTGGGACTGGGCGTCACGCTGATGTCCCGCGACGCCGTCGCGCAGGAACTGGCGGCCGGGCGGCTGGCCGAGCTGCCGGTGCCCGGCACCCCGCTGCGGCGCGACTGGTACCTGATCGCCCACCCGGGGCCGCTAACGCCGCCGGCGGCCAGGTTCGTCGCCCACGCCCTGGCCGAGGGCAACTTCCGGTTGCCTGCTGGCGCCGACGAGAGCGCAATCATCAATCCTAAGGTTGATAGTTAATGAAAAAATCTCAATAGACGAGCTGGCAATCCGCTGTCATGGTGAGTAAGAGGAGCGTGACAGACGGAGGAACTCATGGCCACGGTGCAGAATCGCTGGAACGCGGGCGTCCTCCCGTACGCGGAGATGGGCTACTACGACGCTGATTACGTGCCGAAGGACACCGACATCCTGGCGGCATTCCGGATCACGCCGCAGCCGGGCGTCCCGCCCGAGGAGGCCGGCGCCGCCGTTGCCGGCGAGTCCTCGACGGCGACCTGGACCGTCGTCTGGACCGACCGCCTCACCGCCCATGAGCACTATCAGGCCAAGTGCTACCGGGTCGATCCCGTGCCGGGCCGGGATGGCGAGTACATCGCCTACATCGCCTACGACATCGACCTCTTCGAGGAAGGCTCGATCCCGAACCTGACGTCCTCCATCATCGGCAACGTCTTCGGCTTCAAGGCGCTCCGCGCGCTCCGCCTGGAGGACATGCGGATCCCGCTGCATTACGTGAAGACATTCCGCGGCCCCCCGCACGGCATCGTGATGGAGCGCGAGTACCTGAACAAGTACGGCAGGCCGCTGCTCGGCGCGACGACCAAGCCCAAGCTCGGGCTCTCCGCGCGCAACTACGGCCGGGTGGTCTACGAGGCGCTCCGCGGCGGTCTTGACTTCACCAAGGACGACGAGAACATCAACTCCCAGCCGTTCATGCGCTGGCGCGACCGGTACCTCTACGCCATGGAAGGCGTGAACCGCGCTGCCCAGCGGACCGGCGAGATCAAGGGCCATTACCTCAACGTCACCGCTGCCTCGATGGAAGACATGTACGAACGTGCCGAGTTCGCCAGGGACCTCGGCAGCATCGTGGTCATGGTCGACCTGACCGTTGGTTACACCGCGCTGCACTCGATGTCCAACTGGGCACGGGCGAACGGGGTCCTGCTGCACCTGCACCGCGCTGGTCACGGCACCTACACCCGGCAGAAGTCGCACGGGGTCAGCTTCCGGGTGATCGCCAAATGGTGCCGGCTGATCGGCGTCGATCACATTCACGCCGGAACCGTGGTGGGCAAGCTGGAGGGCGACCCGGCCATGGTGCGCGGCTACTACGACACCCTGCGCGAGCCGCTGACCCCGCGTGATCTCAGCCACGGCATGTACTTCGAGCAGGATTGGGGATCCATGCCGGGCACGATGCCCGTGGCGTCCGGCGGCATCCACGCCGGCCAGATGCCGCAGCTCCTTGATTACCTCGGCGAGGACGTCATCCTGCAGTTCGGCGGCGGCACCATCGGCCACCCGATGGGCATCGCGGCCGGCGCGACGGCCAACCGGGTGGCGGTCGAGGCGATGATCAAGGCCCGCAACGAGGGCAGGGACTTCGTGCGCGAAGGCCAGGACATCCTGGTCTCGGCGGCGAAGCGCTGCGCTGAGCTCCAGGCCGCGCTGGATACCTGGGGTGACATCAGCTTCAACTACGAGTCCACCGACACCCCCGACGTCCTTTCCACGCCGACGGCCTGACCGGCATCGGCCCGCCCGGCACCGCCAGGAGCATCCATGCGCATCACCCAGGGCACGTTCTCCTACCTGCCCGACCTCACCGACGACGAGATCAGGGCGCAGATCCAGTACGCCATCGACCAGGACTGGGCGGTGGCCGTCGAGTACACCGACGACCCGCACCCGCGGAACGTTCTCTGGGAGATGTGGGGCCTGCCCATGTTCGAGATCAGCGACGCGTCCGCCGGGCTGCACGAGGTGGCCGCCTGCCGGGCCGCGAACCCGGATCACTACATCAAGGTCTCCGCCTACGACCCAACGCTCGGCAGGCAGACCACCGCGCTGAGCTTCCTCGTCGGCCGCCCGGCTGCCGAGCCCGGCTTCCGCCTGGACCGCCAGGAGATGTCCGACCGGCGGATCAGCTATAGCCTGCGTCCCTACGCGACACAGCAGCCCCGAGACCTCCGTTCAACCGCGAACGGGCACCGCGGCAGCTGATGACGACTCAGGACCGGGCGGCCCCGCGCGGGTTCGCGATGCCGACGCCGGAAACGGGCCGTTCGGCCGTCACCGGTCCGGCGGCTGGCCAGGCGCCCTGCGACGCAGTGGCGCCGGACGCGGGCGAGTGCATGCCGCTACCCCCGGACGCGACCCTCGAGCTGGCCCGGGACGAGCAGGCGCGGCTGATCTCCCGGCTCCTTGACGAGCTGGACAGGGAGTTCATCGGCCTCGTGCCGGTGAAGGAGCGGGTGCGCGAGATCGGCGCGCTGCTGCTCGTCGACCGGCTGCGCGGCCGGTACGGGCTGACCTCGTCGCGGCCCAGCCTGCACATGTGCTTCACCGGCAGCCCGGGCACAGGCAAGACGACGCTGGCCGCGCGCATGGGAGTGCTGCTGCGCGAGCTCGGCTACCTGCGCAAGGGCCAGCTCGTCAGCGTGACAAGGGACGACCTCGTCGGGCAGTACGTCGGTCACACGGCACCGAAGACCAAGGAGGTGCTCAAGCGGGCGATGGGCGGCGTGCTGCTCATTGACGAGGCGTACTACCTGTACCGGCCCGGCAACGAGCGCGACTACGGCCAGGAATCCATCGAGATCCTGCTCCAGTTCATGGAGCAGCATCGCGACGATCTCGTGGTGATCCTGGCCGGATACCGGTCCAGGATGGACGTGTTCTTCCAGTCGAACCCCGGGATGGCGTCTCGGATCGGGCACCACATCGACTTCCCCGACTTCAGCCTCGATGAGCTGATGCGGATCGCCGAGCTGATGCTGGAGCGCGAGCAGTACGCGCTCGAGCCCGCCGCCAGGGACGCGTTCCGCCAGTACATCGGGCTGCGGATGCGCCAGCCGCGCTTCGCCAACGCCAGGAGCATGCGGAATGCCATCGACCGGCTGCGGCTGCGTCAGGCACGCAGGCTGGTCGCGGCCGGCGACCCGGTCTGCCGGGCCGACCTGATGCGGCTCAGCGTCTCGGACGTGCGCGGCAGCCGCGTCTTCACCGACACTCGTGCCGCGCCGCCTGCTGCGCTGCCGGGCTGAGCGGTACGGCCAGGCGGACGGTGGTACCGCGGCCGGGCGCGCTGGACAGCTCAAGCCTGCCGCCGAGCAGCTCGGCACGCTCGCGCATGCCGGGAAGGCCGAACCCGGTCGGGGCCGGCATCCCCGTCAGGCGCACGGCAGCGGCGGTGTCGAATCCGCGGCCGTCATCACTGACCTCGAGCAGGACCCGCTCTGCCTGGACCGACAGCAGGATCCGGACTGCGCGGGCCGCCGCGTGCTTGGCAACGTTCTGCAGGGCCTCCTGGGCCGTCCGGTAGACGGCCGTCTCCAGGTGCTCGGCCAGCCGGCCCTGGTCCGCGTCAACCCGCACGTCAACCCGCACGTCGAGCTGCGGGAAGGAGTAGCCCAGGCTCTCCAGGCTGGCGGCCAGGCCAAGATCGTCAAGGACTGGCGGCCGCAGGCCTGCAATCGCCGAGCGCGTCTCGTCCAGCGCGGCGCCGGCGAGTTCCTGCGCCCGGGCCACCTGCTCGGCCGCCACATCCGGAGAGCCGGGGATCGCATCAGCCGCGGCGGACAGGTGGAAGAACAGGCTCACGATCCGCTGGCTGATGCCGTCGTGGATCTCGCCGGCCAGCCGCCGGCTCTCGTGCTCCTGCCACTGCACCATCTGCTCGGCGAACGTCTCCAGCGCCTCCTCCCGTTCCGCCAGCCGCTGATGCAGCCTGGCGTTCTCGATCGCGCCCGCGACCAGCCCGGCGACCGACCGGAGCAGGTCGACGTCGGCGGCCGCGAACTCGCGGCGGAGCCTGGTGTGCACGTTCAGGACGCCGACGAGATGCCCGCGGGGGGTCACGATCGGCACGGACACCATCGAGGTGAACTCCTCGCCGCGCAGCGCGGGGATGTAGCGGTACCGCGGGTCCGCGGGCTTGTCGTCCACGATCACGGCGGGCTCGCCGTGCGCGGCGACCCAGCCGGAGACCCCCTCGCCGATGCCCAGCTCGATCTTGCCGACCAGGTCATCGAAGGGCGGCGTCGCGCCGCGCAGCTGCAGGAGCCGGCCCTGCTCGTCCAGCAGGTGCACGAAGCAGACGTCGGTATCGGTCGTCTCCGTGACGAGCTTCGCCGTGCCCTGCAGGATGACGTCGAGCTCGAGGCCAGCCGAAATCGTCTCGATGACCCGCGAGAGGAGTTCCACCTCGCGCTCGGCGTCCGCGCCGCTGATCCGGGCCCGGCTCACGTGACGACTCCCTCGGTCAATGAAGACCCCTCGGTCATGAAGGACCTCTCGGTCAATGAAAGACCCCCTCACGCAGCGCGAGAGCGACCGCGGACGAGCGGTCCGTGACGCTGAGCTTCCGGTAGATGCCCCGCGAGTGGGTCTTCACCGTCTCCTCGCTGACCACGAGCTTTGCCGCGATGGCCCGGTTGGTCAGGCCCGCGACGAGCAGCGAGAGCACCTCGCTCTCCCGCTGGGTGAGCCCGAGATGCGCGCCGGGCCAGAACTCGCCGCTGCGCAGCCTGGCGGCGGACAGCGCCACCCGCCCGGCCAGTGCCGGGTCGATGAGAACCTCGCCATCGGCGATCCGGCGCAGGTAGTCGACCAGTTCGGCGCCGCGGATCCGCTTCAGCAGGAAGCCGGAGGCGCCGACCCGGAGCGCCTGGTACAGGTACTGCTCGTCGTCGTACACCGTGAGGAAGACGACCTTGCACGGGGGCCGGTGCCGCAGGATCTCGGCGCACAGGTCAAGGCCGCTGCTGCCCCTGAGGCGGACGTCAAGCAGCACCGCATCCGGTGCCAGCCCGGCAACGATCCGCACCGCGTCGCGCGCGTCGCTCGACTCGCCGACCACCTCGACCTGCTCGCGATAGGGCTGCAGCATGGCCTTGAGGCCGTCGAGCACCATCTGATGATCGTCAATGATGACGAGCGTCAGCGGGCCGCGCGCGGGGCCGTCCGTGCCAGCGGGGCCGTCCGTGCCAGCGGGGCCGTCCGTGCCAGCGGGGCCGTCCATACCGGGGAAGATACCCATTCTGGCCACCGCCGGATCAGGCCAGGGCCTCGAGCAGGTGCCACAGCAGCAGCAGTTGCGCGATGGCCAGCGGCTCACTGCGCCGTCCGCGGCCGACTATGCCGAGTGTGTCGGGCAGGGCCTCGCCGTGGTCGAGGGACAGCTGCTCCCAGATTGCCTTCTCGATGATCCTGGAGTCCTCCCGCGGCACGTACCCGTGGATGTGCAGTGCGTCCACCGGCCGGCCGTCACTGTCCCTGATCAGCTTCAGGTGAGCGGTCCGCCGGTCATCGTCGGTCAGCACATGGGACCAGGCGGGGTGCTGGATGGTCGGCCTGAGCAGTATCTCCGCCGACAGCGGCGTGCCACTCGGATCGGCCCGGCCGGTCACTGGCGCGAAGCGGATGGAGATGTCGGCCCACTGGCGCTGCGGGCGGATGAAGGCGGCCGATTCCGGCTCCCGCCTGGCGAGCTCGGCTCGCACCTCGGCCTCCGTGTAGCCGCGCTCCGCGCAGTCGCGCCGCAGTTTCCATCCCCGCCGCACGTCCTCCGGCGGGTCGAGGTAGACGGCGATGTCGAAGCAGGCCCGCGCGAGCTTCGTGTGCAGCGGCAGCAGCCCCTCGACGAGCACGAACTCGCGCGGCTCCACCAGGACGGGCCGGGTGAGCCTGCCGGCCGAGTGGTCGTAGACAGGCTTGAGGATAGGACGGCCCATGGCCAGCAGCTGAAGATGCTGCTCCATCACGTCGATGTAGTTGCACTCCGGGTTAAGCACGGTGAACGGGACGCCGCGGCGTTCATCCCGGTCGTAGCGGTGGTAGTCGTCCACGCAGATCGCGGTGGCCCGGTCGGCGCCCAGTGCTTCCGCGATTCCCCTTGTCAGGGTGGTCTTGCCCGCCGCGCTGTCCCCAGCGATGGCGAGCATCACCGGGCGGCGCTGGCCGTGCGGCGGGGCGGCACTGCGGCGTAGCCGGATGTCCTTGTCGGGCATGGTCATGACCTCCTCCGCCATGGCCGGCGCCCGCAGCGACGGACCGGGCTCGCCGCGCGGCGATGGCCAGCCTTGCGGCGGCGATGGCCAGCCTTGCGGCGGCGGCGGCCCGGCTGAGGGCGCTTTATCCAGCCGCACGGCGGTGAATGCCAGCCACGAGACGATGAAGTGCCAGCTTAAAGCGGCATTTGCCGGGGCGCCTCCCCCCGGGCGGGGAGGCGGGGGGTGAGTCGGCGCCGCGGCAGCGCTGCCGGAGCGCTCCCTTCCTTCGTGCCCCGCCGGAGCACTCTGCTGGCGGGATTCCATGATCGCGGGAACAAGTGGGGGCTGGGACCCCCGCTTATTTCCACGTTAAGGAGATAGCGGCCTGGCGCGTTTCGCCGGAAGCGCCGACGGAGTGCGGACGGTCGCGCGGGCTGGTCAGGTGCCGGACTGGTCGCGGGCGACCCGGTTGAGCGCGCTGATCACGCCGCGCAGTGATGCCTGCACGATCGACTCGCTGATGCCGACTCCCCACAGCACCCGGTCGCCGACCTGGATCTCCAGATAGGCGGCCGCCTCGGCGTCGCGCCCGGCGGAGAGAGCGTGCTCGGCATAGTCCAGGACGCGAACGCCTATCCCGCCGAGGCCCATGTCGATGGCCGACAGCGCCGTGCAGAACGCCGCGATCGGCCCGTTGCCGATACCGCTCAGCGTGTGCTCGGTGCCGAAGGCGCGGACCGTAGCGGTAATCCGCTCGATGCCCTCGTCACTCGCCGAGGCGAACTTGACCAGCTCAAACGCGCCCTTGTCGAGGTACTCCGCCGCGAAGATCTGCCACATCCGCGCCGCGTCAACCTCGCCCCCCTCCCCGTCGGTGTGCCGCTGGATGACGTGGCTGAACTCGATCTGCAGCCGCCTCGGCAGGTCCAGCTTGTGGTCGGCCTTCATGATGTAAGCGACGCCGCCCTTGCCGGATTGGGAGTTGACCCGGATCACCGCCTCGTACGAGCGGCCGACGTCCTTGGGATCGATCGGCAGGTACGGCATGGCCCACGGCATCTCGCTGACCGGCTTGCCCGCCGCGGCCGCGGCGGCGTCCAGATGGTCGAATCCCTTCTTGATGGCGTCCTGATGCGAGCCGGAGAACGAGGTGTAGACCAGGTCGCCGGCGTAGGGGTGGCGCTCGTGCACGCTGATCCGGTTGCAGTACTCGGCGGTGCGCCGGATCTCGTCGATATCGCTGAAGTCGATCATCGGGTCGATGCCCTGGCTGTAGAGGTTCAGGCCCAGGGTCACCAGGTCGACGTTGCCGGATCGCTCGCCGTTGCCGAACAGGCAGCCCTCCACGCGCTGCGCGCCCGCCAGCATCGCGAGCTCGGCGTCGGCAGTCGCCGTGCCGCGGTCATTGTGCGTGTGCACGGAAAGCGCGATGTACTCGCGCCGGCTGAACTGCCTGCTGATCCACTCGATCTGGTCCGCGTAGACATTGGGCGTCGAGCGCTCGACCGTGCACGGCAGGTTGAGCACGATCTCACGGTCCGGGCCGGGCTGCCAGACGTCCATGACCGCCTCGCAGATCTCCAGGGAGAAGTCGAGCTCGGTGTCCATGAAGATCTCGGGCGAGTACTCGTACCCGAAGTCGGTATCCGGCAGGTAGGTCTCGGCGAACTTGAGCACGGCGCGGGTGCCCTCGACGGCCACGGCCTTGCATTCCGTCCGCCCGTCGCCGTCCCAGCCGAAGACCACGCGGCGGAACATCGGAGCGGCGGCGTTGTACAGGTGAACGGTGGCCTGCCGGGCCCCGGCCAGTGACCGCACCGTGCGCTCGATGAGTTCCTCGCGTGCCTGGGTCAGCACCGAGATGCGGACGTCATCGGGCACCGAGCCGCTCTCGATCAGGCTGCGGATGAAATCGAAGTCGGTCTGGCTCGCCGCCGGGAAGCCGACCTCGATCTCCTTGTAGCCCATGCCTACCAGGAGGTCGAACATCGCGCGCTTTCTCGCGGCGTTCATCGGGTCGATCAGTGCCTGGTTGCCGTCGCGCAGGTCGGTCGACAGCCACCGCGGCGCGGCGGTGAGGGTGCGCGACGGCCATTGCCGGTCGGGCAGGTCGATAACGGGGAAGGGCTGGTAACGATGGCACGGCATGCCGGACGGGCGCTGACTGCTCGGATTGCTCATGACGCTGCTGCTCCTGGGATCCATGACCGGAGGGGAAGTCGGTCGGCGCAGCAAGCGGCCCGCGGCGAGGGGCCGACCGGATTTGCTACCGGGCCTCGCCGCGGCCGGGAAGAAGCAGCGCGCGCATCATGACGGAGTCCAGGCTAGCCCACCCGGGCCGCGCGGCGCGACTCATCCCGGCTTAACCGCGGCAGGTTGCAGCGGCTGTGCCCGCGGCAAAGACCCCGGCACCGGCATCGCAGCCGACCGGGGCGGGCCCGGCAGGGCCCGCCCCGGTGTGCCGTGGTTCGTTCACAGCTGAGCTGTTACCGCTGAGCTGCCTCAGAGCTGGGCAGTGACGGCCTTGACCTCGGTGTAGGCCTCGAGGACCTGGTGGCCCATCTCGCGGCCCCAGCCGGACTGCTTGTACCCGCCGAAC
>Ga0302326_10032872_pt1 | contig 10322 bp, 9 predicted proteins | sample Palsa_T0_3_FD_202264 | JGI IMG/M metagenome (GOLD analysis project Ga0302326, IMG submission 202264) | Peat permafrost microbial communities from Stordalen Mire near Abisko, Sweden - Palsa_T0_3 | ecosystem: Environmental > Terrestrial > Soil > Palsa > Peat permafrost | place: Sweden: Abisko... | reverse complement strand
TCGTAGAGTACCTGCTGGGCCGCCGACATCGCGCCGATCCGCTGGCCGGCTTCGGCAAGGACCGCTTTCGCTTCCGGGTTTTGTGTCTCGCGTTGCGCGCCGCGCAGCAGCGCATGAAGCATCTGCATATTGTTCTTCACGCGATGATTGAGTTCGGACAGCATCTTCCTCTGCTGCGATTCCGATTCCTTTCGCTCGCTGATATCGACAAGCATATTGACCGCACCGACGAGTTTGCCGGAAAGATCATGCAGCGGCGTTGGGAATGGCAGGAACGGCCGCCGGCTCCCGTCGGGCCGTTCTGCGATCGCTTCCACGCCCCTGATCGCGCGATCTTCCTTCAGCGCCACAGCCATCGGACATTCGTCGTGAGGCAGGGGTGCACCATCCGGCAGATAGAGACGCCAGGTGACGCACCATTCGTCACTGCCCAAGGTCGGGACGCGGCCGGCCAACTCAACGGCTGCGGGGTTGAAATATGTGATCCGGCCTTCGGCATCTGTCGTGTAGACGGCAGCAGGAAGAGCGTCGAGTACTTGGCGCACGATTGCGCCGCCTTCGGCGTTCTCTGTCTTGACCCGATGAAGCTCCGAGATGTCATGAAAGCAATTGATTGCGCCAAGCAGATTGCCGCTGCCATCCTTGACGGGATCGATATGGACCATCGCCACGATGCACGAACCGTCGGGCCGTTCGACGGTCGCTTCACGCCCATGGACGGGTTCGCCGGTGGCGAGCACGTGCGCCATAGGCGTTTCTTCCCGGCAAATCAGCTTTCCGTCCAACCCGAACAGCTTGAATGAGCCGCAAAAGAGTTCGGTGTCGTCGCCGATACGGGGCCGCCGCCCCCAGAGCTCGGCCGCGCGTTCATTGAACCAGCGCACCCGGCCCTTCGCGTCGCAGGCATAAATCGCGATGGGCAATATCTCGATGAAATCGGGCGGCGCCGCGAGCATCCCAGCGGGATCCTTCAAGGCAAAAAGCGGCAGTGCGCGCTCGGACATTCACTCAACTCCTGCCTGTAGGGAGATAGATCTCCCACTGACGGCCCCGAAACGGCCGATCACATTCGTCTCGGTGTCTAGTTGGTAAGTATAGACCCCTGCCGAAGCGCCAACGGGTGTGACCGCGATTCGTTCCGATTCCCACTCTGTGCCGTGGGAAGGGGGCCGCAATTGAGACCGCCTGTCGCCGAACAGTCACAGCGAATCGGCTAGAGTCCGCCCGGGTTGGACATATTGGCAGGCCGCGACGCAGCCCCTAAAGTCCAGGCCGCCGCGAGGAGGAACTGGCCTTTAAGGGAGAGCCGTCGTGTTGACCGCCGAGCGTGTACCCGACAACTGCCCGGCGTTGGTGCTTAACGCGGACCATCGTCCGCTGAGCTATTATCCGCTGTCGCTGTGGTCCTGGCAGGATGCAATCAAGGCGGTGTTCCTCGAACGGGTGAACATCCTGGCCGAATACGAGCGCGTGGTGCGCTCGCCCAGCTTCATGATGAAGCTGCCGTCGGTCGTGTCCCTGAAGACCTATGTGAGGCCCGCGCGCAACCCCGCCTTCACGCGATTCAACGTATTCCTGCGCGACAGCTTCGAGTGCCAGTATTGCGGCTACGACAAGGACCTGACGTTCGACCATGTGATCCCGCGGTCGCGGGGCGGCCGGACGACTTGGGACAACGTCGTCACGGCCTGTGCGCCATGCAACCTGATGAAGGGCGGCAGGCTCGCCCAACATTCCGGCATGCACCCGCGTCAGCGGCCGCACCGCCCGACGGTCAACGAATTGCGCAACAACGGCCGATCGTTCCCGCCCAACTATCTTCACGATTCCTGGGCGGATTACCTCTATTGGGACAGCGAACTGGAGCCCTGAGAAGCTAGCGCGCGGGGGCGCGCATTCCGCCACATCGCGATGAGCGGCGGCGCGCCCGTCGGTGCAATGTTCTTCCGCCGTATAAAGCCGTGCCGCTCGTAGAGACCTGTGTTTTTTGGATTGGAGTTTTCGAGATAAGCGGGAACACCCGTTTCGTCGATGCGCGCCAACGTCGCTTCGAGCAGTGCGGAGCCAAGACCCATACCCTGAAGCCGGGGCGCTACGGCGATGAACGATAGATAATAATGCCGCTCACGCGGGTGGTTCTTATCCATAGCCTCCGACATCGCCGAACCGCGCGTCAGGCGTGGAAAGCCGCATAACCGCCAGAACAGCGGGATCAGACGCAGCTGTTCCCAGAAGCCGCCTGGGCTTGCAGGAACATCGGGGGGCAGCCACGCGGTCGCCACGCTGCCGTCTGCCGCCATCCACACTTCGCCGAACGGAATCGCGCGCATCTGCAACAGCCAGAAGAAGAAACGCTCGAGCCCGGCAGCACGCCGTGGCCCGCGCCGCGCAATCCAGTCGAACACTGGATCGTTCAGAAAAGCCGCGGTGAACAGTCGCGCCAGCTGCGCCGCATCGGCCATGTTGGCGCGCCGCGGATTCGCGGCGGCGAGAAGCCGCCCATGGCGATCGTCATCGTCCGGTGTCATATCCGCTCGGACAGCTTGATCGCGAGGCGGCAGCCCGCCTTGATGCCTTCGCTCAGAAGTCGATATCCCGGAGCCTGTTCGGCGCCATGCGCCAGCGCCTCGTCGCGATGCGCGATCTCTTCGGCACGGAAACCTTCCACCGTCCGTTTGAGCGCCGCATCGCCATCCAACCGCTCGATCTGGCGCGCATAATGTTCGTCGATCACTTCTTCCACCGCTGCGGTGCAGGCCATGGCGGCCTTTTCGCCAAGAAGCGCGGTGGCAGCGCCCAGCGCAAATCCGGCAATCCGCCACACCGGTTCGAGCGCCGTTGGTCGCACGCGGTGCTCGTTTACCAGCTTGTCGAACGTATCGAGGTGATGCTGTTCCTGCGCCGCCATTTTGCGGATTGTGGCCGCAGCCTCTCGCGAACCGGGTCGCGCATCGAGCACCGCAAGCTGGCCTTCATAGATTCTCACGGCGCCATATTCGCCGGCATGATCGACTCGGATCATGGATTCGATGTCGGCATCCGCCTTTAAACCGGGCGGCACGGGGCGTTTGGCGCGTTTTACCGTCATGTCGTCTTCTTCGACCTCGCAAGCAGCGCGAATGCCCCGGCTGCAAAACCCAGCGAAATCAGCGCATTGTATCCCGCCAGCGAGAGGCCGAAGAGCCGCCAGGCTGCGGCATCGCAGCGTACCATCGGTGCGGTCAAATCGAGCGCCCCCTGAAATCGATAGGCAGACCCTGTGCACGACGTGGGTCCGGGCCACCAATGCCATTCAACGCCGGCATGGTAAACCCCCAATACGCCTGAGGTGGCGACCAACAGCGCGGTGATCGCAACCAGTGCGACACCGGCTCTGCGGTCCAAGAAACCGACACGAATCGAAAAAGCACCGCCAATTCCTATGATTGCCGCGGCGATGTGCGGATAGCGCTGCCACATGCACATCTCGCAGGGTGGCAGGCGCGCAAGATACTGGAACCCCAGCGCGCCAAGAATCAGCGCAAGCGCCACGAGTCCTAACATCGACGCAAGCTGCACCGAGTCGATTTTCTTCATCGTGTGAAATCCAGCGAACCGATTGTGTGCATCGAATCCGCGCTCTGCACAGGATTGTGCCCGCAGTCAAACAAATTATCTGCTTTGCGCGGCACCCCGAACGCGCTTAAATGTGATCTGCGGACGACGCAATCGCTGACGATGCCGTCATCCGCAAATCGGCCCACACGGCAACTGCGTAGATATTTGCGAAATGCGTGCGCCTCGTGAGAGACGTGCATTTCGGACGCTGCGGCGGAACGGGGCCCGGAAACCATGCCGTAGTATTTCTCGCGCCTTGCGCAATAAGCAAGGTGCGACGGTAAAAGGGAAGTCCATGCGTCTTTTTGGAGCCACCCGCTCGCCGGCCACGCCGCGATCCTCGCGCCGCGAATTGCTGCGGATCGAAGGCAGGCCGGTATCCATCACGATCAGGCTCAATCGCCGCGCGCGCCGGTTGATCGTCAAGGTTCATCCTTCCACTGGGGAAGTGACGGTCGTGGCACCCTCGCAGCGCGCGCTCAATCATGCGCTCGATTTCGCGCGCTCGGAATCGACCTGGATCGCGCGGCGTTTGGCGGAAGTGCCGGCCCCCGTGGCGTTTGACCTCGGTGCCCGTATCCCTCTGCGCGGCGAAGAGCATATTGTGGAAGCCGGCGAAGCGGGGCCTGCGCCTGTGTGGACCGACCACAACGAAGGCCAGCGCATCATCCGGGTGAGCGGCCACAGCGAGCATGCGCCGCGCCGCTTGCTCGATTATCTCAAACGTGAGGCGCGCAAATTGCTTACGGCGCGCGCGCAGGAACTGTCCCAACGCATCGGTCTCTTGCCCAAACGCATCACAGTCCGCGACACGGAGAGCCGTTGGGGATCGTGCTCGGCCGATCGCGCGCTCTCCTTTTCGTGGCGGCTGATTCTTGCGCCGGATTTCGTGCTCGATTACGTCGTGGCGCATGAAGTGGCCCATATGCGTCAGATGAACCACGGACCGCGCTTCTGGAACCTTGTGCGCGAGCTCGTCGGCGACGTTGACACGCCGCAAACATGGCTCTCCACCAACGGCCCTCTGCTGCATCGCTACGCACCGCGCGGCGAGTAACGGCCGCTTGCCTCACGTCCCCTTGAAGAGATCGTCGAGAATGCGCTGGATCGCGTCCGGCTGCTTTGTCGGCGCTGCGGGATTGACCGGCGCGCTTGCAGAACCGACATCGGCCACAGGTTCGTTGGCAAGACCTGCGAGCGGCCTGACAGGCATGCCCTTCTCGGCCGCTTCCATGAACGATTTGAAGACGTGCGCGGGCAGCCCGCCGCCCGTCGCATGCACCATTGGCGCATTGTTGTCGTTGCCGATCCAAACGCCGCACACAAGATCGGCCGTGAAGCCTATGAACCACGCATCGTGGAAATCCTGTGTCGTTCCTGTCTTGCCCGCACTGGGTCGTTCGTCGAGACGTGCCGCCTTGCCGGTGCCGGTCCGGACGGTCTCCACCATCAATTGTGTCATCTGCGTATTGTTATCGGCCGACATCACACTGCCGACGCCCGAGCCCGCACGCGAATAGAGTACATTGCCCGATTTGGTTCGTATACGGAGGATACCGTAGGCGATGACGCCGTCGCCCCCATTGGCAAAGGGTGCATAGGCTGTGGTGAGTTCGAGCGGCGTGACGCTTGAAGTCCCCAGCGCGAGCGCAGGAACGGCGTCCAGTTCCGACACGATGCCGAGCCTGTGCGCGGTTCTGGCGACTGCGCCCGGACCGACTTCCGAGGTCAACTGCGCGGCGACCGAATTCGACGATTTCGCGAATGCGCGCGTCAAACTGATCATGCCTTCGAAATGACCTTCGTAATCGCTCGGCTGCCAGCCATGAATGTCAATTGGTCCGTCGTTCATTTCGTCGTCGGGTTTGCGACCATGTTCGAACGCCGTCAGATAGACGAACGGCTTGAAGGCGGAACCGGGCTGGCGCAACGCGTCCGTTGCACGGTCGAATGGGCTGTCGGCATAATTGCGACCCCCGACCATGGCGCGCACCGCGCCGTCCGGCGTCATCGCGACGAGTGCTGCTTCGCTCACATGCAAGCCGCGACCTTCGCGCGCGAGCCCGGATTCAATGGCGCGTTCGGCCTTGATCTGCGTATCGAGATCGAACGTCGTCTCGACCACAACGGGCTCGGTCACGTCGCCGACATAGCCGGGTATCCGCGCAATCACCCAATCCGCGAAATAGCCGGAATCGGGCGTGCTCGTATCGCGCACGACGCGCGGACGCGTCGCCTGCGCATCTGCCCGCTGCTGTTCGGTAATAAAGCCCGAGTCCTGCATCGCCTGGAGCACGGTGGACGCGCGTTCGACGGAAGCATCCGGATCGGCGAGAGGATTGAAGCGCGCAGGCGCCTTCACGCTGCCAGCCAGCATCGCCGCCTCTGGAATCGTGAGCGCGCTCGCGGATTTTCCGAAGAACCGTTCGGCGGCGGCCTCGATGCCGTAGACCCCGGCGCCGAAATAGACGCGGTTGAGATAGAGCGCGAGGATCTGGTCCTTGGTGTAACGCGACTCCAGATAGAGCGCGAGCAATGCTTCCTGGCCCTTGCGGTCGAAGGTGCGTTTGGGTTCCAGAAACAAATTCTTGGCCAGCTGCTGGGTGAGGGTCGATCCACCCTGCACGACATGCCCGGCCGTGATATTTTCGGCGGCAGCGCGGACCATGCCGATGGGATCGAGGCCGAAATGCTCGCGGAAACGGCGATCCTCGATGGCGATGAAGGCATTGGGGACATAGGACGGAAGCTGCGAAAGCTGCACCATCGTGCCTTGCGTCAGCCCGCGCCGGGCGATCAAGCGACCCTTGTCGTCGAGAATGGTGATGTCGCGCGAGGGGCCCTTGGTGAGTAGACCGGTCGTGTCGGGAAGCTCCGAAATCCAGTGAAAGCAGAGCACAGAGCCTAGAATGACGGCCCAGATGCCCAGCATGGCGATCGCATAGGGCCACGTGCGTTTCGGCTTTGGCTTGCGCGCCGGTGGCGGGGGCGGCCCGTTGCCGACCGCGGTGATACGGGAGCGCGTCCGCGGCGAAGTTTTGCGTTTCTCGGCCATGCGACCAGCCCTGAATCCGGCCCCCCGGACCGTGGTTCTAGGCGCGAAGTCTTAACGGCTGTTAAACATCCCGAAGCTGATTTGGCGGGGGCCGCCGGCTAATGTCAGGCAGCCCAATGAGATTCGATGCCCATGAGCGCTCCCGCAAAAAAATCGCTGACGTTCTGGGAGCGCGTCTCCGAGCCCCAAAGTGTCATCGCGTTTCTGTTTCTCTACTGCGCCATCCATTTCCTCGTTCGCGCAGTCGTCACGCCCGATTTCACGCTCGACGAATCCGAGCAGATGCTGTTCAGCCAGACGCTCCAATGGAGTTACCGCCCCGGCCACGCGCCGCTAATGACCTGGCTCAGTTGGGCGTCGCTGGCAGCGACAGGGGGAAACCGCACGGCCTTTCTCCTGCTCAAATATGTGTTGATGGCGCTGGGCCTGATGGCCTATTTCGGCGCCGCACGCATCGTCATCCGCGACACGCTTTATGCGGCGCTCGCCACATTCGCGCTGCTTGCGACGATTTCGATGGGCTACCTGACGCTCATCGATAAGCCTGAAACTGTTCTGCTGGCGACGATGTTGGCAGCCTATATGTGGGCAGATGCGCGCGTGCTCGCGCACGGCACATGGCTCGATCATTTCATTCTCGGCGTCGTCTCAGGGCTTGGAATTCTCTCGGGTTATATTTTTCTGGTAATGCCCCTGGCACTGGGGATCGGCGCGGTGCTGACACCCTATCTTCGCACACGCCTCAAACCATTGCCGCTCCTGCTGGCCACTATTGTCGCGGTCGGCATCGTCGCCCCGTATGCAATGCAGACGGGCTATGTCGGCACAGGTCTCGGTTTCAATCTGGTCGGCCGGGCACGAGATATGGGCAACGTCATCCTCGCGATGGCGACCTTCGTTTTGCCCGCGGCGTTGATCTTTCCCCTGCTTTATTGGCGCGCTTGCAACCCACTCTCCGACGATCAACCCGACACAGAAGATCGCGCGTGGTCACGAAATTACGGGATTGCGCTGATCGCAGGCGTCATACTTGTACTGGGCGCCGTCTTCCTGGCGAATGCCGAAACATTCGTAAAAGGCGGGCCATATGCGGCGATGCTGCCCGTATCCATCTACGCATTCCTGCGCGTGAAAGTTGCGAGTGCATCGGACCGAGCGAACAAAGCTTTCATCGCGTTTGTCGGCGTCTTTGTTCTAGCCGTGATCGGCACGCGCATTGCGCTCTACGAAACCCATGCCGACAATTGCAGGGCGTGCCGCGAATACTGGCCGATGACGACCTATGTCGACGGGCTTCGGCAGGCGGGATTCCAGCAAGGCACGATTGTGGGCGCGACCTACGATCTCGCGGGAAATCTGCGTTACCGATTTCCGCAATCGCGCGTGGTGACCCCAGGCTATGCGCCGAGCCTGTTCGGCCCCGATCCCGGCGGCCAATGTCTCGTCGTCTGGGAAGGCGAAAGGGACACGCCGAAATCGACAATGGATTATCTCGACGGCGCCCTGCACGCGAAAGTGACATCTGCATCGATGCGCGGCGATATCACTGCGAAGCTTCTCACGTCGAAAAAGAGGTTCGACACGATGAGCTACATCCTGTTGCCACCCGGTATATGCCACTGAGAGAAACGGAGGCTCACAGAATATAGCGCGACAGATCCTGGTCCTTTGCGAGATCTTCGACCCGGCTGCGCACATACTGACTGTCGACCGTCACCGTCTCGCCGGTGCGTTCGGTCGCACTAAAGCTGATATCGTCGAGTACCCGCTCCATCACCGTCTGCAGACGCCGCGCGCCGATATTTTCGACGCTGGCATTCACTTGTGCCGCAATATCTGCGATCGCGCCGATGCCGTCCTCGGTGAAATCGAGTTTCACACCTTCAGTATGGAGTAGCGCGCGATATTGCTTGATCAGGCTCGCTTCCGGCTCGGTCAGGATGCGCTGAAAATCGTCGCGGCTGAGCGCCTTGAGCTCGACGCGAATGGGAAGGCGCCCCTGCAATTCGGGCAAGAGGTCAGACGGCTTCGCGGCATGGAATGCGCCCGACGCGATGAACAGAATGTGATCGGTCTTCACGCTGCCGTGCTTGGTGGCGACAGTCGTGCCTTCGATCAGGGGCAAAAGATCGCGCTGGACGCCCTCGCGGCTCACGTCTCCGCCGCCGCGGAATTCGCTGCGGGCGCAGATCTTGTCAATCTCATCGATGAACACGATGCCGTTCTGCTCGACGGTGTCGATCGCGTCGCGCAGGATCTGGTCGTTGTCCAGCAGCTTGTCGGCCTCTTCGGCGATCAGAGGGTCGTGCGCCGCGGCAACAGTCAGCCGTCGCATCTTGGCTTTCTGCCCGAATGCCTTGCCCAGCATATCGCCGATATTGACCATGCCGATCTGCGCGCCCGGCATGCCGGGAATCTCGAACATCGGCTGCCCGCCGCCCGCATCGCGCATTTCGAGTTCGATTTCTTTTTCGTTCAGCTCGCCGTCGCGCAGCCGCTTGCGGAATGTTTCGCGCGTTGACGGGCTCGAATTGGCGCCCACCAAAGCGTCGAGCACACGCTCTTCGGCGCGTGCTTCGGCCTGCGCTTCGACATCGCGCCTGCGGCGCTCGCGCACCTGCCCGATGCCGACTTCTACGAGATCGCGAACGATCTGTTCAACATCGCGGCCGACATAACCCACCTCGGTGAACTTGGTCGCCTCAACTTTTATGAACGGCGCCTGAGCGAGTTTCGCGAGGCGGCGTGAAATCTCCGTCTTGCCGACACCGGTGGGACCGATCATCAGGATGTTCTTGGGCAGCACTTCGTCGCGCAATTCGGGCGCGAGCTGCTGCCGGCGCCAGCGATTGCGCAGCGCGATCGCGACGGCGCGCTTGGCATCGCCCTGACCTACGATGAAACGATCGAGCTCCGAGACGATTTCGCGCGGCGTGAAGAAACTGGTCATGAGAGAACGATGCTTTCGATAACAACATTGTCGTTGGTGTAGACGCAGACATCGGCGGCGATTTTCATCGCGCGGCGCGCGATGTCCTCCGCCGACAGATCGAAACCCAGAAGCGCACGGGCGGCGGACAGCGCATAGGTGCCGCCCGAACCGATGCCGACCACGCCGTCATCTGGCTCGACGACATCGCCGGAACCCGACAACACCAGGGACGTCTGTTTGTCGGCGACCACCATCATCGCTTCCAGCCGGCGCAGGAATTTCTCCGTGCGCCAATCCTTGCCGAGTTCGACGCAGGCGCGCGCAAGATTGCCGGGATGTTTTTCGATCTTGGATTCGAGGCGCTCGAACAAGGTGAACGCATCGGCTGTAGCACCTGCAAAGCCCGCAATCACATCGCCTTTGCCAAGGCGGCGAACCTTTCGTGCATTCGCTTTCATGACCGTCTGGCCCAAAGTTACCTGTCCATCGCCTGCTATAACGACTGCGTTGCCTTTGCGGACGGACAGGATCGTGGTGGAACGCCAGCGCTTGTCTTCAGACATTTTCGATTGCTCTGCCCTTTTGGAGAAAGTCGTCCTTGTTATATCAGGAAACCCCGCTCACATAGTTAGCCTGGGGTCGTGCTGCAACCGGCCAATTGGACCTGACCAACGGGAGACCGAAATCGGCAATTTGTATCGCATTCCGCTCGCCGATATCCGCGGTGGTTCTCCCGTC
>Ga0302326_10032870_pt1 | contig 10322 bp, 11 predicted proteins | sample Palsa_T0_3_FD_202264 | JGI IMG/M metagenome (GOLD analysis project Ga0302326, IMG submission 202264) | Peat permafrost microbial communities from Stordalen Mire near Abisko, Sweden - Palsa_T0_3 | ecosystem: Environmental > Terrestrial > Soil > Palsa > Peat permafrost | place: Sweden: Abisko... | reverse complement strand
CTCGGGGTGAAGAAGTTGGAGGGCCGAACGAACACTCTCAAGAAGAGGAAGTGCCCGCCCTCGGTCAGGATCATTGACGAAGCCAAGGTGCCCGCCGAATACAAACACATCACTGTGACGCTACCTCTGCCTCAATGGCTAGAGCTTCTCGCCGGAACCGGAGAGGAGTTTCGGAAAGCTGTTGTATCCGGCATCCGCAAGCAGGAGACTTCCGTGGAGTTGGAGGCGATCAAGCAGGCGCTGAACCTTGAGAAGACGGTAGAAGGAGCGGACCTCGTCATTAATCGATTCAAGCTGCAGGTGATTTGAGCGATCGCGAAATGCCCGACCACCACCTGTCGGAAGATACCGTAACACGTTCCGCAGAGGCATTTCTACGCGTTGCCGACTTTACGCCCAAGTGCTTTGCTACACGCCGCGCCGTATTTCAGTACGAATCGCCTTTCAGCGCCCCAGCTCATCCTCGATGAGCGCATTGGCCTGTTAACCATTTGTCTTGATGGCCCCGTGACTCCGGACATTGGTGTGCGTTTTGGGATCGGCAGGGGCTTCTTCTCTCTAAGCAAGCGAGTGTGATCTATAATTGGCAGGAGTTAATCCAACTGTCAAAGGAGTCTGTATGCCTACTATTACCACCAAGGACGGCGTTGAGATCTTTTACAAGGACTGGGGTTCGGGGCAGCCGATCGTGTTCAGCCATGGCTGGCCGCTTTCGGCGGACGACTGGGATAACCAGATGATGTTCTTTCTGGGCAACGGGTATCGCGTGATCGCGCATGACCGACGTGGGCATGGGCGCTCGACGCAGGTGGCCGATGGGCACGATATGGACCATTACGCAGATGACCTGGCGGCGCTTACGGCGCATCTGGATTTGAAAGATGCGATCCATGTTGGGCACTCGACCGGCGGTGGTGAGGTAGTGCACTATCTGGCCCGGCGTGGGCAACAGGACGTGTACAAGGCTGCGATTATTAGCGCGGTGCCGCCGCTGATGTTGAAGACGGATGCCAATCCGGAGGGCCTGCCGAAGTCAGTGTTTGACGATCTGCAGGCGCAGCTTGCGGCGAATCGGTCGAAGTTCTATCGCGACGTGCCGGAGGGGCCTTTCTATGGATTTAACCGGCCGGGGGTGAAATCCGTTGAGGCCACCATTGCAAATTGGTGGCGGCAGGGGATGATGGGCGGCGCCAAGGCTCACTATGACGGGATTGTGGCCTTCTCGCAGACGGACTTTGTGGAGGACCTGAAGAAGATCACGATTCCGGTGTTGGTGATGCATAGCGAGGACGACCAGATCGTTCCGTATGTGGCGGCGGGACCGAAGTCGGCAAAGCTGCTGAAGAATGGGACGCTGATTACGTATAAGGATTTCCCGCATGGCATGCCTACTACGCAGGCGGAGAAGATCAACGCCGACCTGCTGGCATTCCTCAAGAGCTGAAGATATAGCTTCCAGCTGATCTCAAACGCCCTGGTACACGAGCGCAACAAAGTCACCCGGGTTCTGGAACAGGTTGCCCCATACCGCGTCATATCGTGCTCCAGGCTTAGCAGCGACAACTTCAGGCAAGGGCTTACCCTTTTTTTTCAGGGCAGCAACCTTATCGCGGATCTCAACCAACACGTCACGGAATAGAACCAGGTCGGCTTTATTTCCCACGGCTCCGTGCCCGGGAATGACGATCGTCTTATCGGTCACTTTTGCGATGTTCGCTTCTGCCGCGCGGATCTGGCCGTCGATGCTGCCTCCCGTCCAATAGTCGATAAAGGGGTAATCGCGGTTCCAGAAGGTGTCTCCGGTGTGGAGAATGTCGGCCTCAACAAAGTGCACGGAGATATCAGAGTCCGTGTGGGCAGGCTGGTAGTGCTTCAGCATCAGAGTGGTGTTGTTGGCGTGTAGAGTGTGTTCGTCTTTAAAGACGGTGGAAGGAATCGCACCCGCCGGTGCGGCTGGGAAAGTGTACCTGAAGTTGCCTTCGACGCGCGTGGACTGGGAAAGATGTTTACGCGTGTTCTCGTGCGCCAGGATACTGGCTCCGGCTTTATGGACCCACTCGTTGCCGCCGGTATGGTCGAAGTGCCAGTGGGTGTTGATCAATTGTCTGACGGGATCTGCGTTGATGCTCGCGAGGGCTTCAGTGACGTGCGGACGTGCGGTAATGATTTCCGCATCAACCAGCAGCTTTCCGTCAGGGCCAGTGAGAACGGCGATATTTCCACCAGGGCCTAAAAGGACGCTGATGTTGCGGCGAAGGTTTTGAACCGTGACTTTCGCTGTGGCGGCTTCTTTGAACGCTCCTACAACGATGCCTTCTATTTCGGCCATCAGGTAACCTGGAGCAAAGCAAGCTGCGGCTACCGTCAGACCTCCGGCAGCGAGAAGGTGACGACGTGAAATGTCGAGTGACGCTTCGGGAACCATCTTAAGATTCTCCTCTCGCTTTCGCCTTAAATTTTAGTCAACATCTTTGGCCTTTGCGCGTAAATCTAAAACGAAATCATTCCTCGATCCCCTGGCGGACGCGGAACGATGCCTCTTGCCCTCTTATTACTCGCGGTCCTATTGTAACTCGGAAATTATAGTGGCTCTGAACCCGGGATGAGCGAAATCCATAGCGCCGTATCTACAGTGCTCCGCGCACAGAAGTTCGGTTCCCGGAACCGGGGCACCACCATCCCACCATGAGAGAGTTTGCGGCGTCACGTCCTCGCGTTAGACGACTTTCCGTCAATGTGGTGTTGAGGTCCCGGAACTAGCCGTCGGCGCTGTCTTGCATCGTTCCCGGCCAGGCCTTCATCGCGGTGTGGATTACCTGCTCCAGCTCCTTCCGACTCGCGCCGCCGGACGCGAGGACCGCCATTCCGTAAACGACTGCGGCTAAAAAGCGGGCCAATGCAGCTGGACCGCTGTCCTTCGGCAGATCATGCTGTGCCTTCGCCTGCTCGAAGCGGCGCCGCAGGAGTGCCACCCCTTCTGTCCGATGTGCATTCAAAGCTTGGCGAACCGGCTCCGCTTCGTCGCCGCAGGCAATCGCCCCATTGACTGTCAGGCAGCCGCCGGGGTTGCGGGAACTGGCCTGCAGATCGGCGGCTCCCTTGAGGAGTTGCTCTGCCACCTCGCGGGCCGTGGGCTGCCCGAGCGCAGCGGCGACATAGCCGGCAGGTCCGGCTGCATAGCGCTCCAAAGCGCCGCGAAACAAAGATTGCTTGTCCCCGAATGCGGCATACAAACTAGGCCTGCTGATGCCCAGGGTTTCCGTCAGGTCGGCAACCGATGTGCCTTCGTAGCCTTTCGCCCAGAACAAACGCATCGCCTTCTCCAGCGCGGCATCGGTATCAAATTCGCGGGGCCGACCCATAACGCCTTGTTCATTCCTCACGCCAACAATTTTCTTTCCCATTTCCGAAACTCCAGCCGACCTACTAACATCTATACCGACAGGTACACAATATGAGATGCGCCAACCGGATTCAGGGTTGCTTCTCAATAGAAAGGAAGCAGTATGAACTCGCAATTTGAAGGAAAAGTCGCCCTGGTGACAGGAGGTAGCAGCGGAATCGGACTGGCGACAGCCAAACTCTTCGCACAACGCGGCGCTACGGTATACATCACGGGACGCCGCCAGAAAGAACTCGACGACGCAGTTCGCGAGATCGGCCAGTCGGCAACCGGTATCCAGGGAGATGTCTCACGCTTTGGGGATATCGACAAGATCTATCAGACCATCCGCGCGCAGAAGGGCAAACTCGACATCCTCTTCGCCAACGCCGGCACCGGCGAGTTCGCTCCGCTAGGACAGATCAACGAGGAACACTTCGACAAGCAGTTCGACGTTAACGTGAAGGGCACGCTCTTCACGGTTCAGGGCGCATTGCCTCTGATGTCCGCGGGCAGCGCGATTGTCTTGAACGCCTCGCTGGTTTCCATTAAGGGAAGCCCGGCCTTCAGCGTCTACAGCGCCACCAAGGCGGCGATTCGCTCGTTTGCCCGCAATTGGGCCGTGGACTTGAAGGGCAAGGGCATCCGCGTCAACGCGGTCAGTCCGGGCGTCATTCCGACGCCGGGCTATCACACCAGCCTTGGGATGACGGAACAGCAACTGAACGACTACATCCAGTCCGTCACTCCGGCCATTCCGCTTGGCAGAACGGGAACCGCGGATGAGATTGCCAAAGCGGTCGCGTTCCTGGCCTCCGACGAAAGCAGCTACATCACCGGCAGTGAACTCTTTGTCGACGGCGGTCAGGGCCAGATCTAAGCAACGGCCTATGATGTGCAGACTGGAAGGCAAGAAAGCCATCGTCACGGACGGTAACCACCATGCGCGCGTTATAGGGACTTGCCAACCAGGGACTTGAACTCCCCAAGATTCACCGGATCGAGGGTTAATGGCACTGCGTCAAATTCCAATTGCTTTCGAATGAGATTGCCTAACTGTATCTTTGCCGTCTGAATTTCCTCATAGTGCTTCCAGACGCCGCCGTAATCCCGGTCTTTCATTTTCCTGGCGGTCATTGCCATCAGCCGATCTATGTCCTGAAACTGATCGGCAATTTCTTTGCCGCAGACAATTTCCATCGCCAATTTCGTCCGCCAGAACGCGCGGATGGCACCAAAGTATTTTTCGTTGGCATCTTTGCGCTGTTCCTTGGCCTCCGGAGATTCATTGCTTTTGGTTACCTGAAATGCGTAAACGGCGGCAAAGAGCAATGCTTCCGAAGAGGCGAGCTCTTTCAAAGTATCGAGAAGCGCCGATTTTTGAACGTCCCAACGTTGCTGTCTTGACCACAGATCGATTGATATTCTGGCCTTGATTCCCTCGGTGGTTTGCGTCAAAGTTGCCGTCTGTTTTCGGAGATCTTCGATATCCTCCTTCGTGGCCAGGTTCTCACCCTTCTTCTTCAGGTACGAGCCGAGGAAAGCGGCGCCCCCGGCAATCGCCGCCGTTATCGCCATTGACGCGAAGTCCATATGGACGATCTTATCCCTGTTGCACATTCCGTTCGCATTGTCGCGTTCGAGGGCTTAGAGGCGCCCGTCCGGCGGCTAGGCTGGCGAATTCGGAAGCGGCCCTCATGGCTCGCAGGTCACGACGGTCTTCTAGCTTATTTCCACCACGATTTTTCCTCGCGCTGTGCCATTCATGAGCGCTTCGTAAGCGAGTTCTGTTGAATGCAAATCGAATCGGCGAGGATCGATCAATGGTGTGAGCTGACGGGCTTCTGCCAGTCTCGTCGCTTCGCGTAAAATCTCCCCGTGATGCGAGCGGTACTGTCCGGTGAGCAGTGGGTGCAGCGTAAATACGCCCGAGTACGTCGCTTCGCGAAAAGATAGGGGCGCGAGCGCATGGGTGCCCCATCCCAGCGCGCTGACGACATGGCCGAAGTGCTTCACCGCCGCGAAGGACGCATCCAGCGTCTCACCGCCAACGGTGTCGACGACGAGGTCGAAGCCCTCGCCTTGCGTGCAAGATTCGAGATACTGCTCGACCGTTTGCTTGCGGTAGTCTATCGGAGTCGCACCCAAACGGGAGACGATTAGCTGATCGCGCTCGCTGGCCGTCGCCCAAACCACTCCACCGAGAGCCCGCGCCAGTTGCACGCAAACATGGCCCACTCCGCCTGCTCCTCCCTGGACCAAAACGGTCTGACCAGCCCTGAGATGTGCGCGATCCATGATGCCCGAATACGACGTGATAAAGGCGAGCGGAAGCGCGGCGGCTTCCCGCATCGTAAGGGTCGAAGGCTTCAAAGCGAGCAAATCAGCATCGACCGCCGCATACTGCGCAAGCGAACCTTGAATGCCACCGACGCCGCCAGTCATTCCGTAGACTTCGTCGGACACTTTAAAGGCTGTGACTCCCGGTCCGATCTCTTCAACGACACCGGCCAGATCGATTCCCAATACAAGTGGGACAGGATGGTTCGCATGCGCGGCGCTGCCCGATCGGATTTTCACGTCAAGTGGATTAAGGCCGCTCGCGGCAATGCGCACCAGTACCTGTCCCGCCCGGGGTTCCGGACGCGGGATATCCGAAAGTTCGAGAGGGCCATTGTAGCGATTGAGAATGAGCGCCTGCATCTTTACCATTCACTGTTCGTGTAAGGCCGAGCCCAAAGTGCAATCTGTAACTGGAGAGACTTAGTCCAGGCTCGATTCATTTGTTCCACGTCCTCCACCGTGTGTCCCTTGGCGGAAAGATAAGGCTTGATGGTCTCGTTCATCACCGCAATGAAGGCGATGATGTCGCGCAGGGGAACATACGGAGTCGAGTCGACTCCATCGGTTGTATTCTTTTTCAGGCTCGTGTGCCGCAACGCGATTTCGTGCTGGTAATTGAGCCAATCCTGATCGTACGGACGAAAGCAGGTATCAAGAACCCATTGCTCGAAGCGCACGCCGCTCTTCGCCGAGTAGTCGGAAATCGCCTCACCGGCGGGAGTGCGGCTGTGGCGAATGAGGTTCGGGATATTTCCGATGATTTCGCGCCGCCAGTGATCCACGAGCGGCTTGGTTTGATCCGAGAGCACCTCGCCCGCCAAGCGGCGATAGCGTTCGTCTTCCTTGGTCCACCCGACACTGACCTTGAGATTTTCCAAATCCCGTAAGGAGACTGGGGAAGCGTCGGCGGCTCCATACGTGTATCCGCTGATTTGCTCTGCGATCTGTTTCATCTTGACGGCACCGATGAGAACAGGACGACGAGTCCCTCAAGAAGGGTAGGGTGGGTTAGAACTGCATCACGCAGTCCGGTGTAGGGAAGGCCGGCAATCATCGCAATCTGAACGGCGCCCATGATCTCTCCGCCATCCACCCCGAAGACCGTGAAACCCAGAATCCGATCGCTCTCGGTATCGATCAAGGCTTTCATGAATCCACGTGTTTCGGACAGCGTACGCGTTCGCAGGTCCGCGGCCATTGGAATCTTGGCCAGTCGATACCGCGTTCCGCTTGCCTTGGCCTCGGTTTCGTTCAGCCCGATGCGCGCCAGTTCAGGGTCCGTGAATAAGCAAAACGGAACCTGGCGATCCGTAGTCACGCGATGTCCACCGGCAAGATTGTCGCGAATGATTCGGAAGTCGTCGAAGGCGATGTGCGTGAACTGGGGGCTGCCCGCGCATTCGCCGATCGCCCAGACATCCGCTGCGGTTGTTTCCAAGCGCTCGTTGACCTTTATGTATCCCCGGTCTGTTAGCTCGACCCCCGCGAGATCCAAACCGATGCCGTCCGTATTCGGAGTGCGGCCGGCGGCCACCAGCAGATCCGTGCCGTCGATGACGCGATTCGAGTCGCTCTGCCGCACATGAAGCTTTACCGATCGCCCGGAAACCCCTTCCACCAGCGAGACCTCTGCATTCATCACAAGCTCGATCCCGTCATCGTTGCAGAGTTGTTCTAGACCCGCGGATACATCCTCATCTTCCCGGCTCGCCAACCGCTCGTTCCGATCGACAATCGTCACGGAGCTGCCGAAGCGGCGCATCGCCTGTGCGAGTTCCAAACCGATATAGCCGCCGCCGAGGACGATGAGATGCTTCGGCCCGTAGTCGAGTTCCAACGCCTCAACGTGGGTTAAGGGACTCGATTCCCGGAGGCCGGGAATGTCCGCGATCGTCGCGCGCGTGCCGGTACCGATCACAATTTTCTCGCCTCGAACAAGGCGCGTGCCTCCTTCGTTAAGAGACACCTCAAGCGTCTTGGGCCCGGTGAATTGTGCCGAGCCCATAATCAATTCCGCGCCGCTGGCTTTGAAGTTGGCGACGTGAATGTCGACGAGTTGCGCGACCATTTTGCGCTTGCGATCGCGCACCGCGGACATGTCGACACGGAAGCCTTCTTTAGCGACTCCGAATTCTTCACTTCGTCGGAAATAAGAAGCCACCTTCGCGCTGTGGATGACGTTCTTGCTGGGCAGACAGGCGATATTGGGGCATGAGCCGCCGATATACTTCCGTTCGATCACAGCCACCCGCTTGCCCTGCTTGCCAAGCGTCCAGGCCAGAAATTTCGACCCCTCGCCCGTACCCACAATCACGATTTCGTACTGTTGCGTATCCATTGTGCGACCCGGTTTTACCGACCCTCGCCGAGCGTTTTCTGAAGAAAGTCGCGCATCGCGGAGGCGACCTCTTCTAAGTGTGTTTCGAGCGCAAAATGCCCGGTCTCCAGGAATTGAACCGTCGCGTTGGGGTTGTCGCGCAGGAAAGCCTCGGCGCCAGGAGGAATGAAATACGGATCAAATTTGCCCCACACGGCTAGCAGGGGGGGCTGCGCCGATCGAAAGTAGTCCTGAAACTTCGGGTACAACTTCACGTTGTTGGCATAATCCAGGAAAAGATCGAGCTGTATATCGACGTTCCCGGGGCGCGCCAACAAGGCAGCGTCCAGGGTATAGCCCTCAGGCTTGATGAGAGTCGGGTCTAGGATTCCGACCGAGTATTCACGGCGCAGTCCTTCGAGGTTCAGGCCAGCGCGGATGGCATTCCGATGCTCCTGGGTGGGCTCACGCCAGTAGCGTTGGATCGGCCGCCAGGCGTCGCCCAAGCCCTCTTCATAAGCGTTGCCGTTTTGCGACACGATCGCCGTCACTCGCTCGGGCCGCTGCATCGCCACGCGCAAGCCAGTGGGAGCTCCGTAATCGAAGATGTACATGGCGAACTTTGTCAGATTCAGCGCATCGGTAAGCGCCAGCATCGTCTTTGCGAGCGAATCGAAAGTGTATTTATACCGGCGCTCTTCCGGAACAACCGTGAACCCGAAGCCAGGAAGATCAGGCGCGATGACACGGTATCTGTCGCCAAGGCGAGGAATGAGTTCCCTGTACTGAAACGAGGATGTCGGGAACCCGTGCAGCAACAGCACAATCGGGGCGTCCGCAGGTCCCGCTTGGCGGTAAAAAACGCTAACTCCGTCCGCCTCGATTCGATGGATGGAAGTAAGAGGGATTCGAGGATTCTCAATCATGAGGGGCTTTGCCTACTGTAACAGGCGTGGGTGAAATCCTCGACTCATACGGCGCGCCAATTTGACGGATGACGCCCAAACCGGGAAAGTCCCCATCGCGCAGATTGGGCGCCGGTATAAACGCGGGATGGAGAGAGCGAAATCGCCACTGCGCTTAGGCGACGCGCCGCCCTTGATGCGTGATCAACCGGTTCAGCACATTGCCGCGGGTACATCCGGGAAGACCTTGAAAAGCTGGCATGGCGCCCCGCCATCGTCACCGGGCATCTCCGTGTAGTGAACATCTGACACGGCGGTCCTCCCGCCACAACGTGTGTAGGGCAGAAGAACCTGAATCGTTAGAAGAGGAGAATCGAGCATCAGGAAAATGGCGGTAGTGTCCCCTAGAACGTCCCGCTCGTCGGACTCGAACGGTCCCATTCGAACATCCAGCGTAATCATCGCCGCCTGGGGATTCTTGATCCTCACCAAAGTTCGCAAGTAGTCGAAACTCCGTGCGGTCCTGACGTCAAAGTGTTCCAAGACGGAGGGATCTTGAAACTCAACCTGCTCGATGTGGTCGTCGAAGTACAGCGCGACCAGAGGCTCTACGGTTCCCGTCCCGAGCAGTTGAGTCTTCAAGATTTCGGTCGCCTGGCGAGCCCTCGCTCGCATCGTGTTGGGGTCTGCGTGGTTCATATCTGCCTGGATTATATCCGGAGCCATGAAGCATGGCGTTTGGAATTGCTGATGGTTCGAGTTGGTTTCGGGGACCGATCCCCACATTCAAAGAAGGAAGGAGAGTTAACACAGTGTTTACAGAATTGATGCCGCTGCTCAGACAGCGCGCTGTCATGATCACCATTTCGGATGTCGGCCAGGGACTGCTAAGGGTGAATATCATCCCGCGCAAGGTCGTCGTCGATGGCAGTTCAGATGAGAATACGGCGCTCACCACGCCGCTCTCGATCACGGGCAAGGCCGAGGAACTGGACAGGGAATTGCCCGGCCAGCTCGCGACCTTTACAGAATCGATCGCCAGGACGGGGTCGAACTTGGATGAACTGAAAACGCAGCACGCTGCCGCACTTAAGGCATTGGAAGCCGAGAACAAGAAGAAGCTGGACGACAAGAAGAAGGGGAACGGTTCAAAGACGGCGAGCACCCCGCCAAATCCGAATCCTGCGGCCGAGTTTAAGGACGGCAAACCGGTGTTCGGTAGCAAAGGGACGCCTCCTGCGGGCGAAAGCAGGAGCTTGTTCGATACGGCAACCGACCAGGCCGACGCCGTCGAGCAACCTGCTGAAGACGAAGAGACAACGGCGCCACCGCAACATCCGAGCGCATCCGCAAGTTCTTATCCCGACTGAAAGGA
>Ga0302326_10032869_pt1 | contig 10323 bp, 7 predicted proteins | sample Palsa_T0_3_FD_202264 | JGI IMG/M metagenome (GOLD analysis project Ga0302326, IMG submission 202264) | Peat permafrost microbial communities from Stordalen Mire near Abisko, Sweden - Palsa_T0_3 | ecosystem: Environmental > Terrestrial > Soil > Palsa > Peat permafrost | place: Sweden: Abisko... | reverse complement strand
GCCCGATGAGCCCTGCCGCCTCGGCGGTCTCGCCGATCCGCAACGCGTAGGCGACGCCGCCATAGACGACCACCGCCGCGCCGATCGAGGCGAAGAGCGCGAGCGCATGCCACGCTGCTCCGCTGGTCGCCCGCTCGCCGAGCCTCCAGAGCCCCCAGGCTACGGCGCCGCAGGCGCACGAGGCCAGGCCGACGCGGACGATGAAGCCCAACCATTCCACGCGGCCGCCGAAGTCCACCTGGCGCGAGAGGGCGACCCAGAGCTGGGCGAAGTTGACGACCGCGACGCAGGAGGTGGCCAGCGCCAGACCCGCATGGCCGAGGCCGAACACCGTCGCGTTCAGGATGTTGAGCGCCAGGTTCACCGCGATCGCCAGAAGGCTGATGCGCAGCGGCGTCCGCGGCTGGTTCAGCGCGTAGAAGCACGGCGTGATCACCTTGATCGCCGCATAGCCGGCCAGGCCCAGCGAATAGGCCTGCAAGGCGAGCGCGGTCTCGCGGGTGTCGTGCGCGGTGAAGTGTCCGTGCTGGTAGATGAGCGCGATGACCGGGCGGGCGAGCACCGCCAGGCCGACGGCCGCCGGCACGCTCAGGAACAGCGTCAGCCGCAGCGAGCTCTTCACTGTGCGGCCGAACGCGCCAAGGTCGTCGCGCGCGAACCGGCGGGCGACCGCGGGCAGCGTGACGGTCGCAAGCGAGACCCCGAAGAGGCCGATCGGGAACTGCATCAGCCGGAACGCGCAGTTCAGCCACGAGCGGCCGCCATTGATCTCGGAGGCGAACATGCCGTTGACGAGAACGTTCACCTGCACCGCGGCCCCGGCGATCACGCTCGGCCACATCAGCGCCCAGAGCTCGCGCAAGCGCGGGTCGCCAAGATCGAGCCGCCACTCGAACCGGAAGCCGAGGCGAAAGAGCGACGGCAACTGCATGCCGAGCTGGGCGAGACCGCCCAGGAGCACGCCCACGCAGACGCCGTAGACCGAGCGCTCGGTGAACACCGGATGCGGCCAGGTCGCCCGGGCGGTCGGGTCGAACGCGAACGCGATGGCAACGCCGGTGACGACCGAGACGATGTTGAAGACCGTCGAGGCGGATGCAGGGACGCCGAAGATGAAGCGGGCGTTCAGCATCCCCATCACCGCGGCGGCGAGGGACACGAAGAGGATGAACGGGAACAGGACCCTTGTGAGCCTGACCGCCAGCTCGAACTTGCCCGGCACCGTGTGGAAGCCGAAGTTCGTCACCTCGACGATCAGCGGGGATCCGGCGATCGCGGCGACGCAGACGAGGCCGATCACGAACACCATGGCGCTCAGGGTGAGGTTCGCGAGCCGCCAGGCCGGCGCATCGCCCTCGCGGTCCCAGGTGCGCGTGAAGAGGGCGGTGAAGGCGGTCGAGAGCGAGCCCTCCGCGAAGAGGTCGCGGAAAAGGTTCGGGATCTGGAACGCGGCGTAGTAGGCGTCGAGCACCTTGCCCGCCCCGAACATGGCCGGGAACACGAGCTCGCGGCCGAGCCCGAACAGCCGGGAGGCCATGACCGCAAGGCCGACGATGCCGGCGCTGCGGCGCGTGCCGCGCTCTTCCGCCGCCTCGCCGGCCCCCGGGACCTCGGGCGCGACCACCGGCCCAGGCGACGGCCCTGAGGCGGCAGGTGATTCGGGGACGGCCACGCGGGTTTGTGGTTTCCGGGCGAGGCAGGGTCAAGGCGGCGAGCGCCGCCCGGTCAGCGCGCCGCGGAGGCGCGCGCGCGCGCAAGACGCGGGGCCGGCATCGCGGTCTCGATGTCTTCGAGCGCCTCCAGCAGCCTGGCGCGGACCTGGGCTGCGCGCTGCGGTTCGGTCAGCTTCCCCGAGCGCGTGATCACATAGAAGGCGTCGACCGCGCGCTCGCCGTGGCTGTCGATGTGCGCCGACTGGATCGAGAGCTCGGCCTCGGACAGGATCCGCGCGAGGGCGGCGAGCAGCCCTGGACGATCGCGGCCCGACACTTCAATCACCGTCGCGGTCGCGGAGGCTTCGTTGTCGACAGCGACGGCGGGGGCGATCGAGAAGGCGGCCGTGCGGCCGAGGTCGGTCGCCGGGCGCAGCTCGATCGCCGGTCCGCGCCCGAGCGCCGCCTCCTCCAGCGACTGGACCAGCCGGGCCAGCGCGCGGGGATTGTCGCGTCCGAACGGCGCGCCCGCGCCATCCTGGACGAAGAAGGCGTCGAGCGCCTCTCCGCGCGCGGAGGTGAAGATGCGCGCGCCGACCACGTTGCCGCCCAGGCCGGCGATCGTCTGCGCAAGCTCGGCGAAGAGTCCCTCGCGGTCGCCGGCGGCGACGAGCACCTCCGCCGCGTCGCGCTCGGCGCGGATGCTCGCGGCGGCGGCCACGCCGTTGTGTTCCTGCGCGTCGCGCCAGAGCTGCAGATGCGCCCTCTGCTCGGCGGCGGTCGTGCCGGCGAAATAGGCATCCTCCATCGAGGTCGCCCAGGCGTGGGCCGCGGCGTCGGCCGCCACGAGCGCCGTGCGGCTCTCGTAGGCGAGCGCCTCCAGGCGGCGCCGCGCGACGCGCGCCGCGTCCGAGAGGCGTCCGCCGCGGAAGACCGCCTCGGTGGCCAAATAGAGCTCGCGCAGCAGCTGGCCTTTCCAGGCGTTGAAGACCCCCGGCCCCACCGCGCGGATGTCGGCCACCGTCAGCACGAGCAGCAGCCGCAGCCGCTCGGGGTTCTCGACGATCCGCGCGAAGGTCGCCACGGTCTGCGGATCGCTTACGTCGCGCTTCTGCGCGAAGTCGCTCATCATCAGGTGGTGCTCGACAAGCCAGGCCACGAGCTCGATGCGGCCCCGCTCCAGACCCAGCCGCTCGCAGGCCTGCCGCGCGGCGCGGGCGCCGGCCCTCTCCTGCCCTCCGGCGCCGCCCTTCCCAGTGTCGTGAAGCAGCATCGCCAGGTAGAGCGCCTCGCGGTCCTCGATAAGGGGCATGACCGAGACGGCGACGGGATGGCCTCCGGCAAAACGCCCGGCGTCCAGATCGGCGATGACCCCCACCGCGCGTAGGGTGTGCTCGTCGACCGTGTACGAATGGTACATGTTGAACTGCATCTGGGCGACGATCCGCCCGAACTCCGGCAGATAGCGCCCCAGCACGCCGGCCTCGCTCATGAGCTCGAGCGCCCGGCGCGGATTGCGGCTTCGCGCCAGCACGTCGAGGAAGGCGGCGGCGGTCGCGGGATCGCGGCGCACCTTCGAGTTGATCAGTCCGAGCGCGCGGTTAGCGGCCGTGAACGCATCGGGGTGCAGGTCGAGGTCGCGCTGATCGGCGAACCAGAAGAGGCGGATCAGGGCCGACGGGTCGCGCTCGAAGGTCTCCGGGCCTTCGACGGTCAGCCGCCCGCCCTCGACGATGAACCCTGGCTCGGCCAGCGACTGGCGCGCGCGGCCGGGCAGGAAACGGGAGAGCCCCTTGGGCGCGATCTTCAGGTGCTCGGCCTCGAGCTTGGCTGCGAACGCCCGCGTCAGCGCGCCCACCTCGCGCGCGATCAGGAAGTAGCGGCGCATGAAGCGCTCGACCGCCGGCGTGGCGTCGCCGCCCGTTCGCGTCCGGGCGGAGTAGCCCATCCGGCGCGCGATCTCGGGCTGCAGGTCAAAGCTCAGACGCTCCTCGGGTCGCCCGGTCGCGAAGTGCAGGTGGGCGCGCACGGCCTCGAGGAAGTCGAACGCGCGGATGAAGGCGCGGACCTCGCGCCCCTGGAATACGTCCAGCGTCAGGATCGAATCCAGACTGTCGGCCGGGTGCAGATAGCGGGCGATCCAGAAGAGCGTGTGCAGGTCGCGAAGGCCGCCCTTGCCCTCCTTGACGTTCGGCTCGACCATGTAGCGGCTTGCGCCGGCGCGCGCGTGCCGCTCGTCGCGCTCCCTGAGCTTGGCGGCGACGAAATCCGCGCCGGTCCCGCGCACGACCTCGTCGCGAAAGCGCCGCCGCATTGTCTCGGCAAGCGCCTCGTCGCCGGCGAGCCGTCGGGCTTCGAGCAGCGAGGTGCGGATCGTGACGTCGCTCCGGGCGAGCCGGACGCACTCGTCGGCGGTGCGCGAGGCGTGGCCGACCTTGAAGCCGAGATCCCAGAGCGCATAGAGCATGAACTCGATCACGCTCTCGACATGGGCGGTCTGCTTGTAGGGCCGCAGGAACAGCAGATCGATGTCGGAGAAAGGCGCCAGGGCGCCGCGTCCGTAGCCGCCCACCGCCATCAGCGCCAGCCGCTCGCCTTCGGTAGGATTGCGGGCGCGAATCATGTGGGTGAGCGTGAAATCGTAGAGCGCGACGATGACTTCGTCGGTGACCGCCGACAGCAGGCGCGCGGTCTCGACCCCGCCCGCGCCGCTCTCGAGCCGCTCCTTGGCGATCATCCGGCCGCGGAAGAGGGCGCCCTTCAGGATCTCGATCCCGCGGCGCCGCTGCTCAGCTTCGTCGCCGACGGCGGCGATCGCGGCCGCCGAGAGCTGGGAGCGGAGGCGCACGCCGTCGACGACGTACTCGATCCGCGTGGGCCGTAACCTGGGAGGCATGCCGAGCCTATATAGGCCCGCCCGGGCCGGGCGCTCGACCGGACTGACCGGTCAGGCGATGTCGATCACGATCTTTCCGAAGTGGCCGCCGGCGCGCATGAGCTCGAGCGCGTCGACGAGCCGTTCGAGTGGGAAGCGGCGGTCGATCACCGGCCTCAGCCTGGCGACCTCGATGGCGCGGACCATCTCCTCGGCGTGCAGCCGGCTGCCGACGGTGACGCCGGTGATGCGGGCGTTGCGCGCGAAGATCTCGACAACCGACATGTCCTTCACCGCGCCGGAGAGCACGCCGATCACCGCAACGTGGCCGCCCAGGGCGAGCGCGGCGATCGACTGGCGGAAGGTATCGGCCCCGCCGACCTCGACCACGTGGTCGACGCCGCGGCCGTCGGTGAGCTCGCGGGCCGCCTTCGCCCAGTCCGGCCGCGATCGGTAGTTGACGAGCGAATCGGCGCCGAGCGCGCGCGCCCGCTCGAGCTTCTCGTCGGACGAGGACGTCACGATCACCCGTGCGCCAGCCAGCTTCGCGAACTGCAGGGCGAACATCGAGACCCCGCCGGTTCCCTGCACGAGCACGGTCTCGCCGGGCTTCAGCCGCCCTTCGACGATCAGCCCGCGCCAGGCGGTGACGGCGGCGCAGGGCAAGGTCGCGGCCTCGGCGGCGTCGAAGTGGGCGGGCGCGCGGGTCACTCCTTCCGCCGGCAGCGCGATCGCCTCGCAGGCGCAGCCGTCGAGCACCCCGCCGAGCGCGGCCAGCAGGGCCGGCGCGGGCGGTCCGGCGATCCAGTGCGGGAAGAAGCTCGGGGTGACGAGGTCGCCGGCCCGAACGCGCGTCACGCCCTCGCCGACAGTCTCGACGACGCCCGCGCCGTCCGAGAGCGGAATCAGCGGCAGCCGCGGCGCGGCCGGCGCGGTGACGGTGGCGAGATCGCGGTAGTTGAGCGAGGCCGCCGAGAGCCGCACGACCACCTCGCCGGGCCGGGCTTCCGGCGAGGGCCGCTCGACCAGCCTCAGGTTCGACAGTCCCGTGCCGCCTTCCAGCACCATCGCGCGCATCGCGTTCTCCTTCGCCGGCGAGGCGCCACGCTCAGTCCAGGTGACCTCGCGTCCGTCAACTCGCGCGGATGGAGCGGGGTCTTGCTATAGCGGCCCGGGGATGTCGCCCAGGGAGCGCCAACGCTTGAAACCGCTTCTTCTGGTGGCCGCGGCGGCGCTCGTCGACAGCGACGGCAGAATTCTCATAGCTAAGAGGCCTCAGGGTAAACAGCTCGCGGGGCTCTGGGAATTTCCCGGCGGTAAGCTTGACGAGGGTGAAACGCCTGAGGAATGTCTGATCCGGGAGCTCAACGAGGAGCTTGGCATAAAGGTTACCCGAGCCTGCCTGGCGCCGTTCGTGTTTACCAGCCACGCTTACGAATCGTTTCATCTGCTCATGCCACTCTTCCTCTGCAGGCACTGGGAAGGATTCGTCTCGGCCAGAGAGCATGAGGCCATCGCGTGGGTGAAGCCGCAAAGAATGGGGGAGTACCCGATGCCGCCGGCGGACGCGACGCTGGTCGCATGGCTGCGCGACTTGCTCTGAGGGGACGGCGCCTGAGGGCCGTCTGGAGCGAGGAGAAAGGCGCCACGGCCGTCGAGTATGGCCTCATCGTCGGGCTGATCTTCCTCGCCATCATCGGCGGCCTCTCGTTGTTCGCGAGCAATGAGAACGTCATGTACACGCACATCAGCAACGCCATCGGCGGCGCCACCCGCTAGGTTGCGTATTGGTCGCCCAGGCGGCGCCAAGGCGCCCGATGGCGTCGGCCGCGCGGCGCTTTCTGCAGCCGGGCTTCGTCGCGCGCGTCGCTCGGCGAGCGGCCGCCCGCCATTGCGGACGTCAGAGCGGCGACACTAGAGTGGCCGGATGCAGCGCCAGGCCGCCATCGAAGAGAGCGCGTCGCTCACGCGCGGCGCCACCGCACTCTCGCTGGCGGTCGCGCTCATCCTCGCCTGCCTGAAGGCGCTGGTCTGGGCGGCGGGCGGATCGATCTCGATCCTGGCCTCGCTCGCCGACTCCGGCCTCGACCTGCTGGCGGCCCTGGGCGCCTTCGCGGCCGTCCGCTACGCGGCGACGCCGCCCGACGCCGAGCACCGGTTCGGACACGGCAAGGCCGAGGCGTTCGCCAGCCTGCTGCAGGCGGGCATCGTGTTTGCGTCCGGGGCCCTCGTCGGCGAGCAGGCGATCGGTCGCATCCTGCATCCGGCGACGCTCCATGCGGAGGCCTGGAGCGTCGCGGTCATGCTGGTCTCGACGGTGCTGACGCTGCTGCTGATCACGGTGCAGAGCCGGGTGCTGAGGCGCGCGCGCTCGGTCGCGGTCAGCGGCGACCGCGCCCACTACATCGCCGATCTGGCCTCGAACCTCGTTGCGCTCGTGGCGATCGTCGCGGCGGCGCTGAGCGGAGTTGCGGTCCTCGATGCGATCGGCGGCCTCCTGGTGACGGCGATCCTGCTCTGGGGCGCCATCAATGTATTCCGCCAGGCGTCCGCCGAGCTGATGGACCGCGAGCTGCCGGACGAGGCGCGGGCCCAGATCGTGCGGCTCGTCGTCGACGACCCGCGGGTGACCGGCGTCCACCAGTTGCGCACGCGCGCCTCCGGACCCACCGTGCACATGCAGATGCACCTCGACCTCGACCCCGGGCTATCGCTCGAGGACGCGCATCACGTGGTGGTGGCGGCGGAAAACCGGGTGCTCGAGAAGTTCCCGACGGCGGACATCATCATCCACGCCGACCCGGAAGGGCGCGCGGAACCGCATGGCGGCGCCTTCGCGGAGGGCGGCGCGACGGGGTGAACGGGGCGTTAACGCGGCAGCGTGCTATGGGTCGCGGCACTTGGAGCTGAACGGAGCGGGGCGGCGCGACCCCAGGTCGTCCGCCTCCGGATCGGACCGGCGGTGGAGCGCACGCTTTATCATTTCCCGCTCGACCCGGCCTCACGGCAGGCGCGCCTCGCGCTCGGCGAGTTGAAGCTGCCGTTCGCGGCCGAGGTCGTCCGCTACTGGGAGGCGCCCGAGACATTCGCCAGTCTCAGTCCGTCAGGGTTGACGCCGGTTCTGGTCGAGGCCGAGGGCGGGCGGCGGCTGGCGATCTGCGAGATCCGGGCGATCCTCGAGCACCTGGACGAGCAGACACCGAGCGCGGCGCTGATGGGCCGCGATCCGGCCGAGCGCGCCGAGACGCGCCGGCTGCTGCAGTGGTTCGACCGCAAGTTCGACGCCGAGGTGCAGGGCCTGTTGCTGCATGAGAAGCTGGAAAAGCGGCTGGCCAAGCTCGGCGCGCCGGATCTCTCGAACATGCGGCTGGGCCGCGAGGCGCTGAGGGCCCACCTGGCCTATCTCGAGGGTCTGCTCGCCGCGCGCGACTGGCTGGCCGGCCATCGGCTGACGCTGGCGGACTTTGCGGCGAGCGCCCACATCTCGGTGCTGGACTACTTCGGCGACGTGCCCTGGCGCGACGCGCCGAACGTCAAGACCTGGTACATGAAGGTGAAGTCGCGCCCGGCCTTTCGCCCCCTGCTCGCCGACCGCTGGCCCGGTCTGGCCCCGGCCGCGCACTATGACGATCTCGACTTCTGAGAACCGCGAGCAGCTGATCCGAAGCGAGGCGCAGGCGCTCGGGTTCGACGCCTGCGGCTTTGTGCGCGTGGATCGGCCGTGGCCGGCGGCCGCGCGGCTCGCCGAGTTCGTGGCCGCCGGGCGCCACGGCGAGATGGCCTGGATGGAGCGCACGGCCGAGCGGCGGGCGCACCCCCAGGCCATGTGGCCCGAGGCCCGCTCGGCGATCATGCTCGGCCTCAACTACGGCCCGGACGAGGATCCGCTCGAGGGACTGGCGCATCGCTCGTCGGGCGCGATCTCCGTCTATGCGCGCGGCGACGACTACCATGACCTGATCAAGCGGCGGCTGAAGCGTCTCGCCGGCTTCGTGCGGGACCGCTTCGACGGCGCGGTGAAGGTGTTCGTCGACACCGCGCCGTTGATGGAAAAACCGCTCGCCCAATCGGCCGGTCTCGGCTGGCAGGGCAAGCACACCAATCTCGTCTCGCGCACGTTCGGCTCGTGGCTCTTCCTCGGGGCCGTGCTCAGCAGCCTCGAGCTTGCGCCCGATGAGCCGGCCCAGGACCACTGCGGCGCGTGCAGACTTTGTCTCGACGTCTGCCCGACCGGGGCCTTCCCGGCGCCCTATCAGCTCGACGCCCGCGCTTGCCTCTCGTACCTGACGATCGAGCACGCCGGGCCGATTCCCGAGCGCTTTCGGTCGGCCATGGGAAACCGGATCTACGGGTGCGACGACTGCCTTGCGGTCTGCCCCTGGAACAAGTTCGCGCAGCAGGCGCGCGAGGCTGGGCTCGCCGCGCGCGAGGCGTTGCGGCGCCCGTCGCTCGCCGAGCTGGCGGGATTGGACGACGCGGGCTTCCGTGCGCTCTTCGCGAAAAGCCCGATCAAGCGGATCGGCCGCGACCGCTTCGTGCGCAACGTCCTCTATGCGATCGGCAATTCGAGCGATCCGTCGCTGGCGCCGGCCGCCCTGGCGCGGCTCGGCGATGCGAGCGAGGTGGTGCGCGACGCCGCCCGATGGGCGCTCGATCAGCTTGGCCTTCCGGCCTAGCCCGACAGCGCCTCGACCAGCTTCGAGACCATCGCAGCGCCGCGGCGGAGCTGCGAGAGCTCGATGAACTCGTCGGGCTGGTGCGCCTGGTCGATGGAGCCGGGGCCGCAGAGCACCGTCGGGAAGCCGGCCGACTGGAACTGGCCCGCTTCGGAAGCGAACGAGGCGACGCGGGCGGGGCCGTTGTCGCCGGTCAGCCGGCGCACGAACGCCTCGGCAGGGCCTCCGTCGCCCGGGCGCAGCGGCGGAACGTCCGCGAGCCTCTCCACCCGGACGCCGCCGTCCGGCGCACGCCCCTTGATTTCGGCGTCGAGCGCGCGCGCGAGGTCGAAGAAGCCGGCGAGCCGGGCTTCGGCGCCGTCGCCCGCAGGCGCGCGCAGGTCGAAGAGGAACTCGCAGGTCCTGGCGAGGATGTTCCCCGCCGTTCCGCCGCGCACGCGCCCGATGGTCAGCGTCGCCTCCGGCGGGACGAAAGGCGAGGCCGGATCGGCCGAGGCCTTCAGGACGTCGGCGACGCGCGCGAGCTCGCCCATCAGTCGTGCGGCGGCCATGTTCGCCGAGACGCCGAGATGGGTCTGGGCCGAGTGGGCCTCGCGGCCGGTCACCGTCACGCGCCAGGCGACGATCCCCTTGTGGGCGGTGACGACCTCGAGGCTGGTCGGCTCGCCGACGATCGCGAGCGCCGGGCGCGCCAGCTCGCGGGCGATCGTCTCGATCATCGCGGGCGCGCCGAAGCAGCCGATCTCTTCGTCGTAGGAGAAGGCGAGGTGGACCGGCCGCGCGAGCGGCGCCGCCTGCAGGTCCGGGACTGCGGCGAGCGCGAGCGCCAGAAAGCCCTTCATGTCCGAAGAGCCGCGTCCGAATGCGCGCCCGTCGCGCACGGTGAGCCGGAAAGGGTCGCTGCTCCAGGACTGGCCGGCGACGGGCACGACGTCTGTGTGGCCCGAAAGCACGACCCCGCCCTCGACGGCCGGGCCGGCGGTCGCCAGCAGGTTGGCCTTCGCGCCGTCGGCGCTCGCGATCCGGCGCGAGGCGACGCCATGACCCTCGAGATAGCGCTCGGTCCACTCGATCAGGGCGAGGTTGGAGAGGCTCGAGGTGGTGTCGAACGCGACGAGGC
>Ga0302326_10032867_pt1 | contig 10323 bp, 7 predicted proteins | sample Palsa_T0_3_FD_202264 | JGI IMG/M metagenome (GOLD analysis project Ga0302326, IMG submission 202264) | Peat permafrost microbial communities from Stordalen Mire near Abisko, Sweden - Palsa_T0_3 | ecosystem: Environmental > Terrestrial > Soil > Palsa > Peat permafrost | place: Sweden: Abisko... | reverse complement strand
CATCATCTGCGCTTTGCTGGCTCCGGCGAGCACCCACTCGGTGCGCTTGAGGATGCGCGGCAACTCCGTGCGGACGGCGATTGGATTGAAGCAGTTCGGTCCCCGCGTTTTCGGATTCCAAAATTGCGGATCATCGAAGCCGGCCGCCCACGAGCGTTCGACGAAGCACACCCAACCGTTCGTACCCCGTGCCGCGGGTTCGTAGCCGCGCGCGCCAAGCACCAGCACGCTCGCGTCCGCGGAGATCGACGGCGGTGCCGCGCTGCGCGAGAGGGAGATCTCATCTTCCCGGGTCGCCATGAGGTATTGCGAGACGGGCGCCATCGCAGGATAGGTCTTCTGCGTGCTCTGCGGCCACGCTGCGCTGCTCCAGCACAGTTCGGCGGCAAGCGCGACGCCGGCAATTCCGAGGGCGAGTGGCTTCATGAACGTCCGCTTTGAGGCGATTGCGGTTTCACCCCTGCAATGCGCCCTTCTCGCTGCATGTCACAAATCCTGGCACCGCGAAGAGGTCCACGGATCGCGGTGAGAGCCGCCGGGCCCCCGGCGTCGCCCGCCGGCAGCCCCTGACGCGCGGATCGAGGCATCGCGTCGAGTTCGCGCACACGGTGCCGCAGCGGCAATGAAGCGGCCTCGCGATTTGCGAGGCCGCTTGCGGGTGGCGGGGAAGACGGCTACGTTCCGATGCTGACGGCCAGGACGTTCACGCTCTGGGTCGTGCCGTACGTCTTGAACGGATTACCGCCCTGAGGATAGTGCCAGAATTCGATGCCAAGGCCGTTCGAAGGGGGACAGAGCCTGTTGCTGCCGACGACGACGCGACCCTGATGCTTATTGATCGGGGTATTCTTCTCGCCGACCACGAACGGATTGAGCACGTCGACGAGGCCCCTGTAGCAGGTATCGGTGAGCATCGTCTCGCCACGGGACGTGAGCGTCGTTCCGGAGAGGCTCACCTCGTTCAGACCGGTTAGGCTCTTGCCGCTGCCGGCTTCCTGGTCTCCAACCTCGAAGTATTCGCCGTCCCACATCGAGCCGTTTGGCGCATTGATCGTTATGCCGCTGGTCGCGAGCGTGGTTTCCTGTCTTGCTCCCCGCAGCACGGCGCAGATATACGTGCCGTTGTACTGCCCCTCGCCGATGATATTTCCCTTATCGTCGTAACCCATCGCCGACATGATCTCGCATTCGGAGTTGCTGTAGGTCCTACTCTGGCTGGGACTGCCCTTTGCGTAGATCGTCAGCACGCCTGGGGAGGCCGCAGTAACGGCGAGGTCGCCCTTTGCGTCGACCGAGCACCCCACCAGATCGCCACCCGGGCTGTACGTTTGGATTGGAGTCGTGCCGCCGTGCGCGAATTCGAACGCAGTTCCGTTTGGCGAAACCATGTACACATTGCCCGTTGCGTCGACGCACCCGGCGGCCGCCGAGAACCCGCTCAGCACTCCGACCTGCTCGCCGCTCGAGTAATCGTACACGTTGACGTCGTCCGTATCCGCAGGCGCGGCGTAGATAAGGATCGACTTCCCGGTCTTTGTCTCGGGCAGCATCCACGATCCACTGCGGTTCGCGGCGCGACCCACCGCCTGACTCGCGCTCGTGGCTGAAAGCGTGGGTGGTGAGCCTTGTGATCCGCCTTCGGCGCATCCAGCGGCGAGGGCAACGGCACCGGCGCCGAGCACGGCCAAGATCGGGAGAGCTGAACGCATGAACTGGGTCCTCCGGTGTAGACGGACAACCGTCTGCGCAAGACGGTGCAAGTGACAGAAGGTCGCTTCACGAGGAGCGTTACACGATTCGACGTTCGAGCCGAAATCTGAAAGAACCCTGAAAAGCTGTCCCCGCAGTCGTGTCAGTGCGCTGACCAGTTTTCTCCGATTTGCTAGCGAGCGCTCTCGCCCGAGGCGCGCCGTGACGACGCGTCGGCGTCACGGAGCAGTTTCTGCGCCATGTCCACGTATCGCCGGCGGCCACTGATCGTCGCCATCACGCGATATACGCTCGCCAAGGGGCGCGGGTTGCTCACACGCTTGAGCGAGTCGATTGCTCGAAAAATGGTCCGATGCGCCAGGTCTGACTCTCCCAGCCCATGGAGTGCTTCGGCCTGCATCCGCAGCGCGATTCCCAAGAACCGACCGGGCGCGATGCTTGCGTAGACCGTCTCAGCCTCCTGAGCGGCTTCGCGCGCACGCACAAACTCTCGGCGGGCGAGATGGACGCGCGCACGCGATATCTCCATCCAGGCCCGGGTAGCCACATTGTCGGCCGCGCATGGAGAGAGTTCGGCCGCGAGAGCGGCGGCCGCTTCCAGGTTGTCGGCATCGAGGTTCGCGTGCACGAGTTCGCAAAGCACGGCGGCTCGCACCCAGCCGACCCCGGCTATGCGCGCGGTACCGAGGAGCGGCGTCAGCACTCGCAACGCATCGGCCGAGCGCCCGGACAGGCGGTAGTACACCGACAGATGGATGGCAATGCTCAACGACTCGCGGATCACACCGTGGGCGAGCGCGGCGCGGCAACAGTCCCACAGGACCTCCTCGCAGCGTTCTACGTCTCTTCCCAGAAACAGGCTCGTCAGCGCAGCCATCTCGCGCGAATTGATCTCGAGTAAAGAGTCCGCGGCGTTCCGGCCAACGATGCTGCTCGCTTCGGAGGCAAGGTGGAAGGCCGAAGCGACATCGTCGTTATCGACGAGCATTTCGGCCCGCAGGAGGAGTGCTTGGGCGAGTGCGTTGGGCACACGCGTTCCGAGGCTTCGATCGGTCCGCATGCGGAGTTGCACGATGCTTTGCTGCGCGAGCTCGTCGGCGAGCTTCCAATCTCCCGAACACATAGCGACTGCAGCTATTGCGACGTTGGCCTCGACACGCTGCAAATCGCCGTCGACCGTCGCCCGTGCCGCCAGCGTCCTCGCAACGTCAGCGTGATGGTGGGCCGGCGCGAGTTGGTCCGCGTTCCGATACAGACGCGCAAGACGAACCTCGATCACCCCACGCAGCTCCGGGGCAGCGAGGTCAGCGGCCAGCCGCTCGAGGCTCTCAGCTGCCGCCTGCCAGTTGCCGCTGTTCTCGAGAGCTCCGCTGAACCCCAAGCGAACGTCGATCGCGCCGGGCGCGACGGTGACCCTCGGCTCCCTCCTCCCAGCTTCCTCGGTGAGAAGCGCGTGCGCGATGCGACTGAGCGCGGCTCGTCGCTCCCGGAACAGGTGTCGCTCGGAAACGTTCAACGACGTGGCGACTGAGGCGTAGGACTCACCCCCGACATCGCAACGGACGACGATTTCACGCTGTCGCACCGAGAGCTCATCGAGGACGGCCCGAACCGTCTTTGCAATATCGCGGTGATCGACTGACGGCGACATTTGCGCGACGATGACATTCGCACGAAGACTTCGCGCCTGGTCAACGTGTCTGAGCAGTTCGCCGCACGCACGTACGGTTTCCGCATCGAATCGCGGGTGAGGTGTGCGCTTCTTAGCCATGCGTTCCCTTCGGAAGGCCCGGCTCTGACGCTTCGTTCGGGAGCGTCAACGACCTCTGCATCAGAGCATCTCGACGACGTCGCCTCACGAGCACGTTGCCAACCTTCGGCTCGGAACGACGGGGCCGCCGATGTTCGGCCGAGCGAGCGGAGGATCGGCGCACACGGAGTATTGACGCCACCAGACCTCGCTGCCAGCGGAGAGGAGCAAAGCGTGATGTCAACGTCAGCCGAGCGCGGGAGGACCGTGCTGTTCGTGGCCTGGTGCAGCGCCCTTACGAGCTGCTCGATGGCGCCTGGCCACTCCGTTTTTCCGGATGCCGCGCCGAGTGCCGCGACGGCGAGCCAGCTCGCTGCGCTCCGTTCGGACTCCGCACTAGCGCAAGAGCACCAAACGAGTTCGGGCTTCGAGACCCTCTACAACTTCGGAGGCGGTAAGGACGGCAAGTTTCCGGAGGCGAACCTGATAGCCATGCACGGCAAATTCTATGGCACCACCTACTCGGGAGGTGCACACGGCGAGGGCACCGTCTTTGAAGTGAGCAAGACCGGTAAGGAGCGCGTGATCTATAGCTTCAAGGGCGGCTCGGATGGCGCGGAGCCGCAAGCGAACCTGCTTGACGTCGACGGAGAACTCTACGGCACGACCACCTTCGGTGGTTCGGGTCCGAGCGGCGGCAACGGCACCGTGTTCGAGGTGAGCACTTCCGGCTCGGAACAGGTCCTGTACCGCTTTCAAGGTGGGTCGGACGGTCAGTACCCGTACGCAGGCCTCATCAGCGTTGGAGGCGAGCTCTATGGAACGACTGAGTTTGGCGGTGGTCCAACTGGAGGCGGTGGGACCGTCTTCGCGATCAGCACGTCCGGCGCGGAACGCGTCGTCTACGCGTTCAAAGACCAGCCGGACGGAGCGTATCCGCTGGCGGGATTGATCGCGGTACACGGCATGCTCTACGGGACGACCGCCGGCGGTGGTAACCTCGACGGCACGGTCTTCGTGTGTAGCACGTCCGGAGACGAACGTGTCCTCTACACTTTTAGGGGTAAGAGAGATGGCGAGACGCCGGGCGCACCGCTCGTCGATTTGAACGGCGTGCTCTACGGCACGACGGTGTACGGTGGTTCGAGCGACCCGAGCATCAGCAACGGGACTGTCTTCGCCGTCTCCCTCTCAGGAGCCGAGAAGATTCTGTACCGATTCCAGGGCGAGAGCGATGGCGCAAGCCCCCTATCGGGCTTGACCGCAGTGAACGGCGCTCTCTACGGCACGACGTACTTTGGGGGGAATGGTACTCCCAGCAGTCACGGAGACGGCACGATCTTCGAGGTGAGCACATCGGGACACGAGAGCGTCGTCTTCCGCTTCCAAGGCGGGAGCGGCGGTGGAAACCCGGAAGCCGGACTGCTTCTCGACAAGGGGGCGCTCTATGGAACGACGACCCAGGAAGGCCTCTCGGGTCCGAGCGGAGGCGGTACGGTCTTCGAGTTTTCGCCCTAGCTGAGTTTGGTCACAGGTTTGTCGGGCCATCAAAGACCGACGCCAGATGCAACAAGAAACCGGGCAGCGCCGGCGACCCGCTCATCGTCGCGGGGGCGTCGAATACCGCCGGCGCTCGGCCCGCACAGAACGCTTCGACGGCGCGCCGAAGCGGATCGATGAGCCAGCCGAGGGCGCTGCCGTTCTCCACGAACTCGAGAACCTTTTCGCGCCCTTGCGACGCGGGCTCGTTCGCCGAGGCGATCGCGATAACGAAGTCGGGGCAGACCGATGCGAGGGAGCGGCGCCGTTCTGCGCTCAGGCACAGCCATGTCGAGTTCGCAAGCCAAGCGGCGTCTGGCGACGACGCGGCTCCGTTCTTCAGGTGAAAGATTGCGCGGGGACCGAAGACGACGCCGGTCCCGGTTACGTCGTTCCAATTACCCAGCTGCCGCGTGACCTCGGCGTTGCGCCGAGCCGACTCACCGCAGTCGGGTGGTATGATGATGAGCGTCCCGTCACGCGCGCGCTCGAGACGTAACCTCGGGTTCTGGCCAACCAATGCCAGGTACGCCGCCTCGCTGACGACGATCCCGTGCGGCTCGACGTGCACCATGTGCCTGCTTCCGATCGGCTCGTCCTCGAGCCGCGTCGATGAGGCGGGCTGAAGCGCCCGCCTCGAGGTGGTTCGGCTACAGCTTGAGGCCGGGGTCTGGGGCGACGCCGAGCGGCGGATCGCTGCTCCCTCCGCTTGCCGCATTCTGTACCTCGATCGCGCCCGTCGTCGGATCGACTGCATCGACGTACCCGGTCATATCCGAGACCCATAGGGTCTTGCCCGTGCCGTCGAAGTTGAGGTTGAGCGGGGTGCCGTAGCCCGTCGAGAAGAGCGTACAGTTCGAGGTTCCAGAGCACTTATAGACACCGGCATCCTGGTCGACGAAGAGGAGATTGCCGGCCTTGTCGATCGCGACGCCTCCGGCGTCACCGAGGCCGGAGGCGACCGTCGTCGGGCTGCCGCCACAGCCGAAGAATTCGACGACGAAGCCACCGCTCGTGGTCTCGTCGTTGTAGGACCAGAAGCAGTTGCCCGCAGCGTCGATCGCGACCCCAATGCCGAGGGCCTGGTCCGTGACGCTAAGCGACCCGTTCGGCTTCTTGGCGCCGTTCTCGTAGAGGCTGACGGAGCCCGAGGTGAAGTTCGTCGTCAAGAGATTCGAAACCGCGACGAGTTTGCGCGCGGTGTTGACGGCGACGTCTCCGGGAAACTGCCCGGCATCGAGTAACGTCTTCTTCAGCACGCCGCCCTTGTCATACACCGGGATGTTGAACGCGCCGGTGTTAGCGATGTACCAATTGCCGGCACTGTCGGCGACCGTGCCTTGCGGATTGACGAGCCCGGATGTGAGTGAGGACCCGTACGTGAGCACGCCGTTCGCATTTGCGTACGTCGCGCAGTCGCTGCCGTAGTACTCGCACGTGTTGATGTCTTTCGACTTCGCGAACGGGCGAATCGGGCCGCGAACACCCGACGGACGAGGGAGGAAGAGCATTGGTGCTATCTCCGAGTGGTGACACTCGCGACGGACGCGAGCTCGCATGGCCCGTGTGCAAGGCGAGTCTAATCGGGGACTGCGGGGGTAGAGTAGTAGAGGAACCCCTACGGTAGGGTCAGCCGTCGGTACCGTAGGGTCAGCCGCCCGGCACCGCGCCTTGTCCCTCGGGCGTCGCGCCCTTCAGATGGACGATCAACTTGGCCCGCGAGACGATGTTCAGCTTGCGGTAGATCGCCCCCAGATGCTTCTCGACGCCCTTGACGCTGACGCCCAACGCCGCCGCTATCTCGGCGTTCGACGCTCCGGCGCGCACGCGTTTCGCGACCTCGCGCTCACGCGGCGTGAGCGTGCCGGTCACGGTCGCAGCGCTTGGGACGGGCGCCGGGTCCAGCAACCCCGATCCCGCGACGTCGCGCAGACGCGCGACCGCGCCGATCGACCGGTAGACGGCAACGGCTTCCTGCGCACGCCCCGCGACCCGCAGGGCATCCGCACGCCACAGCGGGTAGCCGATGGCAGCAAAGGCGTCTGCTGCCTCGATTGCTCGCGCCGGCGCCCGCGCGTCGGCGCGCCGTTCGAGGACGATCGCCTCGAAGAGGTACCGCATTGCATCGAGCGCGAGGTCGCGACCGGCTCCTGCGCGTCCTTCGAGTGCGCACCACACAACGTCGACGTCCCTCATGGATCCGAAGCGTGCCACTGCGAGCGGAATCTCGAAGGGAACGCTGCGGTGTGACTCGCGGTCGAACACCGCGCGGAGCGCCCTTCGCGCCTCGTCCGGCCGGCCGGCGCTCCTCAGGCGCTCGGTACGAGCGAAGGCAACCATCACAGGAACCTCGTCGCCGGAGACGAGATCGCCATCGCTGCAGAGCGCGAGCAGCTCGTCGTCACCGCGAAGCAACGCGATAAGCGTGCCCTGGGCGACGATGCCGAGCCGCGCGTTGCGGTGATCTGTCGCGATTGCTAGCCCTTGCGCAACCGTCGCCTTCGCTGCGCTCAGGTTCCCGCTCAGGTATTGGATCCGGGCACGGTAGCCCAGCGCGAACGCCATCTGTACGCGGAGCTTGTGATCGGTTGCGAGCTGCTCCGCCTCGCCGAGAAAAACTCGTGCGTGCGCGAGGTATCCCAACTCGATCGTTACGTTGGTCGCGTTGTTGAGCACAATGGCCCGAAGCCACGCCAGTTCATCGCCGATCATGTCGAGGACGGTCTTTGCGTTCGCAATATAGCCGTCGATGTCGGCCTCCTGCGCCAACAGCCGCGCTCGGGCTGCGAAGTACGGCATGCGTTCGAGAAGCGGACTGGACGCCGGAGGCTCCTTCAGACGCTCGAGGATCTCGCGCGCGTCGGCAAAGGCTCCCTGCGCGCTCAGGATCTCGGCGCGCGTGAGTTCGACGCGGCGCAGCGCGGCAGCGAGCCCCGCCTTCTCAAGGCGCTGCCCGATATCGCTGAGGGGCTGCGCAGCTTCGGCAATTCTCAGATCGTACGAGAACGCCGCGCAGGTGATGCGACACTCCGCCTCCCGCTCGAGATCACCGAGGAGCTGGTGGAGATCGGCTGCCTCGGTCATGAACCGAAGGCCCTGGCTCCGTTCGCCGCAGAGTGCGTATGCGTGCCCGATCTTTGCGCGCAAGTCGGCACCGAGCGGCGAGGCGCGCTCCGTGAACTGCGCGGCGTATCGGAAGAACCGCACTGCCTCTTCGTACGCGAATACGCGCATCGATTCATCGCCGGCAAGCGCACCGTAGTGTGCCGCCTTGGTTGCATCGTTCGCGGCCCACCAGTGGTAGGCCAGGCCCTGGACCGACCGCGCCGCGTCGGGCAGCCCCTCAAGATACACCGCGACGCGCCGATGCAGTTCGATGCGCTGGGCCGTAAGAAAGCCCTCGAGGATGGTCTCACGCGTCAGCGCATGCCGGAAGCGCAACTCGTCGCCATCGTCCTCCGCGATCACGCGTAGATCCCGCGCGAGCCGGAGGGCGTGCCGTATGCGATCCGGCGCGAGGGTCAGCGTGGCCTCGAGCGCCGCGATGGTAAAGCGGCGCCCGACGACGGCGGCCTGCGCCAGAACGTCGTAGTCGTCGCCGCTCAGCGGTGCGAGCCGCTCCATCACCGCGGCGCTGATGGTAGCGGGGAGGGCAGGCTCGCCGGGGCCTTCGCGCCGCTCGAGCGCGCTCTTGAGGAGTTCCTCGGTGAAGAATGGATTGCCCTCGCACAGGCTTGCGACCGTAGCCCGGACGTCGGCGCCGAGCGGTATCGCGCCGAGCGCCCCGTCGATCAGGGCGCGGACGTCGCCGGCTTCGAGAGGACGAAGATTGATGCGGCTTGCATAATCTGCACTGCCGAGCCGTGCAATCGCTGCGTGCAGCGCGGGGGCTTGCGTCAGCGCGTCGGTACGGTACGTCGCAACGACGAGCACCCGCTCACTCGCGGCCGCGCGCCCCAGCGCCGCGAGCAGTTCGATCGTAGCGCGGTCCGCCCAGTGGACGTCCTCGACAATCGCGACGACGCATCGGTTCTGCCCCACGGTGACGAAGGCCTCGACGATACGACCGAACAGCTCGTCACGTGACGAAGCCGCCTCGAGCGGCGCGTGCGATGAACCGAGCTGGCGCAGCAAATCGAGCAGCGGAGCATATGGCTGCTCCGCAAATTGCCGACAGTGGGCAACCGCGACGCGCACGCGCATCCCACGGAGGGCCGTGCGGAACTCGGCCACGAGCCGCGACTTGCCGATTCCGGCGTCGCCTGCAATCGTCACGATCCCGCCGTCCGCGCGGCTCGCCCTCCGGCGCCGCTCAAGCAGGTGCGCGAGATCGACCTCACGGCCGACGAGCTTCCGGCACGCGATGATGGGCGCGATCATGAGTGGCTCCGCAGAAGTGGCGACCGCCGAGCGACGTGAGACTCCATTGGCTCTCCGACTACCCTTCGTCGCACCGCCTGCGAAACCAGGTACCGGCGATGCCGGCGTCGGCTGTTGAGGACCTCTGGGTACCGGCGGCTAGCCCGCTCAGCCCAGCGCTGGCCGCACCGCTAGTCGTGGGTGGCCACGCCTACGAACGCGCGGACGTTGCGCGACTTCGCTGCGCAACCGGCCGGCGCTCGGAAGCGCGTTGCAGGGCCTGTACAGGCCTTCGCTAACCGCCCCGTCATGTCGCTGCCCGACGGGTATACCGATCTCGCTGCCGGCAAAGTCGCCAACGTCCAGACGGCCCTCGAGATGTTCGCGAAGCCGCCGTTGCGCGCAGACGCATGCGATCTGCCACTCGTCCTCGTTCGCCACGACCCCGTTGACCTAGCGTGGTATCGCGCGCTGTTCCGTCGGGTCGGCGAACCCCATCTCTGGTTCTCGCGCCTAGCGATGTCGGACCTTGAACTCGCGCACGTCGTGTGCGATGCCCGCGTCGAGGTCTACGCCGTCCAGTCTGAGCGCGAAGCTATCGGCCTGGTGGAGCTCGACTTCCGTCAGCCGGATGAATGCGAACTCGTATTTTTCGGCGTGATCGACTCGGCGGTCGGCATCGGTGCAGGCCGGTGGATGATGAATCGCGCCATCGAACGCGCCTGGTCGATGCCGATCCACCGGTTCTGGGTGCACACGTGCACACTCGATCATCCTGGCGCCCTGTCGTTCTACATCCGTTCGGGCTTCCGCCCGTTCAAGCGGCAGATCGAGGTATTCGACGATCCACGGTTGACCGGACTCTTCTCGCCGGCAGCGGCGCCCGACGTTCCGATCATCAGATAGCGGCGTCGCCCCAGGTCATTGCATGCCTTGCGCGCACCGCCTGCGTAGCCGACCGCGGG
>Ga0302326_10032866_pt1 | contig 10323 bp, 8 predicted proteins | sample Palsa_T0_3_FD_202264 | JGI IMG/M metagenome (GOLD analysis project Ga0302326, IMG submission 202264) | Peat permafrost microbial communities from Stordalen Mire near Abisko, Sweden - Palsa_T0_3 | ecosystem: Environmental > Terrestrial > Soil > Palsa > Peat permafrost | place: Sweden: Abisko... | reverse complement strand
CGCGATTGAAACCGATTACTTGAGGCTGCGGGCTTATCCCTTCACCCGCGAAGTGCAGGAGTTTATCGAGCAGCACGAACGCGTTTACGTAGTCGAGCAGAACCGCGACGCGCAAATGCTCAGCCTGCTCAAGCTCGACGTGGAACCGAAGTTGACGCCGCGGCTGCGCAGCATCAGCCATCTCGATGGACTACCGCTCGATGCGCGGTCCGTTACCGACGAATTAAGTACTAGGGAGGGAAAGTAAATGGCGACCACGCCTGTTGAACCCAAGACTCCTGAACCGAGGACCAACCGCATCGGCCTGTCGGTGATTGACTACAAGGGCGGCAAGACGACCTTATGCGCCGGCTGCGGCCACAACGCTATTTCCGAGCGCATCATCGAGGCCATGTATGACATGGGCGTGAAGCCGGAGCGGGTTGCGAAGCTGAGCGGAATCGGGTGCTCGTCGAAGAGTCCTGCGTATTTCATGAACCGCTCGCATAGCTTTAACTCAGTGCACGGACGCATGCCGTCGGTGGCCACGGGAGCGATGCTGGCGAATCGCAATCTAATTGCGCTGGGCGTGAGCGGCGATGGCGACACCGCTTCGATCGGCATCGGCCAGTTTGTTCACCTCATGCGCCGCAATCTTCCCGTCATCTACATCATCGAGGACAATGGAGTGTACGGCCTGACCAAAGGCCAGTTCTCGGCGACCGCCGATCTGGGATCGAAGTTGAAGTCAGGCGTGCTTAACGATCTGCCACCCATTGATACCTGCGGGCTGGCGATTCAGTTGGGCGCGACGTTTGTCGGCCGCTCGTTCTCCGGGGACAAGCGGCAGTTGAGCACCATGCTGAAAGCCGCCATCGCGCACCATGGAACGGTGATGCTTGATGTGGTTTCTCCTTGCGTTACCTTCAACGATCACGAGGGTTCGACCAAGTCCTACAAATACGTGAAGGATCACGATGAGACCTTGCAGGAAATGAGCTTCGTACCTCACTTCGAAGAAATAGACGTGGAATACGATCCGGGAACGACGGTCAACGTCACCATGCACGACGGCTCCCACCTGCGACTGCGCAAGCTGGAGGAAGACTATGACCCCACCGACCGTATCCAGGCCCTCACCCGCCTGACCGAAGCGCATGACAAGGGCGAAGTGCTGACGGGGCTGTTTTACGTGAACACCAAGGCGCCTGACTTCCTCGATCTGCTGAATATGGTCGAACAGCCGCTGGCCACGCTGCCGGAATCGCTGACGCGTCCGGGCAGGGAAGTGCTCGAGGCGGCGATGGAGGAGTTGCGCTAGGCTGGCTTTCAGGCGGCCGGGCTTCGGCAAGACTCGTTGACATTCCGAACCGGGTCGAAGGCCCGCTGAGAGCCTGCCCTGACTGCAGTCGAAGGAACCTCGTTTTCTCAATTGCCCACCTCCGGAGCAAAGAATCGCAGAACCAACCGTTGGCTTGTAAAGGGTTTAGACCCCGAGTCGGGCGGGATTGCTGCGGAACTGGAACGGGAAGCATGCTCGGCGGGTATCAGCAGGAGATTCAGGCGATCGGGAGTTGAGCATCGCTTCTCTAATCACGCTGCCTAGGGTGTCGCCCTCAAAGGCTAACAGTCACTCGTAAGAAGGTAGCGGGTATTGAAGTGCCTCCATCGGTGCCCGTGTTCTGCGCGTGCGCCAGTTCCAAAAGCTGCTTATCGAGCTCGTCCACTTTCCCGCTCTTTTCAGCCGCTTCAAATGCGTTCATGGTGGGACCATAGAATCGTCTGAAGGTTTCGACAAGATCTGCCGGGCTTCTTTCGGGCGACCCGAAATAGAAGGTGTCCTTGACCATGGAGATCTTCTCCGGGGGCACCCCGGCGTGGCCAAATCGTTCGATGATGTGAGTGTCCAATCCCCACGTCATGGGACTGACGAAGCCTTCCGGAGGCGGAGGCGTAAACGATGCGCTGATCTTTAGCAGTTGCGACACGAATGAAGTGGGATCGTTGGGGACCCAGTTGCCCATCACAATGCGGCCACCTGGCTTTGTGACCCGCACCATCTCCTTCGCTACGTCGAAAGGCCGGGGAGCAAACATGGCGCCGAATACGGAGAGGGTCAAATCAAACGAGTGGTCGGCGACCCCTTGCAGGTTGCACGCATCTCCCTCTTGAAATTTCAGCCGGTTGAGACCAGCCTCCGCAGCTCGTTTGTTCCCGGCGTCAACGAGGTTCTTGGCAATGTCGATTCCAATAACTTCAGCCCCTACACGGGCGAGAGGAACTGCCGTGGTGCCGTCTCCGCAGCCGAGGTCCAAAACCCGCAACGGCGCCGTGATTCCGAGAGACTTCACGAGTGCTTCTCCGGATTTACGCAGCAGGACAGCGATCTGAGTGAAGTCGCCCTTCTCCCACAAAGCTTTGTTCGGATTCATGACCGCTCCTTCACATGCCGATTCGCAGGTCGCCAGTTGGTCTAGGCTTTTATTGACCATCCTTCACTCGCTCCAACTTCCACGGCTTAGGAGTGGGGACGTCGGGTGGCGCGAGTATCCGAAGCTCTGCCTGATCGGGTCCAGTTAGTTTCATCTCAAATTGAATAGTATCCTCCGAGTCTTTTTCCTTTATAGTGATCCGCAGTACTCCGCTCGCAAGCGTGGCTTCCACGATAGGGTCTGGATCGCTACTGTCGATTGCATGCGCGCTTGTAAGTTCGCCGTCTTTGTCCACTTCGATGTCGGCGCCACGCACGCTCCCGGTCAGCTTGCCCTGTTGTTTCTCCAACTTGATCGTTTCAAAGACTTTGCCTTTGAATCTTGCCTGCCAAGTGCCAACAAATGGCTGCAGATTAGCGTCCGCGTTGTGGGGTTGAGTGACCTGAATGGAAAACCCCGATACTCCGAGACACGTCGTGAATAGCAGTCCCGAGACGCCAAGAGCCGAAAGTCGTGCCCATGTCTTACGGAAGCGATTTGCTCTTGCGAGTAGATTCATGATGCGATCCTCCAGTGTGTTTGTGTCGAATAGTCCCAAAGCATACCCGACAGCTGCCGGACGCTGGTTCGCGGCCATGGACTGGGCGATGCTCAAAAGGGACCGGGCGTATTGCGCACATGTGGATAGGCATTCCGCCGCGATCTCGTCGCAGGCTAGTTCCCGTGTTTGATCGATGCGCGCCTTGATCAGAGCAGCGGCAGGATGAAAGGAGATGGGCAAAATTAAGAGTTCGTAAACCAGATTCAGAACGAAATCGTGCCGCCGGATGTGCGCCAATTCATGACCCAGGACGGAAGAGAGCTCATCCTCCGATGCTTGCGAGAAGAACCACTCCGGCAAAACCAGAACGGGATTGTGGATTCCCAGCGTTGCTGGCCCCTTTCCTTCCAGAGACAACAATATGGGTACGGGTTTCATGCCCAGCAGCGAGTGACATCGCTCGACCACAGTTCGCATCGCCGGCCGTATCTGCGGCTCGCTTGACTTACGTAACATTGCGCGGAGTGACTGCCATCCGCGATAGAGGCGAACTGCTCGATAGAAAATGAAGCCTAAGTAAAGCACCGCGACAAACCCAACCCAGAGCGGGCCGAACTGTACCGGATGGCCGCCATGCCGCATTCGCCGCCAGAGTGCCCAGGAAGAGTCGCCGCTAAAACCTGTTTCTCCCGGCCGAACCGCGCTCGCTGCCGCAGCAGACTCGGAACTTAGCTTGTCATTGTTTCGAGAACCACGCAAACTCGCGAAGGGAAGCAGCACAGTAAGCAGCAAAGCCGCAACCCACAATGCATGCCGATGCGAAGAAGGGCCACGACGCAATGCTCGCGAAAGAAGCACTGTGACTGCCGCGATGACGCATGTCATCCAGAGGGCGTTCGTCACATACGTGACAACGATCTCATTAATTGGATTCATTGGGCTTTTCCCTCCTTGCCGCGCTCGTGCTCCTCTACCAAACCGCTCAACTCCTGAAGTTTTATGGGATCGAGTTGCTCGTCCTTGACGAGGCTCATGAGGAGACCGTCCACCGAACCGCCAAAGAGTCGATCAATCATGTCCCCGATTGCGTTGCTTGCTGCCTTCTCTCGGGTCAATACTGGTGCATAGTCGTACGCCCTGCCCCGCAATCTCCGCCGTACCCTGCCTTTACGATGAAGAACGTTGAGCATCGTCTGCACGGTGGTGTACGCCAGTCTCGGAGATCCGGCAAGTTTCTCTTGGACCGATTGGACGTTGGAAGGACCGCAGTCCCATAGCACATTCATGATCTGCAACTCCAGAGGCGTGAGTTGCTGCTGTGATTTTCGTTTGCCGCCCATTTCGATCTCCTAACGTATTAGGACAATAGCTCCGTGAATTTGGCTTGTCAACTAAAAAGTTAGGAGATACAGTTGAGCCGCAGCCATGTTGCAGGGCTCCGGGAACGAGCCAAGACCAAACGCTCTCTCTGTGAGACGATGCCACAAACGGTCGATGCCGAGCTACAATAACCCGGCCTTGTGAAACGGAAGCGGGCACTGCGGGGATGCAACTATGCCGAGGGGTAGCGTGGCGGGGCTCATCGAGCCGATGCTTGACGGTGCGGCAGTTTGTTCTCTCGCACCTCAGGGAGATCGGACGATAGACCCCCAAATGCCTTGAAAATCCCCGCCCCGCAGGGGCGGAATATTCACGAACGGAGAGCGCCGCTTCTCCATTTCAGGCTGAACCAGCACACGCCTGCGTGGTACCCGTCGCGTCATTTTGCGTTAACTCCTCTACATCGTTTCGTTTGTCAGTGCCTGTAAGTATTGTTGGGAAACATCGCAGCTCAAGGTGTCAATTTCCCAGTTGCCAGATAGTCCTGCGAAGGAACACCGAATGCATCAGCGACACGATTGAAGAAAGCGAACAAGGCTGTGATGTACACGGCCTCTGAGATCTGTTCTTCTTTCCATCCTGCGATGCGCACCTTCTCGACATCTTCGGGCGTGGATCGGTAGGCAGCGTGAGTGATCAGTTCCACATATTCCAGCAAAGCGCGCTCCGCCGGCGTGAGTCCCGCTTCGTCAAGCTTGCCTTCGACGATTGCTTTTACACATTGATCGGGTGCTCCCTGGACCCGCAGGAAGTAGGCATGGCTGTCCAGTCAATACGGACACCGGTTCAAATAAGAGACGTAGCTGGCAATCATCTCTTTATGTCGACGGGAAAGATGCCCCTCCGAAAAGTGGACCGTGCTTCCTAGGGCGATTACGCTTCGCAGGAAGTCAGGCCGGGCTCCGAACATCTTCAATGATCTTGATCTTGGTAGCCGGTTTTGCGACTGGGACGCCGTCTACGCTTTCGCGAATCCTTGCACCAGTTCCTTCACGCTTAGGCATCGGATAAGCCTCTTCGAGGAGCTCAAGCTCTTGCTTGTCTACAACTGTAGCAGTCGTTGAAGCTCAGCCGAACTCGCACCGCACCTCCACGGCCGAAGACGAGCCGGTGGTGTAGCGATTCCGGTGAGTCCCAGGGCTTCTGTACTTCTGTACTTCCACACGCGCGCCGTTCAAACGACTGCGATAAGAACAATGCGGGTGGCGGTAAGTTAGCCGGACGAGAATGTCGGGGCAATAATCGGAAGACACTAGTGCGCTGTCCTTTCGCACTTCAACGAGGGCGGGTACTCCTTTCAGATTATTGACTCGCCGAAATGCGTCCCTATAATCGCGGCACTCTGTCGGGAAAATCTTCGGGCGTATTCAGTGTTCGCTTGCGGAGATGTCTTCATCTCAAACGTTAAAAGAGGTTCGTGAGGACGAATGGGGAGACGCATGAGCAATTTGAGAAGACTGGCCTTTGTGCTGGTGGCGGTCATCGCAGGAGTGAGACTCGTAAGTTTGAACCTTGCTGGACAGCAGATAACAGGAAGCATTCGCGGAACGGTGGTCGATCCGAGCGGGGCGATTGTGCAAGCCGCCACTGTCACCGCGAAGCAGATCGAAACCGGCTTAACACGCGTTGCGATTACAGACCATCAGGGAGAGTACGTGCTGGTCGAACTACCGATTGGGCACTACCAGCTAGAGACTCAGGCGAAAGGCTTCCAGACTTACCTGCAGCAAGGAATCTCGTTGGATGTGAACGAGACTGCGACGGTTGGCATCCACCTGAAGGTCGGGTCGGAAACCCAGCAGGTGGAAGTGAGCGCGAATGCGGCTCTGGTGCAGAGCACAGTCAGCAGTCTTGGCGAAACCGTGATGGAGCACGAGATCATCGACCTCCCGCTGGACGGGCGCAATTTTTCCCAGTTGGGACTTCTTCAGCCCGGCGTGGTGCCCCTGACTCCCGGACTTCTTGAAGCCGGCGGCCCCGCGCGACAGAATCAGGCCTATGCCGTCGACGGCCAGCGGCCGGAGTCGAACAACTTTATGATCGATGGCGCCGACAACGAGAGCTCTGTGGACGGCGGATATGTGCTCAAACCGCCGATTGACGCGATTGCCGAGTTCAAAATTCTGAGCCACAACGCGAATGCAGAATTCGGCCGGAACACGGGCTCCACGACCAACATAGTTACGCGGTCAGGGTCCAATTCGTTTCATGGGGCCGCTTGGGAATTTCTGCGCAACGATGCCATGGATTCCTCCGATTACTTCACGCAGGGCGTGCAGCCCTTAAAGCAGAATCAGTTCGGCGGAACCTTTGGTGGGCCGATTCTAAAGGACAAGACTTTCTTTTTCGGATATTACGAAGGTTTCCGCAACCGCCAGGGTGAGACCGTGCCTGCCACCGTGCCTTCCGCGGCGGAAAGGCAAGGCAATTTTGCGGAGGAGTGTACGGATCTCTCCGGAGCTTCGTTTAATCCGAGCGGCCTGTGCAGCAACCCGAATGGGCAACTCACCTTTTTTGGAATGCCGGTGCCCTTCAACCAAATGACGCTGTTCACGCCCATCGATCCGATTGCGACCAATGTCTTGCCCTTTTTTCCTCTGCCGAACCAGGGGGAAAATGGGTTCATCGCCACGCAGACGCTAAGCGAGAGTAACGACCAATTCGGCGTACGCGTGGATCACTACCTTTCCCGCGCGGACACATTGAATTTCCGCTACATGTTCAGCGCAGGTCCAACCACGGATCCGCTCTCGCCGGTGGGAGCCAATGTTCCCGGCTTTCCGGTAGGCGAGGATGATCGCGCACAGAACTTTGTGGCGCAGGAGACGCACCTGTTTTCGCCGAATACGATCGGCGTGGCGCGGTTTTCCTATCTCCGCAATAAGTTCCTGCTCGACGAGCACCTGAATCATGAGTCGCCGTCGGACTTAGGCTTTCAGTACGCTCCGACGTTGCCTTCAGCTGCCGGACCCCCATTTATTCAGGTCGGAGGATACGCCTCGGTGGGCGACCCGATTACCGGACCGCGCAACACGTTTCAGAATACCTTCGACCCCTCCGCCTCTCTGAGCTGGGTTCACGGTCGCCACGAGCTTAAATTCGGTGGTGGCTATCGGCGCGACCAGATCAACGCCTTGCAGGGTATCGCCAGCAACGGCTTCTTTGTGTTCGCCAACTTCCCCTACAGTGACGGATTCGCCAGCTTCCTGTCTGGCAATCCCGTGGTCTTTCTGCAGGGCGGAGGTAATTTTGCTCGTGAAATCCGCGACCGAGCACTGGATGCGTATGGCCAGGATACCTACAAGGTCAATTCTCGCCTCACTTTGAACTTGGGGCTTCGCTACGAGCTGCCCTTTCCCTCAACGGAAAGGCACAACGAGGTCAATCTCTTCGTTCCCGGGGCGCAATCGACAGTCATGCCGAGTGCTCCCGCAGGACTTCTCTATCCCGGCGATCGGGGCGTGCCTGCGGGCTTGATTCCAACCCAGAAAACCGCTTTCGCTCCGCGCTTCGGCGTTGCCTGGGACCCGCGTGGAGATTCCAAAATGGTGGTCAGTGCTGCCTACGGAATTTTCTACGAGCCGTACTACACCGGAGAGGGCGGGCCGTTGCAGGACCCCGTCAGTGCGCCTCCTTTCCTCAAGACGCAGCAAATTAGTTTCCCCATCAACTCCTTCGCCAACCCGTTCTACACGCCGAATCCTTTCAGTCAGGCTTTTCCCGAGCCGATGACCCTGCTTGTGGTCGCCCGCAATCTCCATCTGCCCTACGCGCAGGATTGGAATCTGAACATTCAACAGTCATTTGGCGCAGACTGGCTCTTTCAGATCGGGTACGTGGGTACGACTGGCGTAAGGCTACCGCGATTCATTGAAGGCGATCCGCCAGTCTTTATCCCTGGCGTGGACACGACCAGCGCTGGCTGTTCGGTGGCGAGCCCGTGTCCGATTTCCACCGAAAACAATGTGAACCAGCGGCGCCTCTATTCTGGATGCACCCTAGCGAACCCGAACAATTGCATTTACAGTTCCGTCGGGGAAATCGCCAGCGTGGCAAACTCCAGCTATAACGCCTTGCAAACCAGCTTGCGCAAACGCTTCAGCCACGGTCTGTCCTTCCTGGCGTCCTACACCTGGTCGCATGCGATCGATGATGTATCCTCGTTCAACATTACCGGCTCTGCTTCGCAACCCGTCGCCGGAGAAAATGACCTGGCGCAAGACCCATTCGATCTGGGGGCCGAGCGCGGCCGGTCGATGTTCGATTCCCGCAATCGTTTTGTGCTGAGTTATCAGTGGGTGCTGCCGTTCCTCGAACATTCCAGCAGTTGGTATGGGCATGTGTTCGGCAACTGGCAGTTGAACGGAATTGTGACTGCGATGAGTGGCGGGCCGTTCACGGTATTCGACTCGAACGACGTTTCGCTGCAAGGGCAGGCGCCGGAGATCACCGGCTTCTCCGCGAACCGTCCCAATCTGATTGGCGACCCAAACTCCGGTCCGCGAACGCCGCAGGAATGGTTCAACGTGAGCGCTTTTCAGCAACTCCAGCCCGATCCTCTAGGCCGGTTCGAAGTCTTCGGGGACGAAGGCAGGAACGTGGTCCAGGGCCCGGGATACGTGGACTGGGACGCATCGGCCTTCAAGAACATTCGGCTGACGGAATCGAAACAGCTTCAATTCCGGGGCGAATTGTTTAATCTGCTGAACCATACCAATTTCCGCTTGCCGGTCAGTGACATCGAATCGCCGACGTTCGGGCAAATTCAGTCGGATATAAGCCCGCGGGTAATCCAGGTGGCGCTGAAGTTCTTGTTTTAACGATCTGGAGGAGGTGCGTCATGGCCCACATCAAAGTTCCCGATAATCTGCCCGGCATTCTAGGCCCGATGGCAATCAGCCCCGAAACTGCCAAAGCTCTACGCGAATTGGCAGAGGTTCTGTTGCGCGGTCCCAACACGCTCACTCCTGGGGAACGCGAAATCATTGCCACCTACGTTTCGTCTCAGAACGATTGCTGTTTCTGCCAGCTTTCGCACGGTGCGGCGGCAGCCGAGCATCTGGGTGGGAACTACGAACTGATCGATCGGATCAAACAGAATTTCGGCACAGCCGAGATTTCGGAGAAGCTAAGGGCACTGCTGGCGATTGCGGGCAAAGTGCAAAAGGGGGGCAAACACGTGACTGGGGAAGAGGTCGAGCGGGCACGTCAGCAGGGCGCAACCGATAAGGAGATCCACGACACGGTTCTGATCGCAGCCGCATTCTGCATGTACAACCGCTACGTGGATGGTCTGGGGACTTGGCAGCCGACTGACCCGAAAGCCTACCGCGAAATGGGGAGGAGCATGGCCGATGTCGGCTACTTAAAACCGAACCGGGATGCGATAAACTCTGATGCACCAGTGGAAGCAGCCTGACACCCGTCAAACTGCAGGATCGCCGAGTGCCCACATTCAATTTCCTGAAGGATTGCCAGGCATTCGCGGCCCCAGGGTATTCAGCCCTGAAACCACCAAGTATGTATCGCGAAAATGGCCGACGACTGGCGGAAGTGGGCTTGTGTCGAGTCGACCGCGCAATTAACTGCGATCGAGAAACAATATGACTAGTCGTCGTTTGAAGCTCAGTCCGTTCGCTCGAAGCCTGCTGCTCAGACTATTTTTCGTTCTGATCATTGCTTACCTTTCATTCGGAACTTTTGTCTGGTGGGCGATGCATCAGCCTCCCGAGACTTTCGGGCGGGTGATGGCCAGAATGCCTGGTCCCATCCCCTTTTTGCTTTTTCCATTTGAAACTGCCTGGCTACGCGCTCGTGCCGGAACGCTTCATACCGGAGATGCCGCGCCAGACTTTTCGCTGCTCAAGGTGGACAAGAGTGAGTGGGTTCAGCTCTCCGCGTTAAACCAACGGCAACCAGTGGTGCTGGTATTCGGCAGCTACACGTGACCGCCGTTTCGGCGGGAGGTTCCTGCCCTCAACAAGCTTTACG
>Ga0302326_10032860_pt1 | contig 10324 bp, 8 predicted proteins | sample Palsa_T0_3_FD_202264 | JGI IMG/M metagenome (GOLD analysis project Ga0302326, IMG submission 202264) | Peat permafrost microbial communities from Stordalen Mire near Abisko, Sweden - Palsa_T0_3 | ecosystem: Environmental > Terrestrial > Soil > Palsa > Peat permafrost | place: Sweden: Abisko... | reverse complement strand
TGGCCGCGGTGGTGGAACGCACCTTCCGCAAGCTCGGGACCAACCACGACCTGATTCCGCTCTACAACAAGTGGTTTACCGCCCGCCTGCCCACCGGCGAGAGACTCAATGTTGCGATCTCGCCGCAACTGGAGGATTCCTTCAAGGCGCTCGACGATACCGAGGGCGTGAGCAATTAGGGCATGATTCAACGCCGTTGCATCATGAGCCAAGCGACACCGGCTCCGGTGCCCGCAAGCGGTCTCGTTCAAGGCTTGATGTGCAGTACGGATTTGGCCGTGTTGATGGTGCTGTTGAAGGCGGCCTTGGTTTGACCGGCCAGGGTGCTGGCCTCGTAAGTGGGGCCGGCGGTAAAACCCGTCTTGGGTTTGAGGCCAACCGCGGTCTGGGCCTTGTTGAGGGCGCTGGCGAAGCTTGCGGTGGTCGCGCTCGCCGCTGACTTCAGATCGGAGACCTGTTTTCCGACCGCGGCGGTTGTGGATGATGCTATCGATGACAGGGATATATCGCTCATGCGAGGCTCCGGCTTTGCGGAAACCATCAGTCCAGTATGGTTAATGATCGGTTAACGGCCCTTGGCCCGGTCCGCCATCGCCCCAAAAAAGCCCCCAGGGAAAATGGCCTTAGAAAAAATCCAGGTCCTGCGCGCGACCGCCCCGGGCGACGTCAGCGAATTCGATCGCGGTGAATAATCCGCCGGCCACATAGATTTTCCGGTTCAGCGACGCGGCCAGCGTCTGGCTGAGGCTGACCGCGTCCGCGATGGTGGCGGCGATGTGAAGGGCGGCCTGCGGATTGATCCGGCGCACCGCGGCGGCGAGACTTTCCGTATTGGCGCCCTTGTGATGCGCGGTGGTGCAGACGATGGTGTCGAATGACGGCACGAGCGCGCCGACGATCTCGTCGAGCTTCTTGTCAAAGGAAACGCCGACCACGAGGATCCACCCTGATGCGCCGTAAATCGCCTGGAGGCTTGCGAGCGATTGCCGGATGCCGTCGGGGGTATGGCCGACGTCGACGATCGTGAGCGGATCCGGCCTGATAATCTCGAGGCGGCCGGGCCAGCTGACGTCGCGCAGGCCCGATCGCACCGCCGCTTCGATCCCGGCGGGAGCATCTGCCGGCCGTGCCCGTTGCAGCCAAAGCAGAAACAGGGTGATCGCGATCGCGGCATTGTTGAACTGGAACCTGCCCCGCAAGCCGACGTCGAGGGACCGGAAATCGGCATCGGCGACACCGAAGTCGAACCGCTGCATTGACGGCGAGACGATTTCGCCGCCGATCCCGATCTGGTCGCGAACGAACAGCGACGTGATCTTTCGGTAGCGATTATATTCGACCAGATGCGGCTTCAGGCCTCGGCAATTCTCGCCATAGACGATCGTGCCGCCGGAGGCGCAGGCATCGCTCTTGTCGGAAGCGATCAATTCGAGCGAGTGGCCGAGCAACTCGACGTGTTCGTAGTCGAGCGACGTCACGCTGGTGGCGAGCGCGCCGACCAGACGAACCGGATCATAGCGGCCGCCAATGCCGGCCTCGAACACCGCGAAGGCGCATTGCTTTTCCTCAAAATAGACGCAAGCCAGTGCGAACATGGCTTCGAAGGCGCCGAATTTGTCGCCGCGGCGCCGCGAAATTTCTGCCATCGCGGCTTCGATCCGCGAAACCAGACGCGCCAGATCGTCATCGCCGATGGATGCGCCGTCGACCTGAAACCGCTCGTTGAAACGATAGAGGTGCGGCGAGGTGAACAATCCGGTTCGCAGGCCATAGGCGCGGCCGATCGCGGCGCAGAATGCCGCGGTAGAGCCCTTGCCGTTGGACCCCGTCACCACCGCCGAGACGCGCTGCAGCCGGGCCCGATCGACGCTGAGGACATCGAGCAGTTCCGCCATCCGCGCCAGGCAAACGCCATCGCCGTATTTCGGAAGCTCAAACACTAGAGCAAGCCCATGGCAGAAAACGTATGGCGCCAGATTTTCAGGATCAGGTCGGCGCGATCGGATTGCTCCAACAGCCGGATCGACGGGTTGGAATTCACTTCAATGACCCGCATCGCGTCCGGTTCTGCATCGATATCCGTGAACAGGTCGACGGCGGCGACGCGCAGGCCGAGTGATTGGGCGGCCTTCCGCGCCAGGGCGATTGCCGCATCGGAGCGCGGTGCCTCGATCCGCATCGTCCCTCCCGCGCTCAGATTCATCCGTCCCGGAATCTCCCAGCGTTCGCCCCGGGCGAGCACAGTGTCGAGCGAGCTGCTGTCGTGTTCCGCGGCGGCCGGTGAAAGGCCGTGCGCCCGCAAAGCCGCGTTGTGCGCGACCAGGAGATCGCGGATGGCGCTGACGCCATCGCCGACGACAACGGGCGGATATTTGCGCGCGGCATAGACCATTTCGTCATCGAGCAGAAAGACCCGGTATTCGCGACCGCAGACCACCGGCTGAATCAAGATCGCGTCGTAATGTCGTGAAACTTCGTGCAGATATCGCTCAAACGACGCCTCACCGTGAATGGCCTGCGCAAAATCGCCGCGCGATCCCAGCAAGGGTTTGATGAATGCGGTCCCGCCCAACCCTCTGAAATATGCCGATCCGTCGTCGCGCTCATGGCCCGCCGGCCGGTGGGCGCGATGCCGCTCATGCAGGAAGAAATAGTCGCCGCCCAGCGTCGCCACACCGGCGTCTTCAAGGATTTTGTTGGTGAAATATTTGTCCGATGCCAGGGTCGCGGCGGTGGCATTGTTTTGCGGATACCAGGCGCATCGCCCGGCGCCGAAATGGAGGGTCTTGGTTGGCGAAGCCACACTGAAGACCAGCCCGCTGCCGCCGTCGAGGTCGCGAAAGGCCAGGCCGAATTCAGCGCAGGCAAAGGCCGCGTAGATCGACTGATCCGGATAGGAACTCGGCTTTCCCGATCGAAATTCGCTGGGACTTCGCATGCAATATCCGGCGGCTTGGGTATTCGAATGACGTGCTCTTATCCCTAACGAAATTTCCGGCCGGCTGCGGAAATTAATTGCCGGATCGACGCCGATTTCAGCAAGTTAATTGCGCAACCACGTCGCCTTGCGGTGAAGCGGCGTCGAACCGTTTCGCTCCATCAGCCGACTGCCATTTCGCGCCTTCAACTATGCGTCAGGTCTGGTTGACTATCTCCGATATTGGCGTAGGTCACACTCCAGATATTCGGCGAAATCTCCAGTCTTTGCGGGGTTTTGCCCTGTCCCCGGCTCCCACGACGCAATCGTTCTACATTATAGCAAGCGGAAAAATCAAAACTCATGAGCGCATTCCATCGAGAGAAAGTTCTTTCTGTCCGGCACTGGACCGATACGCTTTTCAGCTTCACCGCCACCCGAAATTCCGGCTTCCGATTCCTCAACGGACAGTTTGCGATGATCGGCCTCGAGGTCGACGGCCGGCCGCTGCTGCGCGCCTACAGCATGGCGAGCGCGAATCACGAGGAAGCGCTGGAGTTTTTCTCGATCAAGGTCGCCGACGGGCCGCTGACCTCCAGGCTTCAGCAGATCAAGGAGGGTGATACCATCCTGGTCGGTCGCAAGGCGACGGGCACGCTGATCGCCGACAATCTGATCCCGGGCCAGCGCCTGTTGTTGCTGTCGACCGGAACGGGCCTCGCGCCGTTCGCGAGCCTGATCAAGGATCCCGACGTGTATGAGCGGTTTGAAACCATCGTGCTGGTTCACGGCTGCCGGCAGGTCTCGGAACTGGCCTATGGCGAAGAGCTGGTGGCAAGACTGCGCGACGATGAATTGTTCGGACCGCTGCTGACCGAAAAGCTTAAATATTACCCGACCGTCACCCGCGAGCCGTTCCGCAACCGCGGCCGTATCACCGATCTCATCACGTCAGAACAATTGTTTGGCGATCTCGATCTGTCACCGCTGGATATCGAAACCGACCGGATCATGATGTGCGGCAGCCCGGGCATGCTGGAGGAGCTGCGCCAGACGCTGGAGGCGCGCGGCTTTCTCGAAGGCAGCCACAGCGAGCCCGGCCATTTCGTGATCGAGAAGGCGTTCGTGGAACGCTGAGGCGTTCTCTTCCGACCAACGTCTTCCAACGACCATTGTTGATGGTGCAGTCCGCTTATCGCCTGCTATAAGCGCTCCCGAACGTCGCGCGGCTTTGGTGACGCGGCGATACCGGGAGCGTCTGTAGTTTGTCCGTCTCCAACCACGCCGGCCCCGCCAAGACGGCCTTTGTATTCGCAGGCGGAGGCAGTTTCGGCGCCATTCAAGTGGGCATGATGCACTCGCTCGCCGCCCACGGAATTTCCGCCGATATGGTGGTCGGCTCCAGCGTCGGTGCCCTCAATGGCGCCTATTATGCCGGGGATCCCACCTTGAAGGGGGTGCTGCAGCTCGAAACCATCTGGCGCGGATTGCAGCGCCAAGACGTTTTCCCGGTCACCTGGCGCACCATGCTGGGATTTCTGTGGCGCCGGGATTTCCTGATCCCGCATGACGGGATTCAGAAGCTGATCGACGATCATCTGCCCTATCGCAACCTGCAGGACGCCAGGCTCCCGGTTCATATCGTCACCACCGATATCATCTCCGGCGACAGCGTCGTATTGTCGGAAGGGTCGGCGGCGCAGGCGATCATCGCCTCCACCGCTATCCCCGGCGCTTTCGCGCCGGTGCCCTACAAGGATTTTTATCTGGTCGACGGCGCGATCTCCGCCAATACGCCGATCAAGGTCGCGGTCGCCAAGGGCGCGCAGCGCCTGATTATTCTGCCGACGGGCTACGCCTGCTCGACGCACGCGCCACCGGCCGGCGCGGTGGCCAATGCGCTGCATGCGCTGACCCTGCTGATCGCCCGGCAATTGGTCAGCGAGCTGGAAGATCTCGCTCCCGAGATCGAATACTTCGTGGTGCCGCCGCTCTGTCCGCTGGTCGGATCGCCCTATGATTTCTCGCGAACCTCTGACCATATCGAGCGCGCGATCCGGAGCACCGATGCGTGGCTGGCGCAAAACGGCCTGGAGAAAAGCGGGATTCCCGAGGAGATGCGGCCGCATAGTCACTGAACCGCGCGAGATCAGGCCAGGCTACGTTGCACTGCAAAACAGCCTATGGCGGGTGTGGGTCCGTCTGCTCCGCGACGGATTGATCTTCCGCCGGCTGATCCGGTAGCCTCGTCAAAGTCGCTGTCATATCCCTGACCTGCAACGCCGGATATCGTGTAAAGGATTGTTCTGGCGTCGGATTAGGCTGCGGCCGACAATAGCAAAAACGGCAAAATCTGCCTGAGGGGTCTCATGGAAACGTTGATGCTTCCGTTCTCGCCGCGCTTCATCGTCCTGACGATTTGCGGCGTCGTCACGGCGTTGCTGCTCGGCGTCGGGATCGTCGATCACAAGACGTTCGACCTGGTTCTGATCCCGATCCTGATTTTCGGCGCCCTGACGCTGCTGGGCTTTCGCGATCTCACGCAAAAGAGTCACGCGGTTCTGCGCAACTATCCGATCTCGGCGCATCTGCGCTTCCTGCTGGAAGAGATCAGGCCGGAGATGCGGCAGTACTTCTTCGAGAGCGAGAAGGACGGCATGCCGTTTTCGCGCGACACCCGCGCCGTGATCTATCAGCGCGCCAAGATGGTGCTCGACAAGCGGCCGTTCGGCACCCAGGAGGATGTCTATCGCGAGGGCTACGAATGGATGCACCATTCGGTGGCGCCCAAGGTTCACGCCGACCAGAAATTTCGCGTCACCATCGGCGGCCCGGACTGCACCAGGCCGTATTCGGCATCGGTCTTCAATATCTCGGCCATGAGCTTTGGCGCGCTCAGTCCCAACGCGGTGCGGGCGCTGAACGCGGGCGCGAAGAAGGGCGGTTTCGCGCATGACACCGGCGAGGGCGGCGTCAGTCCCTACCATCGCGAGAACGGCGGCGATCTGATCTGGGAAATCGGTTCCGGATATTTCGGCTGCCGCAACCACGACGGCTCCTTCAATCCGGAAGAATTCGCGCGCGTCGCCGCCGACGATCAGATCAAGATGGTCGAACTCAAGGTCAGTCAGGGCGCCAAGCCCGGGCACGGCGGGGTGCTGCCGGCGGCGAAGGTCTCCGAAGAGATTTCGAGGATCCGGGGTGTCTCGATGGACGAGGACTGTATTTCGCCGGCGTCGCACCGGGCGTTTTCGACGCCGCTGGAAATGATGGCCTTCATCGGCGAGATGCGCCGGCTGTCCGGCGGCAAGCCTGCCGGCTTCAAGCTTTGCATCGGGCATCCCTGGGAATTCCTGGCGATCTGCAAGGCGATGATCCAGACCGGGATCTATCCCGACTTCATCGTGGTCGACGGCAATGAGGGCGGCACCGGCGCCGCCCCGCTGGAGTTCATGGACCATCTGGGCATGCCGATGCGCGAGGGCGTCAATTTCGTCCACAACGCGCTGGTCGGCATCAATGCCCGCGACCGCATCCGGATCGGCGCCGCCGGCAAGATCGCCACCGCTTTCGACATGGCCCGCGCCATGGCGATCGGCGCCGACTGGTGCAATTCGGCGCGCGGCTTCATGTTTTCGCTGGGCTGCATCCAATCCCTGAGCTGCCACACCGATCGATGTCCGACCGGGGTGACCACGCAGGACCCCTCGCGCAATCGCGCGCTGGTGGTGCCGCACAAGACCGAGCGGGTCTACAATTATCATCACGCCACCCTGCATGCGCTGGCCGAGCTGCTGGCGGCCGCCGGGCTCGATCATCCGCAGGACATCCGGCCGATTCATTTCTCGCAACGGACGTCGACCACCGAGGTGCGAACATTCGCGCAGCTCTATCCTTCGCTCCGCCCCGGCGAGTTGATCGACGGCACCAGCGATCCGCGCTTCCGCGAAGCCTGGGCGATGGCGCGGCCGGACTCGTTCTCGGCGGCGGGGTGAAGACCATGCACCTGTCATTCCGGGACACGCGTCTTCGCGTGGACCCGGAATCTCGAGCTGATAATCTCCAGATTCCGGATTCGCGCTAACGCGCGCCCCGGAATGACGATGGTTTGGCCGCTAATGCGGATTTTCCAAGCTGAACAGTTCCGACTGCTCGTCATAGGCGAACAGCTCGGCATAGCGTGCCCATGAAACGATGGTCTTCAGCGTTTCGTCCGCATACTCCTCGGACATGTAGTCCTCGAGTTCGTTGCGAAAACGCGCGGCGGGAGCCGTGTGCGAGGGCCGCTCATCCAGGACGCGGCGGATCAGACCCATCACCGGCACATAATTGATGAGGTGTTCGGCGAACAGCTTCTTGCGGGCATCGGTGGCCATATGCGCGAAGCGCTTGCCGGCATCCGTCAGCATCAGGTCGCCTTCGCTCAATTGCGCAAACCTAAGCAATTGAAGCGCTTCGCCGAGGTGGAAGATCTCGTCGGCTTCGAGCTGCAGGTGGCCGGCAAGAATCGGCAGGTCGGCGTGCCCGTTATACGGCGGTCCCGCCAGCGTCTCGATCAGGCCCGACAGCACGTTGGACGAGACGTGGTTGAGGATCATGCCGACGCCGGTGCCCTGGATGCCCTCGATCGCCGGCGATCTGGTTTCCGCGCGCTGGGTCATGCGGGCATAGATGCTGTCGACCAGTTGGCGGAATGTCGGATCGAGACGGTTGCGCGGATGCGGCAGGTCGACCTTGATCTCGGCGGCGACGCGGCCGGGATTGGATGAAAATACCAGAATGCGGTCGCACATCAGGACCGCTTCCTCGATGTTATGCGTCACCATCAGCACCGACTTGATCGGCAGCCGACCTTCGATCCACAGATCGATCAGATCGGTACGCAACGTCTCGGCGGTCAGCACGTCGTGGGCGGAAAACGGCTCGTCCATCAAGAGCAGGTCCGGATGCACCACCAGCGCCCGCGCAAATCCGACGCGCTGGCGCATCCCGCCCGACAATTCCTTGGGGTAGGCGGATTCGAACCCGTCGAGACCGATCAGGTCGATCGCCGCCAGCGCTCGCGTGCGGCGCTCGGTGCTCTCGACCCCCAGCGCTTCGAGGCCCAATTCGACGTTCTGCAGCACCGTCAGCCAGGGAAACAGCGCGAAGGATTGAAACACCATGGAGACGCCATTCGGCGGCCCCACAATGGTTTCGCCGCGGCATTTGGCGTCGCCCGAGGACGGCGCGATCAGGCCGGCGATGATTCGCAGCAGCGTCGATTTGCCCGATCCGGAGCGGCCGAGCAGGCCGACGATTTCGCCCGACTGGATCGTCAGATCGACCTTCTCGAGCACCAGCAGATCCTCGCCGCTGCCCTTTGGAAAAGATCGGCAGACGCCGCGAATGTCGAGCAGGCTGTTCTGGATGGTTTGATCGAGCATGAATTTCTCCTGGTCAGCCGAGACGAAGACGGCGCTCGCCGAAGGCGTAGAGCGGCCGCCACAATAGCCGGTTGAAGAGCGTCACCAGAATGCACATGATGGCGATACCCAGAACGACGCGCGGAAAATCACCGGCTTCGGTCGCCGTGGCAATATAGGCACCAAGACCCGCGGCCGTCAGATGGGCATCGCCCCAGCTGGCCACTTCCGCGACGATGGAGGCATTCCAAGATCCACCCGACGCGGTGATGGCGCCCGTGATGTAATACGGGAAAATGCCGGGCAGGATCACCTTGGTCCACCACCGCCATCCCCTGAGGTGAAAGCTGCCGGCGGCCTCGCGCAGGTCGGTCGGGAATGCGCTGGCACCGGCGATGACATTGAACAGGATGTACCACTGGGTTCCCAGAATCATCAGCGGGCTGAGCCAGACATTCGCGTTCAGCCCGAAGCGCACGATGACCACGACGAACACCGGAAAGGCGAGATTGGCGGGGAACGCGGCCAGGAACTGCGCCAGCGGCTGGATTCGTTCGGCCAGCTTTGGCCGCAGCCCGATCCAGACCCCGACCGGCACCCAGATCAGGGTCGCGAAGAAAATCAGCACGACGACGCGGATCAGGGTGATGAGCCCGTATCCGATGGCGGTGAAGAAGTCCGACGGTGCCAGCGTCGCCGAGAGATAGGCATAGGTCCGCCAGGCGGCATAGCCGGTGCTGGTGACGATCAACACCAGCCACAGCGCATCGATCACACGCGACGGCGGGCCGCTTCTCGCCGGCAGCTTGAGGCCGGCCGGGAGGGTCAGGTGCAAATTCGAAATCGCCTTGTTCATCGCCGCGAACGGATACGACAACGCGCGCAGCGCGCGGGTGCGCCGAAACAGATCCAGCATCCAGGATGTCGGCGCGCTTGCGGAGGCGGTCTGCTCGAAGCGGAATTTGTCGGCCCAGGCCACCACGGGGCGAAACAGCAACTGGTCATAGGCGATGATGACCAGAAGCATCGCCAGGATCGCGTAGCCGATCGCGGGCAGGTTCTGTTTTTGAATGCCCAAGGCGACGTAGGAGCCGATCCCCGGCAGCGTGACGGTCGTGCTGCCGACCGTGATCGCCTCCGACGCCACCACGAAGAACCAGCCGCCCGACATCGACATCATCGTATTCCAGATCAGGCCCGGCATTGCGAACGGCACGTCGAGCCGCCAGAAGCGCTGCCAGCCCGAGAGATGAAAGCTTTGCGAGGCTTCCTCCAGATCCTTCGGTACGTTGCGCATCGACTGGTACATGCTGAAGGTCATGTTCCAGGCCTGGCTGGTGAAGATCGCGAACACGCAGGCGAGTTCGGCGCCGAACACGCTGCCCGGAAACAGGTTCATGAAGAACACGACGGTGAAGGTCAGAAAGCCGAGGATCGGGACCGACTGCAGGATATCGAGCAGCGGGATCAGCACCATTTCGGCGCGCCGGCTCTTGGCGGCGAGCGCGGCGTAGATGAAGGTGAAAACGATCGAGCAGACGATCGCCAGCAGCATCCGCATGGTCGTTCGCAGCGCATAGGCCGGAAGATTGGCCGGATCGAGCGACACCGGGGTGATATCGAGGGCGGACAACGGCGCCGCTGTCTGCTCGCCGCCATAGACGATCAGCACCATCGCGCCGATCACGAGAATCAATGCAACGACGTCCCAGATGTTGGGCCGCATCGCCTGTCCCAGTGTCGGTACCCGAAGATCCTGAAGTGCCATGGATGCAGCCTTGTCTAGAGCTTGCAGGAGGGCCGGTCCGGAAAGATCGAGACCGGTTTGCGATTGCCGTTATAGGCGTGGTTTGTGATGGGTTGATATTCGACGAGGTTACTAAGCAGTTCATAAGTATCTTCATGCGTCAAGCGGCGTAGCGAGTCTCCGGGGCCTGGAAGAAGCTGCGGACGCGGTCGGGACGCTTCTGCAGGAAACGAAGCCTGCCGAGGACAGCGCGAC
>Ga0302326_10032858_pt1 | contig 10324 bp, 9 predicted proteins | sample Palsa_T0_3_FD_202264 | JGI IMG/M metagenome (GOLD analysis project Ga0302326, IMG submission 202264) | Peat permafrost microbial communities from Stordalen Mire near Abisko, Sweden - Palsa_T0_3 | ecosystem: Environmental > Terrestrial > Soil > Palsa > Peat permafrost | place: Sweden: Abisko... | reverse complement strand
GGACCGAGAACTGACATTTCTCCGGTTTAGCGTAGAGGCCTGCCTGTCGTAGCTTTTCTAAGACCATGCGGACATGTCGTTTGTGTTCCGAGGCGGGTTCCGAGTAGATTAACACATCGTCCAGATAAATGACTACAAAGACATCGAGATATTTCCGTAGGACATCGTTCATCAGATGTTGAAAGGCAGCCGGTGCGTTGCAAAGACCAAAGGGCACCACGTTGTATTCAAAGTGACCGTACCGGGTTCTAAAGGCCGTCTTCCATTCTTCCCCTTTGGCCATTCGGAGCAGGTGGTAACCATCTCGCATGTCCAGGGTCGTGAAGCGTTTTGCCTTACCGACCTTGTCCAGGAGCTCCGCGATCAAGGGGAGGGGGTATCGGTTCTTGATCGTGATCTTGTTGATTCCGCGGTAATCCACGCAGAGACGGAGGCTGCCGTCAGCCTTCTTGACAAAGAGGATGGGGGCACCGGCGGGGGACTGGGAGTGTCGGATGAACCCTTTCCGTAGGTTCTCATCGATATACTTGCGGAGGACGTCGAGTTCTAGGGGGGAAAGGTTGTAGACCGGCAGGAAGGGAGGTACGGTTCCTTCCTGCAGCGGGATACTGAGGTTGTAGGGCCAGTGTTCGGGGAGCTTGTGCGCTTCGGTCTTGCTGAAAACATCAGCGTAATCTTAGTATTCAGCCGGGATCGTGGAGGTAGGTTTCGGTTTAGCGTCGGTGTCTGCTGGGGTCATGGTTAGCTGGTAAATTTGGGAGCCCGGAAGTCGTGCACATAGGTTGAACTCGGCGGAGTTGATCCGGAAGACTTTCGGAGTAAGGAATGGGTTTCGGGTCTTCGGCCGAGCGGCCGGGGCCTCCGGGGTGGCAACCGGTTGCGACTGCGGAACGACCGGGACCATTGGTGTGAACATAGGCAAAGACGTGGGCAAGGATTTGGATCTGATGCGATGGCGTGGTTCTTGGTGTCTTGAGGTCTTCTGCATGCAAACCTCCGAGTTGGGCAGCCTCGCACTCATGGCGGGCGCTGCGGACGAGGATCGGGGAGCTCCGGGAGCTTGGGTCAGGTCTGATAGACATAACAAGGACGAAGGCTGAGGTTGAGGACTAAAGCGAGGTGTTCCGGGATTCGGCGTTGGCTTGGAGGACGAAGTCGAGAGTTGAGGTCGGGGGCTTGGGCTGGGTTCAGGGTGCGGGAGTTTGGTCCGGGACTGGGCTGAGATGGTGCAAGGTGTCTGGACTTGGCATTCGGAGAGGCAGTACTCAGAGCCGAAGGTGATCTGGTGGCGTAGACCAGCGGATATATGGATCGTATCATTTTAACCAGGGGATCCCGAGGATCATAGGGCGTCCTCCTAGCTTGGTGACGCTGAACTTTAGGTTCTCCGTGTGTGGCCCGATTGCGAGAGTGAGGAAGGCTTCATGAGAGACCAAATCTCCTTGGCTCTCCTTGCCATCGGCCATTAGGAGTCGGGTTGGGCGAGACATGGGGTAACTGGGTAGAGAATGCATTGAACTGAAATCTGAGTCTATAAAATTGTGTGTAGCTCCTGAATCTACCAGAGCAACCGTGTCCTTCCACCCCTCCGCCGTTTCTACTTGAACCGGGAGTGAAAAGTGCGCGTTCGGAACTTCGGAGTAAGGTTGGAAGTCGGAAGCGAGGGTGTTCGAGGTGGCGAGAACTTGGAAAAGAGGGGCTTCGGGGTATCTGTTGCTCAGGGGGGCCCTCTGGGTTATCCCTGAGCCAGGGCTTTTGACGCGGCTTCGGCGTAGTTGGGGGTTTGAGCCGCTCGGGCCTGTTGCGGCGGCGGAGTATAGTTAGTCGGCGGGGCTAGGGGACAGGTTGCGAGGCGGTGCTGCTCGGACCCGCAGTAGTAACAGAGGTTGTTATCGTAGCGGCGTTGTTTTTCGGTTTCGGTGAGGGGTGCGCGGAGGTGTGATCTGGGGCGGTGTACCATAAGGTCTAGTTCCATCGGGGTGGATCCATCAGGGGCCGAAGTAGGGGCAGGTGCAGGCCGAGGAGCAGCCGGAGCGGTGGCTGGAGCACTTGGCCGGAGAGGCGGGGAGTTGGCGCGATAAGGTCGGGGGTTCCGGGAGAACTGCGAAGGGGCCGACGCTTCAAGTTTGCGTTCCAGAAGGCGTTCGAATTGTCGGCTATCAATCCGGAGGGCTGCGGAAGAGAGGTGTGCAAGGGTTGTTGGAGTGGGATTTTCATAGACAAGGCCGTCCTTTACCGCCGGCTTGAGGCCCTTGTAGAACTGGCTCGCAAGAGCTTCATCGTTCCATTTGACAAACCCCTTGATACGGTTGAAGTCGGCAAGGTAAGAGGCGACGGAAGAGATCTGGTTCAAGTTCCGGAGTTCCCGTTCCTTAGAGCGCACAATATCCAGGTCTCCGAAGGTGTTTTCCAGGGACTTTGCGTACTGTTGGAAGGATTGGAACTCGGCGGGGGTTTCTTCGGTGGGGTTATCCATAGCTCGGGAGTATTGATCCAGGAGGGGTTGAAACCAGTTGTACGCGGCACCATCGAGATAGCCGGAGGCGAAGAGGACCTTTTGGTGCTTGGTCGGGAAGAGTTCGGGGCGGCTGAGGAAGTTGTGTCGGCACTTAGAAAGGTATAGGTATAGTTTGTGCCTGTCCCCGGAGTACATCTCAGGAGGGGACACCTTAGCACTACGCATCGGCGGAAGGGACATCGAGGCAATCGGAACAGGGACTGGAGCTATCGGGGCTGGCGGCGGAGGGGGTTGTGGCGTGACTGAGGGGGTAGGGGCCTCGGGGTAGGCGAGGCAGGCTAGCGCTTGGCTCATTCTTTGCATCATTCCTTCCAGCACGACGATTCGGTCCTGTTGTTGTTGTTGTGCTTCCCAGGCACCCTGCGTTGGGCCCTGGGGTTGGGAGAAGTCGTTGTGGACGTCCATTTCGTCGGAATACATCTCCGGGGAGGTTGGAGCGTCGTGGTACAACGAGGACGTGGACTGAAGACGAGAATGCAGGTTGGCGGAGGTTTCGGGGTGATGCCTGGAGAATCGATGAGCTTGGCGAGGACTCCGAGAAGGGTCCAAGGGCTAGGCCGAGAACAAGAAAGGGAGTTGGCGAGCTTGCAAACTGTTACGGAGCGAGTCCCGGGACACTCGGAAGGAGCTCCGCAACTCTCGGGGAACTAGGAGGGAGGGTCGGAGAACTAGCCAGGGACACCGGAGGACTAGGACGAGGTTGCTAAGGATGAATTGTTGCAAGCTAAGGTACATGAAGATTCTCGGGGGTTTAAGAGCAGTCCCCGAGAAACCTAACCTAACTAACGTACTTACTAGAACTCCGTTCATGTCAATATTCCAGACTCGCCACACCTGTTTGAGTCCATAGAGGGAGCACAGAAGCCTGCAGACCATCTTTATTTTCATCCCCTGTCTCTCAAATCCCTCCGGCTGCATCATGAAGATCTCCTCGTCAAGCTTTCCAAGCAGAAATGCAGTGATGACATCCATCCCATGGATCTCCCACTGTTCGAGTGCAGCAAGCGTGAAGATGATTCGGTAAGTTGTTAACTTAGCGACAGGTGCGTAGGTTTCGTGATAGTCGACGCCGTAAGCCTGTGTGAATCCGCGCGCGACCAACCTGGCTTTAAATCTCACGATTCTCCCTTCCGCATCCCTCTTGGCCTTGAAGACCTATTTGCAGATGACGATGTTGCGTCCTGGAGGTGCCTCGACAAGTTCCCATGCGCCGTTCTTCATCAACGAATTGTATTCCTCCTTGATCGTGCGCTCCCTCTCTTTCCTGTAGAGGAGGTGGTTGACAGCTTCCAGATAATTGCAGGGTTCTGCCGATTCACTCCACATGGTCGTTGACATGTGCGCAGAGTGCCTGGTCCTCCTCGTCCATTCCTCCGATTCGTAGCGAACTGGGGGTGCTCGGCACCGAGGAGGAAGCCGGGGTTCCTCCTGAGGTTGCTGCGCGCGCTCTGGTTCTGAGGATTCTTCACGCGCGTCCGTTGTGACGGTTTCAAGCTCATCCTCGTCGTTTGCCGCGTCCTCCGCAGCTTCCTCGCTGTGCTCATCTGATGCGGCGCGTGTATCTGGTGGACAAGGGAGGACCTCGATCATGTCGTAGATAAATCTCTCTGGCTCCGCGGCTGGCGTATGATTCTTGACTTCGTTGATGAAATCCGCGTATGCCGTAACTGTGACTTTGTTGCAGTAATGGGTTCAGGTCGGGATGTGACCGGGTTTCACCTCAATTCATCCCGGGCCGGTGTAGACCGGTCCTGGTATGAAGCAGACCGGTTTCTTACCGGCTCGGGAATAGATCATGGTCAAACCGACCTGGTTTATTCTAGGAGCTTGGATGGACCGAGCCGGAGACCGACAGTTCTCAAGATCCTCTGGACCAGCCCGACCTTGGATCGAACCGGGACCGAACTGAAGAACCGGTTGAATGTAACGGGATGTAACGTGAATAGCAGTGTTTGAACGGAAAAAAGAGTGGTTCCTGTTACACGTCATCCGTTACACGGCCTCCAGCTCCTGGCGCATCCATTCAGCTAGCGCATCCATTCAGCTCGTGGCTACATGCCCCAGCGACCATTCTCCAGCGACCATTCTCCAGCGACCATTCTCCAGCGACCATTCTCCAGCGACCTGCTCCAGGAGCTCCATGCGCCAGCGACCATTCTCCAGCGACCATGCTCCAGTGACCATGCTCCAGCGACCAGCTCCAGGAGCTCCATTCTCCAGCGACCATTCTCCAGGCCCTAGCGCATTCGCAGAACAAGCTCGTGCCTCCAGCTCGTGGATGTCACAATGATGTAACGGGAATAACACTCTTTGAATCGAAATAAGAGTGGTTCCCGTTACATCCCTGTGACATTCTCCCGTTACAGACCGACCGAGTCTCAGTTTGGGAAAGGACATATTTCAACCCGACCTGGTGACGCCGGTCCAGAACTAGCTCTTGAACTCGGTCGGCTCTAGGGGGGTTGGGTCCCCGCTGCACTCCAGAACCGACTATGTTGAAGATGTTGGGACCGATACCGGGATTGACCTCATCTCAGAACTGGTGATCTAGGAACCGAACCGGGCCGGATCTGACAAAGATCTGACCGAGATCGAGCCGGGGACCGATAAACCAGGTCGGGGTGAGTTTCGGGTCCGGTCCTGGACCGACCGAATGCCATTACTGCTTTGTTGTCAACAGGGTTCCAGATGCGATACTGGTTCTTGCCGCCGTATCCGATCATGATCCCTTCTCCTGCGTGCGAGTCCAGCTTCTGGTTCTTGGACTTCGGGATGTGCGGCAGCGCTTTTGTGCCGACAGCGATGAGGTGAGATAGGTTCTCGCCGTAGAGCGCTTCGAATGTTGTCTTGTCCCTCAAGGACCGAGTAGGACTGCGATTTTTGAGATAAACGATGGTGCGCGCTAGCTCTGCCCATAGTTCTTTGGGGAGCTTTGTCTTGGCGATGATGGAGCGAATCCTCTCGCAAATGGTCCGATTCATGCGCTCTGCGACACCATTCTGGTGTGGCGTATAGGGAGCTGTTTCCTCGTGATGTATGCCGAGTTCTCTGCACAGTTCTCCCATTTGTTTGCGATATTCTACACCGCCGTCTGTCCTGATTGACTTGATGCGCCTTCTATCCTGTTCGAAGATGTTGCGGAAGTCCATGAAAGCGTGTCGAACTTCTAGGGCCGTCTTTAACTGCAAGATGTATAGATACGTCATCCATGTTGCATCGTCGATGAAGAGGATGAAGTAGCGCGCGTTGCCGAGAGAATTTGGTGTGATCCACCCACAGATGTCGCTGTGGATCAGGTTGCCAGGTACTGTGCGCCATCGCATTGCCTGGTCGCCGTAGTGCATCGTTTGTCCTCCTTGGATGCACGCTTCGCATTTGTCGTCGTTCTCGACGGGAAATGTCTTGGGGTCGATAGCTACCCCTTTGGCCAATTGCTCTACCTTCTTGACGTTCCATAGTCCTAGATGAGCGAGACGTCGATGCCATGTATCGTAAGGGAGCTGAATGAACTTTGAATTGATCGTTTTGAGTGCGCTGACGTCGATGCTTACGTCGATGCTGACGTCGACTGTCTTGACGCGCGCGAGTTTCCCGTGGGGAACAGTTGTAGCTACAACGCGGCCGTCCTTGATGATCTTGGTGCCGCGCTGGGGGTGCATGTTGACTTCTGCGCCGTTTGCAAGCAGGACGTTGGTCCACAAAAGGTTGACATCCATGTCTGGCACATGGAGAACATTCATCAATGTTATCCGAAGCGGAGATTCTCCTCCGTCCTCCACCATGATGTCGATATGACCAATTCCGATTCCTTGCAGCTCTCCCTTTGCTGTATAGACATTAACAGCTTCCCTGAGCGGTACATATGAGCTGTAGAGGTGGCGATAAGGTGAGAAGTGCTCTGACGCACCTGAATCGAGGGTCCAATGTTTGGGATCCCATTTCTCGCCGATTTTGCTGTCTGCTTTGACGCTAGCGGAGCGAATCACATCCAAGGATGTGTGGAAGGCGACATTAGCACTATCCTTGATGGATGACTTCCCGTTGCGACGTAATTCGGGGTGAAGTGACCAACATGTTGACTCGACATGGCCAGATTTTCTGCAGTGCGCCCAGTGGAGGTTATTTGGTGGATTGCCGGGATTTCGAGCTGAGTTCCCGGAGTTGCGACCTCGAAACCTGCCTTTTCTGGAAGTTTGGTTGGTCAGCAACGCAGACATCACCATGCCTCCCTGAGCCGAATTTTTGCGCTTTCGGAATTCGTCCAACAAACGATTCTTAATCACTTCCAGGCGCATATCGGTCTGTCCCTCGAGTGCTGTAACAGTCATCTGATACACAGAGGGCATAGACAGCAGAAAAATGGTCCTATAGACGATATCGTCGAGGTAGACGCTGTGCTCCTCAAGTTGATGTTTGGCAGCCGTAAAATCGTGAATATAGCTCTCCATGTCGGCGTCCTCGGCCATGCGCATGCTGATGATGTTCTTGAGGGCCTGGGCCATCGTAATATCAGTCGTAGGACGAAATCGGTCCTTCAGAGTCGTCCAGATCTTTGCTGGATCATCTTCATCCTCCACATAGGTGATCAGTCGACTTGAAATCCCTGACAGTAGGATGCGACAGGCTGGGAATGCCTTCTTCTCGTAAGCTTCGAGTGCTGTGTCATAGGCAACGTGGTCTTCGTCCGATGCATCTGCCGGTTGCGCTAGGGCTTTAACAGTGCCCTCAACGACCTCAAACAGTTTCTTCTCGCGCAGGATCGCTCGTACGATCGTAGCCCAAGAACGGTAGTTTTTCTCGGTGAGCTTCTCGATTCGGGAGGTTGAAGATCGTTCGGAGTCGTTGATGGAGGCCATTGTTGTCAAAGATGTCGAAATGTTTGAGGATAACGGCTTTGCGAGTTTGTTTGATGGAGAGGTTTTGTCGCAGGATGAATTCGTGCGCGCCGATTAGTGCTGCATCTCGAATCGATGCTTGATGCTTCGGTTGTTTGTGGATGGGGCTAGCTGCGCTACGCCGGGCTCATAACCTGAAGAAATTGGTGCGATGTGCGATCAAGAACTGATATTTCTCTCTTCTATGATTCTCTATCAACGCGCTAGCTGGCTCCCTTTATCTTTGAGCTCTCCGGATGCGGTCCATTCGGTCCATTCGGTCCTTCGGTCCTTCAAAGCCATCAAGCCACATTGTCCTGGAGCCGAGAGTGGCATATTTCTTCACCCTTTCCCTGGCCGAACACAACCACCCCCTCCTCCCGTGGAGCTTGAGGATGACGTGGAATGGGAAGTAGAAGAGATCTTGGACTCGCGCATCCAGCGCGGAAAGATACAGTATCTCGTCCACTGGCTAGGCTACGGACCTCACGAGCGCACCTGGGAACCCCCGGACCATCTCTCAAACGCCACTGAAGCTGTCGCCGAGTTCCATCAACGTTATCCGAATCGTCCGGCTCCCAAAGACATCCCCCCCGATACTCCGGCTCGTCACCGTCGCTAAGGCCGACTTCCTCGGCCCTGACCTTGGCCGACTCAGCGCACTTCTCGGCCTACTCGGCGTAGCCCTCGGATGTAGATACAGAGCTAGGACCTTCTCGGAGGGGAAGATACTGTCATGAACGGAGTTCTAGTAAGTACGTTAGTTAGGTTAGGTTTCTCGGGGACTGCTCTTAAACCCCCGAGAAGCCAAAACGGCTGCTCGGACTCGTCTCAGCCAAGCCAAGCCGAGCAGGGGGTATTCTCGTTCTCAGCTTGCTTTTCTCGGTCTTCGGTGCCTGGCAGCCTGGGGCCTTTTGATTGGCCGAGAATTCATGGCGCCGCGCTAAGAACGGATGTGACATTGCTAAGAATAACGCGCGCAGCTGGCAGCACGGTTGATAACTAAGAATGGCGCGAGTAGCTGACAGCGCACTAAGAAGCTGAGAGTGCGCGACGTCGCCAAGAGCATGCGCGCTTCCAAGAACGCACATGCGGCCGACCCTACTGGCGTCGCTTGAGCGTTAAATATGTGCTACACTGCGCTGACAGCTGCGCGCGCTCAGTAGCTAAGAATAGCTCGCAGCTGCTAACGACGTGTGTGCTTTAGAGAACTTATACCACACAAAAGTACCTTGATGGCGTCGCGCGAGTGTTAATTGTGTGCTACAACGTGCTGATGGCTGCGCTCGCTCCGTACCTAAGAATAACGCACACAGTTAACAGTGCGCACAGCCGCTAAGCATGTACGCAGCCGCTAAGAATGCGGCCTTCTGATTAGTCAATGACTAGCCGCTGGCCAATCAGAAGGCTGTATTCTTGGTGTGCCTGAGGCCCTGAGCAACTCCGAGAACTCTGAGACGAGCCGAGACGAGCCGAGCAGGGCGGCACCATTCTCAGTCTCGCCTCGGAGTCACGCGCGCTCGGCTCGGCTCGTTCTAGGACTTCCAATTGGCGCTCAGACTCGGCTCGGCTCGGCCGAGAATCAAAAAACGGCGCTCGGTCTCGGCTTGCACTGAGGAAGCCGAGACGAGCATCGAGCATGCTCGGCTCGTTTGCAGGCCTGTCCCCAAGGAATATAGGCGATTGGCAGACATAGAATTGTTTCTTAGCTTGCAACATAGATCTTTAAGACAGAAGACAGACTAGAACTGCAGCCCGTTCCAGATCCACAACAGTTCTTCATCTTGCAAGGTCACTTCAAATTATCTTATTCCCATTCGCAGCCTGTAGTCTCATTCTTGACCACAAGAGGAGAAGACGTCACTAGCCAGGGGAGAGGAAGAGCCTAGAGAAGAGGACGTCACTAGCCAGAGCAGAGGAAGTCGCTAGCTAAAGAGGAGAGGAAGTTGCTGGCTAGAGAAGAGGACGTCGCTAGCCAGCGGAGAGGAAATCGCTTGTCGCTAGACATTTGTCAGTCAGTATTGAAACATTTAATTCGCTAAAATTGAGAACTTTTAAAATCCTTAATATTGGGAAGAGGTCCGTGAATCCCGATTTTAGGGAGGCCTGCCCCGGTCCTACTTAACCTGGCATTCACATGTAGGACAAACCGTCCGTGCATGTGTGGTGAACAATAGGCTTTCCGTATTTCGGGTACCACTCAAAATTGCTTGCCATTTATGAGCGAATTCGAGTGAGGCTCGAGCCCCGTGACGCTGGAACCTCGCACGTGCACAGCTATTTCGTAACGTCCCATTGGAAGGCGTCTCTGAAAGTTTCAGAAGTTGGAACGACCTGATCGCACACAGCGGCCGGCATTTCATGACAGAGACTACACAATAAAGACGCAGGGGATGGGAGGGCATCATCGAGCACCCGTCGGTATGTGCAGTCGCCTCAAAACGTTACCCCTGGCGCCAGTCAGTCTCACAGTTCATGGCGCCATGGTCGGGCCCGTGCTTGGGTCCGAAACTGTTTCATGACCACTGCTCGTACGCTTGAGGTGGAGGCCGCCCCGGCGGAGGGTCTCCTGTTATGGTAGCTGTGGCTGTTTCATAATTGTGTTGGTATAAGCGAACCCCGTGTTTCAGATTGACACTAAAAGCCGAAGGTCTTTCAGATGCCGAAGGGGATAAAGGGAGTCCCACCCCCTCTGTCGTGTCCGTTTGATTCGAACATCATCTGAACGTCTCTACAGTTGCGGTTCTGTATCTCATGATTTCTCCAGCGCAGAAAAAGCATGCTCTCGAAGTGCTCAAAAGCTTACGGCGACGTTGTGGAATCGGCTTGGATCACGAAGCAATGACATTTTTTCATGAATTCGCAGAAGGGTGTGATCCCTTGTAGGTCTCCTCTGCAGAGGTTTACTAATCTTCAGTCTCACCAGAGAAAT
>Ga0302326_10032857_pt1 | contig 10325 bp, 8 predicted proteins | sample Palsa_T0_3_FD_202264 | JGI IMG/M metagenome (GOLD analysis project Ga0302326, IMG submission 202264) | Peat permafrost microbial communities from Stordalen Mire near Abisko, Sweden - Palsa_T0_3 | ecosystem: Environmental > Terrestrial > Soil > Palsa > Peat permafrost | place: Sweden: Abisko... | reverse complement strand
GCCTTCGCACACGACGCCGCACGCCTCGACTCCCCACATCCCTTTCCAAGGGATGCCGGGGCCGTCAACCGGTCCACCAGGCCCTCCAGAAGCGGCGACCGGCGACATAATTCGAGCAAAGGACCTTGTTCGGCATAGCCCGGGCCACGACAAAAATGATTTTGTATTTCAGCCATCGCCTCCCAAAAAATATTTTCGAAACTGGGGATAATTCAGGCTCTGATTCTTCTTGATTTCCCCTCCTCAAAAGCGGACACTTTTGCCGCGCCGTGGTGTGGCGGGATTATGCGGATAATTCCGGTCTGGATCGTTGCGGAGAGAGACGCCACCGGCTCTGGTTCGCTTGCAGGGTGAAATTGCGGGTTGGGTATGCTGTTGGCCTCGGCGCTGGGTCTTTCGTCCGAAACCAATGGAAAATCAACGGCGCTGGAAGCGCGCGCCCGCCGCCGGCAGGTGGCGCTGCATCTGCTCGCCAACGGCCTGCCTTCGCCGGCGGATGGGGAAAAGGATTTCCAGGACCTTTGCAACGGGCTGCTCGATTCCTTCCGCGCCAAGGCGCGGCTGCTGGGCGAGCATCGATCGCCGGCCGATCAGCGCATCGAGTCATTTTTGCGGTCCCATTTCGCGGATTTGAATCTTTCCTGGACTCCGCGTCTGCCCGATCGCTCGCTGATCCTCGACCAGCATGGCATTGCGCGGGAACTTTCGCTTCCAGCCGAGGGCGATTCGTTTTCCAGCGAGCTGCTCACATCCTACCGCATCGTCAACGGCGTTCTGCACAATCCCAAAAATGACCGGCGCACCACCGAGGGAACGTTCCACGTGACCGAAGGCGGGCTGCCCGTTCCGGGCGATAAAAAATCGGTGCCCAAGCGCGTCTTCGCCGAGATGTTTCGCCGCGCTGTCAATCCACCGGTCGCTTCGTTGACGCTGCCGTTTGCGGCCAAGGAAGCCGATCCCGTGCGGACATTCGTTTCCCTGCTGCTGCGCCCGATCGTCTGCCCGGAGGTTCCCGGCGTCTGCTCGCGAAAGACGATGGAGGTTCGCTTTTTCGCGCCCGGCAGTCTCGTCAGCAATCTTGATTTCGTCGAGTCGATCTTTGGAAACGCCGGCGATCCTTTCCTCGCCCGCAACGATGCCGGGCTGGATGTCGAGCACTGGACCGGCCACACCGGGTGCGTCATTCTCGCGCCGCATCTTTCCTCCGTCACGAAAAAAGAAGTCGGGCTGCCGAGATATCAGGATGCGACGGAACGCCAGAAACGCGATGGGATGTGCTGGAAAAGCGAAACGGAAAAATACAACGACGGCGTGGCGTTCAAGCTCACCTGCCGCACCGCCGCGGGGGTGATCGTCACGCTGCTGGCCGACAATTATTACGGATATTGCAAAAAGGAAGTGAAAACCCAGATCAGCTTCGCCGCGAATTTATACGGCAATACCGAGGAGGAACACGCTGGCGGGGCGATCGCCTTCGCCAGCTACAGCTTTGGCCACGAATACCAGGCCTACAGCAAGCGGGTCAACGGCCGAACCTTCGACGATGTGAAGCGGGATTATGCCGAGTATATGGACCTGCAGCCCGAGGGGTACGGCATCGACCGCCAATTTTCCGACTTGTGCTACATCCCCGAAGACACCCGCGCCAGCACCGTGCGCCAGCAGCTTTGGTGGACGCGGGATGGCAAAGAGTTTCAGATCCCGCTGCTGCCCGGCAAGATTTACATGACGCCGTCGGGTTTCAAAGTGCGGATGGAAAAGCATCCCGGCGCCCCAAGCTGGCGCATTGTCGGCGCCCGCGGCGACGGGACGTTCTGCCACAAGCCCTGCACCGTCAGCGGCGGCGGGAAAAGTGAAATCAGCAAGAGCATGCGCGATTACATGATCTACGGCCCGATCTTCGTCGGCGATCTGGATCGCGAGCTGGGGCTGGTCGATGAAATCTTCCGCAAAGATTATTCCGACCGGTGGAGTCCCAACTATTCCGCCAAGCCCGGATATCGCCAGCGAAAATCGCGCCCCGTGCTCAGCCCCGAGCGCACGCTCGGCAGCGTCATCAAGCTGCTCTCCCCGAGTTCCGATTACAGCGACGCCTACAACCAGTGGCTGGCGTCGATCCCGAATTACATCTACCCGATCGTTTTCATCATCAAGCGGTTTTACAAGCCGGAATGGAACGGCGATTGGCGCGCGCATTTCGGCGTGGACATGGTCAACGGCTATCCCGGCAACGAGCTGAAATTCGACGACCGCAAACTCGTCGGCACCTATCTCCGCGTCGGCCTGCTCGGGCCCGGGGCATGGCGCACGTTCAAGGTTCGCCAGGACTTTGCCACCGCGTCGAAGATTCAAACGGAGGATGACATCTCCGCATCGGTTGTGATCCCCACCAAGCAGCTTGCGCACGAAGTGCCGGCGGTGGAGGGCATCAGCCGCAAGTTCGCCATCAACTGCGAATACCGCCTCTTTCAGCGTCCGGATGATGCGGTGCATCGCGGGCTCGACAAACAAACCGAGCTGGATATGTCGCGATCCGACAATTTCATCTCCAACTTCGAGCCGCTCAACACCCAGACCGCCAAGGCGATGGTGGAAAAAGTTACGGAGTTTGAGCAGTACACCCCGCCGATGCGGCAAACGATTCGCACGTGTGCCGACGGCGCGGTGAACCTCGTCGTTTCCTCCTCATGTCCGCGCATCGTTGATGGCAAGCCGAGCAAAAATCCCCGGTATCTCCAGATTCGTCCGGACCTGCTCGACCCGATGAGCCTCCACGTTGCCGAGCGCGGCATGCGGCTGCTTTACGCCATCCCGCCCACGGAGCCGGTTCTCTGGCCCGTCGATGCGGTGCTCATCGGCCGCCGAAACAATCCCGCCGAGCCCGCGGTCAATATTCGCGGCCTCGCTGTCTACAACCCGATCCATTACCAGGAGCTTCCCGAACTTTTCATGGATTTCATCTGCTCCCTGACCGGCAAAAGCCCATCGACCACCGGCGCCGGCAGCGAGGGCGCGCTCACCAAGAGCCCGTTCAACGCACTGCGGCCGATCATCGATCTGAACAATGCGCTGGTGAGTTACATCCTTACCGGCCTCGGTGGTTTTTCCACGGCCGCGGGATACATCGGGCCCAAAGTGCGCGTCGATCACGACATCAGCCTGCTCGTTCCGGAAATCTGGTGCAGGCTCACGCTCGAGGAGCGCGACCCCAAATATCTCATCCGCCAGGGCCATCTCGAACCGCTGCGCGATTTCGATTACGAGGGCGAAACCATCCTCGCCAGCCGGCTGGGTTATCGCATCACCGCCAAGTTCGTGCAGACATTTTTCGGCAGGATTTTCGACAACCCCGCCAAGGTGTTCGACGAGGAGATTCTCCACCCCGAAATTCAGGATCGCATGGCCTTCATCGACGGCATCAAAAATATCACGCAGGCGCAGGAGCGCGTCGCCAAGGGATACTTGGAGGATGGCTCGATTGCCGACGCATGCCCGCCGCTGAAAGCGCTGATCACGATCATGGCGACCGGATCATTCGAAGGGAAAACCGCCGGCGACCCGACCATCCGCGCGATGTTCTCGCTGGATTACCTGCTCAGCAGTGACTGGTATCGACGCCGATTGGAGACCAAGCAGCGCAAGGACATCGCGCTGTGGCGTCGGCACCTGGAATATCTGAACGGTTATTCCCCCGAGTCCGAACCCGACGTGGACCTCGCCGCCCGCCGCGCTCACGCGGCCGCGGAACTTGAGCGCGTCAGCGGTCCATCGTATCTCGAATCGCTGATCGGAACGCTCGGCGCCGACCCCAGCACGGTCTAGCGGCCGCACTTGACTTCGGCGAGCTCAGTCGAGCCGTGCAGCGTTTTACTTCCCATCGTCGCTCGTCACCGACGTCGCCTGCACCACCGCCAGGTGAATCTCGATCTGCTTCTTGAGCAAGTCAAAATCCTTCGAGGTGATCATCGACGGCACGTAGAGGACGGCCCGCTCGTTGTTAGAGAGATATAGCGGGAAGTAGCGGTGATTGGTCAGCGGATATCCGCCGCTTTGCTGCTGTTTGGAAGACATCGGGGCCATTGAACTCAATTTGACGTTTTCATGTTCGTTTTCCACGGGTCCATCCTGGTTTGCGTTGACTGATTATCGGCACCGGGGGCGTTAGGGGATCAAAATTTCCCAGCGTGCCAGCGCCCATTTGCCGCAGGGCCGGGATTTGACGACAGCCGCGCCCGCCTGCACGATGCCCCCTGATGAACTCGCCGATGAGCGATCCCGCCTTCTGGCATCGAATCCAGTTCGCCTTCACCATCATCTACCATTACCTCTTTCCACAGCTCACGATGGGCCTGATCGGGTTCATCGTCTTCTGGAAGTTTAAAGCCCTGCGAAGCGGCAATCCGCGCTATGCGACGGCCGCCAGGTTCTGGACGAAAATCTTCGGCCTCAATTTCGCCATCGGCGTCGTCACCGGGATTCCGATGGAATTTCAATTCGGTTCCAACTGGGCCGCCTTCACCCGGTATTCCGGTGAAATCATCGGCCAGACCCTCGCGATGGAAGGGATGTTCGCCTTCTTCCTGGAAAGCGCGATGATCCTCGCGCTGGTTTTCGGCGAAAAACGGTTCAGCCCCAGGGGCCATTTCCTCGTGTCGCTTGGCGTCGCCATCGGCAGTTGGGCATCCGCCTATTTCATCCTCACGACCAACGCGTTCATGCAGCATCCGACCGGTTATACGGCCGGCGCCGACGGCCTGCTGCACCTGCAAAGTTTCGGGCAATTTCTTTTCAACCCCTGGGCGATCGTGGAATTCGCCCACAACCAGGCGGCCTCGCTGGTGACCGGCGCGTTCGTGGTCACGTCGCTGGGGGCGTTTTACATGCTGGGTGTTCGCCATCACGATCAGGCCCGGCTCTATCTGAAATATGGCGCTGCCGTCGGATTGTTCGCATCGGTGCTCGTCGCGTTTCCCACCGGCGACCGGCAGGCGAAGATGGTCGCCAAATATCAGGAAGTCTCCCTCGCCGCGATGGAAGGGCGATTTCAAAGCGGACCGGAAGCCGAGCTGGTGCTGATCGGTCAGCCCGATGTCCAAAATCGAAAGCTGGACAATCCCATCATCATTCCCGAGGCGCTCAGCTTTCTCGCCTACGGCACTTTCCACAGCGACGTTCGCGGACTCGGGGCGTTTCCCGAAAACGTCTGGCCCGGCAACATCGATCTGCTCTATTACTCGTTCCACATCATGGCGGGGCTGGGAACTCTCTTCATCGTCGTGATGGCATTGGCCGTGGTCTATCTTCTGATTGGCCGGCTGGAATCCAATCGATTTCTGCTCTGGGTGCTGATGCTGGCGTTTCCATTTCCCTACATTGCCAACACGGCAGGATGGATGACCGCCGAACTTGGCCGCCAGCCCTGGCTGATTTACGGCCTTTTCCGCACGGAGCAGGGATACAGCAAAGCCGCCACCTCCGGCAGCACGGTTTTCACGCTGATCGGTTTCTGCGGGCTGTACCTGGTGCTGGGATTTCTATTTTTCTACCTGATCGAACGCGAGATCGAACAGGGTCCGGAGGATGAGGGTGATTGAACTCTGGTACGCCATCCTCGCCTTTACGCTGATCGTTTATCTCATGCTGGATGGGCGAAATTTCGGCGTCGGGGCGATCCAGCGCGCCGTCGCCAAAACGCCCGCCGAGCGCCGCCAGCTTGCCCTGGCGCTCGGTCCGCTCTGGCCCTGGCACGAAGTGTGGCTGGTGGTGCTCGGCGGCGTGATGTTCGTCGCGTTCCCGCGCGTGCTCGCCGTCTCTTTCACCGGATATTATCTCGCGCTGTATCTCGTCCTCTGGTCGCTGATTCTTCGCGGGATCGCGCTGGAAGTGACGGGATATGATGAGCATCCGCTGTGGCAGGAATTCTGGGATTTCGTCTTCACCGCTTCCAGCGTCCTGCTGGCGATCCTTTTCGGTGTGGCGCTGGGCAACATCGCTCGCGGCGTGCCGGTCGGACCCAGCGGGGAATTCCAGATGCCGTTCTTCACGAATTTCCGCACCAGCGGACAGGTTGGATTGCTCGACTGGTACACGGTCTCGATGGCCCTGTTCACGCTTCTGGCGTTGAGCGCTCACGGCGCAACCTACCTGACGGTTAAAACCGAAGGCCCCGTTTGCGATCGCAGCCGTCGGCTCGCGCATAAATTGTGGATACTCTTCTGCCCCGCGCTGGCAGCGGTCTTCGCCGAAACGTGGATCATCCATCCGAATCTTTTGTCCGGAATTGGGTCTCGACCCCTGGCGATTGCCCCCATTGTCGTCGCCATTGCCGGCGCTGCCATGATCGCGCGCGGATTGAAATACCATCGCGGTGGACTGGCATTCACCGGATCGTGGTTGCTGCTGGCCGGCCTGCTGATCGCCGGCGCGGCGGCGATGTTCCCGACCATGCTGCGGTCTACCCTCGGCGACAGCAATTCCCTCACGGCTTACAACAGCGCCGCCGGCCCGACCAGCCTGAAAGTCGCCGCGATCTGGTGGCCGGTCGCGGTCGCATTATCCCTGGGGTATTCGCTTTTTATTCTGCGGCAATTCCGCGGGAAAGTGCCCGCCGGCCGTTAATCTGGGCAACAAATTGGGGCGGGTAAGGTACCTCGTCAGTGATAAACCGCCCGCATTGGCCAGATTTAGTCGCCCAAACCATTTTGCCGTGATATCTTTATGAATACCCCATGCGTTCCGCGAGAAAATCGCATTTGCTCTGGCTGGCGCTGTTCACCGGAATAGGCCCGCTATGCCCCACTGCGCGGGCGATCGTCACCTACGGCACCGCCGGATACAACGTCCCCCCCGCCCCGGGTAACGTCGATCAATACGAAGGAATTTTCGACGGCGTCGCGGGAACCCCCATCACTTCCAACATGATGGTCACCGCCGCCCATATATTTCCCGCGACGAACAACGTCCCATTCGTATTTAACAACGGCACCAATACTCCCACCACCTACGCGGTTCAGGTCGTCGCCACACTCGACGATCTCGCGGTGTGGGAGATCGCGCCCAATAGCGGCCAGTCATTTTCGCTTACCGCGCCCATGTACACGGGCAATAGCGAAACGGGTCTGAGCATGGTTGACGTCGGCCGCGGATATGGGCAAGGCTCCGCTGTTACCGGCGGGTGGGCATGGAACACCGACACACAGCCAACCGGGCTTTCCTGGGGAACCAACACCGTCGCATCCGTCGATACCGACACCTCGATCGGCGCCGGCGGTAATTTCGGCGGTGACTTTCTTCAATATAATTTCGATCCCAGTCCAACCAACGAGAATGAATGCATCGTCGCCAAGGGAGACAGCGGCGGGGGGGTTTTCGTCGATGTCAATGGAACCTACGAACTCGATGGCGTCAACAGCTTCTTCGGCGTCAGAGTCCCCATGGGCGATACCGATTATGTTTACAACCTCACGGATGCCAACCAAAACGTCCTGAGCGACGCGCTGTACGACACTCAGAATTACTACGCCTGGGACGGCTACACGTCAGACGCGCCCACGAAGATCACCACCGCTATCCCCGAAAGCTCCTACGCGACGCGCATCTCCAGCAAGCAGAATTTCATCGGCCTTGCCGATGGTTCGATCTCAGCCGCTAATGCTGCCGCGAATACCATCAACGATGACGGCCTTCTTACGGTCTATTCTAATCTCACCACCGGCGGGATTACCGGCGGCGCGCAGCTTTCCGTCGGTCCTTACGGCGGCGTCTTCATGACCATCGCCAGCAACAGCGCCACCAGCGAACTTACCTCGCTGGCCATCGCTCCGGCTTCTCGACTCGATATCACCAACAACAAAATCATGATCAGCTACGGTTCGCCGGACAATGATCCGATCTCCTCCATCGCCGCGCTGATCGACACCGGATACAACAACGGCGGTTGGAACGGCGTCGGCATTTATTCCACCACCGCCCAGGCCAATTTTAAAAGCTACGGCATCGGCTACGCCGACTCGGCCGATCCCGGCAACCCCGCCGGTCTTGCCGCCGGCACCGTCGAAATCATGTATACGCTGCTGGGTGACGCCAACCTCGACGGCAAGGTCAACGGCACAGATTTCACTTTGATGGCCACCAATTTCAACCATGCCGTCACCAACGGATGGGACCAGGGCGATTTCAATTACGACGGCGTCGTAAACGGTGCGGATTTCGTCCTGCTGGCGGAAAATTTCAACCAGTACGCCAGCGAATCCGCCGACATCGCCGCATTGAACGCTTTCGTTACCGCCAACGGCCTGGGCGCCGATCTCCCCGAGCCCGCGTCGGCCGGCCTGCTCCTCGCCGGCGCGCTATGTCTCCTGCACCGCCGCAATCTCCAAGCGGCGCGGCGACTTTAGTTGCCGTGTGCCCCAATCAAGCATCACCCATCTCTGCACACCTACGAAAATCCCCTATCCCCATACCCCCTCGCTGGAAAAACTCTTCCTGCGGTAAAATAATATCTCGGCCCTAGGAAGGTAAGTTCCAACCGAGGTTGTCGCTTGGCCAGACCCAATTACCGCTTGATCTTCACCATCACGTTCGTGGCCATCATCGTGCTTTTCGCCATCACGATCATTGGCCTGGGATATCTCTCGGCCACCAGCCAGTCGATCGGCACCTTTGCTCCCATCGGCGATCCGATTAATGTGAAGCACAAAACATCAGGAAACTAACAATGCCATCCAGCGACCCCATCGAAATCCTTCTCAAGCACGACCGCTGGGCCACCCGGCAAATCCTTGAGAAGTGCGTGCCCCTCACGCCGGAGCAGTTCAATCAGAAATTTGAGATTGGCCCCGGCTCGCTGCACGCCGCGACGACTCATCTCGTCAGCGCCCAGCGCACCTGGTGCGATACGCTTGCCGGCCGGCCGGTTCGCCCGCATCTCGACAAGGAGGGAAAAAATCGGACGCCGGCCGAAATCATAGCCCTTCAGGATGAAGTGTCATCCGAATTTTTCGCCCTCGTCAGCGCGCATCCGCCCGATCAGACCGTCACGCGCGAGCGCGGCGGTAAAACGCACACCTTCACCCGCGGCACTGTTTTCGCCCACGTCCTGGTCCATGGCGCCCACCACCGCGCCCAGTGCATCAACATGCTTCGCCGCCTCGGCGTCACTCCGCTGCCGCCGTCCAGCGTCGTCGAATGGTCGTTTATGGGCGATAAATAGCGGTCTGATTCAAGCCGCCGGAATCGATTCAACATCCACACTGAATTCCAGCGAATGGCCATGCCCGCCAATGGTCACGCCCTTAACAGGGCTCAGATCGTCGTAATCGCGCGCCCAGCCGATCGTGATGTGCTGATCGCTCGGCACCGTGTCGTTGGTCGGATCGAAATCCATCCAGCCGCAACCCGGAATGAACGCGGATATCCACGCATGCGATGCGTCCGCGCCGATCAATCGCCGCTGTCCGGGCGGGGGCTTGGTGACCAGGTATCCGCTCACGTATCTCGCCGCCAGGCCGAGGGAGCGCAGACATCCGATTTGCAGATGCGCGAAATCCTGGCACACCCCGTGATGGTGCCGCAGGATTTCCAGAATGGGCGTGCCGATCGTCGTCGCATCGGTATCGAAAATAAATTCGTCGAAAATCCGGTGCGTGAGGTTCAGGATGCACGGAATCAGCGGCGCGCCCTGCGGAAAATCTTTCCGCGCATAATCCGCCAGTTCCGCCCCGCGCGCCACATGCGGTGAATCGAACGTATATTCCCGCGCCGTCAGTACCGCCGGGTCGAGCGTTGCCGCCATCATCCCCGGAACCTCGTCCCACGCCGGGCCGGTCATGCCGTCTGGAATTTTCCGAGGCGAAACATCCACCTCGCTCGTGGTGTCGATCCGCAGGCTCACGTGCGGCTCCTGCACCGCGATCCAGGTGGCTAAGTTGCCAAAATAATCCACGCGCTCCCGCTGATCCGCCGGCACCGGATTGATCGCGAGCTCGTGCTTCTCGCAGGTTTGATACGCCGTATCCCTCGGCCGAAGCCGGATCACGTTATGACACAGCGGCACGCGGTCGCCGTAGAAATATTCCGTCTGATGCGTGATGCGGTATCTCATTCCAGGCTCCCGCCGCCCAGCGGCCCGCTCGCCAGCGCGTGGCTGAAATAAATCTCCGCCAGCAATTCAGAAATCCTCCCCAGCGAATCCAGAATCTCCTCGAGAATGCTTTCAAGCTGCCCCCGATAGCCGTTGGTCGCCTGGCAGATCGACGCCATGTTGCTCAGCCGGATCATCGAACGAAGCTTGACGATGAGCTGCATATCCGGGCTTCGCTGCGGAT
>Ga0302326_10032856_pt1 | contig 10325 bp, 8 predicted proteins | sample Palsa_T0_3_FD_202264 | JGI IMG/M metagenome (GOLD analysis project Ga0302326, IMG submission 202264) | Peat permafrost microbial communities from Stordalen Mire near Abisko, Sweden - Palsa_T0_3 | ecosystem: Environmental > Terrestrial > Soil > Palsa > Peat permafrost | place: Sweden: Abisko... | reverse complement strand
TGGCCTCGCTTTACGACGTCATCTCCGGCCCCGCCGGCCAGCAGCGCGACTGGGACCGCTTCCGCTCGCTCTTCCTTCCGGACGCGCGCATGGGCGTCATCCGCCCGGACGTTGCCGCAACCGCCGACAAACCCGCGCGCAAAGGCGACGCTATTCTCTTCACACCCGATAGCTACGTCGAGCGCGACGACCCTGTCTTCAAGACCATGAGCTTCTTTGAGCGCACCGTCGCCAACCGCATCGAGACCTTCGGCAACCTCACCAGCGTATGGAGCACCTACGAGTCCCGCCACGCCCTCTCTGACCCCACACCCTTCGCCCGCGGCATCAACACCCTGCAGATCGTCCACGCGCAGGGCCGCTATTGGATCGCCAACATCATGTGGGATGACGAGCGCCCCGGCCTCACCCTCCCCGACAAATACCTCAAGCCCTAAGCCGATCGAACCAACATTGACGGGTGCCCCATCCTTTCTCGGCTTCATTGAGAAAGGGTGGGGTGAAGAGTGGTGTGCCTTTCATGCCTTGAAGGGTACGGGCTTCAGCCCGTACGTTACAGTCTCGAAAAAAGAAGAGGCTTTAGCCCCTGAGGCGACCCTGTCCCATCTTCTGCGCGATGTTCGACATTAGAACCATCCTCGATAACCCTCTGTAATCAAGCATTAACCCCGCTGTCACTGCCCTGCATTGTGTGCACGCGATACTGCGCTTGAAAGCCAACGCAGGAGCTTCCAATGCAACCCTCCAACACCATCTCCACCGCCTGGAACGATGATGCTGCGGTTGATCTGCACCCCACCGGTGTCTCTCTCCATAGCCACACCAGCATGTCGGAAGAAAGCCTCACCTTCATCCATAAGATGTTCGCCTACCTGCCCGGCCTGCGTCAGCTCTTTGAGTTCTATGAGCATCGCGGCCGCGCCAACGGCATCAAGCTCGACTTCGAGCGTGGCCACTGGCGTCCGCCTCTGGTTCCGCGCATGGCCTACGATCTCGAGTCCTCGCAGATTCACGCGCTCGGCCTGCGCGCCCTCGTCTCGCTCACTGACCACGACAACATCGACGCACCCATGCTGCTGCGCACCGTCACTAGCGCTCGCGGCATCCCAGTTTCAACCGAATGGTCCGTCCCCTTCCAGGGCACCGAGTTCCATCTCGGCGTACACAACCTGCCTTCGGCTGACGGCGTCGCCTGGATGCAGCGCTTCAACGCCTTCCGCGCCAACCCTGACGAGACCGCGCTGCGCACTCTTCTCCACGACCTGGACGCCGAACCTGGCGTCCTGCTCATCCTCAACCACCCGCTCTGGGACCTCTACCAGGTCGGCCAGGCCGCGCATGAAACCGCTCTCGCCAACCTGCTCGCCCTCGCCGGCAAGTGCTTCCACGCCCTCGAGCTCAACGGCCTGCGCGACGTGCGCGAGAATCTCGGCGTCATCAAGATCGCGCGCGAAACCGGCCATCTGCTCATCTCCGGCGGCGACCGTCACAGCCTCGAACCCAACGCCGTCATCAATCTCTCCCACGCGCGCAACTTTCGCGAGTTCGTCGACGAAGTCCGCGTCGAGCGCCGCAGCCACATCCTCTTCATGCGCCAGTACTCCAAGCCCTGGAACCAGCGCATCCTGCACTCCACGCTCGACGCCGTCACTGACTTCCCTGACTTCCCTCTCGGCTGGCGTCGCTGGGATGAACGCGCCTTCCACCCCGATCGCGATGGTGTCATGCGTCCCATCGCCGAGCTCTGGCCCCACGGCCGCCCCCCGCTCCCGCTCCGCGCCGCCGTTGAGTTCGTGCGCCTCGGCCGCAGCCGCACCTTCACCGGAGCCTTCAACCTTGCCATGCGGGCTGACGACCCCATCGCAGAAATGGACTTCGTCTAGATGAAACTCATCATCCACTTGCTTGCTAACATTGCTCGGGAGGCCACACCTTGGTTAGTTCGCCTGACTATGTCTTAAGCTTCGTCGTCCCCGCCTACAACGAAGAGAACTATCTCGGCGCCTGTCTCGAATCCATCCTGGCGCAGATCGCAGGCCGCGAACATCAATTCGAAATCGTCGTCGTCAACAACGCTTCCACCGACGGCACCCGCGAGATTGCCCTCCGCTATCCCGGCGTCACGGTCGTCGACGAACCGCGCAAGGGTCTCACCTTCGCCCGCCAGGCCGGCTTTCTCAACACCTCCGGTGCGCTCATCGCCAACGTTGACGCGGATTCTCGCCTCACCCCCGGCTGGATCGATCGCGTCCTCGAGTCCTTCGCCGCCGCCCCTCAACTAGTCGTTCTCTCCGGCCCTTTCATCTTCTACGGCCTCACGCCCTTTCAGTTGGTTGGCGTGCGCATCTTCTATCTCATCGCGTGGTTGTCTTACGTCGTCAACCGCTACATCCTGCGGGTCGGCTCCATGGTCCAGGGCGGCAATTTCGTCGTGGAGCGCACTGCGCTCGAGCGCATTGGCGGTTTTAACCTATCGATTTCGTTCTACGGAGAAGACGCGGACATCGCCCGCCGCATGAGTGCCGTCGGCGATGTCCTCTTCACCCACCAGCTCAAGATGTTTTCATCCCCGCGCCGACTCAAAAAAGAGGGCGTATTCCTGATGGCCGCGCGCTACGCCGTCAATTACCTCTGGACCATCTTCTTCAAGCACCCCTTCTCCAGCGACCACATCGACATCCGCGAACAAACAGAGCCTTAGATTCCTGCACGCTAATGCTTTCGCCGATTCGATTCGAACTGCCCACCAGCAACAACTGCCTTTGATTCCGTTGATTGGTATTCAATGGGGAGCTTTGGATTGCTCGCTTGGCGAAACCAGTCATGGCCCATTCGAACGAGTTGTTCGAGGTTTTGCGTTGTGACTTTGACTCGCCGATCTCCGCTTTTCACGGGCATTGGTTTGCGGATCACAGCTTCCGATCCGTCAGGTCGCACTTCGAAGAACAACCTATAGGCGCGGCTATTCCTTTGCTCACGCGGGTGACGCAAGGATAGACGCACCCAACCATCATGCGTAGAGATCGCTGATGGCGCGCAAATTCCTGCAAGACGATCAATTAGATCCCTCACAGTTTGCGCAATTTCGTCTGAAAAAGTGACACCGTGAACATCAGCCACAGGTCAACTCCTACCCCAGCGTCTCCATCAGCTTGTTCACCGTCCGGTTCAGGTCCTTATCGTTCCTGCGCTGCTCATCGATCTTCGCAATCGAGTGCATCACCGTCGTATGGTGCTTCCCGCCGAACTGTCTTCCTATTTCGGGAAGAGAAGCTTCGGTCATCTGCTTGGCCAGGTACATTGCTATCTGTCGCGGAACGACAATCTGCCGCGAGTTGTTTTTCTGCTTCAGCTCCGCCACGCGCATACCGAAGCTCTCCGCAACAGCCCGCTGAATCGCCTCAATCGTGATCTTCCGCACCTGTGTGTCGATGAACTGCTTCAGGCACTGCTGGGCTGTAGGCAACGTGATTTCAACGCCATGCATGCTGCACCACGCAATCAGCCGCGTCAGTGCGCCTTCCAGCTCGCGAACATTAGTGCGCACGTTGCCGGCGATAAACAGCGCCACATCCGTCGGCAGCACTGTCTGTTCCAGCTCTGCCTTGCGCTGCAGAATCGCAACCTTGGTCTCCAGGTCCGGCGGCTGAATGTCCACCACCAGCCCCCACTCAAAGCGCGAGCGCAGCCGGTCTTCAAAATCGGTCAACTCCTTGGGCGGGCGGTCGCTGGCAATCACAATCTGCTTCATGCCCTCATGCAGAGCGTTGAACGTATGGAAGAACTCTTCCTGCGTGCGCTCCTTGCCCGCCAGGAACTGGATGTCGTCGATCAGCAGCACGTCCACCGAGCGGAACTTGTCCCGGAAGCTGGTCATCTTGTCGTACCGAACGCTGTTGATCATCTCGTTCGTAAATTTCTCACCCGAAACGTAGCTCACCGCGCTCTGCGGATGCTTGAGCTTCACCTGATGACCGATCGCCTGCATCAGGTGGGTCTTGCCCAGCCCCACGCCGCCATAAACAAACAGCGGGTTGTAGGCCTTGGATGGCCGCTCCGCCACGGCCAGCGCCGCCGCATGTGCAAACTGGTTGCCGCTTCCGGTCACAAAGCAGTCGAACTGGTAGCGCGGGTTTAGCTGCGCCGCGGTGTTCCAGTCGAACCGTGACTGCTCCGGCCCCACCCCCATCCGGCCGCTCCGGGGAGCGTTCATGCTATGGCTCGACTGTGGCGCAAACCCGCCATCCTCGCGGGTCCGCGTGGCATTTGGGTCCGGTGGAGGCACCGTGTACGCCACTTCCTCAATGTCCAGTTGCAGGTCGTCGATCGCCTCGGCAATCAGGTCGCCATATCTGTCGATGCCCGCCTGGAACTCCGGGCTCGGGATCCGCACATGCAGCGTCTTCCCATTGATATGAGAGAAGCGGGTCGGCTTCAGCCAGGTTTCAAAGCTCTGCCGGTTAATCTTTTTTTCGAGCGCGCCCAGGATTCGAACCCACTGATTCAGAACCGCTGCTGGGACTGGAACAAATGACATGTTCTATCTTCCTTCAGTTTTCTTTTCTTGATGCTGCCCACTGCTCTGTTGTCTTGCGAACTCAAGCAAAAACTTTTCTCTCACTTCACAGCGCTCTTCTGTGAAGCACTCATGGTCCAGTTTGCCTGATTGAAGTCCTTCCAACATTCGTATCGAAGGAGAAATTGAAACAATGAAGCGCCAACGAAGCGCCAACAAATTTCTTGCCTTGTTGCCATTTCGCTATCACGGAACGGAGACGATAGTAGCACGTCATCGCATGCTGTCTAGCAACACAAAAGAAGCAATCGTAAAAGTTTTTTTTGAAATGCACCAATCGTTGTGAAGAATCGCAAAACTCTCGCTTCTCAAGATTCTTTCGCGCATCATTTGGATGCACCAGCGTGCTCCATTCGGCATTCTTGCGCGTACAATTCTCCGCCGCTCGCCCGTCCGGGTTCAAATACGAAACTCGCTGAGGCTTCTTTAAGGTAGCTGACTCTCTCAGCGTGCATGGCTTCAGCCGCTGCGCTCATCAGCACGTACCCAGACTGCAAACCGCACTCCGTTGCCTGATTTCCTCAGCTCGGGTATACTGAATCTCTGTTGCTTAGGCTGTTCGGTCAGCCTTTGGGCCTCCTCAGATCAAGGCCTCCAGCACAAACACTTCATCTTCCATCGAAGAAGACAAGATAAGGAATTGCCATGCCGAAACGCACCTTTCAACCCAACCGCCGTCGTCGCAGCAAGGTCCACGGATTCCTCGTCCGCATGGCCACCAAGGCAGGTGCCGCCGTCCTGAACCGCCGCCGCGCCAAGGGCCGCCACAAGATCGCCGTCTCCGCCGGCTTCCGCGACTAAACTTTTTTCGGCTCCTTCGTTTTCAGCGGCGCTCACGGGCTTTCGTCCCCTGAGCGCCTTTGCACGTTTGAACATCTCTATGCAGCACACGCTCCGCCAACACGCCGATTACCAGCGCGTCTACAAGGCGAGCCGCAAGCAATTCGCCAAACAGATGGCGTATTTCTTCACTCCGCGTGCCGCCGAAGCGCCATCAGATACCACCGGCCCACGCATCGGCCTCACCGTCCCCAAAGCTCTCGGTAAAGCGGTTGACCGTAATCGCATCAAGCGCCGCCTGCGCGAGGCCATCCGCCGCGCTCTGCCCTCGCTCACTGCCTCAGTCGATGTCGTGCTTCACCCCAAGCGCTCCACCCTTACTCTCGACTTCGCCATTATTGAGCAGGAAGTCGCCGAGATCTTCCGCGCCATCGAGAAGCGCTCCAGCAAATGACGCCTGCACCCACCTCGGCTCGCGAGCGCTCTGCCGCCGCGATCTTCGCCTTCTACAAGCGCTTTCTCTCGCCCATCTTCCACATCTTCAGCTTTTCGCAGTGCAAATACCTTCCCACTTGCAGTGATTACGCCTACACCGCGGTCGTCCGCCACGGCTGGCTGCGCGGCTCCTGGCTGGCCCTCCGCCGCCTCGCTCGCTGCCATCCCTTCGCCCATGGCGGCTTCGACCCTGTCCCTTGACTCCACAACTTTCGTCCGCAGCGGCCACTGTGTTAAAAGCCTTTGCTTTTGCCCTCAGGACCCTAGACCCTAAACCCTGGACCCTCGCACCTCAGTTACCATAGGAGCAATGTGTCTCTGCCCCTTCGCGCGCGACACTCACAGATAGGAAATCCATTTTGGCAGAGTTCAAGAATCCCAATCAGGCCGGTGGTGGTGGTGGCCGAGACAGCCAATCCCTCCTGGTCATGCTCGTCCTCATGTTCGTTGCCATCATCGGCCTCTATTGGTGGCAGAACCACAATCAGCCTCCCGCGCCGCCGGCCCAGCCCCAGACGACACAGTCCGCGCCTGCATCGCAGCTTCCGCCTCTTACTGCGCCTGCAGCAGTGCCCGGTACAGCATCCACCGCGACCGCTCCTGCTTCATCCACTCCCGCCGTCCAGGCCTCCGCGGAAACCACCACCACGGTCGAAAACGAGCTCTATAAGATCACCTTCTCCAACCGTGGCGGCCAGGTCATTCACTGGATCATCAAGCACTGCGGCGGCGGCAATCCGCAACCCACCTGCACGGACGACCACGGCCAGCCTCTCGATCTCGTTCATGAGGGAGCCGCCAAAATCTACGGTTACCCGCTCTCGCTCTATGCCTACGACGCCGGCCTGCGCCAGAACCTCGCTCAGGCGCTCTACGTCCCATCAGCTACCGGCACGCTCCAGGCTCCAGCCACGCTCACCTTCAACTACTCTGCCAACGGTTATGTGGTCCGCAAGACCTTCACCTTCGGCGACGATTACGTCATCCACGCCGACACCGATCTCACCTTCAACGGTGCTCCTGTCCGCGCTCTGCTCTCCTGGCCCTCCGGCTTCGGAGATATGGACAACACCAACGCCTTTGCCAATGAGCAGCTCGATATCTCCACTGCCGGCAAAGACTCCCATGACGCGCCCAAGAACATCGTCGGTGGCGCCACCACCACTGAGCCGCTCGATTTCGCCGGCGTCTCCGACCAGTACTTCGCCGCCATCTTCATCCCTGACCAGCCTCAGGATGCCTCGCTCGTCAGCCTGCAAAACCTCATCCTCACTGACGCTCCTGCCCACGGCATCGCCGTCTCCACCACCAAGGCGCAGCCCACCACAACCGTCAAGGACAATCCCAAGGGCACCGTCGCTCTGCCCATCATCGGTGCGGCTGTCGGGTCTACATCTGGGCATAATAAGCTTCGCCTGTTTGTCGGCCCCAAGGCGCTGCTTGTGCTCAAGAGCGTCACCACCGCCAACGGCGACAATCTCGGCCCGGTCCTCAGCTTCGGCTTCTGGACCATCGTCGCCAAGCCGCTCTATTACGCGCTCCATTTTGTGCAGGAGCATATGGCCCCCAACTGGGGCTGGGCCATCATTCTTTTCACTGTGCTGATTAACCTTGTGGTGCTGCCCCTGCGCATTCAGGGCATGCGCTCCGCGCTCAAGATGCAGCGCATCCAGCCGCAGATTGACCTCATCAAGGCCAAGTACAAAAACCCCAAGCCCACTGACCCTAAGGCCGCGGACATGAACGCCGAGGTCATGGCCTATCAGAAGTCGCAGGGCGTCAGCATGTTCGGCGGCTGCATCCCTACGCTCGTCCAGATGCCTTTGCTCATCGCATTCTTCTACATGATGAACAAGATCGTTGAGCTACGTCATGCGCACTGGTTTTACCTGCATGATCTCTCGCAGCCGGACCCATATCACATCCTCCCGCTGCTCATGTTCGCCACGTCGTTCCTCGCACAGTACTACACGCCTTCACCCGGCGTCGATCCTGCGCAGCAGAAGATGATGGCCTTCATGATGCCCGTCTTCTCCGCCTACATGACCTGGAATTACGCCTCCGCGCTTGGCCTCTACTGGAACGTCGGCAACTTCATCATGATCATCCAGCAGCAGATCATGAACCGCACCAAGCTGGGCAGCGAGATCCGCGAGCTACAAAAGAAGCGTGCCCAGCGCACCACCGGCCCACCCCAGAAGCAGCAACCCAATCCCAAAATCATCCCTGGTCGCCGCTGATTCGGCGCGTTAAGGCCAAGAGACAAATAGCCTCACAAAAAACTGCTACATTATTTGCCGCATCACTTTTACTCTCAGGAAACCCCTCTAATGGAAGATCTCGCGCAAGCCGCCGAACGTGTGGCTTCACTCATGCGGCTGTTGACCTCGACTGGCGGCCTTCGCCTCAAGTACCGCATCACTGCCGGCGCCGGCGCTGCTGACCCCGACGGCCTCGAACGCCGCGATCTTTACATCGAGTGCAAAGGCCCTGACGCCGATCTGCTCCTCGACAATGAAGGCGAGCTGCTCCGCGCCCTCGAACACCTCACCGCCAAAATCCTCAACCTCGAACCCGAAGAGCACGACCGCGTCTCCTTCGACGCCTATGGCTACAAGGCAGAGCGCGCCGCATCCCTGCGCGATATGGCCGACAAAGCCATCGACATCGTCGACGACACCGACCGCCCCTACCGCTTCCCGCCCATGAACTCCCGCGAGCGCCGCATGCTCCATCTCTTCCTCAAGGAATCCGGCCTGCAGACCGCCAGCTCCGGCATGGGCCCTGGCCGCTTCGTCGTCCTCTATCCGGAGGGCTACCGCATCCCTGACGAATCCGAACGCCGTGACCGCAACGATCGCCGTGGTCCCCGCGGCGGAGGCCGCGGTGGCTACCGTCCCGGCGGTGGTGGTAGCAACCGTCCCAGCAGCGGCAGCCGCTACTAGCCCACATTTCCTCCCCACTCCCATTTCCTGTCGAAAACCCGCACCCTAAAATCCCCGCCATTCACGTGCTCGCGGACGCCAATCCCACATCATCGCCCCGCCTTTCTCGCCATCTCTCCACAGCGCCTGTGGGCAACCGGGAAAACGCGTTTCCAATCGCAGCCCCATGCCCTCTTCTCCGCGTTGCGGTCTTTCCCGCGGCGCGATTTCTAAACCGTGTACCCGCCTCAACCGCGCACCTCGCTTGCACTTCGCCCTGATATCCACTCTTCCACGCACAACGAGTACTACTACGGTCTATATCTCTCCTTTCACTCTGTTTCTTAGAAGCCTCTTTCGCGCCCCCGCAAAGCCCTCATCCTCGCCATCCCCGCACCCCACAAAGCACCCCACGAAATTCACAGCCCGGTCTTCTCGCGCAAAGTGCTCCGCAACACCTAGAATGACGAAGACAGCACACAGTCTGCGCCATCCATGCCTCGCGCAGCCTGCCACAGAACCATCGCATCAGGGGAGACAAGAACCATGCCCGCCGCAACCAACACTCCCGAAGTTCCCTCCGGCAACCTCGAAATCTCCGTCTCCCGCGCCGAGATCCTCCGCGAGCTCACCGCCGCGCAATCCGTCGTCGAGCGCAAGACCACCATCCCGATTCTTTCGAACTTCCTCTTCGAAGCCGCCGACGACAAACTAACTATCACCGCCACCGACCTCGACCAGTCCCTGCGCACCTCCTGCTCCGCCAAGGTCAAAAAGGCCGGCGCTTGCACCATCCCCGCGCGCAAGCTTTACGACTACATCAAGCTCCTCCCCGATGGCGACATCTCCATCAAGCTCCTCGACAACCACTGGGTGCAGATTCGCGCCGGCCGCTCCAACACCAAGATGGTCGGCATGGCCCGCGCCAACTTTCCCCAGGTGCTCGATTTTCCCGGCTCCGGCGGCTACAAGATCAACGCGGCCTCGCTGCGCAACATGATTTCCAAAACCATCTTCAGCATCTCCAACGAAGAATCGCGCTACACGCTCAACGGCGCGCTGCTGGTGCTCAAGGCCGAATCCATGGCTATGGTTGCGACCGACGGTCACCGCCTCGCGCACATTGAGAAGCACGGCGAAAATCTCGAAGGCATCACCGGCGAAAAGAAAACTCTCATCCCGCGCAAAGCTCTCGCCGAACTCAATGGCCTGCTCGGCAGCTCCGACGTTGAAACCATCGAGTTCGCTGACGATGAGCAGACGCTCTTCTTCCGCATCGGCGGCCGCGTCCTCACCAGCCGCAAGCTCACCGGCCAATTCCCCAACTACGAGGCCGTCCTGCCACGCGACAACACCAAGTTCGTCATCGTGCGTTCGGTAGACCTCATGGCCAGCATCCAGCGCGTTGCGCAGTTTGCGGATGAGCGCAGTGGCGCGATCAAGATTCGCCTGGAGCAGAACGAACTCAAGCTCTCCGCGCAGTCGACGGACGCCGGCGAATCGGAAGACATCATCGAAACGCCTTACAACTACGATCCCCTCGTAGTTGG
>Ga0302326_10032854_pt1 | contig 10325 bp, 5 predicted proteins | sample Palsa_T0_3_FD_202264 | JGI IMG/M metagenome (GOLD analysis project Ga0302326, IMG submission 202264) | Peat permafrost microbial communities from Stordalen Mire near Abisko, Sweden - Palsa_T0_3 | ecosystem: Environmental > Terrestrial > Soil > Palsa > Peat permafrost | place: Sweden: Abisko... | reverse complement strand
TCCTGGCCAAGCCGCCGGCGCTCTCCTTCGAGGAGGCGAGCGGGCTGCTGGCAACCGGGACCACGGCCGTGCACGCGCTGACCGCCACGGGAGTGGGCGCCGGTGACACTCTGGTCATCCATGGCGCGTCAGGCGGCGTCGGCCTCATGGCGGTCCAGCTCGCCGTCGGCATGGGGGCCCGGGTCATCGGCACCGCCCGGGAGAGCGGCCATGCTTACCTGCGCGAGCTGGGCGCCGAGCCGGTGGTCTACGGTCCGGGGCTGGTCGAGCGGATCCGCGCCCTCGCCCCCGGCGGGGTTGACGCCGCGATCGACACTGTCGGCACGGACGAGGCGGTCGACGTATCTGTCGCCCTTGTCGCCGACCGCGGCCGGATCGCCACCATCGCTGCCTTCCAGCGGGGTGCTGGCCTCGGCATCAAGGTCCTGGGTTCTGGGCCGGGCGCCGACCCTGGCACCGCGATCCGTTCTGCGGCCCGTCTTGAGCTCATCCGGCAGGCAGCGGCGGGCAAGCTCAAAGTGGTGGTGGCCAGCACCTATCCGCTGAGCGAGGCGGCAGCCGCGCACCGTGAGCTGGCAGCGGGCCACACCCACGGCAAGATCGTCCTCATTCCCTGAGCGGCAGGCGCCCCGGTGTCACCTGGTCTCACCTGATCCGGGGATAGCCGCAGGTCGTGGGTATCGTGCGGCGGGCAGCTCAGAGCCGGTGCAGAGATTCACCGCAGCCCGGCGTCAGCACCAGCGCCGACTCTTGTCAGCATGACACAACCCGCCCGGCTGCTCGATCAGCCCGCCCCTCCGGACTCGGGTCCGCCCCGCGGCGCCCCCGAGTCCCCTGCCGCACATCCCGCTGCCCTGCATCCCGCTGCATCTCATCCCGCTGCCCTGCATCCCGCTGCCTCTTATCCCGCAGCCACCGCCAGTGCGCTCGCGGCCTGCGCCGTCCTGGCCGAACCGTCCAGTCCGCAGGTGGAGATCGTCGTACCGGTACGCAACGAGGAGCACGACCTCGCGCCGAGCATCCGGCGACTGCACGCCTACCTGGCCGACGCCTTCCCGTTCAGCACGCGGATCACGATCGCCGACAACGGCAGCAGTGACGGCACCTCGGCGATCGCCGCCGCGCTCGCCAGCGAGCTGACCGGTGTCCGCGCTGTCCGCCTCGACCAGCCAGGGCGGGGCCGCGCGCTGCGGGCGATCTGGTCGGGCAGCGGCGCGGATGTCCTGGCCTACATGGATGTCGACCTGTCCACCGACCTGAACGCGCTGCTCCCGCTGATCGCGCCGCTGCTGTCGGGCCACAGCGACGTGGCGATCGGCACCCGGCTGGCCCGCGGCGCCCGGGTCGTGCGAGGACCGCGCCGCGAGATCATCTCGCGCTGCTACAACCTGCTGCTGCATGCGGCACTCGGCGCCCGCTTCTCCGATGCGCAGTGCGGTTTCAAGGCGATCCGCCAGGACAAGGCGCGCGAGCTGCTCCCGCAGGTCCGCGACTCCAGCTGGTTCTTCGACACCGAGCTGCTTGTGCTCGCCGAGCGGGCGGGCCTGCGGATCCACGAGGTGCCGGTTGACTGGATCGACGACACCGACTCCCGCGTCGACATCGTGGCCACAGCGCTCGCCGACCTGCGCGGCATCCTGCGCCTGGGCGGCGGCGCGCAGCTGGCCAGGTTCCTGCTGGTCGGAGCGGGCAGCACGGTCGCCTACATCGTGCTCTACCTGGTCCTGCGGACCGTCATGCCCGCGCTGGCCGCTAACGCGCTCAGCCTGCTCGCCACCGCACTGGCGAACACGGCAGTCAACAGGCGCTTCACTTTCGGCATCAGCGGCCGCCGCGACGCGACGCGACACCAGGTCCGCGGCCTGATCGCTTTCGGCGCGGGACTGCTGCTGACCTCCGGTGCCCTCGCTGCCCTGCACGCAAGCGGAGCCCGGCCCAGCCGCGTCGCCGAGGTTTGCGTGCTGATCATCGCCAACCTGGCCGCCACCGCCGTGCGCTACGGGCTCTACCGCAGCTGGGTATTCCGGGGGGCGCGATGACCTCCGCAGCCACCGATGCCCGCGCCGCCTGGTCGGCGAGCACACAGCCGCCGGCCCGCCACGGCGGGCATCCGCCCCGGACCGACCAGCGCTGGGCCAGGCCCGCGCTCGGCGCCCTGCTTGCACTGACCGCCGTCCTCTACCTGATCGGCCTAAGCCGCAACGGCTGGGCCAACGACTTCTACGCCGCCGCCGTCCAGGCCGGCACCAAGAGCTGGAAGGCGTTCTTCTTCGGTTCCTTCGACTCCTCGAACTTCATCACCGTCGACAAGACGCCAGCCTCGCTGTGGGTCATGGAACTATCCGCCCGCATCTTCGGCCTGAACTACTGGAGCATGCTGGTGCCGCAGGCGCTGGAGGGCGTCGCCGCGGTCGCCCTGCTCTATGCGGCGGTGCGGCGCTGGTTCGGCACCGGGGCCGGGCTGCTGGCCGGCACTTTCCTGGCCTGTACTCCGGTCGCCGCCCTGATGTTCCGGTTCAACAATCCCGACGCGCTGCTGGTGCTGCTGATGACCGCCGCCGCGTACGCGCTCGTGCGCGCGATCGAGTCCGGGCGCACCCGCTGGCTGGTACTGGTCGGTGCGCTGCTTGGTTTCGGTTTCCTGACTAAGATGCTGCAGGCGTTCCTGGTCCTGCCTGGATTTTCCGTCGCTTACCTGGTCGCCGGCCCGCCGCGGCTGCGCAAGCGGATCATCCAGCTGCTGGCCGGCGGGGCGGCGCTGGTTGTCGCGGCCGGCTGGTGGGTAGCCGCCGTCATGCTGACCCCGGCGGCCGACCGCCCCTACGTCGGCGGCTCCACCAACGACAGCATCCTGCAGCTGGCCCTGGGCTACAACGGCCTGGGCAGGCTGGACGGGAACGAGACCGGATCGGTCGGTTTCCACCACGGCGGCGGAACCTCGTTCAGCGGGGCAGCGGGCCTGGGGCGGCTCTTCGGTGCCGACATGGGCGGGCAGATCAGCTGGCTCCTGCCGGCCGCCCTGATCGCGGTCGGCGTACTGGCCTGGCTGTCCCGGCGCTCAGCCAGGACCGACCGGGTCCGGGCCAGCGTGCTGCTGTGGGGCGGCTGGCTGCTGGTCACCGGTGCCGTCTTCAGCTTCATGGCGGGCATCATCCACCCCTACTACACCGTGGCACTGGCCCCGGCGATCGCCGCGCTGACCGGTGCCGGCGCCGTCAGCCTGTGGCGCCTGCGCCGACAGTGGCCGGCCAGGGCCGCGCTGGCCGCCGCCGTGGCCGGCAGTGCCGTGTGGTCCTATGTGCTGCTCGAACGGACGCCATCCTGGAACCCGGCCCTGCGGGCCGCTGTGCTGATCGCGGGGCTGGTTGCGGCGGCCACGCTGCTCGCCGAGCCGCTGGCGGCCAGGGCCGCGACGGCGCGCGGCCGGCAGGCGCTCGCCGTGGGGCCGGCCGGCCTGGCGCTCGCCGTTGTGCTGGCCGGTCCCGTGGCCTACAGCATCGCGACCGCCGGCACCGCTTATACCGGGGCTCTGCCGAGCGCCGGGCCGACGGTGACCTCAGCCGGCGGGCCGGGCGGCCTGGCATTCCCCGGCGGGCAGCACGGCACCGGCGGTTTCAGCGGTTTCGGCAGGCCGGGTGGTGGCGGCAGGCCGGGTGGTGGCTCCGGTTCCGCCGGCCAGTCCGGCCCGTCCGGCACGTCCGGCACGGGCGCTGGCGCCAGGAGCCGTATCGGCCGCCCGGGCTCGGGCCTCCCCCGTACCGGCGTCGGCGGCGGACTGCCCGGGGGCACCGGCGGTGGGCTCCGCAGCGGCGGAGGCGCCGGCGGCGGGCTTCGCGGCTCGACGACGGTCAGCGCCGCGCTCACCAGGCTGCTGGAGACCGACGCGTCCGGCTACCGGTGGGCGGCCGCCACGGTCGGCTCAGAGAGCGCAGCGCCGCTGCAGCTGGCGACCCGCGACCCGATCATGGCGATTGGCGGCTTCAACGGCACCGATCCGACGCCGACGCTGGCCGAATTCGAGCGCCTGGTGCGGGCCGGTGACATCCATTACTTCGTCGGCACTAACTCCGACAGCTTCGGCGGCGGATCCGGCGACGCTCAGCAGATCACTAAGTGGGTCGCCGCTCACTACACCGCGCGCACCGTCGGCGGCGAGACCGTCTATGACCTAGGGAGGTAACTGACAGCGGTTCGGATCGTCGCCTGGTGGCTGTGCGGGGCGGCGATCCGAACTGCTTTGTGCCCGCTCCTTCTCGATGTGTCCGTACAGCATTCAGCGTCCTTACCCAGATATATAAGTCGAGAAGTCGATAAGTCGAGACGCAGGAGCACGGATCGCGGCGCTGCGTCACATCCCGATCGGCGCGAATCATGCGCTACGGCCGATGATGCCGGCGCGCCGACCGGTATGATCGGCCGGGCAGGCGGGCGGGCCGCCCGGCCCGGCCCGCGCAAGCCCAGCGCTGGCCGCCGCCGCAATCACCCCAGGCAGAAATTCCGCGATCTTGCCCTTGCGCTGCCCCGGCAGCCGGGGCGTACCGTGAAATCCTGCGAGCCCCGAGGAGTCGCCCGTGCCGCTTCCTGCTGCCGCCGAGCGGAACCGCTTCGCCCAGCGCCTGTTCGCTCCCCTGCCCGCGCGGTATGACCGGCTCGCTGAGCTGCTGTCTTTCGGGCAGAACGCGCGGTGGCGGCGGGCCATGGTGGACCAGGTCAGGCCTGCGGCCGGCCGGTCAGTGCTCGATGTCGCATCCGGCACGGCCGGCGTCGCCCTGCAGCTCGCGGCGCGGACGACGGCCCGCGTGGTCGGGGTCGACCTGACCGAGGAAATGCTCCGGCAGGGCCAGCGGAACGTCACAGCCGCAGGCCGGGCCGACCGCATCGCCCTGGTCGCAGGCCGGGCCGAGCAGCTGCCGTTCCCCGACGCGGCTTTCGACGCCCTGACCTTTACCTACCTGCTGCGCTACGTGGCCGACCCGCAGGAAACGCTGCGCGAGCTGGCCCGGGTCGTCCGGCCGGGCGGAAAGGCGGCCAGCCTGGAGTTCCTGGCCCCGCCGTCGCCTTTCTGGCGATTCTGGTGGTGGCTGTACACCAGGACGCTGCTGCCGGCCGGCGGGCTGGCCACCGGCGGCCGGGAATGGTTCGCCGTCGGCCGGTTCCTCGGGCCGAGCATCTCCGGCCATTACCGGCGGTACCCGGTCGCGTGGACGGTCGAGGCCTGGCGGCAGGCCGGCTTCGAGCAGGTCGGCTTCCGGGTGATGAGCCTGGGCGGCGGGCTGGTGATGTGGGGAACCCGGGCAGGTGACTGACGGCCGCACGGACCGCCCGCCGGACCCGCCGGCCCCGGCCGGGAACCCGGCCCGGCCCGCCTACTACGCCGCACGCCCCGGCGGCTGGCGCGACTGGTGGACGCTGCTGCACCCGCCCTATACCGCCTGGCATCTCGCCTACGTCGTGATCGGCGCCTCGCTCGCGCCGCACGTCCGGCTCACCCCGCTCATCGCGGCACTGATCGCGTTCTTCCTGGCCGTCGGCGTGGCGGCGCACGCGCTCGATGAGCTGCACGGCCGGCCGCTGCGGACCCAGATCCCCGCGGCTGCCCTGGTGGGCGCTGCTGCCGTCGGGCTGGCCGGCGCGCTGGCGCTGGGCGTGGTGGGCATCTCCAGGGCCGGATGGGGCCTGCTGCCCTTCCTGGTAGCGGGTCCGCTCCTGGTCATCGCCTACAACGCCGAGCTGTTCGGCGGCATCGTGCACACCGACCTGGGCTTCGCCGCCGCCTGGGGCGCCTTCCCGGTGCTGACGGCTTATGTCGCGCAAACCGGCCGCCTGGCCGTCGCGCCGGTGCTGGCGGCGGCTGCCGCCCTCGCCTTCTCGGCAGCCCAGCGGCACCTGAGCACCCCGGCCCGGACCCTGCGGCGCCGGGCGGTGGATGTCACGGGCAGCGTCACGCTGGCCGGCGGGGAGGTGACCGAGCTCGACCTCCAGCGGCTGCTGGCGCCGCTGGAGCAGGCGCTGCGCGCCATGTCCTGGGGCATCGTCCTGCTGGCCGCCGCCCTGGCCGTGGCCAGGCTGACCTGAGCCTGCACTCGATCTGCGGCCTGATCGCGGCCTGATCAGGCCGCAGGCCGCCTGGGTCACAGCGCGTCGTGGCGCTGCAGGTAGTTCATCGCCGCCCAGCCGATCGGCACCGGCAGCCAGAAGGTCATGAGGCGAAACAGGAGCACGACGCTTACTGCCGTCGCCCCGGGCAGCCCGGCCGCCGTCAGGCCGGCCGAGAGCGCCGCCTCCACCGCCCCGACACCGCCGGGCGTGGGCACGGCCGAGCCCAGGGCGCTGCCGGTGAGGTAGACAACCGCGACGCTGGCCAGCGCGACCGATCCGCCGAGCGCCCGGACTGAGGCATCCAGGCACAGGATGTAGGCCGTCGTCAGCAGCAGCGCGCCGCCGATGCCCTCGGCCAGCTTCGCCGGCTGCTGCGCGACGTCCAGCAGCCGCGGGATCACCTGGCCGAGCGCGGGCGCCAGCCGGGAGCGCAGCAGCTTGCGCCCCCCCGGGATGGCCAGCACCACCAGTGCTGCCGCCGCCAGCACGGCTACCGCGAGATAGACCCAGTGCGGCACCCGGAGCGAGTGCGCGGAGGTCGTGCGGGCAATGGCGGCGAAGGTGATCAGCAGGAGCATGTGCAGGATGAACGCGATGACCTGCGACACGCCGACGCTGGCCGCCGCGTCCGGCGCGGCGACGCCTGCCTTGCGCAGGTAGCGGATGTTCAGGGCGACCCCGCCCACGGCCGCGGGTGTCACCAGGGTCACGAAGGAGCCGGCGATCTGGGCCAGGAGGGTGCGGAAAAGGCTCAGCCGCTCCAGCACGTACCCCGACAGCGACCATGTCGCGCCGACGTAGGTCAGCGCCGACAAGATCACCACCAGCAGCAGCCAGCGCCAGTCAGCGCTTTTCAGGACACCGGTGATGCTGACCTTGCCCAGCTGGCCCACCAGCACGTAGGCAGCGACCACGCTGGCGACGATGGTAATGAGAGTGCGCGGCCGGATCCGCTCCAGCTGGACCGGTGCGGCCTCGCCTTCCGGCGTGGCGCCCAGCAGGCGCTTGCGGAGGGCGGGAAGCACGTCCTTATGCCGGCGCAGCGCCATCCGGGTGGAGCGGTGCAGGGCCACCGGCTGCAGCAGCGGCACCATCGCCGCCAGCTCAACGCTGCTCAGCTTCTCGGCGGCCAGATCAGCAGCTCGCTCCGGGCCGACCAGCAATGCCGTCTCGGCCACCAGCTGAGTCAGGTCCAGCCGCAGCTGCAGGTCGCTGGCCGCAACGTCCCCGCTGCCCGGCTCGAGCAGGACGACCTCGCCAGTGCCGTCCCCGCCGGCGCCGGGGGGGCTGAACAGGATGAACTCGGCGGTCAGGTTCCGGTGCGTGACCCGGTGCTCGTGCAGCCGCAGCACGGTGTCCCACACCTGCCGCAGCTGGCTGTCGGTCGGCGGGCTCTCCTGGTCCGCGAGCGTGGTGCCGCCCTGATGCTCGTTGGCCATCACGGCCGCCTCGGGCCCGACCTTGATCATCGCCCGCAGCCGGGGGGTGCTGACGCCGGCATCCTCGACGGCGTAGGTGAGCAGGGCCCGGCGCTCAATGGCCCGCTCCACGGTCAGCGGGGAACTGTGCGACACCTGCGTCTTGAGCCGCACCTGCCGGTACAGGCGGTAGAGCACGTCGGCAGCCTGCTGGTCCCGGTCGAAGACCGTGACGTCGCGCAGGACGCCGCCGCGCAGCGTCGCGGCATAGCGCCGGGTCTCCGCGCGGGCGTCCCAGATCCTGCGCATCGCGATCACCGGCGCATCGACCAGGCTGAGTGCCGTGGCGATCTCGGCTGCCGTCGGCCGCTCGGATGCCGTGCCGACCGCATACCGCAGGCCGGAGCCGATCGCCGACCCGATCAGCAGGGTGATCAGCAGCGACAGGACGGTCGCCTGCGAGTGCTGCGTGTTGGCCAGCCTGGTCAGCGAGTAGAAGCCCAGTGCCAGCCAGAACGCGGTCCGCCAGCGGCTGCGGCCGGACAGCCCGATGACCGTCATGTAGGCCGCCAGCCCGGCCAGATACCAGTCGAGCGGGGAGGCGTGCCGGGCGACCGCGGCGGTCTGGGTGAGCCCGCCGGACAGCGCACCCGACAGCGCCGCTGCGGCCGGCTGGCGCAGCAGCACGTTAGCCGCCGCCACCACGGCCACGGCTATGCAGCCGGTGCCGACCGCCTCGGCCAGCCGGCGCGACTGGCGCCGGATGACCAGCCGGACCGCCAGCGCCAGCGGCAGCACGAGCAGCGCAGCGCCCGCCAGGTCTCCCAGGAGCCCGAGCAGTGCCGGGGCCAGCCGCTGGCTGGCCCCGGCGGCACCGACCACATCCTTCTCCACCCCGCTGGCCGTCGCCCGGGCCAGCAGCCCCAGCCCCACCAGGAGCGCGATCTCGACGCACGCGATCACGCAGCGCAGCACGTCGGCGGGCAGGCGGACGCGGGGCTCGAGATGATCCTCGATCCTGATCACCGCCGCGGAGCCGCCGGGCGCGGGCAGCCGGCGCACAGAGCTGCTCCGCGGCGGCGGATCTGGTCCCGGCGAGGTCATAATCAGATCGTTTCACCTACCTGGCCGATCGCGGGACCCCGGCCCGATAATCACCAGGCAGCGGCGCCCCGCCGACGTGCCACCCCCCTGCCAGCTCCCTGCCAGCTCCCCGTCAGCCGCGTGACCAGGCTGGCCGCGGGTCAGCCCCGGCCAGCAGCTCGCGGTAGAGCGCGGCAGTCCGCGGATGGGGCTGGCCGTCAGCGGCGATCTCGGCGATCGCGTCCAGGCACCGGCTCCACGCATCCCGCACGCCCGTCAGGTTCCCGGCCGCGTGCTCGGCCCGCATCAGCGCCCGCCAGAGCTGCTCGGCGCCGGCGTCACCGGCCAGGCCGGTCCGCGCAGCACGGGCCGCCGCGCCGGGATCACCGCCGGCCAGCTCAAGCTCGGCCAGCATCTCGGCCGCGTCTACGATCTGCGCGCGCACCGTCTCGGTCAGCGCCGGGTCGAGCCACCAGTGGTAGCAGCCGGTGAATGGCTGGCCGCGGATCAGCCCCAGGGCCGCGCGCAAGCAGTCGGCGTCGCGCGCCTGGATGCCGCCGGCCGCCAGCTCGTCGAACTCCGCCCAGTCGAACCGGGCCGCGGGGTGCAGCGCGTACTGGCCCGATCCCAGGTGCTCGATCCACTCCCTGCCGTCCGGCAGCCGGCCGAGCTGGCGCCGGGTGCGCACGATCAGCTGCCGGAGCGAGTCACTGGGCCTGGGATGATCGGGATCGGCCCCGAGCAGGTAGCACAGCTGCTGGTTGGAAAGCCCGTCCTGGCCGTTCAGGGCGAGCGCGAGGACCAGCTGGCTCTGCGCGGGCAGCAGCGCCGCCGGGGCGCCGTTGAGCGTGAAGCTGCCCAGCACGCCGATCCGCAGGCTCGGCTGCGGGTCCGCGTGCTCCTGGCCGGCGGCCAGCTCGGCCGCGCCTGCCAGAGCCCCGCTGTCCGGCATCAGATCCGCCGGCTCACGATCGCCGGCGGCCAGCAGGCCGCCGGCCTGCTCCATCTCGCCGTCAGCCAGCATGTCGTCGGCGGGCTGCAGGTCAGCGACGGTCGGCGACTGCCACGGCAGCCAGGAGGAGCCGTCGTACGGCGGCGCGTCAGGGGCCACGTCGTCATCCTGCGCCGCGGTGGCGAACAAGCTGGCCAGCGCCTGGTAGTCGGTCGCGTCCATCGGCTGCGGCCAGGCCTGCAGGCCGAGCGGCCAGACTCGGGCCGTCATCCCGCCCGGCTCGCCGGGATCAGCGGTGAGCTCGATGCTGGCCGGCGCCGGATGCCCGGCAGGGACATCGGATCCGCCCGGTATCAGCGCGGCCAGGCCGGCCAGGTCACCGCAAAGATCCAGCAGCAGCGCAAATTGGCCCGGCGCCGGTGCCGTCCGGCTGACCAGCAGGGTCAGCGCCCAGTCTTCGTCATCGGGGGCGGTCAGCCGGTGCTGCCGGACGTCGCTCTGGTCGGCGCTGCCCAGCCGCCGGCGCAGCGCCACTGCCCGGGACGTCAGCAGGTCCAGCGCCTCGTCCAGGCTGTCACAGCTGGTCGCGCGGCCGCCGGCGGCCGCCACCTCGGGAAATCCGACCAGGATCAGCTCATACCAGCCGGCCAGCTCGCTGGTCGCCAGCTCGGCAGCGGCCGTCGTCAGCACCCGGCCCGCCAGGTCGGCCGGTCCCTCGACCGTGGTGACCCGCAGATACTCCAGGTCGAGCAGCAGGTAGCCGTGCTCAGTGA
>Ga0302326_10032851_pt1 | contig 10326 bp, 7 predicted proteins | sample Palsa_T0_3_FD_202264 | JGI IMG/M metagenome (GOLD analysis project Ga0302326, IMG submission 202264) | Peat permafrost microbial communities from Stordalen Mire near Abisko, Sweden - Palsa_T0_3 | ecosystem: Environmental > Terrestrial > Soil > Palsa > Peat permafrost | place: Sweden: Abisko... | reverse complement strand
CTCGCCGATCGGCCCGTCGGTCGGAACCGGATAACTGCTTGGCAGGATCGTCCTGAACGAAAACCGACCGTCGCTGTCGCTGATGAAGCGCGCGCGCATCGACGGACCTTCAACCGCATAGGTCGGCTTCTGCGAATCGTAGAACCCATCCCGGTCGGCGTGCCAGACATCGATCTTTGCACCCGCGATCGGCTTGCCGTCCACGCCGGTGACGCGACTCTCGACGAACATCGGCTCGCCATGGTTGCCGCCGGAAATATCCGTGCCATGTGGTGTGGGCTTGTGCTCGCCAACATAAAACGGGCCGAGCACGGTGGTCTGCGTCGCGCCTTCGCGTTCCCGATGGTTGACCGCATCAACCAGCATGGAGACGCCGAGCACATCCGACAGCAGGATGAATTCCTGCCGCACCGGCGTGCAGGCCTGGCCGGTCCGGGTCAGGAAATCGATCGCGGTCTCCCATTCGGCGAAAGTCAGATCGGTCTTGCGCACGAAATCATGCAGCGAGAGAACGAGCTGGGTCAGGATCGACTTCAGCCGCGGGTCCGGTGTTTGGGCAAAACTGCGGATCACCTCCGCGGTGAGTTCCGCATCATCGAACCCGGCCACGGCCGTATCACCGAGTCCAGCCTTTGCTGCTGCGACCTGCATTGCACCCTCCCTGCGCGTCTCATCCTTTAGGGATGTATTGTTGAGCGCTGAGGTTAGAGGGTCCGCCCGGCCACCGCCTGCACAAAACCGGTGGCTTTCTGCACAAAGCCGGACAGCATTTTGGGGAGGCCGGGGCGTGGCCGTTTACAAATCCCGGGTATCCGCGCCTAACCGACGTCGCGCCGGTATTGCCCCGGTGTCACGCCGGTAATCCGCCGGAAGATCCGCGACATGTGTTCCTGATGCGAAAAGCCGCAGATGAAGGCTATTTCGGCGAGGCTTTCGGTATCGTCGCACAATAGCGCCTTTACCCGCTCGACCCGCCGGCCGATCACATATTGATAGGGCGAGACGCCCAGCGTCGCCTTGAACAGCCGCGTGAAATATTCGGTGTTCAGCCCGCAGACGGTCGCCATGTTGTCGAGCCGGATGTCACGATGCAGCTCAAGCTCGACGAATTCGCGCAAATTGCGAACCTGCCGGCTGGAGAGCCGGTTGGCCGGCCGCGTCTCGGCCTGCGGCTGATCCCTGAAATTCAGCGCGATGAAGCGTTTGGCGATCGCATTCACCAGGGGATCGACGAACAGCGAGGATTCGCCGGGGCCGTTGCGGATGACTTCGCCGATCGCCTCGCCGAGATGTTCAAGCACGGCATCGGATTGACCGAAGATCGGCTCCAGCCGCGTCGCGCGACAGCGCGTCTCGCCACGGGAAGCGGTGAACAGATCGGCGCGCAGGTAGATATGAAGGGTGTTGAGATTGGAATGCAGCTCAACCTCGCATTCATGATCAGCGGGCAAAAAGAAGATGCCGCCCTTCGGAATGTGTTTTGGGATGGTCTTGCCTTCCATCCGGAAGGTGACGTCAACAGGTCCATCCCGGTGCAGCACCATCAGGCAATCGGACAGCGCCCGGAAACGCCCTTCGAACGGACGCTCGCGCTGCATCGACGCAAAGGCGGAAGACCAGCCGAGCCCCTCACTGGTCGCGGCAAAATCGGCATTGAACCGCTGCAGAATGCCGTGGGTGTTTTCGACGCTGAAGACGGGTTTCGTATTCATCGAAAAGCCTGTCGCCGGGGCTAATATGCCCTGACAGTGAAGCCCAATTCCGGACCGAAAACAATGAAATCGCCTGCCGTAAGGCCTCCTGCTGCACCGCAAAAATTAGATTCGACGCTGCAGTGTGCAGAAGATGGCCTTTCCGGTGTGGGAAGTACTTCGACCACTCGGAGCGTCCATCTCTGGTTTTGTGGGCGACGAGGAGCTTGGCCAGGCTGTGACCCCTTTGCGCCAGAAGCTGCCGTTGGCTGCCTCGAAATCAAACTTCCGATTTACCCGCGAAAGTAGACTCGAACCGCAGCATGTCCGAAAAGCAAGAAGAGACATTCGATCCCGCAAGTCCGCACTCGACATTTCTCGAAGGTGCCTGGGGCTGCGCGCGCGAGAAAATTGCAATTTCAATCAATTTAGAAGTAGCCCGTACAGCCGTAAAGGCCGCCCAAAGCTCACCGCTTATGCTTGTCTCCCGCTTGACGATCAACGTCGCTCGCAGGAGCTTACTCATCCAGACATAACACATACGAATAGTTCCAAAGGCGCGCCTTTTCTGAGAATGCGGACGTTGCGGTTTCGATAGGATGGAGTTGCGGGTGAAACAGTCATCCTACAAAGGCGCAGCGCTTGCTGGAACAATTGACCTCGGCGACATAACCGTGAACCGATTGGGCTTCGGAGCAATGCGTCTATGCGGAGATTATGCTTGGGGGAGACCAAGGGATCGAGAGCATATCAATCGGATTCTGCATCGAGCGGTCGAGCTTGGCGTGAATTTTATCGATACTGCGGATAGCTACGGCCCCGAGTCGAACGAGTCATTGATCTCGCAGGCGCTGTATCCTTACCCTCCGGGTTTAGTCATTGGCACGAAAGGCGGCTTGGTTCGACCTAATCGCCGATCTTGGGTCGAAGACGGTCGCCCCGACCATTTGCGGCGAGCGATTGAAGGTAGCTTACAGCGCCTGCGGCTAGAGCGAATCGATTTGTATCAACTCCACGCGCCTGATCCCAATGTGCCATTTGTAGAGACGGTTGGAGCACTGGCTGATCTACAGCGTTCCGGCAAAATTCGGTACGTAGGCCTCTCGAACGTCACGGTTGCGCAGCTCGAAGTGGCACGTTCCATCACACCAATCGTGTCGGTTCAGAACATGTACAATCTACGAAACCGAACCGACGACGACGTACTCGCCGCATGCGAGCGTCTCGGAATTGCTTTTCTGCCCTGGTATCCTCTGGGTGGCAAACGCGGCCTAAAGGCACTCAAGATTAAGCAAGTCGCATCGCGTCGCGGCCTCTCGCACGCAGCCTTATCCCTAGCGTGGCTGCTCGCTAGATCACCTGTTATGCTGCCGATCCCCGGCACTCGATCCATCGATCACCTGGAGGATAACGTGCTTGCGGCCGCCCTCAAGCTTGAGCCGGAAGACTTCGACGATTTGAGTTGAAGGTGCAGCATGATGACCGCTTCGCGCCAATATCTGCCTTCCATAAACCATCACTACGGTGGACGGCGTCGCAAATCGAGGCTAAATATTTAAAAATGTTATCGTTTCGTCACCGCCATGCAGAAGTTTACCAACAACGCTACCAACAAACACTGGCGTTAAGTGAAAAGCGTCGTTCATCGACATGAGCCGACTCCCCTGTGGGATCGGCATATGTCGGAAGCCGTCCGGGCTCAGTGCAAGAAATGCAGCGCGAGCCTGGACAGGACGGGAGCGGTACTACCTCACGCACAATTATTGGCGCGAAGGGAGCGTTGAGTTCTTTACCGCCGAGGGTCGGGCCAAGGTGCGAGACGAACTGATGGTTTTTGCGAAAGAATTCGGGCAGTTGGACCGCGATATTGAAAACGCTGCAAAGCCCATGCGTCAACACCTAGGTGTCAATGATCGCGTTATAGACGAATGCACCGCTCGCCAGATGGCCCGACTTGAGGCAGGGCTGCCATGGGAAGAAAAATCGCCGCCGACGAGAAACGAATGAATGGAGTCAGTGGTCGTTGCTCAGTGTAGAGATACCGAAGCCGACGAAGTTGCAAATAAGCCGCCTCGGGATTTATAACTGCGGCTCTTTGACCAAGTGCGAATAGTCGGGATTTTCCGGATCGAACAACCGGAAGTGGGTTGCAATTGATCCGACTCTGCTGGGTCCTTTTTCGACCAGACCTTGTCCCACAATTTCCTTGATTGAATCCCTGTCAGCGATCTGCCCGTCGAACTTGATTTCCCGGGCTAAATTCCGAAAGCCTTGACGTCGTGGTGGGAAGTTAGACCCAACGTTTTTAGAAGCCCGAGCGAGCTCCGACCCGATAAGGGACCGTCTCGCGCCGGCTCAGGAGGCATGGGTCGGCCGGTCTAACCGGGCCAATTCAAGAGAGAGGCTCTTGGCTCCAAACTCAGAATCACGCATCGAATGGAATTCTTAAGCAAAATCATAGGATCCGTTCGGGCATTAAGACGTTGATTTTCAACGGTTTAGTTTTAGAGTGCGGAAAAGACTAACGTATCCGGGTGAGGGTGCTTCGGCCATAATTCACTTCGAGCCGAGGTGGTGGCATTGCAGTTTCGCACTCGGCGGGCGTATCGGGGGCGAAATCTGGATGGATAACAAGACTGCACAACAAGCCAACGGGCTTGCCAGCTTCGTTTGGCAAATCGCCGAAACGCTTCGCGGCGATTTCAAGCAGTCCGAGTACGGCAAGGTCATCTTGCCTTTCGTCGTGCTCCGCCGGCTCGACTGCATACTGGAACCGAGCAAGGAAGCGGTCTTGAAGGCCCATTCCGGCCTACCTTCTGGGCTCGACGAGCAGACCCGCGATATGATGCTCTTCGGGGCCATCGGCGGCGGCATCCGGGTCTACAATACGAGCAAGCTTACCTTCGCCGCCATCAAAGCGCAAAACCCAGCGCAACTGCACGACAACCTCGTCGCCTACATCACCAGCTTCTCGACTTCGGTGAAGGATGTTTTCCTCGACAAGTTCCTCTTCATCGACCAACTAAAGCGGCTCAACGACGCCGCCATCCTCTGGAAGGTGTTCGAGCAATTCGCGGCCCTCGATCTGAGGCCCCAGTCCGTTTCGACGCTGGCGATGGGGTACCTTTTCGAAGACTTGATCCGCCGCTTCTCGGAAATATCCAATGAGACGGCGGGGGAGCACTTCACGCCGCGCGAGGTCATTCGCCTCATCGTTGATCTGCTACTGGTGAATGACGCGCAGGCGCTTACCGGAAAGGGGATCATCCGGCAGGTCTATGACCCAGCATGCGGCACAGGAGGCATGTTGGCATTGACCGAAGAGGGCATGAAAGCCCTCAACCCGGACATCCGCGTCGAACTCTTCGGTCAGGAACTCAACGGCGAGTCCTTCGGTATCTGCAAATCCGACATGCTGGTGACCGGTCACGATCCGGAAAACATCGCCTTTGGCAACACGCTGACGCAGGACGCTCACAAAGGCCGCCACTTTCACTACATGCTGTCGAATCCACCCTATGGCGTGGACTGGAAGAAGTATCAAGAGCCAATCAAGGAAGAGGCTGAAACCAAGGGAAAGGATGGCCGCTTCGGCGCGGGTCTGCCGCGCATCTCGGACGGCCAGCTCCTCTTCCTGCAACACATGATTTCCAAGATGCGAAGCGACGAAGGCGGGTCGCGCATTGGCATCGTCATGAACGGATCGCCACTCTTCACGGGCGGCGCGGCCTCGGGCGAAAGCGAAATTCGTCGCTGGATGCTCGAAAAAGATTGGGTCGAGGCCATCGTCGCGCTGCCGACCGATCTTTTCTACAACACGGGCATCCAGACCTATGTGTGGTTGCTAACTAATCGTAAGGAGACCAAGCGGAGGAGCAAGGTCCAATTGATTGATGCATCTGGCGAACGGTTCTGGAAGCCGATGCGCAAGAATTTGGGTTCCAAGCGTCGAGAAATTCGCGATGAAGCTCGCGAAACCATCTCTCACATTTTTCATGAGATGGCGAACGGCGGCGGAAAGTGGGCCGAGGTGTCGAAGATATTCGACGCGACTGATTTCGGCTATCGCGAGATCAGAGTGGACCGACCTCTGCGGCTGAACTTTCAGACCAGTGAAGAGCGCATCGAGCGGCTGAAACTCGCCAAGCCGTTCCTGAAGCTGGACCGGTCCAATCAGGAAGACCTGTTGAACGCCATCACTAACCGACTTCCCGATACGCTTTACAAGGACCGCTCGGCGTTCGAAGCCGCATTAACGAAAGCGCTGAAGGGCGCAGGCGTGAAGATCGCCGCGCCGATCAAGAAGGCCATCCTGTCCGCTTTATCGGAGCGGGACGCAACCGCCGTTATCTGCTGCGACAGCGATGGCAAACCGGAACCGGACTCCGAGCTGCGTGACTATGAACTCGTCCCGCTGAGGGAAGATTGGCGTACTTACATTTGCCGTGAGGTCACACCTTTCGTGCCCGACGCATGGGTCGACGAGACCTACAAGGACGATGCCGACAAGGGCGTGGGCCGCGTCGGATACGAGATCAACTTCAATCGCTATTTTTATCGTTATGTTCCGCCGCGCCCGCTGGCTGAGATCGACGCCGAACTGAAGATACTCGAAACGGATATCGCCGCACTCCTCAAGGAGGTGGCCGGATGACCCGACTTCGGTTCAGCGTCACACTTAATCCCTCAAAGAACGAAGCTGGTGACCTCGCGACCTACGGCAGTGTCACATTTGCGCCAATGGATGCTCTGGCAGATGGTCTCGGAGGTCTCGATTTCAGTTTGGAGAAGTCAGCGGATGAGCTCGCAGCCGGCAATTACAGCTACTTTGCGGAAGGCGACCTTCTGATCGCCAAGGTGACACCATGCTTCGAGAACGGCAAGAAAGCGCTTGTTTCCGGTCTCCCTAATCGCATCGGATTCGCCACATCTGAGGTACATGTCGTTCGGCCGAACACGGCGCGGATCGATCCGAGCTACCTTCGTTATCTACTGTCGTCAGTGACGTTCAGAGCAGCGGGCATCGCCAGCATGACAGGCGCTGGCGGACTTCGCCGCATATCCGACAATGCCATAAAGGACTTCGATCTTCCCGTTGCCCATCTCGGTTCCCAAAAGGCGATCGCGAGCTACCTCGACCGGGAAACCGCCTGCATCAATCAACTGATTGCGAAGAAGGAGCGGCAGGTCGCTCTGCTCGACCAGCGCGCCCGGCAGGCCGTCAGTGAAATTGTCGTCGGTCAAAACTCGAAATCCGGTCCAAGCATCACAACGGGTCTTGACTACATGCCCTGCATCCCCGCGCACTGGATGCTAAGGCGCGCGGGTCATGTCTTCCAGCAGATGTCCGAGCCAAACAATGACGATCTTCCCGTCCTGTCTGTCTCAATCCATACCGGCATATCAGACCGGCAACTCGATGATGAAGAACGCGACCGGAAGGTGAACCTCATCGAAGACAGATCAAGCTACAAGCGGGTCAGGCCCGGCTACCTAGCATACAACATGATGCGGGCTTGGCAGGGTGCGGTAGGCGTTTCGACTGTCGAAGGTGCCGTCAGCCCCGCCTATGTGGTGGCAAAGCCGATGCGCGACCTTCACAGCCCGTACTATCAATTCCTGCTTCGCACCCCGCCTTTCATCGAACAGATGCGGCAGGGGTCGAAGGGTATCACGGATTTCCGTTTGCGACTGTACTGGGAACAGTTTCGGCTTATCATGTTGCCGGTGCCGCCGGTGGATGAACAGAAGCGGATTGCCACCGAGGCCGAGTATGAAATCAGCCATGCCGCGGAAGTAGCCGGAAAGGTCAAGGCTTCGATTGAACGATTGAAGGAGCGGCGAGCTGCCCTCATTACCGCTGCCGTCACTGGACAGATTGACGTGCGGGAGCAAACCGCCCCCGTCAAGATCATGCCTGATCGAAGTAAATTTCGATTGATCGTCACAGCCGAGATCGTCCATCAGCATCAGAACAATCCGAAGTTTGGGCGCGTGAAACTGCAAAAGGAACTTTACCTTGCCGAGGCCCATGTCGGTATTGGCGAACTGCAAGGCAACTACAGCCGCGAAGCGGCAGGCCCGTTCGACCGCGCTTTGATCGATGAGGCTGAACGGGCGCTCGAAGCCGGGGGCTTCTACGGCAAGCACCAGCCAGACGGGACCGGCACAGCCGTCACCTACAAGCCTCTTCCGAAGGCAGGTAAGCACGTCGCTGACCTGAAAGCTCTCCTTGGCCCACGTGCCGACGCTCTGCGAAATCTGATTAGACTCTTGGGTGACCTCGACAGCCGTCAGGTCGAGGCTGTAGCTAAACGCAGTCAACCTCTCTGTCTGGAGCCACAACCAACGCGTACATCGTCTGGCCTGGAACAGAGGCAGGGCCGGAATTGATCGAATGATCTCCGATCGTCGCAGCCGCTTGCTCAGGTCAAGCGGCACTTTCGTCAAAAAGCAGGCGGCCCAATGACATGCGGGATCCGCTGGATAGGTAAAGCCCCGTCTTGGTCTAAGTGACCAAAGTTGTTGGATCGAGCGGCGCAGGACCTGGTAACAGGCGGATTAGACATTGATTCCTCTTCGGAATCTGGTCGCTGGCTGGGGAATACTAGGATTCGAAACTACGGTACTAAAGCGATCGCAATGTTGGTATCGACGTTGGTACTAGCAGATCGGTTCAGAAAATTTATATATAAATTTCAATTGCTTATCAGATCATTGTGAAGCCGGCCAGGGCACCATAGGGCTATTTTGTGAGAACAGACCTCTTACAATCCCAATAGGGCATCGATCGAATATTTTCCCGCACCTGTGATGCAGAGCAGCAGAAAGCCTCCGATAATACTGAGGTTTTTGTAGAAGCTTTCCAGGCTGTCGACTTTCTTTACACCTGTCATTGTCCAATAGTGATGCGCAATGAGCGCGGTTCCCAGCGTGTATAAAGCCAGGAGCGCGGCGCAGGAACGCGTGAACGCGCCAACAGCGACCGCGAACGCAACCGGAAGCTCCATGAATATCGCTACGAAACTAGCCGGTACCGGAAACCGGGCGCCGTCCTGCATCATGCGACTCACCGTGCCGGAATAGTCCGTCAGTTTTCGCCAGCCGAAAATCAAAAACAGTACCGCGAGAAGAAGGCGCGCCGCGAGAACGACTCCGCCGTTAATGTCGTTTTCCATTGTACGAACACTCCCCGAGCCTGCTCCGGCAAGGAAACCACAGCCGCGTTGAAAACATTGAGGAACTCGCCAGTGTGAAATTGGTCGCGGCGCTCCTCGTCTGCGCCAACGACGTCCCCCACACGGCCTCCCTCCGTTTATTGCGAAAGCACCCGGCCCGACGTATTCTGGCGAACGGAGGAGCACCATGTCCGGATTGGAGGCGTCCATGAACCAGGCACAGGTCGAGCAGAAAACCTATCAGATGCCGCCGAAGGACGGCATTACCGTCGCACACTTTCTCACCGTCGCCGACATCGAGCGGTCGCTTCGATTTTACGAAACGGTGTTCGGTAGTTCCATTCTGAGCAGAGGCGATAGCAAGGGCGCGCCGGGTTACATCCAGATCGCGAACACGTGGCTCATTGTCAACGTCGGGGGCGGCCCGACGCCCGACAAACCATCGGTAACGCTCAGCGTCCCCGCCAACCCCGATTCAGTCGACAGCTTTATGAATATCCGCGTCGCGGATATTCAAGCCTGCTATGAACTCTGGCGAAAGCGGGGAGCCGAGTTTATCACAGAGCCAAAGGACAAGTACGGTGAGACGCGCTGCTTCATTCGCGATCCCGATGGCTACATCATAGAAGTTGGGCAAAGCAAGCCGGGCGTCGCTTACGGCTAACCGGCACGACACAGGAAAGCATCTGCGGTGCGCGTATGACCGCCACAACCGTGCGAGACATCTTGCTTGACGGAATTGGAGGAACATCGCCTGCGGTCGCGGCGATGCGATTTGCGCTCGGGTCGTTCTTCGTCTTATCCGGACTTCATAAGCTCGGGAATAAGGAAAGACATAAGACATTTGTGGAAACGCTTAGGGTCCTTGGCATCCCGCGCATTGGCATATTGCAATGGTTTGTTCCGGGAGTTGAATTCTTTGGCGGCCTGGGCGTCGCGGTCGGATTTCTCACACCGCTGGCCGCCCTTGGCCTCCTGGTCATTTGTTCGGTAGCTCTCTTGACGAACTCTCCAACGGTGGTTGCGAGCTACAAACCGATCGACCCGGGAGATCGTGTCGACGATTGGCTTTACCAGCCGGAAATGATGTACACATTGATGCTGCTTTATTTCATTGCGGCCGGCGCCGGCCCGATTTCGGTCGATCAGCTTCTGAAGCTCTGGATTGGCTAGCTGAGAACATCGGCTTGCGACGTCAGCGTATGCTGCGCGCGCGGCACCCCGACTTTATTCGTCGATGTAGGGGTAGATCGCTTCGAGATCACACCGCGAGCGCGGCGTAGCGCCAGGACAAGAATTCCGCAGGTCGCCGCATTTTCACGTGGGCCGGCTATTTGACACCCGGCCGACCGCCCCTTCATTCCCGGCGATCTCGACCAACGGCTGCGGCCGTCCGAACAGATAGCCCTGCACGCTGTGGCATCCGAGCTCGCGCAGCTTTGCGAACTGTTCCTCGG